>Ga0066903_100001430_pt1 | contig 17385 bp, 23 predicted proteins | sample PanSoiMetaGPlot1_FD_67491 | JGI IMG/M metagenome (GOLD analysis project Ga0066903, IMG submission 67491) | Tropical forest soil microbial communities from Panama analyzed to predict greenhouse gas emissions - Panama Soil - Plot 1 (version 2) | ecosystem: Environmental > Terrestrial > Soil >... | reverse complement strand
AAGCGCGCCCAGGCCGGGCTGCTAACGCCCGCTCTGGTGGGGCCGAAGCTGACGGCCTGGCTGGAGCGCTACGACATGTGCCTGCGGCAACTGCGCTTCCTGGGCACCGGCGCAAAGACCGACGACATGATCCTGATAGGCGACTGACATGCTGCCCCATAACCTAGCTGTTTATCTGGACGAAGTCGACGACGATCCGGTCGCGGCCTGTGCTACTGCCGCTCGCTTCGGCTTCCGCCAGGTAGCACTGCGCCGCCTGTGGGCCACGCCGATAGCCGCTGCCAGCGACCCAGCCTGCCAGAAGATTGCCGTGGCACTACGGAAACACGACCTGCAGGTAAGCGTCGTTGCTACTACCTGTGGCCGCTGTGCGGTTGCCGACCTGCCCGGGCAGCTGGCGAGCTTCCAGCGGGCCTTGCTCATTGCCGCCTACTTCCGGGCCAAGTTTATTAGGGTCTTTGCTGCCATCGTGCCGGGCGGGGGGCAGCCGGCTGACGCCAGCGCCGCCACTACGGCCGTCCAGGACTGGTTGACCATGGCGGTTAGCGCCGCCCAGGTCATGTCGATAACGCCCGTCCTGGAGATTGATCCGGATGCCGTGCACTTCAGCGTTGGCGATGTCAAGGCCCTGGTGGAGGCGCAACCGGGCCTCCAGCTCCTCTATGATCCGGCCCTCCTCATTGTCCAGCGTGTTCAAGACCCATTGCTATACTGGTGGACCCTGCGGTCGCGCATTGCCCTGGTTGACCTACATGACTACCAGTTTGGCCAGTCATTCCGGCCGCTCGGCCATGGTAACTGCGGCTGGCAGCAGTTGCGCCCGGAGTTGGCTGCGCCTAACGACCTATTGTTGCTCCTGGAGCCTGGCCTAGGCCGTCTCTATGGCCAGGCTACTACCAGGGCGCAGACGTTCGCACTGGCCGTGGAAGCGCTGACGGCCTTCTGGTCTGGTAGATAGGGATGCGTCGGAACTCGAGGCAAGGGCCTATCTACTAGACCAGGAGACCACGATGGCTAAGTCAGCACGCAGCGGCGGCATCCCCGCACCATCCGTGACGCCGCCGGCCCCGGCGGTGGAGAACGAGCGCCTCCTCAAACGCGTCCAGACCCAGGACGTTAGCACCATCCCGGTGCGGACCATCATCACCATCGAAGTCGGCGATATGCCAGTTAAGGACGTGCAGAATGCCGTCCTGCAGGTTAGCCAGATCTATGCCACCGGCAATCACCCCACCTATGTCATTCCCGTTCGCAATGGCAAGATGACGTCGGACATCGTCTTCGAAGCCGGCATCGAGGAACTAATCCGGACGCTGTGCGAGGTTGTCCGGGGCGACATAAAGCTGCGCGGCGGCTGGCGCGACGTGGACATCATGCGCGCGGCCCTGTAGCATCCCGTTCGAGTCCCACTTAGTAGCCGAGACCCCCGGGTAGCCGGGGCAACAAAGATAGCGTAGTGGAGGGGATATTATGCCAGTCAGTCTAAATGAAGCTCTGGTCAGGATTAGGAAGGTTGGGGCGCAGGGAGTCCGAGCAGTCCCAATGCCAAACCAGAACGTGCATACCGGTAAGTATCAAATAGAAATACGGGATGGGGACAGCTGGAGCGTGCTGGTGGAGGGGCTGCCACGCAGCTCGGCAGATGACCTCATCAAGCAGGCTACCAACCGCGTAATCCTTGGCTAGTCGCTACAGGAGGGACCATGAACAGCAGTCATAAGCGGGTGTCGTCAGTCATCGAGCTGGCGCGCTACCACGCTGGCTCGGTACTGTATCGCGTGGTCTTCCGGCCGGTCGGCATCGCCCAGGTCCAAATCCCGCCTGGTGAGGAGTGGATGGCCGAGGTCCACCCTAAGGTCCTGTTCGAGCGCGGCCTGGCCAGCAAGAGCTGGAAGTACCGCGTGCACCTACCCAGGCTCTGTGCCCTCGATTTCCAGTACGTTACCGAGCTACTCACGTCCGAGCCGATTGTGGAGCGCTTTGTAATCCAAGAAGTGGCACGCAGCCAGAACACTGGCGAGTTCTACTACATGAATGTCGACCAGGACTGGATGCCAGAATCTGCCCTGTTCGAGACGGTCCCGGCCGCCAAGCGCGAGAAGGACCGGATCAAGAAGCTGTTCCAACTGTGGGCGTCGCGGCAATCGCCCGATGAAGTCTAAGGCAGGTCTAACATGCTCAGTGATATCACCATCAGCCACGACATGCCCATCGTCAACGGCTATGTCCAGGTCCCGCCGTGTCGCGAGAACTGGAAGGACGCCGTCAGCGACAAGCAAGCCATAATCACCTTGCACCAGACGCACCCGCTGGCCAAGAGCGTCCAGGTCCTATCTCTGGACGGCGCTTCTGGCTATACGGCGGGCCGCCCTACCGGCAGCCGGCACGGCCGGCAACGGCTAGTGCGGCTGCCGCCCATCCCACAGGGTCCGGGGACCGGCCCGTCCGTCCCCGATCCGGCGGCCGTGCTGGCGCCGCCGGCCCCCGCTCCGCAGTCCTATCCGCCCTAACCGTGCATGTGAGTTGACCGGCCGTCGCCGGGGCGTGGCAACCTGGTCTTGGATTTGGGCACCACCCGTGTCCCTGGCTTGGCTGCTACTCTGGTTCCTGGCTTGGGCGCCACCTTGGTTCTGGGCGCGCCCCTCATGAAGCTGGTGTGGCCGCTGCCGGCGGGCGCCAGGCTGGTGCCGCCGCCGGGGATCAGGCTGGTGTCAGCACCGCCGCTCAGCCTGGTGTCGCTATCTGACGGTTCGGCTAGGGCGGTCTTGGTACCTGCTGGTTTCGGTGCTAGTTGCGTCTTGCCACCATGGGATGGCAGCGGCGGCGGTGCCTGGCCGCCGCGTAGCCGTGCTACCTCGCCCCTGGCCATGTCGTAGGCCGCCTTTATAGCCAGGGCGGCAATAAGCTTATTCTGGGATCTGTTGACGAAACCCTGGCCGATGGCAGAGCGGCGCTTGGGGTTGAGCATATCCAGGAGCTTGCCAAGTTGGCCCTGCCACTGGCCGGACGCCTGTGCTGGGGGTTGTAAGCCGCCGGCACTGGTCTTGGGGCCGCTATAGCCGAGGGCGCGCCACAGCCGGCCGCCCAGCGACTTGAGGCCGGAGAGTAGGCCCTCAGTGATGGGCAGGCCGGCGGCGCCAGCCACGACCAGGGCCGCTTCCGTGGCCGACATGGTGGTGGCCCCTCGGGTCTGGCCGACTAGTTTCTCGAGGGCCTTGCGCTGCTTCTTGGTGAGGCGCATGCCACCTAACCCGCCCAGTCCGCTACTACCGCTAAAGAGTCCCGGGTCCAGGCCGAAGGCGGCCGGGCTGACGCCATAGCGTTTGGCTAGTTTCTGGATCTGGTGGAGGTGTTTGGCTTGCTGGCGACCTAACTGTAGCGTCCGGTCTAGTTCAGTCTGCTTGGCTTGGTCTTCGCCCCTCTCGGCGGTATGCTGTATCCAGTGTCCGGCCTCGTCGGCCACTTTCTGCCGGAGGGTCGCCGCCAGGGTCTGGAAATCTTTGATGGGCCTGCCGTCGCGCGTTGTGAAGGCTTCCTTGAAGGCGTTAACCAGGCCGGTCCACCAGCTGGGGTTCTGCATGATGTTGCCGGGCAGTTGTTCGGCCTTGGCCATAAGGGCCTTGATGCGCGGGCTGGTGGCGATAGCTGGCGGCAGGCCGCTGAGGGCGGCCCGCGCCCGCATGAGGCCGCCGTAGAGGAGGTTGCCCAGGAAGGCTTCGTCGATGATGCCGTTGGGGACGGCGCCCGGCTGGGTGGGGGCCGGAGCGGCGCGGCTGGCAGCGACGACGCGGCTGAGCGCTGGCTCGACCAGGACTTCGGAGAGCACCAGGCGGAATAGGTCGCTGTCGGCGTTGATGGCTGCGAGCCTCATGTCATTCCCCTAGTAGTCGGGTACGTCGTCGAGCGGCTCGATGGCGTCGCCGTCATAGTAGTCAGGCTGCTGGTTGCTGCTGGCTGGCCCCGCCAGCTCGGCTAACTCGTGTGCGCTGATGGCCAGGTCAAGTTCTTCAAACTCAGTATCTTTCATGGTACGGCCCCGGTCGGTAGATAGTCCCGGCAGCGGGACCTGACACTTGGCTAGTCCCGACCCACGACGGGGGCCAGGCCGTGGACCGCAAGTTGCATGCCAAAATCAGTAGCTGGGTCCGCCAGGCGCGGCATCGCGCCCGCCGTTACGACTGCGTCAGCCGGCTCGACCTGGCAGCGGCCCTACAGCTGGTTGACGCCAGCGGCTGCCAGTGCTCCTACTGCGACCGCCCCTGTACCGGCCTGGATCACGCCTTCCCGCTTAGCGATAAAGCGCCTAACGTCCTGGCCAACACCGTCCCTATTTGTCAGGTTTGTAAGACACAGAAGAAGCAGCAGGATCTGGTGGCCTATCACGAGGCCGGCTTCATCGACGACGACCGCTATCTGGCCGTGCTGCGCCAGCTCCTCGACCACGACGGCGCCACCGAGATGCGCGATCACCTCAAGAAGATTACTGGTATCGGCCTCGACGACCTTGACCAATAATTATGGTAGTGGAGCGGCGTGACACGGCCGCCCCGGAAGTCCACCTGTATCCCGTCCACGTAACGGAGTCAACACATGTCCGAACTTGTTCGACATCTGAGCACTAAAGGTGAAATCTCCAAGGAGCTGTTCACCGTCAACTATAACGAGCAAGACCGTAAAGGCAATCCGCTGCTGGAGAGCAAGCGGCGGGCCGTCCGCAGCCACCCGTCGCGCATCTTGCCGCTACTGGACGGCGCCGCCGTGGTCTTTCGCGGCACTATTGGTGCCACGGCGGGGGGCGCGGGCGGTAAAGGCGGCAAGGGCGAGCCGGCCTTACTGGCCAAATGCCCCGTGTGCGCCAGCGACATCCGCGTAGACGTCAAGAACGTCCGGCAAGCCGAATGCCCCGAGCACGGTGCCTTCGACCTGTCGTGGGCCACCGTTAGTGCCGGCCGCATCCCGGTGACCGTCGCCAACGGCAAGCTACCCAAGAAGGCCACCGTCAAGAAGAAGCCAATGAAGGCGCGGGCGCCCCGGACGGCCAAGGCCCCGGTCGCCATCGACTTCGAGCGGATCAGAGCGGCCGGTGAGCTATGGACGCGCAGCGGCGTAGAATTCGATTACCCGGACTTCGACGTCCGTGCCCACGTGCTCATCCTGGCCGGCACTGGTACAGATCTGCCGCGCAAGTATTGCTTCAATTCGTATAACGGCACCTGGGGCAAGAAGCCCAAGGATCACGAGCTAACCTGCTTCCTGGCCAACCAGCCGACCGACCTGGGGACCACGGTGGGCTGGGTCGTCAAGGGCACGTTGGAGCAGGAGCGGCGGAAGCTCATTAAAGGTGGCTACCAGCGCGATGCGGGCAAAGATAGTTAGGTAATGAGATCCGGGCTATGTTCTGGGAGGCTGTGATCATGGCCAAGCTTTCACATAAACCAGCGCCGCTACCGCCGGCCCCGACCGGGCTGCCGGCCAAGGACGGCACCATCCCGACCACGGCTCCGCTTGTCGATGCCTCGGTCCGCATCGAGGCCAAGGTATCCTTCAAGGACGGCAGCAATGCCGGCATGGCCGTCATCTGGGAGGACGGCCAGATCAAGTCCGCTGACCGCTACGGGGTCGCCCAGGCGATGTTCGACCAGGTGTGGGCCGACAGCGGCGCCCGCTCCACCATCATGGCCTGCCTGGCGGCGCTGGGCGGCACCCATACCATCGTCAATCCGCCGCCCCCGCCGCCCAAGAAGGCAGTAGCGAGCCTCATCTTCCTGTACTATGGCCGCATGGCCCACAAGGACCAGAACAAGAACACCTGGCGGGTGACTTATGACGCTAAGGGCGGCATCGCCACTATGAACGTGGCCAGCTACACCCTGATGCGCAACGACCCGGGCGGCCGGGCCACGCTGATCAACCTGTGGAAGGCCCTGGTTGGGCCGGGCGGCAGCGTGACGATCAAGTGATGGGAGTCTGGCAAACTTAGAGTAGGGCGCAGTGTGGCCCGCCGGCTGCGCTCGTGGACATCCCGAGCGGGATAAGGGAGCACTAACATGAGTGCGCAACCACTCAACACCGAAATTCAGGTCTTCCGGACTGTCCGGTCGCAGCGGGCTATCAAGCGCCATGATTCAGTCGGCGCCATCATCAAGCGGCTGCGGCCCCTGGTCATGAGCGTCGTCGGCCGGGAAATGGCGACGGTTGAGGTCGTCAGCCGCGACACAACCAAGAGGGACTTCAGCGTGTACGCTCGCGATGGCCAGCCAATCGTGGAAGGACTCCACGGCGATCTGCCGTTCTATGCGGCCCAGGAATACATCCCGAATGTGGACTTCGCCTTCCAGATTGGCAGCGACAAGTTCCTCACCAACACGCCCGCCGGCCTGACCGGCGACCTGCAGAAGGACCTGCGGACGGTGGACACACAGTACCGCATCGTCGGCGTCAAAGTCTAAGGGCTGGGCTGGTACGCTCAGGCAATGCCAGGTCGGTCTGGGTTCGGCCGGTCCGGGTTCGGAGGCCAATGGCCTAACGCCCACGAGTCAGTCTAGTGGCCGCTACGGGTAGACCGTAGCGGCCACGCTGCTATAGGGGTCACTATGCGTAACATGCCAGCCGGTCACTTCGCCCCCTTCATGGCTCACTACGCCTTCATCCAGCCGGGCCAATCCAGACTGTGGACGCGCTGGGAACGGCTCCGCTACGCTCACAAGATCTCCCGGCTCCTGTGGGAGACATTGTCGCCCAATGCCAGTCTGGTCCTGGCCCAGCCGGGCGGCAGCGTCCGTAGCGACCTGGTCGTGCACGCCTGGGCCGATAGCCTCGACGGCCTGATGTACAAGCCGCAGATGGGTGAAACGCCCGCCCAGCTGGGCATCGAGGGCTTTTACAGCGTCACTACTGGCCTGGTGCCGACCTATAATAGCGTTGCCACCGTCCAGGACAACCGCTTCCTCTACGGCCACTGGCAGGGACCATGGCCGGCGGCCGTCAAAGTGCCGGTGGCCAGTATCAGCACGGAAGTGAAGGCCCTGAAAGCAATCTTGGACGCGGCGGCTGGAGTAGCGCTGGCGACTTATCCCGACTGCGCCGCCCGGACCTTCCGGCTCGACTACAAGGGCGTAGCCTTTGGCGATCGCGGCTTCCACTTCCCCCGCTAGGAGTGAGCGGCTTGAGATGGCAGCACAGCCGGCCGACGCGGCGGTGGCGGACCACCGCCAGGGCCGCGCCAACGGTCGGCCGCACCAGCCGTGGCCCGGCGCTGACGCCGTGACGGCGGCATAAGATCTTCAAGTAGCCATCGATAGTCAAGATCCGCTCCAAGTCGCGCACGTCCCAATCGGCAGCTACGATGACAACCAAATCGGCAGCTTCCTGGGCCAGACCCCGGGCCAGATAGCGGCACTGGGTCCGCTCGTACCAGCTGCTGACGCGCTTGGGCATGCCATGCTTGAGCAGCGTGAAGTCGCGCACGTCGAAGGCGATGGCCACTGCCGGTCCCTCGGCCACTACCAGGCCCGTATCGCTGTCTACTAGCTGAAAGTCCCTGCCGTACTTGCGGTAGTAGTAGCGGTCGTCCATAGTTCAAACCTTTGTTGGTGTCTTACTGGAGGATCTCGTCATGGCTATCATCGGCCCCGCCGACTTGCCCGTCGTCCTCAAAGTGCCGTCCGACCCGATGAAGAAATACGCCCTATCGCAATTAGGGTATCCGAGTGTCGAGGTGGAGATCGCGGAGGACCAGTGGGAGATCGCGCTTAAGGTCGTGGGCGACTGGATCTCTGGCTATTTCCCCCGCGAGCAGAAGCTGGCCGTGTTCTACAGCCAACCGCTGCGGCCGACCTACCCGCTGCCGCCGGACGCCTACTGGGTCCAGGAGGTGTCGTGGGACCCGGTGACCACACGCATTGACGACGTCTTTGGCGCCGAGTCTTTCTTATTCAACATCGGCAACATCTCCGGCATCCAGAACATGCTGCTGGATTACCACCTGCTCCAGGCGTACCGCAAGTTCAGTTCCAAGATCCTCGGCACCGAGGGCCACTGGGAGGTGCTGGGCGAGGGTGGTCCGGACGGGCCGACCAAGCAGCTTATCCGCCTGTACCCGACGCCCAAGGGCGTGTTCCCAGTGGTCGTCCTCTACTATCCGGTAGTGACCCATTTCCGCAGCCCGCAGGCCCGGAAGCTGGCTAACGACATGCTGGTGGCCGAGGCCAAGATTATGCTAGGCCATGCTCGCCGCAAGATTGCTGGCATGCCCGGGCCGACTGGCGGCAACATCGGCCTGGATGGCGCCGACCTGATCACCGAAGGGACCAAGCTACGTGAGGACCTGACCAAGAACGCCATGGAGATGGGCGAACCCCTACCGATCCAGATGTGGTGAGCGATGCGCCTGAGCGTGTTATATGAAGATGGCCCCAAGCCCTGGGTGAACCCGGACCAGGTCTGGGGTGGCCGCCGCTCTGGTGCCATGCCGTTCATCTACACAGACGACGGCGTGATGTACTATGGCTTTCGCGGCGAGACTCACAGAGGGATGATAGTTGATGAACCAGAGTTGCGCGAGCGCTACTTCGACATCCTTTACCAGATCGAATCGGTACGGCGGTCCCCTCTGACAGAGGACGAGCCGTCCTGGGCTGATAGCGACTTCGGTGCCGGTATCTCCTCAGATAGCTCTGACTGGCGCGATTGGATTGAGACATTTGACCTACTGGGCCGCGTCAGCACCAGCCGCGATCTGGTGAGCTTCTGGAACAGCGACAGCGCCCTGCTCGATAAGCTACTTAAGCCATGCTGCCAAATGCTGCTCGATGATGGTCACCTCAAGAACTCTGGCGCGGTATCAACGCCGGTACATGGCACGGTACCGCTCCGGGACGTAGTGGGTGGTGGTCAGCTAGCGCTACAGCCATTCAGTCCGGAGGACATAGCGCTATATAAGCGGCTGCACACCATGCGCGGCCAGGAGAAACTAGCTGCCAGGAAGAAACTGGGTCTCTACAATCCAACGCCGCCCGAAAAGCCATGGCCAGCGGCCCTCCGCAAGGCCGGATTTGTAGGGCCGGGCCAGAAATGGTGGGCACCCTACTCCGAGGGCGTCGTGGCCCAAGCCAGGGGCACGGTACTGAGCGTCGTCAACGACCTGGCCAGCCGCCTGGCCAACGTCGCCGAGCACACCTTCGGCCGTGACGGCCACCTGGGGCTGCTGCTGACCCGCCGCCGTCCCAACGTGGTATTCGCCGACCAGGAGGACGAGCCGGCCACCATCACGCTCCTGTTCGGCCGTCCCGGCACCCCTAGCGGCCCGCAGGCCCTAACCCTCCAGGTATATGGCGACGGCGCCGGCGAAATTAAAGTGGAGATGGCCCAGAAACTGGCCTTGCTCCTGAACCTACCGCGCCGGCTGGTCGTCAACTCGGAGGAAGAAGCCGTCACCAAGCTAGGCCAGATAGCCGGCACCATGGCAGAGCGGCTGCGCCGCAACCTGAGGATCTAGTAGTGCTCAGCGTCGTCGTTAACGATAAGCCAGAGGTCATTGTACAGAACCGCCTGGAGGTGGTTGGCGGCCGGGGCGTGGTCGTGCCCGGCTGCGAGCCGACGTCGGCCGTCACCTCCACCACCCTCATGCGCGAGCAGCGCGGCATCTGCAAGAACACCATGGTGGACGTGGCTGCCGCCCTGCTGGCCATCCCCGGCTCGACTCTCGAGTTTGGCCTGAATTTCGGCGGCGTCCGCCAGACCTGGTTCGTGCTGCCGCCCAGCCCGTTCGCCTGCTGCCAGCCTTATGCCGAGGACTGGTACAAGATACTCCGGGAGCTGCCGCCGCTACCCGACCAGGTCGAGGATCGCTTCGACAACTGTAACACTCTCGGCATGGGCTTCTGCCCGTCCGGCGACTTCGAGATGGGCATTCCGGAGCCGCAACCAGGGTCGCTGCCGGTGGCCCCCAGCTTTGGCGGCAGCAGCGCCGGTAGCCTGTATGGCGGCGATGGCCCGCCCATGCCAGACACCTATGTGTCCGAGGGGACCGACATCATCGCCCAGTTCTATGCGTCCAAACCGGCGCCGGAGGGCCAGCCGCAGCCGCCCGGGCCGCTGCCGCCGCCACTGGCGGGCCAGCCGCCGGGCGTCCCGTTACCACCACCTGGTTACGTCCCCGGTTTCGGCCAGCAGCGGCCCGTCCCACCGCCAGAGCAGCCGCCGATAGTGCCGCCCCCTGTGCCCACACTAGCGCCGCCACAGCAGATCCTGCCCCGAGAGGTGGTCCCGCAGCCGCTGCCACCCGCACCACCAGCACCGCCCGCGCCGCCCACGGCAGCGCCCAAGTGGATCAAGCCAGATCTCAACAGCGAGACCAAGGACATTGAGCGGACCGCCCGGGAACTTGCTATATCACCGTCTGACTTGACGGCCGCGCTGGCTAGCGGCAAGCTGACCAAGCTGACTGATAAGGTGTGGCAGCAACTACCCAACAGCAACTCCTATGGCATCGGCCGCCGTGATGCCGAGGAGCACGCGGCCAGCCATAAGAAGGGCTTACGGCGGATCATGTACGGCCTGCAGCATGGCGGGACGCTGCCGGCCCCGATCATCGTCAAGCGCCGTACTGGCCCCTATCTGGTGGCTGGTAATACCCGCTTGATGGCGGCCCAGGTGCTGAAACTGACGCCGCTGGTGTGGTATGCCGACATTAGTTCGCTGACATAAGAGGTGTGCTATGGATGAAATATCTGAGTGCTCAACCGATCGTGGCGTGCAGGTCCTGCTGGTGCCGACTGATCCTTATCAGGCGCAGCTATACAACCTGGTCAACGACCTGCGGCAACAGAACGGCCGCCCACCGTTTAGCTGGGAGGAGCGCCTCACCAATGCGGCCACCGGCCACATCACTGACCTGATCGTCTATGGCTGGTTCCCCGACCCGCATAACGTCAACATCAACTGGGTGGAGCGGATCGAGCAGGCCGGCTACACGCACTGGCGTGCCCTCCGCGAGAACTGTGCCAACAATAGCGGTCAGCTGTCGGCCCGGACGGTGGAGGCCATGTTCAACCAGCTCAAGCGGTCGCCGCCGCACCTGGCCAACATGCTGGCCACGGACGTGCGCGATTTCGGCACGGCCGTGGGCCAGGGCCAGGGTACGCCCAGTTATTGCGTGATGGACTTTGGGAGGCGCTAACAGGAGGGTATCAAGATCATATATCGCTTTAGCCAGACTGAGGACAGCGACCAGGAGGGGCTGCTGGACCGCCCCTATCCCGGCTTCCGCTCCGACATGGAGCGCGATTACCCGCTGATCCAGCAGCACGACATGGAGTCGGCCGACCTGGACACGGCCCACCGCGTCGCTACTGAGACCATCTACGCGTCCGGCGCCCAGGTGGACGTGTTCCTGCGCACCGACAATGCCGACGTCGACCAGGTGTGGGACGAGGACGCCGATCCGACCTACTGGCCGGCGCTTGTTTGCAAGGCGTTCTTTGTGCCCAAGCCGCTGGAGATTGCCCTGAAGAATTGGGGCGTGGATACCGCCGTCAAGCTGGAGCTGGTGTTCGGCTACAACGATACCATCCAGCGCTGCCAGCGCTTGCTGCGTTCTGGCGACGTGATCAAGGTGCCATTTAATGCGGTCGGCAACGTCACGCCGAAGCTGTTCCGGGTGGTCAATGCCTCGCCCAATCACAACTTCAAATATAGCTGGCTATTCTTCACCTGTACGGCCGAGAGCCTAACCGGCGACATCACCGTGCAGCCTATCCAGGCCGTTGGCGGCGCCATGGGCGGCGGCGCTGGCGTTAGCGACATGGGTGCCCAACAACTGGGTGATTATGAGTAAGGACTTCAAGGATAGCGCGGACCTATTTAGGCAGGTGCGGGCCGATCTGGGTAATCAGGTCGTCCCGGAACTTCTAACCACGATGGCGGCCCTCACGGCCAAGAAGGTGGCGGAGCGGCTGGCGACCACGGTACATGAGTTACAGCCGGCAGTGCCGCCGACCGTCCAGGACCCCCGGGTCTATAAGTTCCCGCCCAAGGCTATCGTCATGATGATTGGTGATGGCACGCCGGCGGAAGTGGCTGCTTATACCAAGGTCTTCGAGGACGTCAATGAAACTTACTTGAAGGAGCGGGCCAAGTTCCTGGTCTTGCTGCGTGAGGGCGGCATCAAGTAAGGGGCCGGTTGAGGTGGGCGATGCCAATCCACGAGTTCGATATCGACTATACGCCGGCGGCCCCGTACACCGAGATACCGGTGGTGGCGGCGTCGGTGGGGCGCGGCTCCGGCGCCGAGGCGGGCGGGCCGGCGACGCTGCCCGATGGCGGGCGGCAATTTAGCCATCTCCAGGCGCCGCCTATTGGCGTCCGCCAGGGCAAGCAGGGGCGGTTCGATGTGCGCGGCACGCCCTCCGGCCTGGCCCGCGAGGACATTGAGGATTTCCTGCTGCCCGGCTTCCGTGCTCTCGATGAGGGCATGAAGATGTACTGGTCGGGCATGCGCGTACCGACCAAGGATGCTTACCGCTTCCTGCGCGTCAAGGTAGCTGGGGCTGATAAGAGCGTGCTCATCTGGCGCGACGAGCTGCTCAATGGCCGGGCGCGCTTGCCGGTCGGCGCCCTGAGCCGGTCCAAGGAAGAGTTCAATAAGGATAAGTTTAGTCCGGCCTACCACTACATGCGGTTGCGCTATACTAGCACGCGTGGCAACCTGGCGGTGCTGACCTACCGGCCGACGCCGTGGCTGGTCGACTATACGCTGAGCGTCTGGGCCGAGCACAAGCGCGATGCCGAGTATGTCAAGTACCAGATCCTGACCAGGTTCAATCCGCTAGCGGAGTTTCGCATGTCCGATGGCCGGGTGCAGGGTACGCTGACGCTCCGCTTTAGCGGGGCACAGGATCAGAGCGACAAGGAGGCCAGCTTTGAGCAGCATCGCCTCATTAAATATGAGTACACGATGGTAGCCGAGGCGTGGCTACCGCTGCCCGAGCGCGTCCTGCCGACCGTCCTGGGCCAGGTGGTCGCTGTCAAGGATGCGGACAACAGTCAAACGCTGATGTATGCACGCGGCCCGTTCGGCCTGTCAACTTAGGGAGCTTATTATGACCCGACGCTTACCCAACCGGCCAGCCGTCGTCGCCCAGACTCCTGGCGAGGTTGCCACCATCTATAACCGCAGCCGGCAGCTGGTCCCCATCCAGGTGGCGCCGCCTGGTGGCGATTTTTACCTGAGCGAGCAGCAGGTACACTTGCGGCCCGGCAAGACCGTACAGGTTGCCAAGAGCCATCTGCGCTGGGAGCAAATTCAGAACCTGGCAGCTCGTGGAATCTTGCAGGTAGTTTACGATAGCGAAGCCCAGGCAGTTCAAAAATAAGTCAGCCATAGCCTGTTGAGGCGGTTGGCCTCTGTCGTGACGATCTGAGCGGAGACGTTGATATGGCAGTATACCTGAGTCCGGGTGTGTACCTCAACGAGATTGACCTCAGTGTGCTGCCAACCGCCGTTGGCGCGCTCACTCCGGCTTTCTTCGGGGCGGCCAACAAAGGACCGATGAACAAGCCCACGCTCATCCTGAGCGCTGCTGACTACGTAGACACCTTCGGCAACCCCTTCCCCGAGAGCTACCTGGGTTACGCCGTCATGGCCTACCTGTCGGAAGGTAACCGCTGCTGGGTGACGCGCGTCGGCGTCGAATGCAGCGCCGGCCAGCCCCAGGAACTACAAGACGTCTGTATCGACACCTCGGGCGAGCAAGGCGTCGGCTGGGGCCGCATCCCGCTGTTCCAGGGTATTGACTACGGCCGCATCAACTTCCGCCCCATCGACGACGCCCACCCGCTAGTCTTCCAGGCGGCCAGCACCGGCACCGTGCTCTACCACGAGGCCCTGACCAGCGTCACCAGCGGGCCGACCCAGGCAGACCTGACCATCACTGGCACCTACACGGGCAGCCTCAACGACAACTTCACGCTGCTGGTCACTGGCAGCCCCGCCGGCACCAGCGGCTCGCCCATTGACGGTGCCACCTTCCAGGTAATGCGCGGCTCGGACGGCGCCATTCTGGCCGCCGGCACCATGACCGACGCCGGCGGCGGCACCAGCAACCCCATCGTCCTGCCCAACGGCCTGACCCTGACCGTCGACGTCACCAGCGGCGCCCTGGGCGTCAACGACGTCTTTACCTGGACGGTCGCGCCCGACAACCGCAAATTCACCGTGGCCGTCGAGGGCATCCCGGGTGCGTCTTACACCATGCCGGTCGCCACCTACACGGACGTGCCGACCTTCGTGGCTGCCCTCAATGCACTGATAATCACCGAGGGCTATATAGCCGTCACCGTCGTGCTGCCCGACGACGTCACGGTAGTGCCGCAACTCCAGACCCAGCAAGCAGGGCAATGGCTGCAGCTCATGGGCACGGCCGCTTTCGCCACCGCTGTGGGCCAGGTCCAGTACATCTACGACATCCCGCGTGCCTACCTCATGGGTAGCGACGCCCCGCCGCTCGGCTACACCATCAGCAGCGCCAATAACCGCGTCATCATCAACGTCATCGATAACATCGAGACTCAACAGGTGACGTTCGTGCTGCCCAGCGGCGTGAACATGGCGCCAGCCCAGGTGGCTGCCAACATCAACGGGGCCGGCGGCCTGCTGTTCAACTCCATGGTGGTCACCGCCCCCGGTGGCGGCCAGCGGATTCTGATCATCACGACCCAGGCCCAGGACATGTCGTACCTGCAGATGCTGGCCAACTACACACATCTGGCCACGCTGCGCTTCGCCGAGATGATCGGCATCCCCTATCCCTACCAGCGCGGCTACCGGGGCTATCAGGACACGCGGCCGTTGCTGCCGCCCGGATCGGCGACCGACCCGGGCACCCCGGCCAGCTGCGAGGGCGTCAGCGATCCACAGTGCACCGTCGACGTGGCCTACTACGCCAACATCGTCGGCTGGCTGGTGGCCACCAGCCCCGGCACCTGGATCGATAACGTCACAGCCAGCCTGTCGCTGTTCACCCAGGGCATTGGCGAGGTGGCGGGCCGCTACGCGCTGGTAGTCAAGGACAGAAATAGCCTGGTGGTGAGCCAGATTCAGGACTTCAGCTTCGATATCAAGGACGACCGCTATATTGGCAACGTCATCAACCCGGGCAGCAAGTACGGCGGCCGGAATGGCGATCCATTCTTCAACTGGATTCCGCGTCCAGCCTACCTCAACTTCGATCCGACGCAGGGCGACACTAGCCAGAACCCCTACCAGGTGCGGCAGCCGGCGGTGTTTGCTGGCCTGACCGCCGCCGGCGGCACCAATGGCATCCCGACCGACCCGGCCTTCTCCAGCGAGCTGGATGCGGCCGTCATGGGCAACCCGGTGCTGAGCACGGGCATCTTCGCCATGCAGAACCCGGAGAGCTACGACATCGACCTGCTGATCACGCCGGGCTTCTCGTCCGGGGCCGTCATCGCCAACTGCTTGCAGATGTGCGAGGCACGCGGCGACGTCCTCTATCTGGTCGATCCGCCCTTTGGCCTGCGGCCACAGCAGGTGGTGGATTGGCATAACGGCATGCTGGTCTCCGACCTCAATGCCGCCATCAACACGTCCTATGGCGCTCTCTATTGGAGCTGGGTCCAGGTCTTTGACCAGTTTAACAACATCCAGATCTGGGTGCCGCCGTCCGGCCACGTTAGCTCCGTGTTCAGCCGCACCGAGCGGTTGGCGGCCCAATGGTTTGCTCCGGCTGGACTCAATCGCGGCAAGCTGCTTACGGCCCTGGCGGTCGAGTATAGCCCGTCGCAGGCCGAGCGCGACTTGTTGTATGGTTATGGCAATGCCGTCAATCCGATTGTCAGCTTCCCTAAGGATGGCATCGTGATCTGGGGCCAGCGGACGTTGCAGCGGCAGGCCAGCGCCCTGGACCGCGTCAATGTCCGCATGCTGCTAATTTATCTTAAGAAGAACCTGTCGGTGTTGCTCCGCACCTTCCTGTTCGAGCCGAATGATAAGACGTTGTGGGCGCAGGTGGAAAGCACCCTCAATCCGTTTATGGCCAACATCCAGGCGCAGCGCGGCCTTACCGGCTATCGGGTGGTGTGCGATGCCACCAACAACACCCCGGATCGCATCGATCGCAATGAGCTGTGGGTATCGGTGTTTATTCAGCCGACGCGGGCGGTGGAGTTCGTGGTGCTGAACCTCGTGGTCATCCAGACCGGGGCGTCGTTCTCGGCTGCGGAGGTACTGGCGGCCGGCGGCATCGTCACCTCTGGAACCTAAACTCGGGGTCACACGCGACTCCGACTAGTGCTTGGAGGGGTAAAGAATGCCAGGTTTCAATACGGCAGGGCAGTGTGCCGGCATGCCGCCGAACACCCTGGAGACGCGCCGCGTCCACCGTTGGGTCTTCGAGACCATTGGCCGGGGCACCGGCCAGTTCACCCAGGTAGAGCTACTCGTCTTGAAGTCGGCTAGCCGGCCGAAGTTTAAGTTCGAGGAAGCGAAGATGGACCACGACCAGGAGACGGCGTACTTCGCCGGCAAGCAGACCTGGGAGCCGGTCGAAATGACCTGGTACGACGTCGAACAGAACCCGGACATCTCGGCCGGCATCTACGCCTGGCTGGAGACGGTGGTGAATCTGACCTGCGCCAACGTCGGCCACCCGTCCACCTACAAGCGGCAAGCGTCCCTGGTGGTGACCACCGGCATGGGTGCCGTCAGCGAGCGCTGGATCATGTATGGCACCTGGCCGCTGGACGTTGACTGGAAGGGCCTCGATTATACCAGCTCCGAAATCCTGACCTGCGTCGCCAAGATGCGTTATGACCGGGCCGTCCGCACCTGCGTCAACAACGCGGCTATCGTGGCCACGTCGCCGTCGTGCCAGCTGCCATCCGGGACCGGTAGCTTCGCGCAGACCACGGCGGCCGGCGGCTAACATCAGCCTCATCCCGCCCCGACATAGAGGAACGGCCCAGGCCAGCACCTGGGCCGTTCCTCTATGAGGTGAAAGGTAGATAAGATATGCCTGGCTTCAACCTCGGTAACTGTCCCGATTCGACCGTTGGGCCGGCGTACACCGTCGAGTCGTCGCGCCGCCACCGCTATATCTTGCAGGTGTTGAAGCCACTGACGCGCGACCTGCTGATTGTGTCGCACAAATGCGGCAGGCCCACGCCGGAGATCGATCGCATCATCATGCATCAGGGCCAGGACGAGATCTACATGCCTGGCAAGAACCGCTGGTTGCCCATCGACATCAGCTTCTACGACGTCCATGACTCCGGTACCAGCAACGCCTCCCAGGAGATTTACGACTGGTGGTCGGCGGCGGTGCTGCTCATCAAGCAGTCGGCCCTTAACCGCAAGTTCAAGCGCGA
>Ga0066903_100001427_pt1 | contig 17420 bp, 18 predicted proteins | sample PanSoiMetaGPlot1_FD_67491 | JGI IMG/M metagenome (GOLD analysis project Ga0066903, IMG submission 67491) | Tropical forest soil microbial communities from Panama analyzed to predict greenhouse gas emissions - Panama Soil - Plot 1 (version 2) | ecosystem: Environmental > Terrestrial > Soil >... | reverse complement strand
CCGAACGAGCGGCACGCGCCGCCGAAGCAGAGGTTGATGTTCTTCTGCGGCACCGACGTCGGCACCGGGCACTTGCCGGGGATGTCGGACGAGAAGAGCAGCAGGTCAAGTATCGGCTCGCACGCGAGCGCGGTCGAGCCGCTACCGAAGAGCAACCCCAAGCACGCCGCGGAAGCCAGCAACTTCTTCATGGGACACTCCTTTCGAACGAGTGTCGCCGTTCTACCACACCAGGGAAGAGGGGGTCAGCGCTTCTTGCACCCGCAGCAGTGGCAGCAGCAGCAGTAGTAGTAGCGGCGCGGCCGCCGGCAGAAGACGAAAACGAACAGAAGGGCCAGGATGAGGCTCAGATGAACAGGTCTCCGGTAGACGGGTCTTCGATGCGGTAGGGGTCGCCGTTGGCCTGCGCCCAGAATTCCCGCCAAGTGACGATCTTGTCATAGCGCCGGACCACCCAGCGCTGGAACGCGACAAGCTCGGGCGTCCGCTTGTAGGGCATCGGGTAGGGGAGCGCGCCCCATTCGCGCAGGCGCGCGTGCCGCTCTTCCCGGTCCTCCGGCGAGTCCTTGAAGCCGATGAGCATGTAGACCATGACGTGCGCCGGCTTGACACCGAAGCGCTTCAGCAATTCGAGCCCGCGGAAGAGCTTGTCGGCGTCGCCGATGTTGTCCCACGCGGTGTAGATGCGCTTGCTCCGAAACGAGTCGTCGCGGTAGTCGAGACCCGCCAGCACTTCGGCCGACTCCTCGGTGATCATGCGGGCGTTGATGCCCTGCGTGAGGCAGACCTTGAACTTGCCGGCGCGAATCTCCTCGACGCGCCTGCGCCAGCCCGGTGCCCCGAAGAAGTCGTTGTCGAGCAGCAGAAGCTCGCGTGGGTAGGGCTCGCCCCGCCAGATCTCCGCAATGGTGTGCTCGTCGCGCGGGCGGCCCTCCTTCTCGGGCACGACGCAAAACTCGCAGCGGAGCCGGCAGCCGCGCTGCGAGAAGCCGATGCTCCGCTTGAAGAGCGGGTAGAGCGAGTAGTCGAGCGGCCCCGCGGTCTGGACGCCGTAGTCTTCGAGCTTGGTCGTGAGGTTCCAGCCGGTGCCGCCGACGATGGCGTCGGGCCGCGCCGCGAGCAGCGCCTCGACGATCGGCACCGAGCGCTTGAAGATGGTGCTCGCGTAGATGCGGTCGAAGGTGTCGCCGAATTCCGGCTCGACCGCCTCTGCCGTCGGCGTGCGCCGGAATTCCACCCGGTCCAGCCGGTCGCGATGGTGCGCTGCCAGGCGCATGAGCGCCAGGTTGGGGAGCTTGCCGTCAAGCTGGCAGAGCAGGACGTTCATGGCGCCGGCAGCAGCGCCTCAAAGTCGGCCAGCATCTTGCCGAGCAGCATGACCGCTTCGGGGCCGTCCTCTTCGGCCATCTGCCGAAGGATGGGAAGCCCGGTCGCGACCGACTCGTCGATTTCCGCGCGGGTCGCTTCGCGCGACTCGCGATACCAGAGAAGCTCGAAGGGGTCGCCCATCTTGCAGACGTAGCCGTTGGGCACCTTCTGCACGGTCGTCGCGCCGCGCTGCACCCAGACGAGCGCCACGCCGGGGTTGCGCCGGATACCGATGCCGCCGAAGACCTTGCCTTCCTTGGCGCCGTCGGGCAGCGGCTCGTGCTCGTTCCGAACGAGCTTCGGCTCGCGCAGGAACGGGCACGCGCGCGCGGAGTAGATGCCGCAGTCGCGATGCACGGGCGGCTCGGCCGACGTCCGGTTGATGCCGCACATTGGCCCGACGACGTAGGCCACCCACCGCCCGAGCGGCTCGCCGCAGACCCAGCAGCGGCGCTCCTTCAGGGCGCGCAGGAACTTGGTCGTCGATGCGATGCGGAAGTCCGGCTCGCCGTTCACCCACTCGACGAACCAGGGCACCGGCACGCGGCGCTGCGGGTCGACCGGGAGCAGCCGGATGCGCGCCGGCATCTCGATGTCGCGGATGGCCGGATGGTAGGCGGCAAGCTCGGCCATCTTACTCGTCGACGCTGCCGAGAATGTCGAGCGTCGCCGGGTCGACCTCGCCCCCGCCGTGCTCGATGACTCTCACGCGAGCGTGTCCGTAGAAGTCGGCGAGCTTCTTGTAGTCGCGGGCGGCGGCTTGCGCCGTCTGCCCCCACGTCGACGCGCTCCACTCTCCGGTGACTGCGCGCGTGAGAATCGCGTAACCTTCGACGGGCATCGGCCTAGCCTAGCAGTGTCTTACATTCGGGTCCAGCCCGGCTCACCGCGGCGGGCTCTCGAAGTCGATGTTGGCGGCGTAGTAGAGGTCGCCTTTCTTTGTCTTGATGCGCGAGCGGAAGTCGCCCTCGTCGTGGGCGTGGATGGCCGCGCCCTCCCCGTAGCGCGATTTCCCGGCGTCGGGTCCGTTGACGTAGGCGTAGCGGTTCTTGCCGTGCCCGGAGAACAGCACCGACTCCTGACCGAAGTCCTTGCCGATGGCGCGGATGGTCTCCTCGTTGGGGTCGTAGACCGCAATCGACTTCTCGGCCGGGCCGCCGTACTTGCCGTCGACGGCTTCCATCTGGTCGGGCCGCACGCCGGCATCGAGCAGCGCCGAGACCATCGCATCGGTGCCGCCCGAGCGCGTCGGGTCGAAACGCGGCTGGTCGCCCGTCAGGATGGCGTGCGGCCGCCCGGTCACGACCGGATGCTCGGCGGGCGAGTGAAAGAGCGGCGTCGCCCGCTCAAGCGCGGCGTAATTGCGGACGCTCGCCGGTAGCTCTGCGCCCGAGCGGCCGCGGTCGAAGCTCTCGACCGGCTCGGTGTCGGGCGAGCCCCCGGCGCCGCCTTCGCTCACCCACCGCCCATGGTCGTCGCGCTCTTGGTCGTCGCGGTAGGCGACCTCCCGCTCCCACCATGGGTACGACGCCTTCGCGGGAGCCGGCTCGGGCTCGGGTTCCTTCTCGATGTGCGGCGGGAGGATGAGCTTGCCGTCGGGGCCGCGCTGGTACTTGTTGGGCGGGTTGCCGGAGACGTCCTTGCCGAGCCGTTTGATCCAGTCGGCGTCGGAGACCTTCTCGTCGATGTTCACCGCCACGGGTCAGTCTTCCTCGGTTCCCGCTTCCAAGCGGTCTGTGACCCTGGTTCCGAGCAACGTCGGGTCTCCGCGGTCGACAATGTGGATGGGGTAGGAACCGCCCATCACGACCACCTCGTACTCACCGAGACAGCCCATGCCAGTGCGCCCCGTGCCGACGACAGCCGACTTCGGCACCTTCATCGCGAAGGTCGACCCCGTTGCGCCGGACGAGAAGCTCTCACGCGCCGTGCCCGGCCGGGTCGAGAACGACGAGAGCGGCTGGAGGGTCACCACCTCGCCTTCCTCGTGACTGTGACCGACACCGCGAAAGAGCCAGATTTCGTCGGGCGCGTCCTTCAACGCCTCCTGCGAATCGGCGTGCATCTTCTGAAGCGCGGCACCGATGAGCGGCTGATACTTGTCAGCGGCTTCCTTCGCCGCCCCCCACTCCGACGTCGGTCGGCCGCCGAAGAAATGGTCGGTCGCCGCATCCTTCAAGCCGAAGGTCTCCTGCGCGACAAGCTGGACCGCAACTGCTCCCGCGTCGGAGTCGCCCGACGTCACCGCCCACTTGCCGACGATGCGGTCGGCCGCCATCTGGGACTCGACTTCCTTCTCGGTCTTCGCCGCGTCGGTCGCGCCGTCGCCGTGCTCCGACGTTTGGAACAGCAGGTCTTTGTTGAAGTCGCGCAGCGAGTCGACCGAGACGTTGGCATCGGCCGCGATGCCGGCACCAACGGATTGCTGGATGTCCTCCTTGGCGTGGATGCGCTCGGAAGACGATGGCGTGTGGTTGTAGTCGAGCGCCTCCTGCGTCTTGAGCACGCTCTCGACAGCCTCGGTCACCTCGGGAGTGTTGCGCTGCCGCTCCTGCTCCGCTTGCTGGCGCTCCTCCTCCGCAGCCTTTGCGTCCGCCTGGTCCGCTTCCTCGTTGGATACGCGCATCGCGTCGCGGGTGTAGCGCTCGTCGTAGTCCTTGACGGACTCGCCTTCGGCGCGACCCTTCCCGTCGAAGCTCTCGTCGTAGCTCTGCCAGGCAGCGAGCTTGTCCTCGTCGTTGTGAACGGTGCCGTAGTCGCTGACCGTCGTCGGCCAATCCATCGGCTCGCCCATCTTCTCGGCATCGGCCGGGCGCTGCTCGTTGCGGTCGCGCCACTCGGCACGAAGCTCGCGGTCGTGGAACTCGGCACCCGTCTCGTTGGGGTGCTGCGTGAGCGGCGTCTGGCCGTAGTCGTTGGGTAGCCCGACCTTCTCGTTGGCATCGCCGACCGCGCGGTCGTACTCCTCCCACTGCTTCAAGGTGTCGGGGTTGCTCCAGCCGATCTTCTCTTGGGCGGCGGTGAGCACTACGCTCTCTTGGGTCGGATTCAGCCCCGATGGGAAAAGCTCCTTCTGCTGCTCGGTCGGGTGCTCGCTCGCGGGCGGCTTCTTCTCCTGCGCCGCCGCCCAGCCCTGGTCAGCCTTTACTTGACGCTCGCTGACCTTCTCGGGCGCACCGCCGCCACCGCCGAACTTGCCGCCTTCGCCGCGAGTGACCTGCGACTCGTCGAACGTCTCGGCGGTCCACGCGACCCAGCGTTCCCACCAGCGCGCCGCCGCCTGCTCACTCTCGGCCATGCTCGCAAGCCGCTCCTCGCGCGTGCGCGCGAGAAGCTCCTGCACCTCGTCCGACTCCCAGATGTCGTCGAGCGTCGCCTCGTCCTCGGGCGTGAGCGGTGGCGCGTCGTCCATGTCGTCGCTCTTCGCTGCTGCCACGAGCCGCTCCGCGAGCGCCGCCTTCTCTGCCGGCTGCACGTCCCGCTTCTGCATGTAATCGGCGAGAATCTTCATCGACGGCGAGTCCGAGCGCAGGTCGAAGTAGCCGCGGAACGCGCCGCCGTGCTCCTTCCAGATGTCGCGCCCCTCCTTCGACGCCATCAGGTCGGCGAGCGAGATGTTCTTGCCGTCGAGCCCGTGCTTCTCGCGCCACGCCTTCGGCTGCTTCTCGATGGCGTCCTTGAGCTTGCCGCTCGGGTGGATGACCGCATCGTAGCCCTGCCGCGCCCACGAGTAGTAGCCGTGCCCCTGGTCGCCGACGCTCTGCTCGATGCGGCCGAAGCCCTGCTTCTGCGCCTCGTCGACCTGCGCGGCGAAGACCTTGAGCGCGGTGTCCTCGGGCGCGTGCTTCGAGACCTCGAAGTTGACCGTCTCCACATGGTCGTCGTGGACCTGCTGCGCGAGCGATGCCTCCCAATGCTTGCCGTCCTCGTTCGTTCCGGTGACGCGCGCATCGGTCGTGACCGGGCCGTCGCCCGCCTCGTTGTCGCCCCGGACCGTCAGCGTCACCGCGGTCTGCTCGTCGTCCTTGAGCGCGTTCAGCCCCGAGAGGTTGACCGCATCCTTGACGGTGAGCCCGTGCGCCTTGAGCGCGGCCGCGCCTTCCTTCTCGACATCGGCGTCGATCTTCCCGAACTTGTGCTCGGAGACGGCTCCGACCGCGCCCGGCCCGCTCTCCCCATCCTTGCCGCCATCGGTCGTGCCCTTGCCCTCGTCCGCGAACTTGCCGTGGTCGCGTGCCTGGTCCTCCCGGTAGGCGACCTCGCGCTCCCACCAGCGGAGCCCGGCCTCTTCGGGCGGCGGCTCGGCCGGCTTCTCGCCCCTCTCGCGCGCCTTGTTGGCCGCGGTGCGCGCCATCCGCTTCGCGCGCACGAGCGCCTGAATCTCCGGCGAGTCCCACACCTTGTCGATGAGCGGGTCGTCGACCTCACTGAGCGGCAGCGTCTCCATGCTCCTCGCCGCCCGGAAGCGGGCCGCCCGCGTGACCCCCGGTGGCAGCGGCCGCGGCCCCGGCGTCGGTTCCTTGCCGCGCTCCTTGAGGTACTCGTCAAGTATGTGGCTCGACGTCGAGTTGTGGTCAAGGTCGAAGTGGTAGTTGCCCTCGTCGCCGTAGCGGAACCAGAGGTCGCGTCCCGTCTGCGTCGACATCAGGTCGGACATTTTCAAGTCGCCGGATGCGCCCCGCCAATTGTCGTTCTCGTCGATGAAGCCCTGGTCTCGCTGCCACTCCTTCGGCTGCTTGCGGATGGCCGTGCCGATGCCACTGCCCTCGGAGAAGCGGAACTCACCGTCGAAGCCGAAGCGCGGCCAGGTGTAGTAGCCGTTGAATTCGTCGCGGCTGTCGTAGTCGCCCGCGGCGTGGACGGAGATGTGGTCGTAGCGCCCGTCGTCGCGGAGCGCCGTCACCTCGCTCGCGAAGACGTCGAGCCCGACACCCTTGGGCGCGTTGTCCGAGACCGCGAAGTAGCCGTTGTTGACCCAGCCTTGGTCGGGGTTGAATTCGCGGCGCTGCGAGCCCTTCCACGTTTCCCCGTCCGGTGACGTGCCCGTGATGTACGAGACCGCGACCACCGTCGAGCCATCCTTCTCGATGGTCGTCCTGATCTTGACGTCGCCGTGCTTCTCCAGCGCAGTCAGCCCGGTCTGCTCGGCGACGGTGCGCTCGTCGAGCCCATGGTGATGCATGAGCGCCAGGACCGAATCCTCTTGTCCCTCCTTCAGCGTCGTCTCGACGTGACTCCGACCCTCCGCAAACTCGACCGGCTCGACGGGAGTCTTCATCCCCTCGATGGTGTCGGGCTTGTTCTCCGCTTCCGCCTTCGCCTCTTCGGCGGCCTGCTGCTCCTCGTCGGATTCGAGCGACTGCTTGTTGCGCTCGCGGTAGGAGTCGCGTGCTTGACGGTCCTGCCAGTCGGTGTACTTCTCGCCCTCTTGGCGGTCGAGACCCTCGAAGCTCTGGTCGTACTGCTCCCAGCTTCGCAGCGCGTCTTGGTCGTAGTATTCGTTGCCGTACTCGCTGGTCCGGTCGACGTCCCACTCGGCAGCGCGTCCCTGGTCCTCGCGGACGGCAGCGCTCGGCGCGCTGTCGTTGCGGTCGCGCCAGTCCTGCCGAAGCTGGCGGTCGTGGAACTCTTGGTCGCTCTCGTTGGGGTGACGCTGGTCGGCGGGAAGGCCAAGCTCGCGGACACCTTCCTCGACGGCTTTGTCGTAGCTCTCCCAGCGGTCGAGCCGCGCCGGGTCACTCCAGTCGCGCGGGTCGCGCTCGCGACTCTGCTCGTACTGCTGCTTCGCGGCGGCAGGGTCGGTCTGAAGCTCCTTCAGAGTCGGAAGGCCGATGCCGGGGAGCGCTTCCTGCTTGATGTTGCGGCGCTCGGCTTCCCCGGGCTTCTTGTCCTGCGCGCGCGCCCACGACGTGTCGGCCTTGGCCTCGCGCTCGCTGTGAGGCTCGGGAGTCCCGCCACCGCCGCCGCCAAACTTGCCGCCCTCGCCGCGGGTGACGAGCGACTCGTCGAAGGTCTCAGCGGTCCAGGCTACCCAGCGTTCCCACCAGGGACCGCACCCTTCGGCGGCCAGCCCGCCGGCATCCGCTGCGAGCGCGCCGCCTTGCGCTTCGCCATCTCCTCCTTCGAGAGCTTCACCGCCGACACTGCCGCCAAAGCCTTCTCGACCCGATCGTTGTCGAGCCCCTCGTACTCCGCGTTCAAATCGACTCGCCGCATTGGTCTGGTCCCTTCTCCCTGAGTCAACCACAGGGCGCGGCGACCCGAAAGGCACGTCGGTCGAGATGGCGACCCACGACTTCACCTCCGGCATCGCCTTGAGCGACTCGTAGGTGTGCTCTGCCTTGTCGCCCATGTGGAACGACACCGACGGCGGCAGGAACCGCCCGTACTTGTCGCCGGTTGCGCCCTTGCCGTTCCAGTTGAACGAGTTGTCGTTGAAGCGGTCCCACGCGCGCCCGGCCGCCTCGTGCGATGGCAGACGCACGTCGATGACGTGGACGTCGTAGCCCTTCTCGCCGAACGTCCGAGCGAGGTCGGTCATCTTCTCGGTGTTGGCGCCGGTCGCGTCAAAGAGCGTGTTGTAGCGGTGCTCCATCGCGTAGGGCAGCGCGTCCTTCTCGGCGACATCGGTCGATTCCTCATGGAGCGTCACCGAATTCCAGCCGCGGTACTCGGGCAGATTCTCCTTGACGTAATCGGCAGTGATGTGAGCGAAGCTCGGCGCGAGCTTCTCGGCGATGGGTGCGCCTGCGCTGGTCTTGCCGGCGGCCGCCGGCCCGATGAGCAGCACGAGTTGCGGCTTCACGCCCTCGGGAGCAATCGCCGACTCGGGCAGCATCTTCGCCTTGATGGCGTCGTGCAGTGCTTGACGCTCGGGCGTGTAGTTGCCGTTCTCGTCGGTGTTGTTCTCCTTGGACCAGAAGCGAAGCTCGTCCTTCGGGGTGTCGCCCGCGAGCGCCGCCGTGCGCGCCTCGACCTCGCGCCACTCGGGCGTCTGCTCGACCTGCGCCATGAAGCGGTCGAAGTCTGCGGCGTCCTTGGGATGCTCGATGACTTGCCCGGCATCGGGCGGCCGGTTCTCCGGGCCGTCGCGGTCGTCGTGGAGAGCGTGCGCTATCTCCGGCGGGAGCGTCCGGTAGGGCGCGAGCGCGGCTTGGTAGTTGGCCTCCTCGCGCGCCTTCTCGTCGGCGATGGCACCGCCACCGCCGAACTTGCCGCCCTCGCCGCGGGTGACCAGCCCCTCTTCGAACGTCTCGGCCGTCCAGGCGACCTCGCGGCCGCGCTCCCACCAGGGGCGCCGCTCCTCGTCGTCGACCTCGCGCTCCCACCAGGGGGCAGCCATCAGCCCACCTCTGCCTCGGTCGCAAGCTCGTCGGGCGAAAGCACCTCGGTCCAGCATCGGCAATTCATCGTCAAGCTAAGGTCGTCGCAGTCGGGGTCGCCGGGGAACTTGAGATCGGCGCCGTCGATGAAGGTCTCGCCGACCTGCACGACCTTGCCGAAAATCTCGTCGTGGGCGTCGCGCACCTTGTTGTCGTCCATCGTGATCCACCGCCACCAGAGGCCCGGCCCGGCCTCTGCATCGGGGTCGACGTTGGCGACCTGCTCGGCTGCGAGCGCCGCGCGCCCGGCGTTGGCGGCGTCGTAGGCTTCCTCGTCGCCCCAAAGCTCGCCCTTCCCCGGCGCGTCGTAGACATCGGTCACCCGGACCTCGGGCTCGATGGGCTCGGCCGGAGCTACCGGCACCGGCACGCCCGTCGGCGGCGTCTCGGCCGGCGTCACCTCGCCCGTCACCGGGATGGGCGTGTCGATGGGCTCGCCCTCGACCGCACCCTGCGTCGCCGCCTCGATGCCCTCCTGAAGCTCGACTGCGGACAGCGACATCTCGGCCGGCGTCGCCGCTTCCTCCGCGGCCGTGACGGCTTCCTGCACGATGCGCTCACGCTCGGCTTCGCGCTCTTCGTGATGGCGGTCGGCCGCTTCCTCGCTGTCCTCGCGGACCTCGCGCTCGCCGCCCGTCTCTTCCTTCTTGGCGTCCTTCATCAGGCGGTCGGAGATGAGGCCGATGTCCTCGCCGTAGGCGAAGGCGTCGTCGAGAAGCGCGTTCACGCGGTTGCGAATCTTCTGGAGTGCCTGCTCGATGATCGCCCGGCGCTGCTGGAGGTAGAGCGCGCGCCGCGAGTCGACGCCCGCGAGCAGCACCGCGGCAATGGTCGCCCCCTCGCCGATGTAGCCGAGCGTCGATAGCTCCTCCTTCATCGAGTCGATGCCCTCGTCGAAGGCGTCGCCCTGCACGTCCACAATCTCGTTGGCGATGAAGCCGACGTCGATGGACGACACGATGTCGGCCACCGTCTCGGGCGGCACCGGCTCGAAGTAGTACGAGCCCTGCGAGTCGCTGTAGACGAATTGGTTGGCGGGCGGCTTCTCGCCGGGGTCGAGCCGGATCTTCTTGCGGGTCTTCTGAAGCTGCCAGAGCTTGTCGTTGGCGTCCTTGAAGCCGCGGTTGACGCCGCGGTCGAAGATCTGCCTTATCTTGACGGCGTAGGGGTCGACGCGGTTCTGGAACTTGATTGACGAGTCGACCTCATCGGCGGACGCGAGCGCAATCAGCCGGTCGAAGGCGGCCGGGCTCATGCGGACCCGCCTCGCCCGAGCTTCGAGCCGGTCTAGCTCGCGCGCCGAGAGCGTCATCGCCGCGGGAATGCGCGCCCGGCCGACGGCCCGGAGCACGCGCGCTTCCCGGCGCGACGCCTTCTTCTCGTCGGCCGCCTTCTTCTTCTCCGCATCGGTCTGGTCTTCGCCGTCGGCACTCGCGGCGGACTTCTTGCCGCCGCCGTCGACGGGTGGCGTGCCGGCGACGTCGGGGTTGGTGCCCTTGCCGCCGGTCGGTGGCGGCTCGACCGACGACGGGTCGGGTGGCGGCTGCCCTCCCGGCCCGGTGAACGGCGCAAGCTGCGGCGGCGGTGGCGGCGGGTTCTTCGCCGCGTCGAGCCGCAAGAGAATCTCGTCCATGGTGAGCAGCGAGCCCTGGAGGAAGCCGAGCGCCTTCCCGGTGTAGTCCTCCAGTGCCAAGTTGGTGATGCGCGCCGCCTCGTCCATCGGCACGCCCATGGCGAAGAGCCGCTCGGCGTAGCCGATCATCTCCCCCATGTCGTCCTGCGCGGCGCGGACCTTCGACCAGTCAAAGGCGAACTCCAACCCCGGCTCGACCTCTTCGACAATCTGCTGCGTCACGCCGTCGGCGAAGCGCTCGGAGAGCGGCTGGATGGTCGCGGTGTGGCGCATCCGATTCAGGATGTCCATGCCCTCGCGGCCGAAGCCGGTCGACGTGTAAACGCCCAAGTCAATCAAAGGAATGCCGTGGGCGCGGGCGACCTCCTCGACCATGTAGCGCCGCGCGTTGACCTCATCGGCCTCCTGCGCCGTCATCGAGAGCCGCTCGATCTTCCAGTCGGAGCCGAGCCCGGCGACGCCGCCCCGCTCGTCGGCCATCTGCCGGCGGAACTCGGCCAAGAACGCCTTCAACTCTTGGTCGTTGGTGCCGGCGCGCTGGTTCATCAGGAGCAGCGCCGGCAGCCCGCCCTTCATCTGACGGTTCCGAGCTTGCAGCGCGTACCAGTAGTCGGTTTCGACCGCGAGCTTGCACGACTCCATCGGGCCGATGCCGCGGAAGTAGTCCTTCGGGTTCCAGAGGTACTCGATGCGCGCCATCTCCTCGGGCGGGATGTCGACGACGGCCCCGGTCACCGGGTCGATGTACGTCCAGTGGTCGAGTCGCCAGAAGGTCGTGCCCGGCGTCGGCTCGACGGCGTTGACCGGGAGCGGGATGTACGCGCGCCGGATGGCCGAGCCGTTGCGGGCGAAGCGAGTCAAGTATTTCTCCTCGCTCTTCCAGATGTGCGCGTCGCCCTGCTCCAACATGCTTGACACGTTGACGGTGACCCAGCGCTTGAGCGACATGGCAGGGTCTTCGTTGCCCATCGGCATCGCGAGCTTCTGCGCGAATTCGCCCGTGTGCTCCTTCTTGGTGTCCTTGTCGCGGAGGTAGGGGCGGGCCTTGGCGAGGTTGTCAAGTATGACGACCCGGCAGCGGAAGGCCGCGGTCGACATGATGAGCGCGGGCGGGCAGCGCCCCCAGCCCTGCCAGCCACCCCAGCCCGACCATGAATTCGTCATCCACCCGACGTTGGTGTCGTAGCTCGTGACCCCGGCGAGGTAGCGCATCTCGATGCCGTCGGGCGGCCGGATGGCGGGAAGCTCGGGAGCGCGGTCGGCCATGGCGGCCCGGATGGCGTCTGGGATTTCTCCGATGCTCATGGGGCGGGGACGCTCCCCCCAGAGGCCCAAGTTTCTAAGCACTGGCGGGCCTTTTTCGGCCCCCTAGATACCACCTTGCACCCCTTCCCGCTATGTCTTACACTGGCTATGTAAGACAAACCCGCTCAACGAAAGGAGCTTCCCGTGTTCAACCGCACCACCGTTTACAGCCCCCGCCCCCGCTACAACCGCTACGCGCGCCGCGTGCGCGCCCCCAAGGCCAAGCCGGCCGCCATCGCGACTCTCCGCGACTTCTTCGTCGCCGTGGCCGCGACCGTCCGCCTCGACGGCGCCTTCCGCACCAAGGGTGAGGCCGAGCGCATCGGCGGCGAGTCGACCGCCGCGCGCGCGGTCGCCCTCATCGGCACCACCTACGAGCGCGACCTCGACGACGAGATTCTCGCCGACCGCGCCATCGAGCGCGCCGCCGAGCTTGTCCTCGCCGGCACCCGCACCGACTTCGACGTGAGCTTGAAGAACGCGCTGCTCGACGCCCGTGAGCTTGGCGGCGTGTCCGCCGGCTACTCGGCTTCGGTCTGCGCGATCGTCGTCAAGAACATCCTCGACGCCGACCGCCGCGAGTCCGAGCGCGTCGACTTCGACGCCGCCCCCATCGCCGCGCTCTTCGAGCTTGCCAAGGCTTCGGGCAAGAAGGCCCCGGTCGTCCGCATCGAGTCGCCCGCGGTGACCCTCCGGCTCGCCGGCCCGCGCTCCCGCAACCGCGGCGCCATCAACGTGACCGACGGCAAGCCCTTCGGCGAGAACAAGTGGTACGGGCTCATCGCCGACGGCCGCTTCGAGCCCTCCCGGTCCTGCACGCCCGACGTCACCGCGGCGCTCGTCGAGCTTGCCGCGACCGCGGCGAAGGGGGTGGCCGCATGAAGCTCGCGCTCGCTGCCGCGCTCGTGCTCGTTCCCGTGTGCGCTCACGCGCATCACGGGGGCGAGGTCGACCTCATCCGCCAAGCCGGGGTCGCCATCGACCTTGGCTGGCCCATCATCGCGACCGTCGTCGCAGGCTTCGGCGCCATCGTCCGCGACTGGCTCCGGGGCGGGAAGGACAAGTAAGAAAATGGCAACCCCCGACCGACCCCTCACCTACCCGACCGTGCATCTCAACGGCTCGTCCGGCGCGTCGCTGAAGGCCGACCTCGAAGCCGCCTACGTCGCGCTCGGCGCCGCCGTCGACGCGCTCTGCAAGTGCGCGCCGCACGGCCGCGACTACTACGTCGAAGGCCCCGACGCATGGCCGCGCGCCCGCGACCAGCACGACGCCCGCATCGAGCGGGTCCGCCAGATCCAGTCGGAGGTCACGCAGATTTGGGAAGCCGTCGAAGCGCAGGTCGAAGAGCGCGAGAGCTTCCGCCGCGCGTGGACCCGCAAGGCTGCCGGCGAGGAAGGCGGTGAGTAATGACGCCCGAGCAGAAGATTCACCGCGACGTGCTGACGCGATACTTCGCCGTCCGCAGCGTCGTCGCCCAGCAGGCGCTCGCCAAGCCCGACGACACCGAGCTTCAGAGCGAGAGCCGCCTGCTCCACGCCGCCCACATTTTCGAGTTTCCCGCCGAGCTTCTCGCCATCCTCCACATAGAGGCCGACCGCTACGTCACCGACGTCGTGTGCGAGGGGCGCTACGGCGGGTTCAACAAGCCGGAGCCCGGCTTCGATTCGCGCTCGTACTTCGTCGACATCGAGCGCGCCGCCGCCCGCCTTGAGCTTCCCGAGCATCTGCCCTTCGACCCCATGTATCTCGGCTGGGGCAACGGCATCGGGCTCTCGAATGTCAACCGCACGCTCTACGGGCTCGACGACCGCAAGGCGTACCCCGGCCTCGACAAGTACGACGACCTCGGAGTCGTCGGCCATCTCATCTCTCACGAGCGCGTGACCGAGATTGTCGGCCGGCGCGACGGCTCGTCGGAGTCGCCCGGCTACTTCATGTTCACCCACAAGCGCCGGGGCGGCATGTTCCGGCATCCGCAATTCCCCGACGTCGAGCCGACCCCGTGGCTCTCGGGCTACTCGCTGGTGCCGTGGGTCGTGCTGACCATCATCCAGGCAATCAACGCCCACGACACGCTCATCGTCGGGCGCCCGCGCGGGCTCGGCGACCGGATGCTCGCCAAGAAGCTCAAGAAGGCGGGCGTCATCATCGGCGGGCAGACCGTGCCGCCGATGTTCTACTCGGTGCCCATCCGCCAGACCACCCTTCAGGAGACCATCAACGCCCTGCCGGGTCCGCCCATCGAGCACTCGCACCGCTGGGACCGGCGCGGGAACTTCGCGCACCGCATCCAGCGCGGCAAGCTCCCGCTCGACGAGAAGACCCGCGCGAAGCTGGAGAAGCCCCGCAAGGACGGCGCCCGCTATCGCATCTACACTGCCGCCAACCCGCCGCCGGCCGACATCACGGCGGTTCTCTTGCGCCGCAAGCAGCCGCTCCCGGCGCTCGGCGAATGGGTCGCGGTTCTCCGCTCTTGGCGCCCCGAGACCATCTGCGGACCCGACGACAAGCCCTACGTCCCCTCCACCCGACGACTCGAAGACGAGCGGCAAGTACGAAAGGAATCCACCCGATGACGAGCATCGCCTAGCGAATGTCTTACTGAAATCTCTGCTTGCGCGCAGACGCGCCAAATCCTTCGATTTGCACTTTGTCTTACGTCGTGCTAGAATAGGAATGCGCGAGGCGCGCAAGAAAGGAACGATGATGACGACAACAACGAGAAAGGTAGGCAAGCCCTTCTTCGACCCGAAGAAGGCGAGAGTGATCGGCGCACGCCGGCTCACCCGAGCGGCGCGTGCGTTCGCGAAGGCGCATCGGTGGAAGCTCGTGGGCGGGACCATCCGCACCAAGCGCGGCACCGACACCGCGCTCAAGGATTGGACCGAGCTAGGCGAAGCGCTGGTGCGCTCGGGTGGCCTGGTCAGGGACCGCAAGGGATGGCGCGACCGCTACACGGGCGTGCTGCTGGTCGGGAAGGAGGCCGCATGAACGGCGACATCGAAGCGCGTGTGCTTGACAACGGCACCATCGAAGTGACCTTCCCTGACGAGCCCCCGGTCACGCGGGCGCAGAAGAACGCCGCCCGCTACCGGCGGGTGGACGACGCGCTCCCGCGCGTGCTGCCACCGCTGACGGCGCATGAGGCCGAGCGCGCAGCGCGTGCGATCTACCGGAAGTTCGCCAAGCCCGACGGGCGGAAGAAGCCCTTCGGCGCGCGGACCTACTACCGGCGCGACTGGTGCGGGCGGACTACCACCGCCAAGCATCGGCGCTGCTGGCTCTCGACCAAGCCGACGGCGGGCAACGACCGCGGATGGGGACGCCTCATCCACGATTGCAGCCACGACATCTTCCGCTTGACCTACCCCAACCGGAACCCGCACGACCCGCTGCACGCGCCCTTCGAAATCGACATCGCGAGGTACGTCGTCGAGCGCGGCTGGCTCGACGGCAAGCTCAAGCCGAAGGCCAAGGTGAAGCCGACCCGCGAGCAGAAGCGGGCGACCGACCTCGCCCGCACCGAAGCCGCGATTGCGAGATGGACCACCAAGAAGAAGCGCGCCGAGACCGCGCTCAAAAAGCTCGCGACCAAGCGCCGCCGTCAGGCGCGCGCGCTCGCGCAGGAGGTTGCATGAAGCCCGGAGACAAGGCGTTCTTCCGCGGGTACGGGAAGATGCGCGCAGGCACGGTCGTCAAGCTGACCGACCGCTGCGTGTGGGTCCACTACACGTCGGGCAACGGCACCGAGCACACGGTGCGGAAGCACCGCGGGGCCGTGTTCCCGACGATGCTGGCATTCCAGGCTGCCGAGAATGCGCGCGCCGAAGAGTACGCGCAGTGGATGGCGGCCCGGACCCGCCGGCCGCCCGCCGCCGCCGCGGTCGCCATCGCCGCGCGGAAGAAGGGGACACCGACTTGAGGGCCGATGCGGACGGGTGAGGTTGGATGGTTGCGGTTGCGGGGCGAACGTCCTACGCTGCCGGCAACACATAGAGCGACACCGGGGCGGTTGCCGCCGCCCCGGTGCCCGCGCAAGGAGGAAGCGATGGCATCACGACGCCGATGGTCCCCCGAGCACCTCGACATCCTAGCCGACGAGTGCGGCAAGGTCGAAGAGCAGTGGGGATACGTCCCGACCTGCGAATGGAACGCGCTCGCGGCGCGCGTGTCCGAGCGGACCGGAATCACCCGCACCTACTCCGGCTGCGCCAACCGCTACGCGCGGGTCTCCAGCGACCGCGCGGCCGAGCGCGCCCGAGCCGAGCGGCTGGAGAAGCGCCGCGCTCGCGCCGCTGCCGAGAGCGACCCCGGCATTCTGGTGATGGGCGAGCAGGGCTCGTCCGGCGTCATCCCGTCGGCCGTCATCGGCGAGCCCGCGCACCCGACTCCGGCGCCGGCACCGACGCCAAAGCTCCCGGCTGCGCTCGCGCCGCTGGTCGCCGCGATGCCGGCCGGCTTCGCCGTCGTCGTCATCCTGCCGACCACCGCGCTCGGAGCGATCGGGTGACCCTGCCCGAGCGCATCGTGCTCGCGGCGCTGCTCGCCTGCTGGCCGCTCATGCTCTGGTGGGCGCTCACGCGATGAGCAGGTTCGCCCCGCTCGTGGCGCTCGGCGGCATCGCCGCGATGCTGGTGTTCGCGTTCGTCCGCGCGTGCTCGCCGAGCGCCCCGAAGTTCGACGTCGCCGTCCACTGGACCGAAGATCAGGAGACCGGCTACCAGCACGTCGACTGGCTCTACCTCTGCGCCGATGGCGTGCGGGTCACCCCGCACGTCGTCGTCGTGGACCGCGGCGAGCGGGGCCGCCTGTACTTCCCTCTCGACGCAGCGCTGCCGCTCAAGCTGTCGCCGTCGCGGTACTGCCCATGACCTACCGGGAGTGCTCGCGCTGCGGGGCCGTCGACGAGTGCGAGGTCTGGCGGGCGCGCGGCCGGGAGATGGCGCTCTGTCGCTTCTGCACCGCCGACCTCCAGCGCTGGCTCGGCGAGGGGGAACGCCGATGAGACCTCTGCTCGAAGGGGACATCGTGTACTTCTGGTCCTTCGGGCGGGTGCGCTCGGGCCGCATCTCGCGGCTCACCGCGCGCCACGCATGGGTCATCTGGCGGGCGCCCACCGGCTGCGGTCGGTGGCGCCGCCCGCGCATCCTGCGGACCCTCATCTACCCGACCCTCGAAGCCGCGGTCGCCCTCGACGTTTCACGGGAATCCTGACCGTGAAACAGCCCGCCCGGTTCACGCCTCACCCCTTGCGTCCGTTCGCGAATGTCTTACATTGCACAGACACCATCAACTGCCCGAAGGAGACCCCATGCCGAAGAAGACACCCGCCGTCAAGTTGCTGAAGCAGCGGCTCACCGAGCCCGAGCCCAAGCCGCCCAAGGCCAAGGCCCCCAAGCCCCCCTCGCTCATCGTCCGCGTCAGCGTCCAGTGCGGCAAGCCGACCGACATCGTGGCCGCGCTCGCGCACGCCGCCGCGTTCGTCACCGACCAGTGCCAAGACCTCGCCTCGCTCCGGCGCTTTGAGGCCCCGGTCGCCGGCTTCCACGGCCCGGTCGGCCGCATCACCATCGAGCAGGAGGTCAAGTCGTGAGCGACCCCCGACCCTACACCCGCGAAGACCACACCGAAGTGAACGCCCGCGCCGACCGCGTGATCGACGCGCTCATCAACCAGATCGCCGAGACTCAGAACGAAGCCGTGCAGGCGTTGCTGCCGGTCATCCTCGT
>Ga0066903_100001426_pt1 | contig 17425 bp, 16 predicted proteins | sample PanSoiMetaGPlot1_FD_67491 | JGI IMG/M metagenome (GOLD analysis project Ga0066903, IMG submission 67491) | Tropical forest soil microbial communities from Panama analyzed to predict greenhouse gas emissions - Panama Soil - Plot 1 (version 2) | ecosystem: Environmental > Terrestrial > Soil >... | reverse complement strand
AAAGCGCGCTTTCCCAGCGACCAAACGTGGCAACGCTGGCGGCGAGCGCGGCCGGCCCGGCGAACTGGGCGAGGTTTGAGGCCTGCACGAGAATGCCATTTACAATACCGAGTTGCATCGGCGAGGCGGCAAATGATGGCGCGGCCGCGAATACCGCGGACGCGATGAGTCCACCGACGCCGCACAACAGAACGCTGCACATGTAGCGGGCCACATCCGGTACCCAGGTCGAGAAGGCGCCGACGGCAGCCAACGCCATCATCGCGCCGGCAACGGCTATCATCGCCCACGGCGTTGCGCCGCGGTGCAGGAGCCAGCTCCCCAACACATTGAAGCCACCGTTGGCAACGATGATGGCGGCGGTCAACGCGGACGCCATCGCCGCGCCGATATGACGCTCGTCGATCATGAACGTTGGCATCCAAGTGACAACGGCGTAAAGCTGCGCGCCGTAGAGGGCAAAGCATCCGCCGATCAGCCATGGGCCGAGACGCCCGGAGCCGTCGCGAATGTTCTGCCAGACCGGGATGCGACTGATAGCGTGTGCATCGCGCTGGCCCTGTCCGAACAGCCACATTCCGGCGGTTCCAAGGATTGCAAGAACTGCCACGGCGACCCACAGCGTTCGCCAACCGCCCGCGTGGAGGGCGAGCGGCGCGGCCAAAATCATCAGCGACACGCCGGCGGGCATATAGCCCGGCCACAGCCCGAGCGCGGTGCGACGCTCGCGTCCACTGGTGGTGTGCGCGATGATCGACGGCGCGGCGATGACTACTGCGAGAAAACCTATTCCTTCAAAAAAGCGGCTGACGATAAGCTGTGCCGCCGAGGTACTCATCGAGCCGCAGAAGCCCGCCACCGCCATCAGCGCCAGCCCGCCTACCGCCAGCCGTCCGGGATGGAACCGGCCGGCGACCGCACCGAGGAAAATACCCGTGAGGGCGCCCGTCACGCTGAAAAGCGAGGCGAGCCAACCAGCGGTGACAATGTCCATGCCGAGATCGGCGCGGATCGACGGTAGAGCGGGCGGCAGCTTGCCCACATGCCCGGCGGCGATTATGCCCGCGATCAAAGCGATAGCGACCGCGCCCCAGCGCGGCTCCACAATGCTTCCGGATGTTTGCGTGGCTTGCATGATCAATGCGACGCTGCGGAGAAATCTTGCACGACGTGGGAGGCGGCGACGCGCGCCCTGCGCATGGTCGCCGGCGTGTTGCGGCTGCGGCCGACGAAACGCGGCACACCTGCGGTGATGACTGCACCGATCGCGGCGATGTCACCGTGCTTGATGGCGGCGAGCGCGGTCTTTTGCGTTCCGCCGTCCGGCGCGTCGATCAGTACGATGTCGGCCGCTTTGCCGCGCGCAAGCAATCCACTATCGAGGTGGTAAACGCGCGCGTTGTTACCGGTCGCCGCGCAAATAAAGTGCTCGGGCGGCATGTCGGTGAGGCTCGAAAGATGCGCTATGGTGTAGAGCATGCCGAGCGGCATGATGCCGCTGCCGGTTGGTGTGTCGGTCGCAATGATAAAGCGCTCGAACGCACCATTCGTTTCCGCCAGTTTCGCGCACAAAAGCGTCGTGCGCAGGTTGCCCGCGGTGCAGACCTGCAATGCGATCTTCGATTCCTTGATCACGCGTTCAAAGTCGGCGTCCGGCATCGCAGTCGGCCCGCCGTTGATGTGGAACGACACATGCGGATGCATCTTCAAAAGGTGATCACCGGTGATAGCGCCGGAGCCCGGGATTGAGGAGCCACCGGTGTGGCAGGTTGTGATCAGGCCCGCAGTCTTTGCATCGGCAACGAGGGGCACGTAGTCGTATGAAGTCTTGACGGCGCCGAAGCCAGCCTTCGCCAGCTTCACGCCTTTCTGCGCGAGCTCACGGAAATCCGATTCTTTCAGACCCGGCTCGAGGATGACTGAGCCGGCGATGACGCGCATGCCGCCCGGCCGGTAGTCGGCAAAGCAACGTTGTGCGGCAACAGCCAGCGCCTTCACACCTTCGACGTCTCGCGGCCGGCCTGGCACATGCACTTCCGACGCTGAGATCGCGGTCGTGGTGCCGCCGTGCAGGTAGCTTTCTAGATAGCCAACGGTGCGCTGGCGCGGGGTGTAGTCGCCGAAGGTGATGTGCACGTGCGAGTCGATCAGACCGGGGATCGCGGTCATGCCATCGGCGTCGATCACGACGTCGGCTTCCTCAGTCGCGACCGAGGATGCCGTGCCGACTGAAGCGATTTGCCCGCCCTCAACGATGATCGTGTCGCCTTGGGTAAACGGCTCTCGCCAATCGCCGGAGATGATCTGGCCGAGATTGACGATCGCAACTTTCATGGCCCCAGCAGTCCCGTCTTCAATTCGGTTTGCGACCGAGCTCGTCTTCGAGCCGGTAGGATTCCATCAGGCTGTCCACGAGGCCGGTGGCGCCGTCCCAGTCGAAGGTGCGATAGCTGTGGCCGGTAGTGACGAACCGCGCCCCCGCATAGAACATCTCGTATTGTGTATGGCGGGAGCCGAACTCCGAGCCAACCGCATCCCACGCGGCTTTCAAAAATTTCACCTTCTCTTCGGGACCCATCTTCGCCGCGCGTTGAGTCACCTCGATGATGCGCTTTAGTTTCGGGTCCTCGAAGTCGTGGATCGATGACGGCAGCATGATCAGCGCGCCGCCCGACAATTCGCGCAGCGTGTTGACGATGCGGGGGTAGAGATCCTGGGTCAACACTTGAGCGGAATACATGAAGTGCTTGTTCGGCACATACCATTCGCCGCGCATCGAGCCTTCCGCCTCCATGCCTGCCATCATGGCGTTGACCATGCTGCCATTTGCGGCGAGATAGCCGAGCTGGTCGCGGACGGAAGGGATGTTGGTGGTGCCAATTGCCTCGGTAATGCGGTGCGCGAGGCCGATCAGGAACGTGATCTTCACTGACAGACGAATTTGCGACTGGTAATTCTGGTAGATATGGCCGGCGGTGTCGTGAAATTGGGCGCGGCACATGTCGGCGTCGCGGTGCACGAACACGCGCTCCCACGGTACCCTAACGTCGTCGAAATAGATGAGCGCGTCGTTCTCGTCGAAGCGCGAAGAAATCGGGTTATCGAAAATCGAGATAGCGGCCGCTTCGTAGGACTTGCGCGACAACACGCGCATGCCCTTGGCACTCATCGGCAGCGCGCAGGAAAAGGCGAGGTCTTCCTCGCCGGGTTTCAAGGGCTGCAAGTTGGCCACGAACACCTCATTGGCCATGATGGCACTTGTGCCCAGCATCTTGGCGCCGCGGATCGTGATCCCGCCCGAATCCTCATCGACGATGCGCGCGACAAGTTCTTCCTTCTGCTCGCCCCAGTCCTTCGCGCGCTCGGCCTGAGGATTGATTATCACGTAGGTGAGGAAGTAATCGTTGCGGCTCGCCTCCTCAAAATAGTCGCGCAACGCCTTAGCGCGTTCGGGTCCGTGCTTCTCGAACACTTCGATCCCCATGCGCTGGCCGACCAGGGCGGACGCGAGGTGGTCGGGCGAGCGACCCATGAAGCCGTAGGAAAGACGGGCCCATGCCTGCATTGCTTTGCGCCGCTGGAGCATCTCTGCGTAGTTGCGAGGCATCTGCCAGGAGCGGTTGATGCGCCGGTTCGAGCCTTCCGGCGCGAACGTCATCAGCTCAATGTTTTCTGGCCGCGCCTGATAGTCGTAAAGCATTGCCGCCGACTTCACCGAAAGGCGGAACGCTGGATGCTCGGTGACATCTGGCACCAGCTTGCCGTCAATGTAAACGGTGCGGCCGTCCTTGAGCGACTTAATGTGCTCTGCACCCGTCTTGCAATCCGCCATGGCCGGCTCCCTTTTCCGTGACGCGCTCAACGCTTTTATTCACTACATCATGTCAGTCCGTCGACGCCTTTGATCTCGCTCGCCGCAAGGCCGCCCACGCGGTGGTTGGGGCGACCGCGGTTGGCGAACGCACAGATGATCGCAATCTCGTTCGGCAGCGGCGCATCGGCCAGCGTGATGGTGATGCCGTCATAGTGCGAGCGGACATAGAGCGCGTCCTTGTGCGCGAGCGGAATATCGATGGTGGCGCCCGGCGCCGCGCGCTTGGTGATTGAAGAGATCCACGCCTTGCCTCCGCCTGCGGCCTCGCGCATCACGTTACCGAACACGGTGGTGAGCATCGAGACGCCGTGCTCCTGCTCACCGTCGATGCCGATGATCGCGGCCTTGCCGTAGCTCTGGGCCTTGTGCGGCGCGAGCATAGAAATTGCGAGCGTGCAGATGATGCGGCCGATCTCGGCACTGGCATCGGTGAGTGGCTTCAAATCGCGCTCGAAGCGGCCTGCGAACGGATTGTCGATGATAGCGGCGACCGCGACCTTGCGCAGCGGTGGGGCGGCGCGCTGCCCGGCTTCTTCGGCGATTTCCTCGATGAAGGTCAGCGTCCGCTTGATCTGCATCGAAAGTCCCTCCGGGTGTTTGTTTTGTTTGTTGGCAAAATGATCCGTCAGTCTAGAAATGCATGTCAATAGCGGCGCAGTACACCATGATGTTGGTTATCCTCGATGATGAGCGGTTTGCCCTGCGCAAAATTGTCACCACGCGGGGCAATAGCTTGAGGCATAGCTCATCTCTCGCGCGTGCAGCGGCACGTGGCAATGATCGCACCAGACCGCCGGCTGAAATCATGGCCGCATTTGTTGTGCTCGAGGATCAGCGCGCTTGCCTCGCGCAAGCCTGTCGCCCCAGCGCAGCATCGCGATCAACGGCCGTAGAGATCCTTACCTTTTTCAGATTAGATAGTCTAATTATGAAAGTCATTACTCGCCGGATGGAGCAAGGTCTTCAACCATGAAGCCAGCAACGTTTGAGTACGTGGTTGCCGACAGCGTGCTTAAGGCCGTCACTGCTCTGTCGGAGGCGGGTGGCGAGGCCAAGATTCTTGCCGGCGGTCAAAGCCTCGTGCCGATGCTCAACTTCCGGCTGGTCCGACCCGCGATCCTCGTCGATATCAACCGTATTCCCGATCTCGCTTTCATCGAGGAGATGGACAATACAATCAGAGTAGGCGCGCTGACGCGTCATCATCAGCTTGAGATCTCGCCGGTGGTCGCAAAGCATCTGCCGGTTCTTGCCTCGGCGATGACCCACGTTGCACATTTGGCGGTCCGCAATCGTGGCACCATCGGCGGAAGTCTGTCGCATGCCGACCCGGCTGCCGAGCTACCCATGATAGCGCTTCTTCTCAATGCAAGGTTGCGCGTAGTTTCAAATAAAGGCGAACGCACAGTGGCAGCATCAGATTTTTTTCGTGATGCACTTACCGTCAATCTAGGCGAAGACGAAATGGTAACTGAAATTCATTTGCCCAAGCTCCCGCCGAATACCGGCTGGGGCTTCGAGGAAGTGGCTCGACGCGCTGGCGATTTTGCGTTGGCCGCGGTCGCAGTAACCGTGACGGCGTCTGATGACAAGATCACAGAAGCGCGCATTGCATTAACCGGCGTTGGTCCGATTCCAGTGCGGGCCCAAAAAGCCGAAGCGCTGCTTCGCGGTGAAAAAATCGAAGCAAAATTGATCGGACGAGTGATCGAAGCGGTCCGTGATGTGATCGTGCCGGACACCGATCTTCATGCCTCCTCCGACTATCGGCGGCATCTCGCCGGCGTACTTACCGGTAGGGCTGTCAGTGCGGCATGGAAGCGCGTGATCGAGAGTGTTGCATGACCGGAACACGCGACATCAATGTCACCGTCAACGGCAGGACCTACACCCTTGCAGTCGAGCCGCGGCTGTTGCTGGCGGATTTCCTGCGCCAGTCGCTCGGGCTTACCGGTACCCATGTGGGTTGCGAGCACGGCGTCTGCGGCGCCTGCACGGTGCTGGTTGACGGCGACAGCGTGCGCGCGTGTTTGATGTTCGCCGTGCAGACAGACGGCTGCACGGTCGAGACGGTCGAAAGTCTCGGCCGGATCGGCAAGCTCAGCCCCTTGCAGGAATCCTTCCACGCGCATCACGCGCTGCAATGCGGTTTCTGCACCCCCGGCATGCTGATCACGGCGACCGATCTCCTGAAAAAATATCCGCTCGCTACTGATGATCAAATCCGCGGCGGCCTTTCCGGCAATCTCTGCCGTTGCACCGGCTATGAGCACATCGTCAAAGCGATCCGCGCGGTGAAAGCCGGAGCCGGGCCATGAAGATGCACCTTCTCTCCGGTGGCCGACTGCGTATGCGCAAGAGCATCTATTTTCCGGACGCCGACCGCAGCGAGACCATGGAATTCCCAGTCTCCTGCGCGCTCTTGCGGCACAGCCAAGGCAACGTGCTTTTTGACACCGGCTGTCATCCCTCGGTGCCGGACGATCCGGAGCGGCGTTGGGGAGGGCTTGCAAAGATCATGGTGCCGATCATGCCGAGCGGGGACAACGTGGTGACGGGTCTCGCCGGTCTTGGTTTGCAATGCGACGACATCGACATCGTCGTCTGTTCGCACCTGCATCCCGACCACTGTGGATGCAACACGCTGTTCAAGCGTGCGAGTTTCATAATTCACAAAAAGGAAATCGAAGCGGCGCGCGGGCCGGGCGCCAAGGATGCCGGTTATCTTTCGGGCGAGTGGGAGCAATCGGCGCCGACCGAGGGACTCGACGGCGAGCGCGATCTGTTCGGTGACGGACGCATCGTGCTGATCCCGCTGCCCGGACACACGCCGGGCACTACTGGCGCGCTCGTCGCCCTCGACCGCTCCGGCAAATTCCTGCTTGCCTCCGACGCCGTAAGTGTGCGCGCCACGCTCGACCGAGACATCATCCCACGCAATACCTGGAACGTCGCCGCGCTGGCCAAATCGCTCGACGAAATCAGGCGCTTACAGAAGCAGGGAGTGACCGTGCTATGTGGCCATGACGATGCACAGTGGCAAAGCATGGACAAAGGCGCGGATGCCTATGACTGATGCCACCGAAATACACGCCCGGCCAAAGATCGTTGGTGCACCCGTCAAGCGCACCGAGGATCCGCGTCTGCTTACCGGACTTGGCAACTACACTGACGATCGGCAAGCCGCCCGCGTGCTGCACATCGCCTTCCGTCGCAGCGATCAGTCGCACGCACGCATCCGCAAAATCGATTGCAACGCTGCACGCGCTGCGCCAGGCATTGTCGCCGTGCTCACGGCGGAAAATTTATCCGACATAAATCCTCTGATCGCGACCTCGCGCATGACGAACTACTACGCGACGCCGATCCTCCCACTGGCGTGCGGCAAGGTGCGTTACGTCGGTGAGCCGGTGGTCGGCGTCGTCGCCGAAAGTCGTTATCAAGCGGAAGACGCGCTCGAGCTGCTGCACATCGACTACGAGGCGCTCCCTGTCGTGATCAACGCGGAAGAGGCAGTTCGTGACGGCGCGCCGCTGCTGCATGAGGAAGCGCACACCAATGTGCTCGTCAGCCGCGAGTTCAAGCGCGGCGAGGTTGATGTTGCGCTTGACTCTGCGCCGGTGCGCGTCAATGCGCGCTTCCGGATGCATCGCAAGACGCCGGTGGCGATGGAGCCGCGCGCGTGCCTTGCCGAATACGACGCTGGCCGCGATGCGATCACGCTGCACTCGGCGACACAAGTGCCCGGCATCGTGCGCGACGCCTTATCCGCCGCGCTCGACATGCCGGGCCACAAGATCCGCGTGGTTGCGCCAGATGTCGGCGGCGGCTTTGGTGGTAAGGGCTCGCTCTATCCGGAGGAGATTTTTGTGTGCGCCGTGGCGCGGCGGCTCGCGCGTCCAGTCAAATGGACAAGCGACCGCATGGAGGACCTTGCCTGCAGCAGCCAGGGCTTCGATGAAATCATCGAAGCCGAGCTCGGCCTCGACAACGAGGGCCAAATCGTCGCGTTGCGCGCAGACGTGATCGGTGACGTAGGCGCGTATTCGATCTATCCGTGGACCGCGGCGCTCGAGCCGGTGCAGGTCGTAAGCTTCCTGCCGGGGCCGTACCGCATCGAGCATTACCGCGGACGCGTGCGCGCGGTAGCGACGTCGAAAGCGCCGACCGGACCTTATCGCGGTGTCGGCCGGCCAACCTCAACTTTCGTTATGGAGCGGCTGATGGACATGGCGGCCGCAAAACTAGGCTTGGACGCGAGGGACATTCGCCTGCGCAATCTCGTGGGCGCCGACGAGTTTCCCTATAAGGTGGCGTCCGGCATCGTCTGGGACAAATCTGGCTTCCAGGAATGTCTTAATGCGGCCTGCGATGCGATCGACTACGGCGGGCTGCGAGCGATGCAAAGAGAGGCGCGCGCTAATGACCGTTGGTTCGGCATCGGCATCGCGTCTTACGCAGAGCTGACCGGCATTGGTTCGCGCATCTCAGTCGCGCCCGGCATGCCTATCAACACCGGCACCGAAATGGCCAATATTCGCATCGATTCGACCGGCGCAATCACTGCCGCATTCGGCGTCGCCTCGCACGGGCAGGGACTGGAAACGACACTAGCGCAGGTCGTAGCCGAGCATCTTGGAGCGCGCTTCGAGGACATCCGCATCGTGCAGGGCGACAGCGCTGCCGTTCCGGGCGGCACCGGCACTTACGCTAGCCGCAGTCTTGTGCTTGCCGGGGGCGCAGCGACGCTTGCCGCGCGCGCGGTTCGGGAGAAGGTGCTCAACGCGGCGTCGCATCTGCTCGAAGCGTCGGCTGCCGATCTCATCGCGGAAGATGGAAAAGTTTCCGTCGCCGGCACGGATCGCTCGCTGACGTTTCGCGAAGTCGCGCGCGCGGTCTATTCCCAAATGGGTCGTCTGCCGCCAGAAGCGCGAGACGAACTCGCGGCCACCAAGTCCTACGATCCGGTGTTCGGCACGACCACGTCAGCGACACACATCGCGACTGTCGAGATCGATCCCGAGACATTCGAAATCAAGGTTGACCGTTTCGCTGTAGCGGAAGACTGCGGCCGACTCGTCAATCCGCTAATCGTGGACGGTCAGGTGCACGGTGGTGTCGCGCAGGGCATCGGCGCCGCGCTTTATGAAGAAGTCATCTACGACGAGCAGGGCCAAATCAATACCGCGAGCCTTGTCGACTACCTGGTGCCGTCGGCGTGCGAGGTTCCGCCGATGCGGGTCGTTCATCTTGAGTCAGAATCGCCGACTACACTCGGCGGCTTCCGCGGCATGGGCGAGGGCGGCACGATCGGCTCGCCAGCCGCAATCGCGAATGCGGTCAGCGATGCGCTGTCGCCGCTTGGTATCGAGATCAATGAGCTTCCGGTAACACCGGAGCGGTTGTTCCGCCTGATCGAGGCGGCGCGGGCGCGCGGCAAATACTGAAAGGGCGATCAATGGATTTGGGATTGAAGGGCAAGACCGCTCTTGTGACGGGCGCGGCGCGCGGAGTCGGGCGCGAGATTGCGCTCAGCCTGGCAGCAGAGGGAGCGAACGTCGCGGTCAACTACCGCAACTCTGGCGTGGAAGCAGATGAACTGGTTTCCGAGATCGCAGCGAAAGGCGTGAAAGCGGAGGCATACAAGACTGATGTCGCCAATTTCGCGGCAGTAAAGACGATGGTCGACGAAATTGTCGAAAATTTCGGCGGGCTCAATATTCTCATCAACAATGCGGGTCTGGCACTGCGCCAACGTTTCATCGAGACGAAACCAGAAAACTGGCACCGGCAGATCGACGCCTGCCTCTATGGCGCGATCCATTGTTGCTATGCCGTCGCACCGCACCTCGAAGCGGCGAAGAACGGCCGCATCGTAAGCGTTATCGGCGATTCCTCTCGTGTCGGCGAATCCGGGCTCGCGATCGTCGCTGCCGCGCGTGCCGGCGTGGTCGCGCTGATGAAATCGCTGGCGCGCGAATTCGGCCGCTCCGGCACGACGGCAAACACGGTGTCGCTCGGCCTGGTGGAAACCGCGCACGACAAGGACTGGGTCGAGGCCAACCGCGAAAAGCTGGTGAAACTCTATCCGGTGCGCCGGCTCGGCCAGCCAGGCGATGTTGCGCCCATGGTGACGCTGCTCGCGTCACCGCACAGCGGCTGGATTACCGGTCAGGTGATCAGCGTGAGCGGCGGGTTTAGTATGGTTTGACCAGGGACTAAAGATGCTGCACACGGATCTGATCGCGCCTATTCCGGAGTTGCTCAAGCGGCACGCCGCGGCGCGGGGAAGCAAGGTGGCATACCGCGACGTGCAGTCGTCGGTCACCTATGCCGCGCTGCTCGACCACACCGGCAAACTCGCAGGCCATCTTGCTGACAACGGGATAGTGGCGAAAGACACCGTCGCGATCATGATGCCGAATTCGGTCCAGTGGGTCGAAGCATCCTTTGCGATCACCCGAGGGGGCGCGATCGGCGTGCCGATCAGTTACGACGCGACCGAAAGCGAGATCGCGTATCGCCTGACCGACGCGAATTGCAAGGCTGTCTTCACCACCGCCGAGCGCGGCGACCTGTTCGCGAAGCTGAAACCCTCGGCGCCCAACCTGAAAATACTGATTGTCACCGATCGTGGCCAATGTAGCGCGGATGCATTGCGTTATTCCAGGCTGATCGCCACAGCCTCGAAATCGGCGCCGCGTGATCCGGCCTCACTGCACGAGCCGATGTACATCCTCTATACGTCCGGCACCACCGGCCGCGCCAAGGGCGTACAGCTCACCGTGCACGGCATGTTGTGGGTCGCGGCCGCCTGCTGGGCGCCGATCACCGGGCTTTCCGACAAGGACACCGTGCTGTCGCCGCTGCCGCTTTTCCATTCCTATGCGCTGAATCTATCTGTGATGACGATTCTCGCGACCGGCGCGAGCGAATACATCATGGAGAAATTCTCCACGAGCGAGGCGGTGCGGCTGCTCAAGACCGGCGAATTCACATATTTCCCCGGCGTGCCGACAATGTTCCACTACTTGCTGCAGGCCACCCGTGTCGAAAAAGACGTGAGATTCCCAAACCTGCGGCTCTGTGTTTCGGCCGGCGCGATCATGCCGGCAACACTCAATCGCGAATTTGAGGCGCATCTCGGCGTGCCGCTGCTCGACGGATATGGCATCACCGAGACCTCCACCATGGTGACGATGAACTGGCCGTCTGGAGCCCGCGTTCTTGGCTCCTGCGGGCTGCCGCTACCGGGGCTTGCAGTGCGCATCGTCGATCCGGTGAGTGGCACGGATTGCAAGCCTGGCCAGGAAGGGGAATTAATCGTGCGCGGGCCTAACGTGATGCCCGGTTATCACAACAAACCCGAAGAGACGCGCAACGCATTGCGCGAGAGCTGGTATCACACCGGCGATCTCGCCAAGAGTGACGAGAATGGCTTCCTCACCATCACCGGCCGGTTGAAAGAACTGATCATCCGCGGCGGGCAGAACATTGCACCGGCGGAGATTGAGGAAGTTGTGAATACCTTCGAGGCAGTCCTCGATTGCGCCGTGGTCGGCATGCCGCACGAGCACCTGGGCGAAGTTCCGGCGCTGTTTGTTGTGCCGCGACCGGGCAAGACGATCGAAAATGAGGCGCTGATCGCGCATTGCCGCATACATCTGTCGGCCTATAAAGTGCCCCACACGGTGCAATTGATCGCCGAGATCCCTCGCACCGGCTCGGGCAAGATCATACGTTACAAGCTCAAGGAAACCATTAGAGCGTAGGGGCAATTTTGCCGGAGGCGGTGTGATGCAGGACATCGAGATGCTTTGGGCGGACTTCGCCACTCCCATCAAGACCGCAGAAGACTACATCAATTCGCTGCGCGGCCGTCGCATGAACGTTTACTTCATGGGCGAACGTGTCGTGGAACCGGTCGATCATCCCGTAATCCGGCCGTCGATCAATGCGATGGCAGAAACATTCCGTGTTGCCACCGAGCGGCCAAACCTCGGAACGGTGCATTCGAACATCAGTGATCGGCAGATCAACCGGTTTCTGCACGTGCCCGTGAACCCAGCGGAGCTTGTTGCCAAGCATGAGATGCAGCGGGAGCTCGGCCGTCGTACCGGTACTTGCTTCCAGCGTTGCGTTGGGCTCGATGCGATTGGCACGTGCCATTCCGTGACATTCGACATCGATGCCAACAACGCCACCGACTACCACAAACGCTTCCTGGCATTTCTAAAGCGCGCGCAGGCGGCGAATATCGTGATCGGGGGCGCGATGACGGATCCAAAAGGCGACCGCTCCAAGGCGCCCCATCAGCAGACTGACATTGACCTTTTCCTGCACGTGACGAGGCGCGATGAGAAAGGCATCCACGTCTCCGGCGCCAAGATGCACCAGACCGGCGCGGTCAATTCACACTGGCTGATTTTCATGCCAACCATGCGCATGACCGAGAAAGACCGCGCTTGGTCGGTAGTTGGCGCGGTCCGAGTCGATGCGCCCGGCCTCACCTACGTCGTCGGCCGACAAACCAACGATACTCGCATCATGGATGGCGGCACGATGGACGCAGGCAACGCGCAGTTCGCCGGCCAGGAATCACTGATCGTGTTCGAGGACGTGTTCGTGCCCCACGAGCACGTATTCATGGACGGCGAATGGGAATATGCGACCTCGCTGGTCGAGCGATTTACCACCTATCACCGCTCTTCCTATGTCTGCAAAACCGGGCTCGGCGACGTGCTGATCGGCGCTGCCGCGTCGGCCGCCGAGCACAACGGCGTGGAAGCCGCCTCGCACATCAAGGATAAGCTGGTCGAGATGACGCATCTAAATGAGACCATCTACTCGAGCTGCATGGCAGGAGCGCATCAATCGAAGCCGGTCGCCTCAGGTGCCTACATCAACGACGAGATGCTCTCGAACGTTGCGAAGCATAACGTCACCCGCTTTCCCTACGAGATCGCGCGGTTGGCGCAGGACATCGCCGGCGGTCTCGTCGTCACCATGCCATCAGAGAAGGATTTGCAGAACAATGAGATCGGCCCGCTCATCCGCAAGTTCTTGCAGGGGCGCGACGGAGTTGAGGTGACTGACCGCATGCGCATTCTGCGGCTGATCGAGAACATGACCATTGGTCGCAACGCCGTCGGCTATCTCACCGAAAGCCTGCATGGTGCCGGCTCGCCGCAGGCGCAGCGCATCCAGATCGCGCGCGGCATGAAGATCGAGGAGAAGAAGGCGCGCGCCCGGCATCTCGCCGGCGTCGCTCAGACGGGGTCAAAATAGTGGATTTCCAAAAGCATGCAGCCGTCATTCGACTTGAACGGCCCGTGATAGGCGCCCGGCGGGCGGACGGCGTAGGTGTTGGGCGGGAATGATTTGCCGCCGGTTCCGTCCGCGTTGTTGCCGACAGTCAGATCGCCCGAGACCAGAAAGACCTCTTCCCAGTAATCGTGCACGAAGGGCCTGGTCGTGAACACTCCCGGCGCGAAGCGGAGGAGTCGTGTGCGCGTGCCGCGCTTGTTTGTCTCGTCGAGCGCACCGGCCAAGATCTTCTGCTCGATGCCCTTCGGATAACCAGGCGGAGTTTCCCAGCCGACATTCATGTCGAGGGTGTGGAATTCGTCGTGCTTCTTGTTGACGCCCATGGTGCTTCACCATCCGTGCAGGAAATTGACGATATCGGCCGGCGCATTCGCCTCGACGGCGCCCAGGCGACGGTACTGGCCGCCGAAGAACACCAGCGGGTGCCCGCGCTTGCCCTGATTTTCATGCAGCTCTACCACGCGCCCGACGAAGATCTCGTGGTCGCCGCCGTCGTGGCGGTCGTAGGCCTCGCATTCGAACGCGATCACTGCATTCGGCAGCAGCGGCAAGCCGGTCTTGCCGCTCAACACAGTCTGCCCAATCCATTTCTCGCCCTTGGGGCGCGCGAACTTGTTGGACAACTCCTCCTGACTTTCGCTCAGCACGTTGATCGCATAGCGTCCGGCCTGTTGCCAGGCCGCGAAACTGTTGGCTTCGCGCCAGATGCTAAACAGGACGAGCGGCGGGTCGAGCGACAGCGAATTGAACGAACTGATTGTCATACCGAGCCGATCGCCGCCCGTCGTCACGGTTGTGATAATGGTGACGCCGGTCGGAAACTGGCCGAGCGCGTCACGGAAACGTCGAGGGTCCAACACGGCTTTCCACCGGTGAAGTTTGCGCGGCGACCATGTTACGAAGGGCCCATCGCCAACTCAAGGAACAAGCCATGCTCGCCTTCGAGCGTCTTTCAAGCCGCGGAGCCGATCGCGCCGAACTTCTACCGAAAACGCTGATCGTCGCGGGCTGGACTGGTCGCGACGAGAAGGCGCTGCATCATCACATCGAGGAGCTCGCAGCCATCGGTGTGCCCCGCCCGTCGTCGGTGCCGGTGTTCTACCGCATCAGCACGGCAAATCTCTCGCAAGCCGCGCGTTTGGAAGTTCTCGGGCCTGACACCTCGGGCGAGGCGGAGCCGGTGATCGTCGCGATGCGGGATGGATTGTGGCTCGGCGTTGGCTCCGATCATACCGACCGCAAGGCCGAAACGATGGGCATCGCACTGTCGAAGCAGCTTTGTTCCAAGATGATCGGCAAAACCCTGTGGCGCCTCGATGAGATTGCCCGCCATTGGGACCAATTGATCCTGCGCGCTTACGTCACCATCGACGGCCAGCGCCTAAAATACCAAGAGGGTCCACTGTCGGCGATGCGCAATCCTCCCGACCTGATGTCGCGCGCCGGAGGTGAAGCAAAATTTGTGACGGGCACGGTCATGTTCTGCGGAACGCTCGGCGCCATCGGAGGCATTCGCCCCGCGGCGCAGTTTACTGCCCTGCTTGAAGATCCGATCCTCGGACGTGAGATGAGTTGCGAATACGACGTCGACGTCTTGCCGGTTGTCCGCTAGTCACCAAAAGCTTTTGTCTTTGAGATGCTCGTCGCGCTGAAGGTCTAGTCTGCGGGCGGATGGCACGGTCTAACGAGTTGAGATTGGCTCCGTCCGTCGGGCAAAGGGCATCGCGATCAGGGCGGCAATCGTTATCACCGCGATCAACCGCCACGCGTCATTGATGGCTTCGACAAACGCAGTTTTTTCGACGATCGCGGACAACGCCGCCTGCTTTTCGGAGTCGAACAGGGCGGCCGCCAGGTCCTCGGCCTTTATGCCAAGGCTTTTCGCGGTATCGAGGTCGCCCGCGGTAAGACGATCGATAAGGGCTTGCGCGTGCTCGGGCGCTCGAGAGTAGATGACAGTGTCGATCAGCGCGATTCCGATAGCGCCACCGAGGTTGCGCATCAGATTGAACAGGCCGCTCGCATCTTCGATGGCGCTCTTTGCAAGATGGCCCAACGCAAGCTGCGTCGGCGGCAAAATGCAGAACATGATGGCGCACCCACGCACCAGCTGGGGCCAGAACATCTCGTCAAAATCTGTCAATTTCGTTTGAACGCTGCTTAGGCCCAATCCGATTGCAAAAAGCAAAAAGCCGAGCGCGGTCAACAGTCGCTCGTCGATGCGGCGTACCAGGAACACTGCAACCGGCGCTGTGACAAGCTGCGCGACGCCCGTAACCAGCATGATCCTGCCGATCTCAAGCGCGTTATGCGCTCTCACATAGGCCAGAAAAACCGGCATGAGGTATACCGATCCAAATAGTCCCATGCCGAACAGAAAACTGAGCAGGCATCCGATCGCAAAATTTCGGTCGCGAAAGGTCCGCAGGTTGATCAATGGTTCGGGTGACCGCAAGGTTCGAACAACAAATGCCAGTGCGGTAATCGCGAACAGGCAGAGAAGGCCCATCGTCAGCGACGAAGTCCAACCGCGGTTTGGGGCTTCCTTGATCGCGATTTCCAGTCCTGCGAGGGCGATCGCGCCCAAGCCCAGCGAAATCGCATCCAAATTGCGAAGCTGGTCGAACAATATGCGGCCCTTCGGCAGCGATATCGATGCCACCGAAGCGGCGACAAGCCCGGGCAAGACATTGATCAAGAAAAGCCAGGGCCAGGAGTAGGTCTCGGTGATCCAGCCTCCCACGACCGGTCCCACCGTCGGAGCAAGAACCGCCAATACTCCGGCGATCGTCGCCGCGAGCGGCTGCAATCGAGAAGGAAAAAGCAAAAACACCGCCGAGAAGACGACCGGGATCAGTGCGCCGCCGGAGAATCCTTGAAAAACCCTGAAAGTAATCAAGGACAGGAAGTTTCCACTGGCAGCGCAAGCGATCGAAGCGGCCGTGAACAGCAAAATGGCAAAAGTGAACAGCCATCGCATCGTGAACGTCCGCATCAGGAAGCCCGTAAGCGGAATTGCGATGATTTCTGCGATCAAATAAGCGGTCTGGATCCAGCTCATCTGATCCTGCGCAATGTCCAGCGCTTGCTGGATGGTAGGCAGGGACGTGGCGACCACCTGCACATCTAAGATCGCCATGAACATGCCGACGCACATCATCGCAAAGCCGGTCCAGACCGCAGGCGCTACGGCTTCGGACGCTTGTGCTTCATCCGCGAAGATCATTCTTGTTCCTATGCAGACGATGGAGGCGCGATGAAGTGCCTGGTGGAAATGAGCAGTGGTGGCGCTGATGACTTAAAATGAATTCGGACGCTCGATTGGCAAGCGGGCCAATTCTAATCCGGTAAAATCATACTCGAAGAAAGGGGACGACGCCCGCGCTGGCGTTCGTCAGATTCACCAGGTGAGCAACATCTCGTTGTATCCCGGGCTGCCGCCACCGGTGTTGAAGTTGTTGAGATATCCGCCGTATGCGGCTGCTCTCCCGCGCGGGGACATGGCGTAAGTTTGCACGCCAGGATGGCGGTACGCGGTTTTCGGATGGGCGCGCACATGTGTCGCGCTGGCTGCGTCGGCAGCATGGGGTGATAGAACGAAAGTCGGCGCCCCGATACCCATCGCGACAATGACGATCCCAATCAACTTCTTCATGGCGACACTCCATTTCTGTCTGATGACAACCGTGTCATCGCGCCGCCCCACGCGCGACTCTATTGAGCCAAGCACAGTGCGAATGGAGATTTATTCCGCTGGCCCGGGAGCAGCCGGCTACACGGATCCGTGAAAGGTATCGGGGTGACGAGCGCTCGAGCCTTTCAACGAACAAGAACGATGTTTTGTGATCATCAGCACAGCGGATGCTGCCGCGCCGTTTACTGTGAGATGGGAGCAGCTTGCCTGTCGCAGGCATTCTTGAGGAGGGAACGATGGCCGTCACCACTTCTTTCCGGGCCAGTATTCCATATCATACCGGTGCCTCCGATACGCTGAGCCGGATGGCGACCCGCGTCGGTGAGTTTATCGAAGGAGTTCGGGAGGGTCGGGAAATCGAACAGCGCTATTTCCAGCTGTCACGCCTTTCGAGCGCCGAACTGGCGCGACGTGGCCTCCACCGGCCATGCGAGCTGCACGAGCTGATGTCTCAACACTTCGGCCGTGAACTCGGCACCCGCGAGCCACGGGATCGGCGGCGGGACTAGGAAACACGCGCAGATTTCTCC
>Ga0066903_100001425_pt1 | contig 17425 bp, 14 predicted proteins | sample PanSoiMetaGPlot1_FD_67491 | JGI IMG/M metagenome (GOLD analysis project Ga0066903, IMG submission 67491) | Tropical forest soil microbial communities from Panama analyzed to predict greenhouse gas emissions - Panama Soil - Plot 1 (version 2) | ecosystem: Environmental > Terrestrial > Soil >... | reverse complement strand
CTCCGAGTCTATCCGCCGTCCATGCATGGGCGGTCTCGTGTACGGTCAGAGAAAACAACAGAACGATGAACGAGATGAAGATCTGCGCGGCGTTGATGTCGGGCAAGGTAGCCGCCGACAGGTTAAGGCCGACCCGCGAAAAAGGCAAGGACCCGGTCCGCAGCCTTCGAGCCGACGGCGGCCGCGAGCTCCTCGCGCGTCGCGCGACGCACGCCGGCGACGCTGCCGAATCTTGTCAACAGCGTTCGACGACGTCGCGGGCCGATGCCCGGTACGCTGTCCAAATCCGAACGCAAGTTCTTCATCGAGCGCGCCCGTCGATGGAACGTGACGGCAAAGCGGTGCGCTTCATCGCGGATACGCTGGATCAGCAACAAGGCCGAATCGTGCGTCGGGAGCGCGATTGGATCGATATGATCGCGCGTGTACAGCAGCTCTTCCTTCTTCGCAATGCCGATCGCGACGAGATTGGCCAGGCCAAGCTGCTCGAGCGCGGCGTACGCTGCAGAGAGCTGTCCCTTCCCTCCGTCGATGAGGACCAACCCTGGAAAAGGTCCACCCTCCTCCAGCAGCTTGCGATAGCGTCTCAGGACCACCTCGCGCATGGCGGCAAAGTCGTTATTCAATGGCGTGTCCGCCGTAAGGCGTGGCCGCAGGCGCGGCTGGCCAGCCCCGATGCGGTACTTCCGATAGTCCGCTCTCCGCATCCGGCCGTCTTCGCACACCACCATCGATGCGACCGTCTCGCTCCCCTGGATGGTCGAGATGTCGAAGCACTCGATCCGGCGCGGCAGCGCGGGCAGTCCAAGCACCGCTTGTAACCGCTCGAGCGCATCGTACTGGGCAACCGCCGGCTGGTTGAAGCGGGTCTCATAGGCGAGAGCCGCGTTGCGGGTCGCGAGGTCGACGAGGCCTCGCTTCTCCCCACGCTGCGGCACGACGATTCGGACCCGCCGACCGGAGCGGCCGGTCAACCACTTCTCCATGGCCTCTCGCTCGTCAGGATCGACGGGCACATGGATCTCCGGCGGCGCGCCGTGGAGCTCGTAGAACTGCTGCAGCGCCGCCTGCAGAACCTCGCCATCCGGCGAACCGCCGATCGCGTTTTCCGCATCGAGCTCGATACGCTCGATGACGCGGCCGTTCCGGACCTGGAACACGAGGATCACGATCCCGGCCGGTCCAAGCTTCATCCCAAACACGTCGCGGTGGCCCAACTCGACCGTCGCCATTTTCTGCTGACGATCGTGCAGCGTCTGGACGGTCCGCATCGCGTCACGCTGCTGCGCGGCCTCCTCGAAGCGCTCGCCATCGGCCGCTTCGATCATCCGCGTCTTCAGGCGCTTGATAAGCTCCTCGTTCCTGCCCTCGAGGAACAGCTGTGTCAGCCTCACGGCGCGATCGTACGCCTCCGGCGTGCAGATCGTCTCCACGCAGGGCGCGATGCAGCGCTTGATGTCGTACTCGAGGCACGGACGCGCGCGCTTCCCCGTGATGACCTCATTGCAGGAGCGGATCCCAAAGAGCCGGTGCGTGAGCGCCATCGTCTTGCGCGCGAGGCTCGCCGGCATGAACGGACCGGCATAAAAGCTCCCGTCGCGCTCGACCCGACGCGCGACCAGGACCCGCGGGCACGCTTCATTGGTCGTGAGTTGGAGGTACGGATAGTTCTTGTCGTCCCGGAGGAGGATGTTGAACTTGGGCGAGCGCTGTTTGATCAGGTTGTTCTCGAGCGCCAGCGCCTCCACCACCGAATCCGTGACGATGACCTCGAGGCGGGCAACCTCGCTGAGGAGCGCATCGGTCTTCGCGTCGGCGCCGAAGGCGGCCAAGTAATTGCGCACGCGGTCCCGCAACGCTCGAGCCTTGCCGACGTAGATGGTGTCGCCGGCCGAATTGAAGTACAGATAGACACCAGGCTGCTCGGGCAGCCGGGCTATCTGATCCTTGAGTTCGTGGATGGGCATGCGGTACTATGGCGCCGCTCCGGCCAGTGCCTGAACCTTCCATTATACGAGTGCGCGCAAATGCTGAACCAGCCGCGCCAGCACCTCGCGCCCGAGGCGGTCCGAGGACGACCTTCACGGGAACCATCGGTGCAATCTGCATGTACCCGCTGCGCGCGATCATCGCCGTCTGCGTGGCGCTTCGGATTCATCCGAATGTCCTGACATTCGTCGGCGTGATCATCAACGTGGCTGCGGCCTGTGCGCTCGGCGTCGGGCGTTTTCTGCTCGCCGGCGTGATCATGATCGTGGCGAATATCTTCGACTTCATCGACGGCAAGGTGGCCCACGTGCTCCACCTCCAGTCGCGCTTCGGCGCGTTCTGGGACTCGACGCTCGATCGCTTTTCCGATCTCGCGCTGCTGGTCGGGCTGATCTTCCTGTACTCGACGCTCGGCCGTACCGATTACGTCCTGGTGGCGGCGGTGACGCTCATCTTCTCGATCATGACCAGCTATACACGGGCACGGGCCGAATCCCTCGTCGAGAAGTGCAAAGTTGGATTCATGGAGCGGCCCGAGCGCATCGTGCTCTTCATGATTGGGGCCTTCACCAATCGCATGGCAGGCGTACTCTGGGTGATCCTGATCCTGTCGATTCTCGCCGTCGCCAACCGCATCTATTACACGTACCTCGCGCTCAACGGTCTGCGCATGCCGTCGAAGGAGGGGCTCGTCGGCCTGTTCAACCGCGCCTTCTTCTGGACCGACGAGCGCGCGACGCTCCCGTACGACGTGTGGGTCATCGCTATCCTCGCCTTCGTGTGGCTCACGCCGCCGGATTGGCTCGGCGATCCGACAGCACACGGCATGGGCCCGGTTGCCTGGTTCGCCAAACTCGCCAGCGGCGGAAATTAGTGGCACTCGCCTAAACCCCGCGTCGCTCCCGGCCGTCTAACATCCGGGGAGCCTCGACCCATGTCTTCCTTGATCGTTGCTGGCCGGTCGCTCGTCCGACGACCGTCATTCGCCGTGACGGCGGTGTTGACGCTCGCGCTGGGCGTAGGCGCGACGACATCGATGTTCTCGGTCGTCGATGCAGTACTGCTGAAACCCCTGCCGTTCCCCGACGCCGATCGTCTGGTAACCGTCATGGAGGCAAACCCGGCGAAAAGTCAGAAGACGAGCTTGATTGCCCCGGTTCGCCTCGAGGATTGGAACCGCCAGAACCGGACGTTCGAGGCGCTGTCCGCCTCGTATTCAGAGAACGTGACCGACACCAGCGAGGCAGAACCGCGGCGCCTCGCCGGCCGCCGCCTGGCACCCCGCTACTTCGACGTGTTCCGCATGGCGCCTCTTATCGGACGCACATTTACCCCAGACGAGGAACGCTTCGGAGGACCCCGCGCGGTGGTCATCTCCGAGGGTTTTTGGACTGAGCGATACGGTCGCAGCCCGGCGGCCGTCGGTCGCGGGCTGATCATCGGCGGGCTGGGCTACGTCATCGTCGGCGTCATGCCTGCAACCTTCACGAGCGCGGCGATCGACGTCTGGATTCCGGCGCAGACGCCGCCTGGGATCCTGCGCATGCGGGAGGCGCGATTCCTGAACGGCGTGGGACGCATGAAGGCCGGCGTCACGGTCGATCAGGCCACGGCCGATCTCGCGCGCGTCCAGCAGGCGCTGGGCGAGCAATACCCCGCCTCGGATCGAGGGTGGTCGGCATCCGTATGGGACCAGAAGGCATTCCGGGTCGGCGCCTACGAGGAGCCGCTGTGGCTCTTGTTCGGGGCAGTCGGCCTCCTGTTCACGATCGCCATGGCAAATATCGCGGGCCTCATGCTCGTCCAGTTGCATCGGCGCGCACGTGAGCTCTCGATCAGGCAGGCGATCGGCGCTTCGAGGCTGCAGATCGTCGGAGCGGTGATGCGCGAGGTGCTGATTATCTCAGTCGCGGGATCAGTCGGCGGAACGGCAGTAGCGTCCTGGTTGGTGACGCTCTTTGCGAAGACATTCGCGGCGGTTCCGCGCATGAACGAGTTGGCGCTCGACTGGCGGGTGCTGGCATTCAGCGTGACCGCCACCAGTGGGGCGTCCGTCATATTCGGGCTCTGGCCGTCATGGCACGCAACGCGTGGGAATCTGATGCCATTCCTCGCGCAGGGAGACCGCCGATCGTCCGGCATGCGTCATCGGCTGCAGGAGCTGCTGGTGGTGTCGCAGATCGCCTTCAGCATTGTGCTCGTCGCGTCCGCTGGGCTGATGCTCCGCAGCTACTACAACCTCGGTCACGTCAGCGCAGGGTTCAGCCCTGATCACGCCATCACGTTCCACGTCGGCGCCAGGTGGGATGAAGATCGCGCACGAGTCGGACAGATGCAGGAACGGCTTGTCGCCGAGCTCCAGCAGCTCCCGGGCGTCGTCGCGGCCGGCATGACGAATTTCCTGCCCGCGAGCGCCGCCACGCTGCGATATCAAATCGCGCTACAGGGGATCTCCACGACCGATGACAACGGAAAAATCACAGTCGGCGAGCGCACGGTCAGTAGCGGGTACCTGCGGGCATTGAGCGTGCCACTCGTCGCGGGCGAATGGTGTCCGCCGCTTCACTACGATTTCAAGGCTCCACCCAAAGCTCTGGTCAACCGCGCATTCAGCGAGCGTTATGGCAGCGACGTGATCGGCCGCCACTTCCGATTCGATCAGTTCGGTACGGATCATGAGATCGTCGGGATCATCGGCAATCTGATCGAGGACGGACCGGCCACATCTCCGGTGCCGTATGTGTACGCGTGCGAATCGGCAGGATCCTGGCCCGATCCCGATTACGTCGTGCGGACCGAAGGCGACCCGCGCGCGGCGATGGCGACGATCCGGGGGATCGTCCGCGGCCTCGATCCGAACCGTCCGATCTTTGGCGTAAAGATGCTGGAAGACGTCATCGCCGGGTCACTCGACCAACCGCGAGTAAGCGCCCAGGTGCTCACGTTGTTCGCGGCGGCCGCGCTGGCGCTCGCCTCACTCGGCCTGTACAGTCTGCTGATGCTGCTCGTGTCGGAGCGCACGCGTGAGCTGGGCGTCCGGATCGCGCTCGGAGCTCAACCGGCGCAGGTGGTTCGCCTCGTGTTGAGCGGAGCCGGCCGTCTGTTCGCCGGCGGCATGGGTGCCGGTCTGCTCCTGACGCTGGCTGCGGCTCGCGTCCTGCGTGCCGCACTCTTCGGCGTCAGTCCATTGAACACCGTCACGATCTCGGCTGCCGTGATCGTGCTCGCGTTGGTGGTGATGGCGGCCGCGGCCATTCCCGCGGCGCGCGCCGCCGCCATCGACCCGATCGAGGCGATGCGGGCCGAGTAATCGACGCGGGTTTGCGCCTGGCTCGGTCTGCAGGCGCTTCAGATCTCGTCGCGTTCATCACGTTCACCGAGGTCCAGGCCGGTTCCACTGAAGTGGATGTCGTGACGCGCGATCTTGTCTCGCAGCAACCTCCGGGCGGCCGCGTAGTTCTCGACCGGCACGATGAGACGACGGGCAAGACTCCGCAGTCGTGAGATCACGATCAGCGTGATCTCGCGCTCTCCTTTTCGCCAGCTGATCCCACCAACCTCGTTGTACGGAATGAAGGAAGTATCGGCCCAGATGCCGTCCTCGTAGAACCCACGTCCGATCTGCCGGCTGAGCGGTAGCAGATAGCCGTAGTACAGGAACATCATGCCTTCGCCGAACACCTGCCGATGCAGATAGACGAGCTTGTAGAAAAGGAGAAACCCGAGGGCGACACCAATCGCGAGCTGCATGCCGTAATAAGGCGGCTTCGGGCTCGGCCAGATGAGCAGTGCGCCGCGGCGGCGCTTGAGGTATTGGATGTAGTCGAGGACGACGCGGGTGTTCGCAACGAGGAACCCGAGTCCGAGCAGAAGAAGAGTGCCCGTGATGAACGGCTGCGCGTTCACACTCCGATCTTAATTTATGGATGCTCGATGGTTGCCAGCTTGGGGTCGAAACAGCGGCGACACCGAGCTTCGTAGACGCCGCTGGCACCGACGAGGACGCGGTCGGTGCTGGCCACGAGCCGCTGAGTGTGATTGGCCGGGTTGCCGCACACGACGCAGATGGCGAGCGTCTTGGTGATGTACTCCGCGATGGCCAGCAGCTGCGGCATCGGCTCGAACGGACGACCCAGGTAGTCCTGGTCGAGTCCAGCGACGATGACCCGCTTGCCACGATCTGCCAGCGAATTGCACACCGCCGGCAGATTTGCGTCGAAGAACTGACCCTCGTCTATCCCGACGACCTCGGTGTCGTCGTCAACCAGCTGAAGGAGCTCTTCGGAGCTGCGAACATCCTGAGACGGGATCCGCATGTCGCTATGCGACACGATGTGCCCGTTCGTGTACCGGTTGTCGATATCCGGCTTGAAGATCTGCACTTTCTGGCGCGCGATCTGCGCTCGTCGCAGGCGACGGATGAGCTCCTCGCTCTTGCCGCTGAACATGCTGCCGGTTACGACCTCGATCCAACCGTGAGGTGGATTGGGCTGCTGAACATCCATGGTCAGTAGGGATCGGTGGTTTATGGTTAGTGGTTGGTGGTTAGTGGCTGGTGGCTAGTGACTGGTGGCTGGTGATCCAGTCGCCCGCTCATACCCGCGATTGGTACTCGCCTGTCTCCGTGTTGACGCGAACCCGATCGCCTTCGTTGACGAAAGGCGGGACTTGGATGACGAGACCGGTCTCGAGCGTCGCGGGCTTGACCTGGGCGCTCGCCGTGGCGCCTTTGATCCCCGGCACCGTCTGCTTGACGATGAGATCGACCGTTTGCGGGAGCTCGATCCCGACCGGTTCGGCCTCGTAGAACTCGACGCGAATGACGGCGTCCGGAATCAAGTAGTTCACCGATTCGCCGAGCGCCTCGCTCGAAATGTGCACCTGCTCGTAGGTCGAGGTGTCCATGAAATGGTAGTGATGTCCATCGTTGTAGAGGTACTGCATCTCCCGCTCGTCGAGCGTCGCGCGCTCGATGTCATCTTCGGCGCGGAACTTCTGGTCCGACAGCGTCGAACTGCGGATGTTTCGTAACCGCGCCTGGACGAAGCCTCGCTTGTTGCCGGGCGTGAAGTGCTGGAGATCGAGGATGCGGAACAGATCGTTCCCCAGCTTGATCAACATGCCTTTGCGAAGACGCGTCGCCTGAATCGAAGCCATTCGTTCGCTCGTGGGCGGCCCTTCCAGCCCGGGGTCCTCACCGCGCGGATTTTGCGCGGTGGAGCGGAGGTTTGGAAATCCCGCGGCCGTAGATCCTTACGATCGTAGCACACAGCTTCCTGCCGACCAAAAACATGCTACGATGCGAACGTGGCCTTCACGCGCTGGGATCCGCTGCGCGATCTGCTGGCACTTCATGAACAAATCGGGCAGTTGGTGGGCACCGACGCGCCCGGCTGGACGCCACCGGTCGATCTCTACGAAACGCCCGAAGAGTTCGTGCTCACCGCGGAGCTTCCTGGGCTCTCTCGCGAGCAGATCGAGATTCACGCGGAAGACAACCGCGTGACGATCCGCGGCGAGCGCTCCGCCTCGCCGGGACGCGAGGTTTCCTGCGAGCAATATCACCGCGTCGAGCGCGGGCACGGGCGTTTCTCCCGCGCCTTCACCCTGCCCGAGAACCTCGAGGTCGAAAGCATCCGAGCGGACCTCAAAGATGGCATCCTGACGGTCACGATTCCGAAAGCAAAGGGTCAGGGTAGCCGACGCATCGACGTTACGTGATCAAACGCACCGTTCTCTCGTTGCTGCTCGTTCTCGCCGGCTTCATCGGTGGTCTTGTGCTGACCGGGCGCATGCGAAGTGCCTCGGAGTCGCGTGCGGCGATGAGGGCGCTGCCCGAGGCGGTGTCGCCGCCTGAGTCAACACCGGCTTCGATGGAGCCGCGCGCCGCGACAGGCGCCACGCTTCCGGCCGGCGGTCCTGATTTCACGACTGTGTTAGCGCAGGCCGTCAAAGGGGTCGCGAACATCTCGTCGCTGCAGGTGACGCGCGCGCCGAACTCGCCGTTCGCCAACGACCCGTTCTTCCGCTACTTCTTCGGCGACCAGGACGACCTGTTCGGGTCGCGCGATCGTCGCTCGCTGAGCCTCGGGTCCGGCGTCATCATCTCACCCGACGGCTACATCGTCACGAACAACCACGTAGTCGGCGAGCACGTTCGGGAAATCACCGTGGCGCTGCCCAACAAGCGCGAGGTTCGAGGAAGAGTGATCGGCACCGATCAGGCCACCGACATCGCACTGCTCAAGATCGATGTGAGCGGACTCGGCGTGGTGCCGTGGGGCGATTCCAGCCAGTTGAAGGTTGGCGAGTGGGTGCTCGCGATCGGCAGCCCGTTCCAACTCAATCAAACAGTGACTGCAGGAATCGTCAGCGCGACCGGGCGCGCGAACGTCGGCTTCGCCGACTATGAAGACTTCATTCAGACAGACGCGGCCATCAATCCGGGCAATTCCGGCGGTGCGCTCATCAACGCACGCGGGGAGCTCGTCGGCATCAATACCGGCATCTTCAGCCAGAGCGGCGGCTACCAGGGCATCGGCTTCGCGGTCCCGAGCAACCTCGCGCACCGGATCGTCACCGAGCTGATGAAGTACGGCGAGGTTCGACGGGGATCGATCGGCCGCCTGAAGATCGAGCCGCTGACCGAGCAACTCGCGAGCGAAGTCGGCGCGCCCAACACCAAGGGGGCGCTGGTTGCGCAGATGTGGCGAAACTCAGAGGCCTTCGACGCTGGCCTCAGGCCCGGCGACGTGATTGTCGCGTTCAACGGTCAGCCCGTCGAAGACGCGTCGCAGCTCTCGCGGATGGTTGCCGATGCGAAAGTAGGTAGCACCGCGACGCTTCGGGTGCTGCGAAATGGACGGCCGTTCGAAGCGCAGCTGCCGATCGTCTCGACTTCCAGGCAGCGGCGCTAGCTCGCAACCTTGTCATACGTGGCGCGGCCCTTCAGGACGCCGTCCAAGGCCGGCCTGAACGGCCCCGCCCACTACGGCCGACACACATCGTATCGCGAGGCGTCAGCCGAGCGAGGATCTCGCGACTCCCACCACGTTTCGAATTCCGTGAACGCACGACTCAGGCGCACGGGCGGCACCAGCGCGTCACGCACCACTTCGCCGGTCTTGTATCCGTTTCCCGTCACGCACACGACCACCGATTCGTCCTTCGAGATGATGCCGCGGCGCACGAGATCGATTGTCCCGGCGAGCGTCGTGCCTCCAGCTGGCTCCGTGAAGATGCCCTCGGTCTCCGAGAGAATTTGAATCGCCTCGACGATCCGAGCATCGCTGACCGCGGCGCCGCTGCCGCCCGTCTCACGAACCGTTCTCACGACCTGATAGCCGTCCGCCGGGTTGCCGATCGCGATCGATTTCGCAATCGTGTCCGGTCGGACCGGTTCCGGGTAGTCAAGACCTTCGTCAATCGCGCGAACGACCGGCGCGCACCCCGATGCCTGGACGGCATGGACGCGAGGCAGTTCGCCCTCGGCGAGCCCAATTTCACGCAGCTCGCGGAAGCCGCGGACGATGCGTGGCAGCAGCGTTCCGCCCGCGACGGGCGTCACCACATGATCAGGGTACCGCCAGCCCAGCTGCTCGACGATCTCGAAGCCGTAGGTCTTCGCGCCCTCCGCATAGTACGAGCGCAAATTGATGTTTACGAACCCCCAGCCGTAGCGGTCGGCCACCTGCGTGCACAGCCGGTTCACATCGTCGTACGTGCCGGCCACGGCGACGATTGTCGGCTTGAAGATCGAGGAGCCCAGCAGCTTTCCGGCCTCAAGATTATCTGGGATGAAGACGCAGCACTCGACGCCGAGTCGCGCCGCGTGCGCCGCAACGCTGTTGGCCAGGTTGCCGGTCGAAGCGCACGCAAGCACCTTGAAACCCAGCTCGAGCGCGCGAGTGGCGGCGACCGACACGACACGGTCCTTGTACGAAAGCGTCGGGTGGTTCACAGAATCGTCTTTGAGATAGAGGTCGCGCAGGCCGAGCCGCCTCGCCAATCGGTCGCACCGCACCAGGGGCGTGAAGCCGGTGTGAAACCCCGTTCGCGGCTCGCCGGTTATCGGCAGCAGCTCGCGATACCGCCACAGGTTTTGCGGTCGGCCAGCGATTTCTTCGCGGGTCAGATACACGTTCGAAAAATCGTAGAAGGGTTCGAGCGGACCGAGGCACCGATCGCACACGTAGATCGCTTCCGCAGGAAACGAGGTCCCGCACAGATGACATCGCAAGCCTGCGAGCGCGCTCATACGACCTCCACGAAATCCGTGCGGGGCCCGCTCGGCTGACCACCTTCGCCAAGGCTACGGTGGTCCGCCGTAGCTTCGAGCGAAGGCGGAAACCCCGCGCTACGTTGACCGGCTGGCAGTCCGCTCAAACCTTTGATAAGCCGAGGGGTCGACAATGCCGCAGCGGGGATGACGGCTGCGCGATCGCGCGCGACCGCAAGTAAATCGCCGACGACGGCGACGGCCGTCGCCTCGCCTCCGGCTCCGGCGCCGAAAATACCGATGTCGCCCGCGTACACGCCGCTCACGATCGCCGCATTCTGTGGACCAACGGTGCGTCCGAAGATCGACGACCTGGGCACAGTTCTGGGAGCGACCCACACGGTCAGCTCGGATTGGTCGCTGTGGTGCTCGGCCCACGCCAGTTGACGAATCGTTGCGCCATTGCGCGCTGCATTCCGGAAATCCTGAGGTCTGATCTCCGCGATTGAGCGTGTCTCAATTTGCGTGGGATTGATCCGCAAGCGGAACGCCAGCGCGCACAGAATGGCGAGCTTCGCCCGCGCGTCGATGCCGTCGAGGTCGTCAGATGGGTCTGCTTCGGCCCACCCGTGGCTGCGAGCATCGGCCACTGCATCGACTAACGAACAGCCTGTCGCCTCCATCCGCGACAGGACGGCGTTGCAGGTGCCGTTCACGATCGCCACGATGCGGGTCAGATGGTCGCCCGCGAGCCCGTCGCCAATCGCGCGCACGATCGGCATGGCGCCGCCAACCGCCGCCTCGTAGCGAAGCTGCCGACCCTGGCGGGCGGCAAGCGTCAATAGCGCCGGGCCGTCGCGTGCGATGACCTGTTTGTTTGCCGTCACGACCGACTTGCCGGCCATCAGCGCGGCGCGTATCCAATCGGTCGCCGGCTCCGTGCCACCGACCGCCTCAACGACGACGTCGACATCGCTGGCCAGGACGTCATGGAAGCCGTTGGTCCAGACGAGATCCGGATGAGCCGAGCGTTTTTGGTCTGCCCGTCGGTCGAGAATGTGAGTCAGTCGTAGGTTGGATGAGTGATTCGCGCTCGTGAGCCGGCGGGCGACGGCAGAGCCGACGCGGCCGAAGCCGAGGAGAGCGACGCGACACGATTTGCTTTCGCCGGGGCTAGTGCCTGATGTGAGAAAGGATTCGAGGCTCAAGGAGACCTCCTCATCTCCCCTTCGCGCGTCCGCACCCTTCATCAGCCGGGATGCGTCTCTTGACGCGAAGGCAGGAATTGGCACCGCATCGCGAGCCGTGGTTCTCTCGCGGGGTTGCCGTGGCGTCGTCGGGCCTGTCCCTCAGCCACTCTGGATAAGAAGCACGTATTCAGTTGTCCCGGACACTATAGCAAAACCGGCCGCGGCATGCAAATCGATATATCTATATGGAGTGATTTATTGTTGGGACGCGAGTGCGAAGGTGCGCCAGTAATCGGCATTTCTCGCTCGATAAACTGCATGCTGCGAGACGCCGATGGCACACCACTGCGGGTCGTCCTGAACTGGCGCAGCGGTCAGTGACCCTCACGCCTGCCGATCGTTAAGAATGCACCTTGGCACGCGGGCATCTGTGCACTTGTGCACCTGCTCTACGCCGAGCACTCCCCGTCCATCACTTCAGGATTGAACTCGTCGGCGTCGCCGAGATCGACGAAGTCCGTTGGGGTCGCATTCTCGGCGGTGAGCGACTCGAGATCCGCCAGCAGTGCCTTCGCGCGCGCCAGATCCAGTCGCGTGAAAAACGCGGAGGCCGACTCGTTCGCCGCCCGCTCGTCAACATACAAGCCGATGAGCCGCTCGACCGCTGTCGGGATGCGGCGCGCCGGAATCTTCGCGGCCAGTCGCCCGAAGCTTGCGCCTGCTTCGGTTACGCCGCCGCCGATCATCACGAAGTACTGCGGCAAGGCCCGGTCGCCCACGCGGCGCACGCTGCCCTGGAATCCGAATGTCGCGATGTGATGCTGCCCGCAGCCGTTCGGACAGCCGCTGATCTTGATCCGAGCACCGTTCGCTGCGGCAATCAGATCAGGACGATGGCGAAGATGGTCCTCGAGAAAGCGCCCCAGGCCGCGGGACTGCGTCACGGCCAGGCGGCACGATTCGGCGCCAGGACAACTCGTGACGTCGGCCACCGTGGACGCGTCCGCAAGACCCAACCCCGCCGCCGCGAGACGGCGGTAGAGCTGCCGGACGTCGGTGGCGTGGACCCACCGAAACAGGAGATTCTGATCCGGCGTGACACGAATGGTTCCATCGGCATACGCAGCTGCCAGTTCGCCCAGCACTCGCATCTGCTCGCCGGTGAGATCGCCGAGCGGCACGGTTGCGGTCACCATCGCGTAGCCAAACTGCTTCTGGGGTCTGACGTTGGTCGCGTTCCATCGCGTGTAGGCGTCGTCGCCCGCCTGATATACGGGTACGACGGTCGGAATCAGGCCTGGCCCTTTCGGCGGCTTTGCAGCGACCCGTGCGGCGATGTGGCCAACTGAGGGCGATGAGCCCGACGGCCAGTCAGGCCTCGACTCCGACTCTGGCGGATGGATTTCGAGCGTCGGCACAGCCCCGGCCAGCCGGCACGCCATCAGCTCACGGTCGTATTCTTCCCGCCACCGTGTCCAGCCCAGTGTACGAATGAGGAACTTCATCCGGTTCCGCTGCTTGTGCTCGTAATCCCCGAGGCGATGGAAGACACGCAGCACGGCTTCGGCGACGCGCAAGGCCTCTGACGCGGGCAGAAACTCGTGCAGAAGTCCGGCCGAGGTGGCGAGAATCGACGTGCCACCGCCAGCCGTGACTCGGAAGCCGCGACCGCGGCCATCGGGTGAGACCACGGCACGAAACCCGAGGTCGTTGATCGGCGTCCCGACGTGATCGATCGGACAACCTTCGAACGCGATCTTGAACTTGCGCGGGAGTGTCGAGCTGAGCGGATGGCGCAGGAGGTACCGCGTGAGCGCCTCGGCGTACGGCGTCACGTCGAAGCGCTCGTCCATGGCAACCCCGGCGTAGGGGCAAGCCGTGATGTTCCGCACCGAATTGCCGCAGGCTTCGCGGGTCGTGAGGCCCACGTCGGCAAGCCGCCGCATGGCCAACTCGACGTCGTGCAGCTTCACGAAGTGGAATTGCACGTTCTGCCTCGTGGTGATGTGACCGAAACCGCGTGAGTACCGCTCACCGACCTCCGCGAGCGCGACGAGCTGCTCCGCGCTGAGCACTCCTTGCGGGATCTTCACGCGGACCATCTGCGCATCGTCGGCCTGGCGCTGACCGTATGTGCCGCGGACGAGGCGAAATTGACGCCAGCGCTCTGGTGAGATTTCACCGCGCTCGAACTGCTCGAGCGTGGCGACGAACTCGTCGATCTCGGCCGTGCTAGCAAACGTCAACCGCGCGCGGCCGAACGTCGTTGGATCTTCAACGGCTGCCATGGATCATCTCCTGCGAACCGACGGACCTAAAAGGTCCGCCCCATATTCCCGGCGCGGGCCGCGGTGTTCGCTTCCTGCCCCTCCCGCCCTACCCTGCATTGCAGCGCCGCCACTGCTCCAACGACGATCGTTCCCGCTTGCGCCACGTCGAGATCCGCGCGCGACGACGCCAGATCGCCCAGCGTGCCGTACCACGTACGTTGCGATGGCAGCGAAGCGTCAGCGACGATTGCCGCGGGGGTGGCTCGGGACCATCCAAGGTCGACGAGTCGGCCGGCCAGGCCCGCACTGCGACCGATGCCCATCAGAATGACGAGCGTCAGCCCGTTCGGTGCGAGCCGGCCGACTGTCGAGGCGAACGCCGCCTCGTCGTGGCCGCTGACGATCACCACGCCCGACGATGTGCCGCGGTGCGTCACTGGAATGCCGGCCAACCCTGGAGCAGCAACGGCGTTCGTCACGCCAGGCACGATGTCGAACGACACGCCGGCGGCGCGAAGTGCCAACGCTTCTTCGCCGCCGCGCCCGAATACGAACGGGTCGCCGCCCTTCAGCCGAACGACGCGCTTTCCCTTGCGCGCCGCTCGGATCATGAGCGTGTGAATCGCGTCCTGACTGACGGCGTGCCGCCCCGCGCGCTTACCCACGTAGAACTTCTGCGCGCGTCGGGCAAATCGCAGGACCACAACATCGACCAGCGCGTCGTAAAGCACGAGATCCGCAGTGCGGAGTCGTGCGACCGCTCGCCGCGTCAGCAGCGACGGATCTCCTGGGCCCGCACCGACGATTGACACGTGACCAGCTACAGCCATTGATCCTCGTCGTACAGTTTGTTCAGCGCTTCCAGGAGGAGCGCACGGCGCGCCACGGTCGGCACGTTGTCGCGCTTCCAGATGGCACGCTGCCGGCGCGCCTCGCCGAGCCAAAGGCTCAGATCGTCGGGAAGCACTGCATCGAGCGCCTCGCGCAGCAGCGACGTAAGTGCCGGGGCATCTCCGCTCGTCGAGATAGCGATCGTCACGCCATCGCGGCGCACGACGCCGCTCAAGAACGCCGATGCGTTGGCCGGATCGTCGACAGCGTTGACGAATAGTCGACGCACCTCGGCCGCATCGGCAACCGCGCGATTCACGTCCGGCGTAGACGCTGCCACCACCAGCCACGCATCGTCGAGATCTGCCGGTTCGAAAGACCGCCTCTCGATAGCCACGCCTGCCGCCTGGATATCGGGTTCCACCTCAGGGGCGACGACCCGAACCTCCGCGCCAGCAGCAACCAGCTGTCGAAGCTTCGCAGCCGCGACCGGACCGCCTCCGACAAGCACGACCCGACGCCCACCAACTGCGAGGAACAGGGGCAGCATTTGCGCCATAAAATGAAAAAGGCCCGGGAGGTTCGAGCCTCCCGGGCCTTGGGTCTTCCGCTGGTGCTCTGACTAGACTACGTCGACGTCATCGACCGGCATGTAGCGAGACCGCTGGCACAGGGGCTCTGAGAGCCCTCGCAACAACAGCAGCAGCAACACATGCAGGTCGGCGACCCCATCACGATGTTTGTATTAGTACTCCTCCTCGGTCAGCGCCGTCAAGTCGTTGCCTCTGAATCCGCACCCGAGACGTGGCGCGAAGCTATAGCTGGGCTGGAGAGGAGGTAACGCGGGGCTTTGGCCGAGCGAAAGAAACAGCGGTCCGCCTCAACCTTTGAAGATCCGCTCGAAGTTCCTGTAAAAGATCTTCTCGGTGACGGCAGGCTCGACGCCGAGCTCGTTGAGCGCGGTCCGTTGGGCGCCGTGAATGACGCGGCGCCAGCCTCTGGGGAAGTACGAGGAGTCAGTGCCGAACAGCAGCCGGTCAGGGCCGACGAGCGTCAGAGCGCGTCGAAAGACCTCGGCGAGGGTCAAGCCCGGAAAATATCGCAGCCACGCGTTCGAGCTCGAGGTGTCCAGGTGAATCGTGGGGCAGACTTCCGCAGCCATGAGCGTCTCGCGGAAGAACCCCGCGCCGAAGTGCGGCACGATGACTGGCACGCTCGGGAAGTGTGCGGCCGTCGAGGCCAGCGCGAGCGGGTCGCCGAAGCGGAGATCGAGGAGGTTGGGAAGACCCAGTCGGACCCGCGCCTCGATCGACAAATAGCCGCAATGTGCGAAGATCGCGCCGCGGTGCCGCTCGGCGATCTCGAACAGTCTGACAACGCCGGCATCGCGGAGAGAGTACTGGTGCATGGCCGGAAACATGCACGCGCATCTGAGACCCTGCCGTGCAAACGCCCGCTCGGCGCGTTCGGGCGCACCGGCTGCCGATGCATTGATCGCGAAGAACCCTACGAGCCGGCGCGGGTGTCGGTCCACGGCCGCGGCCACAGAATCCTCGTCGCCCGGAACGCTCGCCATGATGGCGGCGCGCGAGACGTCGTGTTGATCGAGCTCCGAGATCCAGCGGTCGGCCAACGTTGCCGGATCGATCGTCACTTCCCATCCCAGCTCGTCGGCAACCGCTTTGGCGGAAGCGGCCCGATCGGGATATTTCTCCCGACCGAGCACCTCGAAAAAGCGGCCCGTGAAGAAGTGACAATGTGCGTCGTGCAACGTCATATGCCGATTGACCTGCTTGCCAGGTTCGCGCGGCGTGCCGTCAAAACGAGTATTCGAATCCAATGAGCGGCGTCACCTTGTCGCGGACGCCATGGTTGTCGAGGGCGAACAGCACGTTCACGTCCATGAGCAGGCGCCCAAGCGCGTTGATCTTGAACCCGAGCGCGCCGCTGAGTAAGTTGAAGGATTGGGTCGAGAATGTGACGTTCGGAAAGACAGACTTCCCGTCGAGCGCGTGGAAGTCTTCATAGTTCAGCCGCTCCGCGTGGAGCAGATAGCGACCCAAGACGTCAAAGATGACCGTCAGCCGTCCGGCACTCACGTCAGCCCCCGCTGCATAGGCAACGAGGTCGGGAAAATCTCCGGATCGTCCTGTTGCGGGATCGCCGGCCAGAACGCTCTGACCGTTCCACTGGTACCCGACGTTCACGTGCGGCGACACCCGTTGAATCGTGCCGGACACCACGACAAAGGGTTGGAGGCCCGGTGCGCCGGTTCCGAGCAGATTCAACGCATCGCCCGATGGTACGCGGACGTCGAGGCCCCCCGCCAAGGCGACGGATTCTTTTTTGAGGACCGTTCCTTTGAGGCGGACGACGAGGTCGCCGATTCCACTCGCGCTTCCTGTCGCCGTGAATAGCCGCTCGTTACCAACCGAACCGTCGGACTGACGATAGAAGTGGGTCAGCGGATTGGTCGTTCCCAATCGCTGGATGGTCGCGTCCGAGACCACGGTCAGGCTCGTCGATACAACCGGAACCGCCAGGGAGACGTCCATGCGATCCGTCACGCCCACGGTGATATACGTCACGAACTGACTGAGGCTGGCCTGGATGGAATTCATCGTCGTCACTACGTCCTGCCGACCGCCGAGGAGCTGTGCGTTGTCGTGGGTGAAAACGGCCGGTACGGCATTCAGGTCGAGGCCTTCAACGGTGTCGAACGTGAAGTGTTGCGCTGCAAAGCCGAACGACACGCGGTGGTTGCCGATGGTTTCGGCGCGCTCGGTCAGGATCGGTCCGAAACTCTGAGTCGTCCGACGGAAGACGCCAACCGTGGGGTCGAGCTCATAGGTGAAGCCTGACGCTGGCGATGGGAGCGGCACGGTGACCAGCTGGTTCACGATGGCGGTGCTGAACTGTCCGAAGTT
>Ga0066903_100001424_pt1 | contig 17428 bp, 16 predicted proteins | sample PanSoiMetaGPlot1_FD_67491 | JGI IMG/M metagenome (GOLD analysis project Ga0066903, IMG submission 67491) | Tropical forest soil microbial communities from Panama analyzed to predict greenhouse gas emissions - Panama Soil - Plot 1 (version 2) | ecosystem: Environmental > Terrestrial > Soil >... | reverse complement strand
CGCCGTCGTCAACGAAGCGATGGCGCGTCACTTCTGGCCGGGTGAGAACCCGCTCGGCCGCCGATTCACGATCCTGTCGAGCCCGCTCATCACGGTGATCGGCGTCGTCAGGGACAGCCGGAACGAGGCGCTCGCCCACGCGCCGGCGCCGGAGTTCTATCTCACGCACACGCAGGAACCGCAGCAACGGATGACGCTGCTGCTGCGCGCACCAGGCGCGCTGTCGGCGCTCCCACCCTCGCTGCGCTCGACGATCTGGTCGATCGACGGCGATCTGCCGGTGGCCAACGTACGGACGCTCGGCGACATCGTCGACGGCAACCTGTCGCTCTATCGCGCGATCGTGTCGCTGATGGGAGGGTTCGCAGTCGTGGCGCTCGCGCTGATGGCGCTGGGGGTGTACGCGGTCGTCTCGTATACCGCGGCGCAGCGCACGTACGAAATCGGCGTGCGGCTCGCGCTCGGCGCGCAGCGCCGGGACATCCGGCGCCTGGTGATCGTCAACGGCGCCGGGCTGGCGGCGGTGGGGATCGCACTCGGCCTCGGCGGCGCCTACGCGTTCGCGCGTGTCGCGCCTACACTGCTCTACCAGGTGCAGCCGGCCGATCCGCTGACCTACGTGTCGCTCTCTGCGCTCGTGCTGGCAATCACCGTCGCCGCCGCGTGGCCGCCGGCGCGCCGCGCACAGCGGGTCGATCCGTTGACCGTGCTGCGATCGGAATAGCGGTCAGGAGCCGTGCTTGTCGAGCCACTCTTGCGCCAGACCCACCACTTTTTCGTCGAGAGCCCGAATGGCGTCCGGCCCATACAGGCCCTGAAAGCCAACGACGCCGGCGAGCTCAGCTGTCGCGGTTGAGAACAGACCGCACGCCAGCGCTTCATCGGCGATGGCAGGCAGTTCCCAACTCGGCAGGATCTCCAATACATGCCGCGCGGCTGCGATCTCCAGATTCGGATGGCTTCTCGACACGAGCGCCGCGCATCAGTTCGCGGCCGAGCCTCGTCCGCCGCGCTGCGGCGCGGGCAGCGCTTTACGCGGCAGCTTCTCGTCGCGCATCGCCGCGTTGTACGCGAAGACCGCCGCGATCGTCGCCTGCTGCACGAGATCGTCGCGCTGGACGCGATCGTACGTGTCCATGTTCGAGTGATGCGACCGCGCGTTGTACTCGAGACGGTCCTGCACGAACTGGAAGCCCGGCAGTCCGACGTTGTCGAACGACACGTGATCGGTCTGCGACACGCTGCGCGGGCCGAGGATCGTCACGCCGAGATCCTTCAGCGGCGCGATCCACTGCTCGAAGATCGGCCGGACGCCGAGGTTGCTCTGCATCCAGATGCCGCGGATCCGGCCGGTGCCGTTGTCGAGGTTGAAATACGCGGCGAGCTTCGCGTGCTCGGGCTTGAGCTGCATGAACTGCACGTCGGCGAAATGCGCCGTCACGTAGGCGCGTGAACCGAGGAGGCCCTGCTCCTCTCCGCCCCACAGCGCAACGCGGATCGTCCGCCGCGGCTTCAGTCCGAGCGTCCTGATGATCCGCAGCGCCTCGAGCATCGCCGTCGACCCCGTCGCGTTGTCGGTGGCGCCCGTCGCGAACGGATGCGAGTCGAAGTGTGCGCCGAGCATGACGACCTCGCCGCCCGGGTCGGTTCCCGGGATCTCGCCGACGAGGTTGAAGCCCTTCGTGTTCTCGTGGAAGCGCACGCGGACGTCGAGCTCGACCTTCACCGGAACGTCGTGCTCGAGCAGTCTGACGATCCGGTTGTAGTGCTCGACCGCGAGCGTCACCTGCGGAACCGCGGCCGTCGTCGTGCGGTTCACGGTACCGGGAAACAGCGTGCCGCCGTCTGGATGCTGCTGGTACACGGACAGGTTGCTGCCCATGTTCGCCGTGTCGGCGTCGCTGCCGCGATCGAGCACCGCCACCACGCCTTCGTCCTTGTAGAACTGCTGCAGCTTCGCCTGAAACTGCTGCGCGGCGCCGCGGCCGCCCCCCGGCTGATCCGCCGGCTCGTCGGCGAGCGCCCCGGCCCGCCCTGGGCCTGAGCCAGTCGACGAGCCGCGGCCGCGTTGCGCGGGAATCGGCGTGGTTTCGGCTTCCTTCGCGAGATCCCCATCCATCCGGACGATGAAGGGGCCTTCGAGCATGCGGACGGCGCGCGACGGCTGCGCGAGCACGATCTTGCCCTTGAGCTGTCCCTTGTATTTCGCGAAATCCTCGTCGGCCGCGATCGTCGCGCGCACGACGTCGGCGGTGACCGGGCCGCCGGTGCCGGGCGACCACGTTTTCGGGAAGCCGATGAGCGGCTGAATCTGCGGCGCGACGAGGTGGGCGCTGAACCGCTCGAGCGACCAGCTGCGTCCGAAGTCCCAGTCCTCGCGATGCACGTTGGCGAGGCCCCATTCCGTCATCTTCTTCATCGTCCAGGCGCCCGCTTCGTCCATGGCGGGCGAGCCGGTGAGGCGCGGCCCGTACCGGTCGGTGAGCCAGAAGAGCGTCTCCATCGCCTGCGAGCGATTGAGTCCTTCGTCGCGGATCTGCGCGATTCCCGCATAGTCGAGCCGCTCGGCTGCTGGTTGACCCGCGGGAACCGCGACGAAGGCGGCGGAGAAAAGGACGAGGACGGACCCCATGCGCGTCATGCGCGGGATTCTATCTCCGTTCGCCGGCCCGGAGCTTCCGCCCCTTTAGGCGGAATGCCGGCACCTGTAGTTTCCACCTCGAGGCGGAATATGATCGGCGGATGCAGTACCGCACGTTCGGGCGCACGGGATGGCAGGTCTCTGAGATCGGCTACGGCATGTGGGGCATGGCGGGGTGGACCGGGTCGGACGACGACGAGTCAGGAGGATCGCTCGATCGCGCAGTGGAACTCGGCTGCACGTTCTTCGACACCGCCTTTGCGTACGGCGACGGACGCAGCGAACAACTGCTCGGCGCGTTGCTTCGGCGGCAACGCGGCAAGCAGCTCTACGCCGCCACGAAGATCGCACCGAAGAACCGCCGGTGGCCCGCCCGTGACGAGTACCCGCTGAACGAGGTGTTTCCCGCGGACTACATCCGCGAGTCCACAGAGATCAGCCTGACGAACCTCGGCCTGCAGTCGATGGATCTGCAGCAGTTCCACGTCTGGACCGACACGTGGGCCGCCGACGATCGCTGGCAGCGCGCGGTGTCGGAGCTGAAGGAGGAGGGTCTGGTGCGCGCGATCGGGATCAGCATCAACCGCTGGCAGCCGGCGAACGTGCTCGAGGCGCTTCGGACCGATCTCATCGACGCCGTGCAGGTCGTGTACAACGTGTTCGATCAGGCGCCGGAAGACGAGCTGTTCCCTGAATGCCGGCGCCGGAACATCGCCGTCATCGCGCGGGTGCCGTTCGACGAAGGCAGTCTGACCGACACGCTGACGCCGGAGTCGCGGTGGCCGGACGGCGACTTCCGCAACGTCTACTTCCAGCCCGAGAACCTGAAAAACACGCTCGCCCACGTTTCTGCGCTGCGGCCCGCCGTGCCCGCCGGCATGACGATGCCCGAGCTGGCGTTGCGCCACATTCTCGAGCATCCCGCCGTGAGCACGGTCATTCCCGGCATGCGCAAGCGGCGCCATGTGGAACAGAACCTCGCCGCGAGCGACGGCCGCCGCCTGCCTGCCGGCATGATGGCGGAGCTCAAGCGCCACCGGTGGGATCGGTGGATCGATATTCCCTAGCGTCCGTAGGGAGCCGCCGGTACGGCTGTTGATCGATCTCCTCCAACGTGCCGCCCGTTACCGGGATGCCGTCAGCAGCGCAGCAGATGCGCCGCGCGCCGTCCTGGCGATCGCCGAAAACCCGGCGGCACCCAGGAGGTCCTCATGTCCGGAACCATTCGACTGACGATCCTCGCCGCCGGGACCGCGCTGACGCTCGCCACGCCGGCGGCCGCCCAGACGGTGAAGCGCGAGCCGATCAAGCCGATCACCGACATCGCCGGCGCCGCGACGTTCAAGGAGTACTGCACGGTCTGCCACGGCACGAGCGCCAGAGGCGACGGTCCGGCGGCCAAGGCTCTCATCAAACCGCCCGCCGACCTGACGCAGATCGCGAAGCGCCATGAGGGCAAGTTCCCCGCGGCCGCCGTGAGGATGACGATCGTAGGAGACACGACGGTCCCTGCGCACGGCACCCCCGACATGCCGATGTGGGGTCCGCTGTTCCGGAGCATCGACGGAGACCCTGCGGCCGCCCTGCGGCTGCGCAATCTCGTCGAGTACCTCGAGACGATCCAGCAGAAATGATTGGATCGAAGGGACTTACGGTTTGTGGTATACTAAGCTTTTCCCCAAGGGACGAAGGAGCAGGCTGTGAAGGAAGGGATTCACCCGAAGTACCACGAGATCGAGGCGCGTTGCGCGTGCGGCGCCACGTGGAAGACGCGTTCCACCAAGCCCGAGCTGCACCTCGAAATCTGCAACAACTGCCACCCGTTCTTCACGGGTCGCCAGAAGCTGATCGATACCGAAGGCCGCGTGGATCGCTTCACGAAGCGGTTCGGCGCGCAGACGTCGCAGGCGCGCAAGGAAGCCGCCAAGACCGCGAAGGCCACGAAGAAGACGGCCGCCGCACGATAGTCGTCTTTTCCGCCTGGTTTGGGTTCTTCCGCCTGAAGGCGGAAGCTACGAAGGACAGCCAGCTATGCGAATAGCTGGCTGTTGTCGTTAGAGGCGATCTTCCGATCGAGGCGCGCGATCCGGTGGCGCGCGCGGTCGCGGTCCTCGAACATCGCGTCGTCCAGCAGCTGCTGCGCCAGTTCGCGCGCTCCCTCGTAGTCCTTCTCGCGGTGCTCGTGGTGGACCGCCAGCGCCTCGACCGCGTACTGCCGCAGCGCCGTCAGGATGCGGCTGCGCTTGGCCGGCAGCGCCAGAATGGCGCGCCACGCGTCGGCGGCTTCCACGAAACGCCGGTCGCGGCGGAGCCGCACGCCGCGGCGGTACAGCGCCTCACCCGCGACATCGACGTGCGCGCGACGGTCGCCGGCGGCGTGATCGAAACACGCGAGCGCGCGGTCGATCGATCCCGCACGTTCGTACACCTTGCCGAGCGCAAGCGCCTCGGCGGCGTCGCGGCACCGATCGGTGCCGTGCTCGACCAGCTCCACCGCGCGCGACGCGACGGCCGCCAGCGAGATGAGATCGAGTCGGTTGTGCTCGAGCACGGCCTCGAGCGGACGCGCGTCGCCCGTGCGCAGGAAGCGGAAGTAGCGCGACGGAATCTCCATGCCGGGCACGTCGCCCACGCGCGTGACGTCGCACAGTACGCGCTCAAGCGTCGTGAGCCGGCAACCTGCCCCGAGCGCGGTCGAGGGGCTGCCGGCGTTGCCCGTCTCCGGCCACGTCTGCGTCTGACTGTCCGACACACGCGCGCGCCACAGGCGCCGCGCGGGATGCAGCATGTCGAAATGCCGCACCGACTCGAGCGGCATCGGCATCCGGTGGAACAGCCAGCGCGTTTCCATCACCGGCACGTCGAACGTCTTGCCGTTGTAGGTCACGAGCAGCGCCGCCGCGTCGAAGCATTCGGCCACCGCGCACAGCAGCGCGCGCTCGCTCGCATAGCTGGTGAGCAGGAACTGCCGCACCTGGAACGCGCCGAGGTCGAACCACCCGACGCCGACGAGAAACGCGACCGTCCCGGCGCCGCCGCTCAGCCCCGTCGTCTCGAGATCGACGAACAGCGTGCGGCCATGGCGGTCGTCGTCGCCGCAGGCGCCGATCGTCAGGTCGCGCGGCGGCAGGCCCGGATCGAGGAGCCGCAGCAGCTCGCCATCGGCCACGTCGCAGTCGCCGACGCGCCGCGTGCCGTGGAAGCGATCCGATTCGTACCGGCGATCGACGATCAGCGCACGCCCGTAGCCGTTCGACACGACGCGCCCGCCGAGCACGTCGGCCACACGATCGAGGTCGATGCTCGCTTCGTAGCGGCCGGTATCGGGCTCGTACGTGAGCTCTCGCGCGGCACGTTGCGGACCGCCGACGATCGATCGCAGCCGCGACTTGAGATCCATCAGAACGGAATCTCGCCTTCATCCGAGGGGCTTCGCCCCTCGGACTCCCCTACATGCGCACTCGCGGGGGCCCCGTGCCCCGCTCCGTGCGCGTGGCTCACTCGCTGCGCTCGTTCGCACGAGCCTGACAGGAGACGTTCGAGAATCTCCAGCGCGACGGCCTTGGCGCGCGGGCCGGTGTTGCCTTCCGGGCCGACGCACGACGGGCATCCCGACTCGCACGGACAGCCGGCGATCAGCTCGCGCGTGCGATCGAGCAGCGCGCCGTGCATGTCGAAGAGGGGACGGCTGAACCCGATCCCGCCCGGATAGTTGTCGTAGATGAAAATGTTGGGCTCGACCTGGAGCGCCTCGGGCACGCCGCCCTTGCCGCCCGTACGCGTGACGCGCTCGAGCGAGCCGCCGTCGATCGACAGGCCGATGTCTCCGCCATCGCACATCAGCAGCAGCTGCGCCACATGCCGCATCGCGAACGCGAGGCCGATCACGCCGTCGCGCCGGTCGTCGCCGCCGTACGGCAGCGCGCCCATCACCGCCGACGGTATCGTCAGCCAGTACGACGAGGTGTGCATCTGCTGCTCCGGCAGATCCAGCTCGCCCGAGCCGACGTTCTCGTTCGTGTAGAACTTGATCTTCTTGAAGCCGACGACGCGCGAAACCACATGTACCTCGCCGTGAGATCTGAGGCTCGCTGCCGCTACCCGATGTTCGAGATCCGATGACCGATGTCCGATGTTCGTGGCTGGCAGCTCCGAGCCGCTTTCCTCGGCTATCGGATATCGATCATCGGCTATCGGACCTGCGGCCGCGTCCGAGGCAAAGGTGTCGAGAATGGTGACCTTCGTGTAGGTGATCGCGTCGGTGTAGTAGTCGCAGTCGACCGCGCGCACGTACGCCTTGCGGCCGTCGAAGTCGAGGCGCTCCACCTGGAAGAGCTGCCCTTCCACCATGTAGATCGCTTTCTCGTGCAGCATCGCGGGGCCGCTCGTGAAATCGGTCTCGGCGATGACCCGCTCGCCGTGCGTCGTGTCGACGACGACGAAGTTGTCGGACGAGACGGACCGCAGGCTGACGGCGTCGGCCGGATACGACTCGTGCGTCCAGTTCCACTGGCCGTCGGCCGCGTGAACGAACCCTTCCTCGCCCAGCACGGCCAGCACGTCCTGCACCGCGGCAGTGCCGGTCGTGCCGTCGAGCCCGAACGATTCCTCGGTCGTGAACGGCAGCTCGAAGGCGGCGCACTTCACGTGATCGAGCAGGATGTGGAGGTTGTCGGGGTTGATCAGCGCGTGCTCCGGCGACGCGTCGAAGAAATACGACGGGTGCCGGATGATGAACTGATCGATCGGCGCGCTGCTCGCCACGAGCACGGCGGCCGAGCGCGTCGAGCGGCGCCCCGCGCGGCCGGCGCGCTGCCACGTGGCCGCGATGGTACCGGGATAGCCGGCCATCACCGACACGTCGAGCGCACCGATGTCGATGCCGAGCTCGAGCGCGTTGGTCGAGACGACCGCGCGCACGTCTCCGTCGCGCAGGCCCCGCTCGATCTCCCGCCGGCGGTTCGGCAGATACCCGCCGCGATAGCCGCGGATCACGTCCGACGCCCCCGGCGGCCCCTGATACGCATCCTTGAGATACGTCGTCAGGATCTCCGTCGCGAGACGGCTCTGCGCGAAGAGGATCAGCTGCAGCTTGTTCTTGAGGAATTCGAGGGCGACGCGGCGCGCCTCCGACAGATACGACCGCCGGATGCCGAGCTGCGCGTTGACGACCGGCGGGTTGACGAAGAGGAAGAACTTCTCGCCGCGCGGCGCGCCGCTGCGGTCGATCAACTCGAACGACCGCTCCGTCAAGCCTTCGGCCAGCTCGCGCGGGTTCGCGATCGTCGCCGACGAACAGATGAACACCGGATCCGAGCCGTAGTGCCGGCAGACGCGCCGCAGGCGCCGCATAATGTTCGACAGATGGCTGCCGAAGACGCCGCGATAGGCGTGCAGCTCGTCGATGACGACGAACTTCAGGTTCTCGAACAGCTTCGCCCAGCGCGGATGGTGCGGCAGGATCCCCGAGTGCAGCATGTCGGGATTGCTGAGCACCACGTGCGCCTTTCCGCGGATCGCGCGCCGCGCGTCCGACGGCGTGTCACCGTCGTACGTGAAGACGCCAATCTCCGGCGCGCCGTGCTGAATCGCCAGTTCCGCCAGCGCGTGCAGCTCGGCGAGCTGATCCTGCGCGAGCGCCTTCGTCGGAAACAGATACAGCGCGCGCGTGGACGGGTCCTTCAGGATGGCGTCGAGCACCGGCGCGTTGTAGCAGAGCGTCTTGCCAGACGCCGTCGGCGTGATGGTGACGACGTTCCGGCCCGCGAGCACCTGCTCGAACGCCTCGGCCTGATGCGTGTAGAGCTGGTCGATGCCGCGCGCCGCCAGCGCGGCTCGCAGCCTGGGGTCCGTCTGCTCCGGAAAGGGCGCGTAGCTCGCCGCCACGGCGGGGAGCCGCCGCGTCGCCGTGACGATCGCCTCGGCGTCAGGCCCGCCGGGCTTCGGGGAGGCCCCAAGGCGGGCCACCGCCTGCTGGAGAAGCTGATCCTTCTTCAGAGGGTCGCCAGCAAGGGCAGGTAACGCGTTGGAAGGCATGGACTAACCCGCGGAAAACGGGGTCAATCCTAACAGGCCGCCGCCGGGCGATCAAGAGGCGAAACCGCGCGACGTCTACCCGGCTTGCTGCGCCTGTCACGCACGGTTTCTCGCGGAGGCCGCCGAGAAAAGGCAGCCGCGGACTCGCACGGACGAACACGGACAAGACGTGAGCCATGCATCTCGCGACGCCCGGCTTTAGAATTCGACGCTCTGCAGCGTGCCGACGCCGCGACGCGAGGTACGAGTGGGAGATCCGGAAGAACGAGCGGCCATCGGACTCAGTGCCGTTCGTTCTTCCGGATCTCCCACTCGTTCCCGCCGCGCGAAGCGCGGCGCGCGAACACGTCCTTAACGCGGCGTTTGTCCGTGTAATCCGTGGAGTCCGTGGCCTGTCTTTCTCTGCGTCCTCTGCGCCCTCGCGCGAGTCCGTGGCGTGGCAGACGCCTCGATGAAGCGCCCGGACGCGCCGTCAGGTACGCGGCGGCCCTTTCGCCGCGAGCGCCTGGCGCGCGAACGCCGCCGCAAGTCCACTCAGCCCGACGAGACCGATCAGGTTCGGGAAGACCTGCAGCGCGTTCATGAGATCGCCCCACGCCCAGACGACTTCGGGCTTCAGGACGGCGCCGAACGGGATCAGCAGGCAATAGATCCACCGATACGGCAGCGTCACCGTGCGGCCGAGGAAGTATTCCAGGAACTGCTCACCGTAGTACGCCCACCCGATCAGCGTCGTGTAACCGAACAGAAATGCGCAGAACGCGACGATGTACCCGCCGGCCGTCGGCATCGCCGTGTTGAACGCCGCCGCGACCGCCGCCGTGCTGCGCAGCCCGTCCCCGCCCGCGCGAATCGTGTCGATCGACTGCTGCGCGACGCCGCTCACGAGAATCGTGAGCGCGCTGATCGTCGACGTCACGAACGAGATGATGAACACCTCCATCACCGCGTTCAGTCCCTGCTGCACCGGTTCGGCGCTCTTCGCCGTCCCGTAGGCGACGGCGGCCGTCCCGTAGCCCGCCTCGTTCGCGTAGACGCCGCGCGCGACGCCGTAGCGGAGCGCCGTCATCACGCCGATGCCCGCGGCCGTACCGGCCGCCGCACGCAGCGAGAACGCTTCGCGAAACACCGTCGCGATCACCGATGGCACCGATCCGATGTGGGCGACGATGACGACGAGTCCGCCGACCAGATACAGCGCGACCTTGAGTGGCGCGAGCTTCTCGGCCGCGCGGCCGATCGTCTTGATGCCGCCGATGATCACGGCCCAGGTCAGCACCGCCACGACGAGGCCCGTGATGAACGCCGTGCGATCGACGGCACCCAGGAGCGGGAGCGTCATGGCGCCTGACGGCAGCTCGTGGCTGACCGCGATCGCGATCGAATTCGGCTGCGTGAACGGCGTCGTCGTCAGCGCGGCGACGCCGGCGACGACCGCGTAGGTCAGCGCGAGCGCGGGGGACTTGAGCCCGTCGCGCAGGTAGTACATCGGACCCGACGCGACCTGATCGCCCTGCGCGACGCGAAACTGGATCCCGAGCACGGCTTCCGCGAACTTCGTGGCGGTCGCGAAGAACCCGTAGCACCAGATCCAGAAAAGGGCGCCGGGCCCGCCCGAGATGATGGCCGTCGCCACGCCGGCGATGTTGCCCGTACCGATCGAGGCGCCGAGCGCCGTCATGAACGCCTGAAACGGCGTGAGCGCGCCGGCGGCGCCCGTCGACTGCCGGGCAACCGTGGCACGCACGGCGTCGCCGAACCGCCGCACCTGGACGAACCCGAACCGCAGCGTCAGAAACAGACCGCCGCCGAGCAGCACCGCGACGACGTACGGCATGAACAGCGCGTCGGCGACGTTCTGAATCATGCCGAGACTATATATTCGATTTTCCCTGGCAGCCGTCGACGACGACGGACGCGCCCGAGATCCAGGAGGCGCGCGCGGAGCTGAGAAACGTGACGACGCCGGCGACTTCGTCGGCGCGGCCGAAGCGGCCGAACGGCAGTTCGCGCCTGATCATGTCGGCGATGAAGTCCGGGTCCGACTGCTGCCGCTTGTGCCACGAGCCGCCGGGAAACATGATCGAGCCCGGGCAGACGCTGTTCACGCGGATGTTCGCCGGCGCGAGCTGCTGGGCGAGCGCCTTGGCGAGGCTGATCTCGGCCGCCTTGACGGCGTTGTAGGTCATGCGGCCGCCCGACTCGCGCCCCCAGATCGACGCGATCATCACGATCGACCCGCCGCCGCGCGCCTTCATGTGCGGCACGGCGAGGCGCGACGCGCGGATCGCCGGAAACAGCGTTTCGTCGAACGCCGCCTGCCACTCGGCGTCGCTCGTGCCGAGCAGATCCGATCCGGCCGCGCGGCCCACGTTGTTGACGAGAATGTCGACGCCGCCGAAGACCTCCACGGCGCGGCCGATCACCAGCTCGATGCCGGCCTCCGTCGACACGTCGGCCTGGACGGTCGCGATCATGTTGGGCCGCTTCGCCCCCGCTTCGACTTCGAGCGCCGCCTCGGCGAGCGTCTCGGCGCCGCGCGCGCAGAGCACGACGCGGCAGCCTTCGGCGACGAGCGCACGCGCGCTCGCGAGCCCGAGCCCGCGGCTCGAACCGGTGATGACCGCGACTTTATCGGTGAGTCCTAGATCCACGACTGTTGGCGCGCGTCGCTAACCGCTTCTGCCCGTCAGGTCGTTCAGCTTCCAGTCCATCTCCATGAACTGCATCTTCCACTCGTTCTTCTGAACGAACTCCTTCTCGGACGGCAGGAGCGCGGGCGAGATGAACGCGACGATGGCGCGCTCGATCGGCGAGCGCCTGGCGAACGCCGGGTCGTTCTTGTCGAACGCGGCGACGAAATCGGCCTCGTGCCAGCTCAGGATCGGCGTGACGGCGATCGTATTCGTCAGGCGATCGAGCTTGTACATGTGGCCGTTGTTGACGAACTCCGACTGGATCTCGGCGAGCTGCTGCTCCAGGCGATCGGCGGTGTAGGCCTCGCTGCGCAGGCGGCCGCTCCCGACGGCGCCGCGCCCGAGCGCGAGAAAGAGACGCGGCTCCTTGAACTCCGGCAGGATCGTCTTGTCGATCTGATCGAGCGTGACCGAGCGTCCCGCCGCGTGCCAGATGGTCTTGTCGAAGCCGCCCGGGATCTGACGGACCGTCCCCTGCAACGGATAGTGGTTGACGACGAGCTGCAGCACGAAGGCGTTGTAGGCGTTCACCCAGAACGCCATCTGCTGCCCTTTCGACCATCCCTGATACGTGGCGGCCGGCACGTTGAGCGACGCGACGTAGCGATCGAGCGCGCCGCGGGCGGCCTTCAGCGCGCGGTAATAGACGAGGCCGTCGCGCACGTTGACGTCGAGGATCTGATCGAATGGGCGGTGCAGCAGCTCGGAGCCAGGCGCGGGCGTGAACTGCTGTGCGGTCAGGACCGACGACGACACGGCCGCGCAGAGGAGCAGGGAAACCGCGAAGCGCATCCCGCGATCATACTCGACCGCTACAGTCGAGCCACCAGGAAGTCGCCGAGCGCCCGGGTGAACGCCTCGGGCCGTTCGAGATTCGACAGATGCCCCGCGCCGGGGATCACGGTGAGCGTCGAGCGCGGCAGGGCCTGCTGCATCGCCTGCGCGTCGGCAGGCGGCGTGATGCTGTCGAGCTCGCCGACGACCACGAGCGCCGGGCATGCGAACCGCGCGAGGTCCGGCGTCGAGTCCGGGCGATCCATCAACGCGCCGATCGCCAGGTCGATGCCGGCGGCGTCCTGGCGTTCGATGATCCGCCGTACGCGCGCGACGAGCGCGGGATCGTCGGACGCCGCGCGTGCCGACAGCAGCTTCGGCAGCATGTCGTCCGCCACGGCCGCCGGCCCTCCGGCGACGAGCCGTTCGCGCATGCGCATGCGTCCGTCGCGTCCGGCCGGAGTATCGGCCTGCGGCCGCGTGTCGGCGAGCACGAGCGCGTTGATCCGGGCGGGCGCGAGGCGGAACAGCGCGAAGGCGACGTATCCTCCCATCGACGCGCCCGCAATCACCGCATCGTCGATCTCCAGGGCGTTCATGAGAGCGTCGACGTCGGCCGCGTAGTCGTCGATGCGGGCCGAGTGGCGAAAATGCGGCGCGATGAACCGCCAGCCGTCCGGCACGTGCTCCAGCTGGGGCCGCCACATCTCGGCGTCGAGCGGAAAGGCGTGGAGCAGGACGAGCGGCCATCCGGATCCGGCTTCGAGCCACGCCATCGTGGCGCGGGCCGTCTGCATCTGTCGCGCGAGAACCATCGGCGTTTCTTTTTCGCTTAAGATGCGCGCATGACGGCGGTCGACTTTTCCGGCACCATCGCGCTCATCGCGGTCGGGCTCCTGACACTCAACCTGCTGCTCGGGCTGCTGCTCTCCGTCGGTTACAACCCGACACGCAAATGGCCGAGGAAAGCGTTCAAGCTGTTCACCCTGCACAACTGGACGGCCTACGTCGCGTTCGGGGCGGTCGTCGTGCACGCGGGATCGCTGCTGTTCTCGACGGACCCGCCGTTCCGCCTCTTCGACATCCTGGTGCCGATCGAATCGCCGGTTCAGCCGTTCTCGAACAACATGGGCGCCATCGCCTTCTATCTCCTGGCGATCGTCGTCGGCACGTCGCTGAAACGGGTGCGAGCGGCGATCGGCCGTCACCGGTGGAAGCCGATCCACTACACGACGTACGCGGCGGCGGCGGTCTTCTTCTTCCACGGCATCATCGCCGATCCACAACTGAAGAACCGGGCGGTCGACTTCATCGACGCCGAGAAGGTCTACGTGCAGCTGTGCGCGCTGGCGGTGCTCGTGGCGATCGGGTTCCGGATCAGGTACCGGCGGTCGGTCACCCGCGCTTTACGAGCTTGATCTCGAACACGCGTGGCCACAGCTTCCCCGTCACGAACAGCCGATCGGCGGCGGCGTCGTACGCGATCCCGTTCAGCACGGCGTCGCGGGCCTGCTCCCCGGGCGGCAGCAGCCCCGACAGGTCGATCCAGCCGGTGACGCGCCCGTCCTTCGGCGAGATGCGCGCGATCCGGTCGGTCGTCCACACGTTCGCGTAGATCTCCCCTTTCACGTACTCCAGCTCGTTGAGGCGCTCGACCGGGCCGTTGGCGTCGCGCACGCTGATCCGCCCCGTCTCCTTCATGGTCGCGGGATCGATGAACCGCAGCTGTGACGACCCGTCGCTCATGATGAAGCGCGTGTCGTCGTGCGTCAGCCCCCAGCCTTCGCCCTTGTACGCCCACGTCTTCGTCGGCTCGAACGTCTTGATGTCGTAGACGAAGCCGATCTCGGATCGCCACGTGATCTCGTAGAGCGAGTCCTTCCAGTCGGTGATGCCTTCGCCGAAGTACTCCTGCGCCAGCGGCCTGGACTGCAGCACCTCGCCGGTCTCGATCTTCACCTTGCGGATGCCCGACCGGCCGTTCAGGCCGGTGCCTTCGTAGAACACGCCGTCGCGGACGATCAGCCCCTGCGTGAAGGCCTCGCGGTCGTGCGGGTACGACCGCACGACCTGGTAGCCGTAGGTCGCTGCGCCGGGACCGCCGCCTTGTGGAACAAAACCGATCGCCATCATCGCCAGCAGGACTGCCGCTCTCATTTTGTTAGCATACTCGGAGTATGAGGATCTCGCGTTTTCTCGCCGCCGGCAGTCTCGCGGTCGCGGCGGCCGCCGGCACGACTCGCCTGACGGCGCAGACCTCGGCCGTACGCGTCGAGATTGCGTTCGCGCGGAGCGCGCGCAGCGAGCCCGTCACCGGCATGGTCTATCTCGCGATCAGCCGCGACAACCGGGCCACGCCGATCCAGCAGACGGATCCGGAGGGCGTGCCGCTCTTCTCGAAGTACGTCGAGCAGCTCGCGCCCGACACCGCGGTCGCGTTCGACTCGGGCTACCGCGGCCATCCCGTCGCGACGCTCGCCGGCATTCCGGCCGGCGAATACTGGGTGCAGCCGTTCGTGAACGTCTACACGCGCTTCCCGCGCTCGGACGGCCACACGGTGTGGATGCACAGGGATCAGTGGGAGGGGCAGGACTGGAAGAAGTCGCCGGGCAACCTGTACGGCGAGCCCGTCAAGATCCGGATCGATCCCTCGTCGACGACGCCGATCACGCTCGTGGCCGACAAGGTGATTCCTCCGATCACGCCGCCGGCCGACACGGCGATGGTCAAGCGGATCAAGATCCAGAGCCAGATCCTGACGAAATGGTGGGGCCAGCCAATCTTCCTCGGCGCCACGATCCTGCTGCCGAAGGACTACGACGCACATCCCGAGGTGCACTACCCGGTCAACTACATCCAGGGGCATTTCTCGCTGCGCGCACCGGGCGGCTTCGGATCCGGCGGCGAGTTCGACAAGCTCTGGCTCGCGCCCGACACGCCGCGGTTCATCTACGTGACGCTGCAGCATCCGTCGCCGTTCTACGACGACTCGTACGCGGTGAACTCCGAGAACAACGGCCCGTACGGCGACGCCATCATGCAGGAACTGCTGCCGGCAGTCGAGACGCGCTTCCGCGTGATTCGCCAGCCGTGGGCGCGCATGCTCTCGGGCGGATCGACGGGCGGCTGGATCGCCGCCGCGCACCAGATCTTCTACCCCGATTTCTACGGCGGATCGTTTGCGAGCTGTCCCGACTCGGTGGACTTCAATTACCACCAGATCGTCAACATCTACAAGGACGCCAACGCGTACTACGTCGACAACGGGTGGATGAAGGTGGACCGGCCGACCGAACGCCGTCCCGACGGCAACGTCGTGTCGATGATGAAGGACGAGAACCGCTTCGAGCTCACCGTCGGCGACAAGTCACGCTCGGGCGGCCAGTGGGACATCTGGGAAGCCACCTACTCCCCCGTCGGGAAGGACGGCTACCCGATGCGGCTGTGGGACAAGGAAACCGGCGTCATCGATCACGCCGTCGCCGAGAAGTGGAAGAAATACGATCTGCTCGAGACGCTCAAGACGAACTGGGCGGCGCTCGGTCCGAAGGTGGGCCACAAACTGAACGTCTACGTCGGCGACATGGACTCGTACTACCTGAACAACGCCGTCGAGAACCTCAACGCCTTCTGGACGAAGAACGGGAATCCCGGGGAGATGGGGGAGATCGTCTTCCAGCGCCGCGCGCCGCACTGCTGGGGCCCGCGCGCGCCGGAGCTGCTCGAGAAGATGGCGAAGCAGATCGACAAGTACGCGCCCGCCGGCGCCGACAAGACCAGCTGGCGCTACCGATAACCGATGTTCGATAGCCGATAGCCGATAGCCGGCTTATTTTCGTTTGGTCGCGGTGAACGTGCCCGCCATGGCGCCGCCGGCGATGTCGACCGAGCCCTTGAGCGTGCCGTCGGCCTGCAGGACGCCGGTGTAGACCGCGTTGATCGCGTTACCCTCGACCGTCATCGACACCGTGAACGTCATCTCGGTGCCCTTCACCGAGCCGGACAGCGGGAACTTGCCGTACTGCTGGCTGACATACTCGCCGGTCAGCTTGTCGCCGTCCTGCTTCACCGTCATCGACGGCGTGGCCGTGATCGTGTCGAGCTGCAGCGACACGTTCCAGTCGCCCGCCAGATTCGCGTTGCCGCCCGCCGGCTTCGCCGCAGTGTCCCTCGCGGGCTCTTTCGTATCCTTCGCGTCCTTCGACCGCGTGGCCGTCCAGTCACCCGCCGGACTGCCCCCCGCCGTCATCGTCCCCTTGGCCGTGTCGCCGTCGATCGTGCCGGTCATTTCGATCGGAACCGGCCCGCCGCCGCCGGCCTGGTAGTTGAACCAGACGGTGAGCGTCTTGCCTTTGACCTCGGCCTCGAGGGTGGTCTCCCCGTCCTGAGAGCCGATCGTGCCGACGATTTTGTCGCCGCTCTTCTGGAGCTTCATCGTCGCGGGAATGACACCCTGCTGCGTGTTGAACGACGCGGTCCAGGTGCCGAGGGCATCGGCCGCCGGTGCGGACGCTGGGGCCTGCGCGGCCGCCGGAACGGCGACGCACGCGGCGAGGACGAACGACATGAGAGTCTTCATTGCTGGATGTCCAATTCTAGGCCGCCGAAGAGCCCTGCGAACAGATTGTAGAGCGCGGCGCCGATGGCCCCGGCGATGAGGCCCATGACGCCGTAGAAAAGAGGAGCCACGATAATGGCGCCGACGCCGAAGAGGGCGCCGAGCGCCGCCGGGATACCCGAGCCCGAGTCAGCCGTGTCGACCGCCGCGCGGGCGAAGGCCCCGAGCGTCGACAGCAGAAAGATGATGACGCCGATGAACACACCGAACGTCGCCATGATGCCCCCGTAGAGTCTCGACGCGGACCAGACCCCGACACGGCGAATAACCATGCGCACCCCTCTCGGGGCATGATAATAGCCGGTTTTCATTCTGGAGGTGTCGGTATGAAGAGGATCCTCGCCCTGGCCGTCCTTCTCTCGCTCGCCTCGTTCGGCCTCGGCTACGCGGCCGCCGCGGTCAAGACCTATCAGGTGACCGGGCCGATCGTGGAGGTGCGCCCGGACGCGATCGTGGTGAAGAAGGGGGCCGACAACTGGGAAATCGCGAAGGACGCCAACACGAAAGTGACCGGTGAGCTGAAGACCGGCGAGAGCGTCGTGATCCAGTACCGGATGACCGCCGCCAGCATCGACGTGAAGCCCGCGGCGGCGGCCAAGAAGAAGAAGAAGTAGCGACTGAGTGCTTAGTGCTCAGTGCTCAGTGCTCAGTGCTCAGTGCTC
>Ga0066903_100001423_pt1 | contig 17440 bp, 18 predicted proteins | sample PanSoiMetaGPlot1_FD_67491 | JGI IMG/M metagenome (GOLD analysis project Ga0066903, IMG submission 67491) | Tropical forest soil microbial communities from Panama analyzed to predict greenhouse gas emissions - Panama Soil - Plot 1 (version 2) | ecosystem: Environmental > Terrestrial > Soil >... | reverse complement strand
GCGGCGCGCAGGCAGTCGCCCGTGTCGCCCAGCAGCGTCTCCACGCTGATCGCGAACACGTGCGCACAGGCGGCAACGGTGCGCGTACGCGGCTCGGAGCGGCCGTGCACGATGTTCCACAGGCCCTGCTCGGAGATCCCGATCTGCTGTGCAAGCTCGCGCTGGCGGAGGCCGTGCATGCCGGCCAAGAGCCGCAGGTTCGTGCCGATCGGGCCGACGCCGTTCACAGGTCTCGTGCGCACTCTGAGAGTGTAGGGAGAAAACCCAACAAAATCAATCGACAAAGAAGACTAGATGGCCGCGGGGCGGGTGGTCGGCGCCTAGCGGGCAGCCTGCCGCTCGAGCCAGCGGGCCAGCGTCTCCCCGGTGTCGAGCACGTGTGCCTGCAGCAGCCGGCGGGCCCGCTTGGGGTCGGGCTTCGCCATCGCCTCGACGATGCGGTCATGGTCGGCTGCGCTCTTGGGCACGATCCCTGGATCGTCGGCGAAGGTGTGCCAGGCGAGCGTCCGCGGCACCTTGTTGGCAAGCTGCTGCACGGTGTCGCGCAGCGGCATGCAGTTGGCCGCGGCCAGGATCACGTTGTGAAACAGCTCGTTGGCCTGCGAGCACTGCTCGAGCGCGATCAGGCGCTCGTTCTCGGCCTCGGGCGGCAGCGAGGCGTGGCGCTCGTGGCCGTGCACGAGCAGGGCCTGGGCGGCGGCCAGGTCGGAGCTGTCGTAGGCAGTGAGGTGGCCGGAGGCACGCTCGGCGGCGAGGCCCTCGAGCTCGGCCCGCACCAGGAAGATGTTGCGGCACTCGTCGGGCGAGAAGGAGCGCACGAGCGCGCCGCGGTGGCCGAGCTGCTCGACCAGGCCGATCGCCTGCAGCTGGCGCAGGGCCTCGCGGATGGGGGTGCGGCTGACCCCGAAACGGGCGGCCAGGTCCTCCTGGCGGAGCCGCGTGCCGAGCGGGATCTGGCCCGTGATGATCTCCACCTGCAGCTCGTGAGCAAGGTCGTCGGCTCTGCTGGGGCTGCCTGGGGAGTGCTGAAGCACGGTCAGATCGTATCGGATGCCCGTCTGTGAAAATTCGGTGATGACGTATCCGAACGAGTGATGTTTGGATCCAAAGCTGTGCTAGGGTGAGCGCCTGCAGGGAACCGAGGCTGGGAGCGAGCCCATGTCAGAGACCTCCGTCAAGCTGCCCGAGATCGAGCACATCAAGGCCCGCAAGAACGGCCTGGACGTGCTTGCCGACATCTATCGCTACGCGGAGCTCGGCTTCGACGCGATCGAGCCCGATGACCTCGCCCTGTTCCGCTGGTACGGGATCTACACGCAGCGGGCGGCGGAGTCGGCGGCGTCCGGCGACCCCGGCCCCTCCGAGGACACCGACGGCCTCTTCATGCTGCGCATCAAGTTCCCCGGCGGCATCGTCACCTCCGAGCAGCTGCGCCTGATCGGCCGCCTGTCGGAACGCTACGGCCGCGGCATGGGCGACATCACGACCCGCCAGAACATCCAGCTGCACAACCTCGCCATCGAGGATCTGCCGATCGTGCTGGACGAGCTGAACGCGGTCGGGCTCTCCTTCACCCAGGCCTGCGGCGACGTCTGGCGCAACATCGTCTCCTGCCCATTGGCCGGCGTGGACGGCCACGAGCTGATCGACACGCGGCCGCTGATCGAGGAGCTCGAGCGCACCTTCGTCGGCCACAAGGAGTATGCGAACCTGCCGCGCAAGTTCAAGGTCTCGGTCTCGGCCTGTGCGCACCGCTGCGCCCAGCACGAGATCAACGACATCGGCCTGGTCGCCGTCGAGAAGGACGGCGTAATCGGCTACGACGTGTGGGTGGGCGGCGGCCTGGGGGCGTCCGCCCGCATGGGCCGGCGGCTGGACGTGTTTGCCGCACCCGACGAGGCCGTCGAGATCTGCGGCGGCATCACCGAGCTGTTCCGCGACGAGGGCAGGCGCACCAAGCGCACCCGCGCCCGCATCAAGTTCCTGGTCGACGAGTGGGGCGTGGAGAAGTTCCGGGCCGAGCTCGAGACGCACCTGGGCCGCGAGTTGCCGACCTCGGTCGAGCCGGCGGGCGCGCTCGACCCGCACCGCGACCACCTCGGCGTGCACCCGCAGGTGCAGGCGGGCCGCTACTACGTGGGCGGCACGACCCTGCGCGGCCGCTTCCTGGCCGATCAGATGATCGGCGCCGCCGACATCGCCGAGCGCTACGGCTCGGGCTCGCTGCGCTGCACCAACCGCCAGAACCTGATCGTGGTGGACGTGCCCGATGAGCACGTCGAGACGGTGCAGGAGGAGCTGTCCGACCTGGGCCTGCCCACCGAGGCATCGGCCTTCCGGCGCGGCATCATCTCGTGCACCGGCATGGAGTTCTGCAAGCTGGCGATCGTCGAGACGAAGGAGCGGGCGGCCGAGCTGATCGAGCACCTGGAGCGGCGCGTGGGCGACCTCGAGGGCTCGATCCGGATCAACCTGAACGGCTGCCCAAACGCGTGCGCGCAGTACCAGATCGCCGACATCGGCCTGCAGGGCGGCATCGCCAAGACGGCCCAGGGCCAGCGGGTGCAGGGCTTCATCCTGCACATCGGCGGGCGCCTGGGTGAGGGGGCGGCCTTCGGGCGCCGCGTCGCATCCAAGGCAATCCCGGCGGACGAGGCCCGCTACGCCGTCGAGCGGGTCGTGCGCGCGTACCAGGGCGAGCGGCCGCCGGGCGGCACCTTCGGCGAGTGGGCCGACGGGCAGAGCGACGCCCGCCTGGCCGCGCTGCTCGGCGTGGGCGTCGCCCGCGAGCCCGAAGAGGTCGCTGCCTGACCATCCACGATGCAACAACGGTGCCAGGCACTTTTGTTGCATCGCTCCGCAACCGTTCCTAGGATGTGTGAGGAAGTGCGGATATCGCTGGGGTGATCCCGGCAGTCGCATCAAGAGAGGCGGAGGGACCGGCCCTGTGAAGCCTCGGCAACCTTCCCGGCGGGGAAAGGTGCCAAGTCCGGCGAGACCTGCGGGTCTCGAACGATGTGTACCGGCCGGCAGGCCCGAACCGAGGATCGCCAGATGTACGCCACCCATCTCGTCTGCAAGGGCTGTGGCTCCGAGCACCCGCTGGATGCCCGCTTCGCCTGTGACAGCTGTTTCGGCCCGCTCGAGGCCGCCTACGACCTGGAGGCGATCGCCGCGGCCGTCAGCCGCGAGTCGGTCGGCTCCGCTCCGCCCACGCTGTGGCGCTGGGCTGCCTTCCTGCCGGTGGCGCCGCCCGGGCGGGGGCTGCCGGTGGGCAACTCGCCGCTGATCCGGGCCGACCGCCTGGCCGAGGAGCTGGGCCTGGAGTGCGAGCTGTACGTCAAGACCGAAACGTCCAACCCGACGCACTCCTTCAAGGACCGGGTGGTGGCAGTGGCCGCCGCCAAGTCGCTCGAGCTCGGCTTCGAGGCGCTGGCCTGCGCCTCGACCGGCAACCTGGCCGGCGCGACGGCCTCGGCCGGCGCCGCGCTCGGCCTGCCGGCGTACATCTTCGTGCCGGCCGACCTGGAGCGGGAGAAGATCCTCTCCGCCGCCGCCTACGGCGCCACCGTGTTCGCCGTCGACGGCACCTACGACGACGTCAACCGGCTCTGCTCGGAGCTGGCCTACGACCGCCCCTGGGCGTTCGTGAACGTCAACATGCGCCCCTACTACGCCGAGGGCAGCAAGACGATCGCGCTGGAGACACTGGAGCAGCTGGGCTGGCGCGTGCCCGACCGGGTGGTCGCGCCGATCGCGTCGGGCTCGCTCTACACCAAGATCCTGCAGGGCTTCGCCGAGGCCCGCGTGGCCGGGCTCGCCGAGCCGGGTGCGCCGCCGGCCATGCACGGCGCCCAGGGTGAGGGCTGCTCGCCGGTGGCCACCGCATTCGCGGCCGGCGCCGACGAGGTGCTGCCCGTGCGCCCTACCGGCATCGCCAAGTCGCTGGCGATCGGCAGCCCGGCGGACGGCGTCTATGCGCTGGACGTTGCGCGCACGACCGGGGGCACGATCGAGGCCGCCGACGACGACGAGATCGTCGAGGGCATCCGCCTGCTGGCCCGCACCACCGGCATCTTCACCGAGACGGCCGGCGGTGTCACGGCCGCGGTGCTGCGCAAGCTGGCCGAGCGTGGCGAGATCGGGCGCGGGGAGACTGTGGTCGCCTACGTCACGGGCGACGGCCTGAAGACGATCGACGCGATCGAGCCGACGGTGGAGACGGTGGCGGTGCCGGCCGATCCGGACGCGGTGCTCGACACGCTCGCGGTCTAGCCAGGAGATGGGTTGGCGATTCGGCGCGGCGCCAGGCGGCGTCGCACTGGCGCAGGAGGCACCGTCGCTCCTCGCCCATATTGTCGATATGGGCTTCGTCCCGCCGCCACCTCCTGCTGGCGCGCCGCTCGCCGGATCTAACCACTCCGCATCGTCAACCCATCCCCTGGGCTTAACGTATTGCGGGCCGGCCACCGGCGGCTGGTGACTCGGCCCGCATGAGGATGATCGCCGAGGGCCGCCCCCCGTGGCATCGTCGTTTCTACGTGTCGTGCCTTCCCTGGTTTACGTAGGGCCGCCCTACGCAAGCTCGCGGACGACGGCGCGGCCTCCCCGCACCGCCACCTCGTAGCGTCTGCCGAAGGCCGCCACGCCGCGCAGCACGAGGCTCGAGCAGAGGTCGGGCAGGACAGGCTCGGCGCGCAGCGTGAGCTGCTCGAGGTCGGGCCGCAGGCCCAGCATCTCGGTCAGGCAGAGGATGGGCGCGCCGGCCGCCCACGCCTGCGGCGAGCAGGCGGTGGGGTACTCGACCGGGAACGGCGTGATGGTGCGCGGGTAGCCCGCGAACACCTCGGGCAGGCGGTGGTCGAAGTGGTGGGCGGCCTCGATCATGGCCACCGCGATCCGGTTCGCGTACTGGCGGAAGCCCTGGCGGGCCAGCCCGGCCACGATCAGGCTGTTGTCATGCGGCCAGACGGTGCCCGTGTGGTAGCCGATGGGGTTGAAGGCCCGCTCCTGGGTGGACATGGTGCGCACGCCCCAGCCCGAGAAGAGGTCGTCGCCGAGCAGCTGATCGGCCACCTGATGCACCCGCGCCTCGTCCACGATGCCGCACCACAGCAGGTGGCCGATGTTGGAGCACAGCGAGTCGATCAGACGGCCCTCGCTGTCCAGGCCGAGGGCGTAGCGGCCGCCATCGGGGTCCTCGACCCAGAAGTCGCGGTTGAAGCGGGTGCGCAGGTCGCCCGCCTCGGCCTCGAGCTGCTCCGCCAGGCCGGCCTCGCCCCACACGCGGCGGGCCAGCTCGGCCACGCGCAGGCGCGCGTCATAGGCGTAGCCCTGCACTTCGCAGGGGGCGATCGGGGTGAGCGCGATGGCGCCGTCGCGGTAGCGCATCGAGTCCCATGAGTCCTTCCAGGACTGCGACTCCAGGCCGCGCCTCGAGCGGCGGTGGTAGGAGACGTAGCCGTTGCCCATCAGGTCGGCCTCCTCGCGCATCCAGCGCACGGCGGCCAGGGCGGGGTCGCGCAGGCGCCGCACCAGCTCCTCGTCGGAGGTCCAGCGGTAGACCTCGGAGAGCAGGATCAGGAAGAGCAGGGTGGCGTCGACGCTGCCGTAGTAAGGGAAGCTGTTGCCCGATACGGCGACGCGGCCCTTACGCACCTCGTGCACGATCTTGCCGGGCTCGGCATCGCGCTCGTCGTCGCGCTCGTGCGCCTGCAGCTCGGCCAGCGTCTCCAGCGTGCCGATCGCCAGCGAGGGGCCGAGCTGGAGGGTCTGCAGCGACGTGATCAGTGTGTCGCGCCCGAACACGGTCATGAACCAGGGCAGGCCGGCGGCGGGCAGGTCGGGCAGTGCGCGGTCGCCGTTGCGGGTGCGCATGCGCAGCGATGCCAGGTCGGCGATCGACCGCTCGTAGGCGTGGCGCAGGTCCTCCCAGTCGGTCTCGAGCGTGGGCACCTGCAGCTGCCAGGCCCGCAGCGACTCACCGACCTTGTCGCGCTCCTGGCCGAAGTAGAAGCTCGAGTAGCTCGGCCGCCGCCGGTTGTCGCCGTGCAGCAGCACGACGTTTGTGCGTGTCTCCCACGATCCGCCGGGGCCGAGCGTGATGCGGTGCCTCTCGCCGGTCTCGTGAGCCTCGCCCTGGCGCGACGACCAGACCAGCGCCTCGGCCTGCAGCTCGCTGTCGCGCAGCCGGAACGACCACGAGTTCTCGCTCTCGTCGCGCGTGCGCTCGACGTCGATCGCGGGTGGCGCGCTCTCGGTGAAGACCAGCTCCTCCTCGCTGTAGGCCAGCGCCTTGACCTCGAACAGGTCGAGGAAGTCGAAGTCAAAGTCCAGCTCGAGCAGCAGGTCGACGGGGTGGATCTGGTGGTTCTCGACCCGCAGCATCTGCTGCATGCCGCCCTCGCCGACGAACAGGTCGCGGATCACCGACACTGAGCCGGGCGCCAGCGCGTCTGAGGGCGGATTCTGCAGGAAGACGGCCGCCGAGTAGTAGTCGACTGTGTGGGAGCTGAGCCGCTGGGGCCGTTCGCCGTTGAGGCGAAGGTTCCACTTCGACAGGTACCGGGTGTCGTTGAAGTAGAGGCCCTGGGTGCCCCCGGTGACGTCGCCGCGATCATCGGCGACGAGGAAGTTGTTGCCCTCGAGCACCGTCAGCACGTGCGGGATCCTAACCGCGGATGCGGCGCGGCACGAATCGGGGCGCGGGGGAGGAGCCCCACGCCCCGGTTCGCCGCACCGTCTTTTTTAGGCCGCTGCGGGCAGGTGCCGGTCGAGCTCCAGCGACTCGGCTAGGCGGGCCTTGGGCTGGGCGCCCAGGGTGCCCGAAACGACCTCTCCGTCCTTGACGAGGAGGATCATGGGAATGCTGGAAACCTGGAAGGACTGCGCCAGCTCGGGCTGGTCGTCGACGTCGATCTTGCCGACCTTGAGCCGGCCCGCGTAGTCGCCGGCGAGCTCGTCGACAACCGGTGCGACCATGCGGCAGGGGCCGCACCAGGCGGCCCAGAGGTCGAGCAGCACCGGAACGTCCGAGCGCAGCACCTCCTGTTCGAAGTTCTCGCTCGTGATCTCGATGGCGTGCATCAGGGGTTGCTCCTTCGCAAACGGAAACTGCATAACTGGATAGCTATATAGTTGCAGATGCGGTATCCTGGCGCAAATGGCGCTGCCTCATCCATTACCCCCAGATTTGGCCGATTCACTCGCGGATCGATTCCGGCTGCTCTCCGAGCCGACGCGGCTGCGCCTGCTCGACCTGCTGCGCGACGGCGAGCGCTCGGTGGGGCAGCTGACAGCCGAGCTGGGGTGCACGCAGGCCAACACCTCCAAGCAGCTGGCCCTGATGGCCGATGCCGGGGTGCTGGTGCGCCGCCGCGACGGGCTGCACTGCTTCTACTCGGTGGCCGACGCCTCGGTCTATGCGCTCTGCGACGTGATGTGCGAGGCGCTGCGCCGCCACTGGGACGCGCGCGCCGGCACGCTGCGGCCCTCGGCCTGAGCTACATCCGGGAGGCCAGCGCGAGGATGTCCGCGACGTAGGGCTCGCTGACCGGCAGCACGCCGTGGGCGTCGACCGCGCCGGGGCCCTGGTAGTAGGCGGCCAGCGCGAGCCGCTGATTGCCGCCGTAGACCTGCAGCAGGTGGGCCAGGTAGGCCGTGCCGATGCGGATGTTGCCGTCGGCCGTATGCGCGACGGGGTGGCCGATCAGGACGAGCTCGACCCAGCTCCACGTCGCTGGGGTCACCTGCATCACGCCCCAGGCGCCAACGCTCGAGACCACGCCCGGCTGCCAGCCCGACTCCATCCAGGCCAGCGCGCGGGTCAGGTGACGGTTCACGCCGTAGTGGCGCGACCAGTGGTCGATTGCGCTGCGCACTGTCCACACCGCCGAAGCGGCGCGGTGATGGTGGCTGCGGTGATGGTGGAGGCGGTGGTGACGATGGTGGCGCCGGTGGTGCGCACGGGGATGCTGGCGGGCATGGTGCACGGGCGCCCCGTGCAGCGGCACGCGCAGGTCGGTCCCGGTCACCAGCACGGCATAGGGCTCGATCCCGTTCAGCTGCGCCAGCCGCTGCAGTGTGGTGTGGTGGGCGGCCGCGATCCCGGTCAGCGTGTCGCCCCAGCGCACGCGGTAGTGGCCGGTGCGCACCTGCGCGGCATGGGTCGTGGCGCGGGCCGGTGGGGCGCTGTGCGACGGCACTTTGAGATGGGTGCCGATCAGCAGGATCCCGTACGGCTCGAGGCCGTTGGCCCGGGCCAGCTTCTCGAGCGTGGTGTGGTAGCGGGCCGCGATCGCGGTCAGGGTGTCGCCCGACTGCACCGTGTAGGTGCCGGCCTGGGCGGGCGCCGCGGCCAGCAGGGCGGCGGTGGCAACGCATGGGAAGACGGTCCGCGGTCGCAGCATGGAACGGTGGGCTTCGCCGCAGGCGCCGCCGATCCTTCCCGACCGCAGCGGCCGATAGTCTGCGCCTGAACCGGAATCGACCGCGTGCGGCGGGCGTCCGCCTGCCGCGGAGGAGGTACAGATGGACACCCCGCTCCCGATCAGGCTCGCCGCAGAGATGGTCGGCACCTTCGGATTCTTCTTCCTCGGCTTCAGCGGCATCGCCGCCGCCACCCTCCTGCCGGGCAGCATCGCGCCCGCCGGGGTCGCGGCCGGGTTCGGGCTCGGGCTGGGCCTCATGATCGCGGCCTTCGGGCATATCTCGGGCGGGCACTACAACCCGGCCGTCTCGCTGGGCCTCGTCTCGGCCGGGCGCTTCCCCAGCACCGAGGTGATCCCGTACTGGATCGCCCAGCTGATCGGCGGCGTCGCCGCAGCGATCGCCGCCTGGATCGTGTACGGCGGCGCCACCAAGGACAACCTGGTCAATGCGCCCGGCGCCGGCATCGCCGACTGGCGGGCGCTGCTGGCCGAGACGATCGCGACCTTCCTGTTCGTGCTGGTGATCGCCACGGTGGCCGCCGACGACGGTGCCCCCTGGAAGGGCGTGATGGCGCCCGTCATCATCGGCGGCTTCATCTTCACCGCGGCCGTCGTGATCGGCCCGATCAGCGGCGGCTCGTTCAATCCGGCCCGCTCGATCTGCCCGGCGATCGTCGCCTTCGATTTCAGCAACCTCTGGATCTACATCGTGGGCCCGCTGGTGGGCGGCTTTCTGGGTGGCGCGATCAACTACGGGTTCCGGATGGCGAAGACGGCGTAGGTTCCGGCTTGACACCTGACTGATCGGTCAGTCAAAGTGTTGGGGACGGCGCGCGTGGGCGCCGTCTCTTGCGATGAACGATCGGGCAACTCACATCCTCGACGCGGCCTGCCGCGTGATCGCCCGCGAGGGCGCCGACGGCCTGCGCATGAGCGCCGTGGCCCGGGAGGCCGGCGTCTCAACCGCGCTGCTGCACTACTACTTCGCGACCCGCTCCGACCTGCTGTTGGAGGCGTTCAAGCACGCTGACGACCAGGCCGGCGCGATCCTGGACAGCCTGATCGAGGGGGCGCCGAGCGGGGCTGCCAAGATCGAACGGGCGCTGATCGGCTACGCCACCGGTTCGGAGTTCCGGGCCGACTGGGTGCTGTGGATCGAGATGTGGCGCGGCGCCCTCTTCGACACCCGGCTACGGCCGTTGGTGCGCGATTCGACCGAGGAGTGGATCGAGCAGGTGACCGGCCTGATCCGCGAGGGCGCCGACGACGGCTCGCTGCCCGAGGTGTCCGATCCGGCGGGGACGGCCCATCGGCTTACCTCGCTGGTCGACGGCCTCGGCCTGCAGGTGCTGACGGGGATCATCGACAACGATCGGCTGGAACAGCTGGTGCACGAGGCGATCGACCGCGAGCTGACCAACGTGCGGACGTGAGCCGCGCGCGACCGCTGAACGACCGACCCGAGGAGTCGCCGTGGACTTCGTCCTGACCGCTGCCCAGCGAGACCTGCGCGACCGTGCCCGCGCCTACGTGGACGAGGTGCTGATCCCGCTGGAGCTGGAGGCCGAGCTGGCCCACGGAAGGCTGTCGGCCGAGACGCGGGCCGAGATCGCGCGGCTTGGCGCCGAGGCGGGGCTGGACGGCGGCAACCAGCCGGTCGCGGTGGGCGGCCAGGGCTGGCCGAACCTGGAGCAGGTACTGGTGCACGAGGAGCTGGGTCGCAACACGAATGCGGTCTGGTGGAACATGAACGGCGCCTACAACGTGCTCTCGCGCGGGACGCCGGAGCAGATCGACCGCTACCTGAAGCCGACGCTGCGCGGCGAGCGCCGTGACGCCTACGCCGTGACCGAGCGCGAGGCGGGCTCAGACGCGGGCGGCGTGGCCGGCACCGCAGAGAAGACGGCCGGCGGCTACCGGCTGCGCACCGAGAAGTGGTTCGTCACGACCGGCGATGAGGCCGACTACTTCATCGTGATGGTGAATGTGGTGGAGGGCAGCCAGCGCCTGCCCACGCTGTTCCTGGTCGACCGCGAGCTGGCCGGGATCGAGGTGCTGGAGGACCCGCCGTTCACCCACAACTACCCGCACGGCCATCCCACGATTCAGTTCGACGTGGAGGTGCCGGAGGACGCGGTGCTGGGCGGGCCCGAGATGGTCGGTCGCGGCGACGAGCTCCAGAACGAGTGGTTCGTCGAGGAGCGGCTGCACATCGCCGCGCGCTGCGTGGGCGCGATGCGGCGGCTGCTGGACGAGACCGTGAACTGGTCGCTCGACCGCGAGCAGTTCGGCTCGCGCATCTACGACTTCCAGGGGGTCAGCTTCCCGCTGGCCGATTCGGCCGTCGACTGCGTGACCGCGCGCCTGCTCACGTACCACACGGCGGTGATGGCCGACGATCCGTCCGTGGACCGCAAGCTTGTGCATGCCCGCGCGAGCATGGCCAAGCTGTTCGCCAGCGAGGCGGCCTGGCGCTGCGCCGACCGCTGCGTCCAGGCGTTCGGCGGCCGTGGCTACATGCGCACGAACGTGGCAGAGCGCTTCCTGCGCGAGCTGCGCGTGGATCGGATCTGGGAGGGCACCAGCGAGGTGCAGCGGCTGATCGTCTCCCGTGGGCTTGAGCGTCGCGGCGTGGAGCGGCTGCTCGACGTGACGGGGTAGCGGCGGTCGCTGAGGTGGGCACCCGGCAGTCTTCGGCCTACGAGGCGGCGGGTGGGCCGGCCTGGCGGCGGGCGCGGAGGGCCTCCACGGCCGCCGCCACACGCTGCTCGGCCTGGTCGAGCTTGGCCTGGCACAGCTCGTAGAGCGCTTCCCCCTGCTCCCACAGCTGGAGCGCCTCGTCGAGCGTGGTCTGGCCGCTCTCCAGCTTCTGCACGATCGCCTCGAGCTGGTCGCGGGCCTGCTCGAAGGTCGGCTCGGCCGGCTGCTGGTCGCTCATGTCTCCACCTCCTCCACCGTCGCGGCCAGGCGGCCGCGGGCCAGGCGCACACCGATCCGTTCGCCCGTCTCCACATCCTCGGCGTCGCGCAGCACGGCCCCGTCCGGGCCCTGCACGATCGCATACCCGCGCTCCAGCGTCGCGCCCGGGCCCAGCAGGCGCAGACGGTCGCGAGCCGCTGCCAGCCGCATCGCCTCGCGCTCCAGTCGTCGTCCCGGCCAGCCGTCCAGCGCCTGGCGCTGCAGCGCCAGCGGCCCTCGGCGGACCGCGATCCAGGTTGACGGATCGGCGAACGCCGGCCGCTGGGCGATCGCGGCCAGGCGGCCGCGCGCCCGCTCGACGCCCACCTGCAGCCCACGCCCGCCCCGCCGCAGCAGGTCGGCGAGCCGCTCCTGCTCCGCCTCGTAGTCGGGCACGATCCGCTTCGCCGCGAGGCTGGGCGTGCCCGCGCGCAGGTCCGCCACGAGATCCACCAGCGGCGTGTCCTGCTCGTGCCCGATGGCCGACACGACCGGTGTGGTGCAGGCCGAGACCGCCCGCACGAGCCGCTCGTCTGAGAACGGCAGCAGATCCTCGAAGCTGCCGCCGCCGCGGGCCAGCACGATCACCTCGATCCGGGGGTCGTCCTGTAAGCGGCGCAGCGCGGCGATGATCTGCGGCACCGCGCCGGGCCCCTGCACGGCTGCCTCGACGATCTCGAACCGCGCCGGCGGGTAGCGCGTCCGTGCGGTCTCGACCACGTCGCGCATGGCCGCGGCGTCGCTGCCGCAGATCAGCCCGATCACGCGCGGCAGCAGGGGCAGCGGCCGCTTGCGCTCCTCTGCGAACAGCCCCTCGGCGCCCAGCTTCTGCCGCAGCTCCTCGATCCGGCGCAGCACCAGGCCTTCGCCGAACCGCTCAAGCGCCGCGATCTCGAACCGGAACTCGCCCCGCTTGCGGTACAGCTCCCCGCGCCCGAAGGCGTGGATCCGTTCACCCTCGGCCAGCGGCGGATGCACACTCTCCAGCCGCGTCTTGGTCATGAAGCACGCCAGCTGCGACCCGTCGCGCAGGTCCTTCAGCGTCAGGTAGGCGAGCGACCAGCGGGGCTGCGTCTTCAGCTCGCTGACCTCGCCCTCGACCCACACCTGCGGCAGTCGCGCCAGCCAGCCGGATACGCCGAAGGCGTACGCGGAGACGGCGTACACCGCCCTGTCGCCGTAGAGCGTCGGCGTCGGTCGCGTGCTCACAGGAGGAGAATCCTACGTGAGGATTCTCTCGGCCATGTGCGGCGCACAGCCCCGCTCCAGCATCTCGACCGCGCGATGCAGGTCGGCATCGCTGCGGGCGATCCGCTCGGCCACCTTGACCGGATAGCCGGTCTGCAGCAGGACATGCAACCGCCACGAGACCACTGCGTCGGGAGCTGCGCTGCGCGGCTTCGTGAGCTGTGCTGCCGTCATTCAGTGATCGTAGGTGTGCGCTCGGACAGACTTCCGGCGCCCTGATAGGGTCGCGACTGATGTCACGAGTGCTGCGCGGAATCTGGCTCGAGCTGCGCGTGATCCCGGTGCTGCTCTGGAGCGCGTCGGCCCTCACGCTGGGCACAGCGCTCGGCGCGCGCGGCTCCGACCTCGACGTCGCCGCCTATCTGGGCGCCGTCACGCTGGGCCTGCTGATCCAGGGTCTGCTCGCCCACTGCGTGAACGAGATCGAGGACTGGCGCTCGGGCACCGACCAGCACGACTCGCCGCGGGTCATCTCCGGCGGCAGCAAGGTGCTGGCCGGCGGCCTGCTCAGCGTCGGCGAGATGACTGCCCTGTTCTGGGTGGCGCTGACCCTGACCACCGTGCTCGGCCTGTCGATGGTCGTCGCCCACGGCGCTGCGCTGCTGCCGTTCGGGCTGCTGGGCGTGGTCGGCGCGATCGCCTACACCCAGCCGCCGCTGCGGGCCGCGTACCACCCGTTCATCGGCGAGGCCGTTGCCTTCGGCTGCCTGATGCTGTGCGTGCCCGGCGCCGCGGTGCTGCAGGGCGGCGACATCGATGCCGTGACCGTGCTCAGCTCAGTGGCGGTCTCCGGCTACGCCGTGGCCATGCTGATGGTGCACCATTACCTCGACCTGGAGGCCGACCGCGCGGCCGACCCGCCCAAGCGCACGACCATCGTGGTGCTGGGGCTCGACCGCGGCCGCCGCTATGCCACCGCCTGGTGTGCGGTCGCGCTGGCCGCCGGCGCCGCCGCCTCCGCGATCGAGCCGCTGCTGCTGCCGCTGCCGATCGCGTACTGCCTGGGCCTGGCCGCGCACCTGCGCTGCCGCCCCGACGACGTGGTCTCGGTGACCAAGTGCGAGATGGCGATCATCTTCTCGGGGATCGGCGGCGCGATGGGCGCGGCCGCCCTGGTCGAGCCGCCTCTGGCGCTGATGCTGCTGGTCGCCGCCGCCGTGATCGGGCTGGAGCTGCGGCTGGCCGCGCCGCCGCCGCAGGAGCGCGTGGCGTGACGCTGCTCGCGCAGCTCGAGGCGGCCCGCGACGCCGCCTCGCAGCTGGCCGGTGAGGGCGAGGAGGTGGTCGCGGTGCTGGCTGCCGAGCCGGGCAGCGATGCGCTGGTCTTCGTGTGCGCCTACGAGGGCGGCGGCGAGCTCAGCTACCTGGGCCTCGACACCGCCCACGAGCCCGTCACCGACCTGCGCCTCGTGCGCGAGGCGGTCACCGTAGTGGCGCTTGCCGAGCGGGCGGAGGAGGTCTCGACGGCGACCGTCGGCGACGAGCTGCGGGAGGGCTTCGCTCAGGCGGCCCAGGTGCTGCGGGCCGCCGGCCGCGAGCTCGAGGCGGCCGCGGCCGACGCCGTGATCGCCCGGCTGGACGCGCTGGCCGAGGTGGTCGAAGGACCGCGGGTGGCCTCCCCCGGCTACCTCGACCGGGTCGCCGCCAGCGCCGGCGACCTCGGCGCCGCCGTCGACGGCTACGCCGTGGCCGCCCAGAATCTGGCGGATCAGGTGGGCAACGGCGAGGTCGACCAGGTGCTGGCCGCACAGGCCTGGGCGGCGCTGGCCGCGCTCTCGCGGGCCGGCGACCCGGGCGGGCTGCCGCGCGCCATGACCGGCACCAGCGGCTCGGTGGAGGCGCTCGTCGACGATGTGGTCGAGCGCTACCGCGTCCCGCTCGTATGATCTGCCCGTGCGTCTTGTCGATCGCCTGATCGCCCGCTCGCTCCCCGCCGTCCCCCGGCCGCTTGTGCGGCGCTTCGCCGACCGCTACATGGCCGGCGAGACGCTGGCCGACGCCGTCTCGACTGTGCGCGCCCTGAACGAGGCGGGGGCCAGCGCGACGATCGACGTGCTGGGCGAGTTCGTCGACCGCCGCGGCCAGGCCGAGGAGGCGGTCGAGGAATACGAGCGTGCCGTCGCGGCGATCGTCGAGCACGAGCTCGACGCCGGCATCTCGGTCAAGCCGACGGCGCTGGGCCTCGAGATCGACCCCCAGTTCGGCCTCGAGAACGTGCGCCGGGTGGTGGCTGCGGCCGCGCCCCACGGGATGTTCACGCGCATCGACATGGAGCACAGCGGTGTCACCGACCAGACGATCGGCATCTACCGCACCCTGCGCAGCGAGGGCTTCGAGCGCATCGGCGTGGTGCTGCAGTCCTACCTCAAGCGCTCGCTGGCCGACATCGAGTCGATGTCCGACCTCACGCCCAACGTGCGGCTGGTCAAGGGCATCTATGTCGAGCCGCCCGAGATCGCCTACCGCGACCCGGCCATGGTCAACCGCAGCTTCATCCGCATGCTCGAGGCGCTGCTCGACGGCGGCAGTTACGTGGCCGTTGCCAGTCACGACGACAGGCTGGTCGACCAGGCGATCGAGGTGATCGACGCCCGCGGCGCCGGCACCGACCGTCACGAGTTCCAGCTGCTGCTGGGCGTGCGCGAGGAGCTGCGCGACCGCCTGATCTCATCCGGCCGCAAGGTGCGCATCTACGTGCCCTACGGCGAGGCCTGGTACGGCTACTCGATGCGGCGGCTGCAGGAGAACCCGCAGCTGGCCGGCTACGTCGCCCGCGACACCCTGCGAGCGGTGCTGCCCGGGTGAGCAACGCACACCTGTGGGGGTCGCTGCGGCGCCACGAGGGGCCGCTCGGGGAGCCGCCCGTGGCTCCGCCGGTCTGGGCGCGGGCCCAGGGCAGCGAGGTGTGGGACGCGGACGGGCGCCGCTACCTCGACCTCTCATCGGGCTTCGGCGTGGCCACGGTCGGCCATGCCAACCCACACGTGGTCGAGGCGGTGCAGCGGCAGTCCGAGCTGCTGCTGCACGGGCTCGGCGACCTGCATCCAACCGACGTGCGCGCCCGCCTCGCCGAGCGGCTGGCCGGCGTCGCCCCCTTCGGGCTGACCCGCATGCTCTTCCACCTGACCGGGGGCGGCGCGGTCGAGCTGGCGCTGAAGACGGCCCGCCTGGCCACCGGCCGCGAGGAGGTCGTCGGCTTCGAGAACGGCTACCACGGCACCTCCCTGGGCGCCCTTGCGGTGGGCGGCTGGCCGCTGTTCCGCGACCCGTTCGAGGGCTGGCTGGCGCCGGGCCAGGTCGTGCCCTACGGCGAGATCCCGGCCCTCGGCGATGGGGTCGCCGCCGTTGTCGTGGAGCCGATCCAGGGCCGCGGCGGGGTGGTCGAGCCGCCTGAGGGCTGGCTGGCCGAGCTGCGCTACGAGTGCGACCGCTGGGGTGCGTTGCTGGTGGTGGACGAGGTCTTCAGTGGGCTCGGCCGTACCGGCGCGATGTGGGCCTGTGCGGCCGACGACCTGCGCCCTGACCTGCTCGTCTGCGGCAAGGCGCTGGGCGGTGGGCTGCCGCTGTCCGCCGTGCTGGGCAGCCCCGAGCTGATGGATGCGGCCTGGGGCGGGCGCGGCGAGATCGCGATCGACACGCACACCCATCTGGGCAGCCCGCTGTCCTGCGCCGCCGCCCTGGCCGTGCTTGACGAGCTGGAGGAGCGGGGGCTGCCGCAGCGGGCCGCCGAGCTGGGAGCGCGGGTGCGGGCGCGGCTGCCGGACCTGCGCGGCCGCGGGCTGGCGCTGGGCCTGCCCTGCGACGCCCTGGCCGTGGCCAGCGCGCTGCTCGAGCGGGGCGTGATCGCCGTGCCGGCCGGCCCGCAGGCCGAGGTGCTCGAGATCAGCCCGCCGCTGGTGATCGAGGAACGCGAGCTGGACGAGGGCCTGGCCGCGATCGAGGACGTGCTTCGGTGAGCGACGAGGCCCCGATCTCCGGCCGCTACGTGCTGGTCGCCTGCGTGTTTGTGACCTGCCTGATCATGTCCAACATCCTGGCCGTGAAGCTGCTCGAGTACCACGGCCGCGTGCTCGACGCCGGCAACGTGGTGTTCCCGATCAGCTACATCATCGGCGATGTGCTGACGGAGGTGTGGGGCTTCAAGGCCGCCCGCCGCGTGATCTGGATCGGCTTCTTCTGCAACCTGCTGGCCGCGCTCGCGATCCAGGCCGCGATCCACCTGCCCCCGGCCGGGTTCTGGCAGCACCAGCAGGCCTATGAGACCATCCTCGGCTTTTCGTGGCGGCTGCTGGTGGCCTCGTTCTGCGCCTTCCTGGTGGGCGAGTTCACCAACTCGGTGATCATGGCCAAGATGAAGGTGGCCACCGAGGGCCGCTGGCTGTGGTCGCGCACGATCAGCTCGACGCTGGTGGCCGAGGCGCTGGACTCGACCGTCTTCGTCACGATCGCCTTCACGGGCGTCGCGGGCGTGCCGCTGTTCAACACGATCTCGACAAACTGGGCGTTGAAGTCCGCCTACGAGATCATCGCCACGCCGATCACGTATCTGGTGGTCGGCTATCTGAAGCGGGCGGAGGGCGTGGACGTGTACGACCGCGACACCCGGTTCGTGCCGATCGAGCTGTAGCATCGTCGTATGGCCGTGCGCCGCGAGACCAACGGCAAGGCGATCGCCGCACTGGTGCTGGGCATCGCCGGCTTCGTGATCTTCCCGTTCGTGCCCTCGCTGCTGGCGATCATCCTCGGCGGCCAGGCCCGCGCCGAGATCCGCGGCAACCCGCTCGAGGACGGCGACGGCCTGGCTCA
>Ga0066903_100001422_pt1 | contig 17450 bp, 16 predicted proteins | sample PanSoiMetaGPlot1_FD_67491 | JGI IMG/M metagenome (GOLD analysis project Ga0066903, IMG submission 67491) | Tropical forest soil microbial communities from Panama analyzed to predict greenhouse gas emissions - Panama Soil - Plot 1 (version 2) | ecosystem: Environmental > Terrestrial > Soil >... | reverse complement strand
GGCGATCCGCGGCGAGCTGCGGCGAGCGACGCCGACAGCCTCGCGGACAGCCTGCGGCGGTTCCGGAACGACATCAACGGGCTGCTGACGATGTCCGATTCGACGACCGAGAACATGATGGACCTGCAGCGCGGCGACGTTCCCGGACAGCTCGCCTTCTTTCTCGTCGCGCTTGCGATTCACGATCAGGAACCGGTTGGACTCCGCTATTTCCGTCTCGAGCCGGATGGAGAGATCCACTATCTCGACGAAAACGAAATCGCGGACATCGAAGACGAGCTCGCGAAGCGGCTGAACCAGCGATGGAAGTCTCCCGATTTCTCGATTGCCTTCTCGAACGTGGAGCTGACGTTCAGGCCGAAGAACCAGCCGAACGCTCCGCTGCGGGTGCACCGGCACATCGCCGCAAATCTGATGGACGGTCCGCTGTCCATGGATCCGAGCGTGATCGCCTACCTCGAGAAACGCGGTCACGTGACGGCGATGACCAAGGCCGCGAGCTACACGTTGTGGAACCCGAATTTCTCGCGTGTCCGGACGTATCTGCTCGAGAACATGTCGTTCATGCTGTCGGACTCGACAGGCATTCCGCCGCAGTACATCCCACCAGCGCATTTCGTGCAGGAGACGTACGGCACCTTCGCCGGCCCGTTTCTCGACGCGAACTTTCACGATGCCGACGATTTCCGGCAGCTCTGGAATTCGCAGCCGACGCGCCCGCTGCCGTTCCGGTACGGCTACCTCGACGCGGAGCGTCGTCCGCATCTGCTCGTCACTCGCCGCGTCACCGACGCGCAGTGACGGACGGCCTCTCATCGAGCGCCAAGATTATCGTCGTGCGCGATCGATGAGGACGAGATATTCGCCTGTCGCAAGCGGAACGATGTTCGCCCACGGCTGACGATCGAAGAACTCGCGTACTGTCGTCTGCTTGGCTGCGAAGCGATGGACGGCGATGACGTCGACGCCGAGATCGAACAGCATCTTCACGGCGTTCTCATCCGGCAATGAATTGAGCGTCGTCATGCGCTCGAGGAATCCCTTCGGCACGCCGCCGCTGAAGCCGTTCACGACGTTGGCCCAGTGGGCCGTCGAGTCGACCATGTAGGTTCCTTCCGACACCGGATTCGGCTCGAAAAAGTAGTTGATCGGAAGGTGCAGGACGACGAGCGGCGCCGAACGCGATCGCTGATACACCGCGATGGCGCGATCGGGCGCGCTGACCTCGTATGGCAAATCAGCATGGACAGGCAGCGTGAACGGGAATACTTCGAGCAGAAATACAGCGCAAGCGGCCGCGCAAGCCACCGCCTGATAGCGCCACCGCCAGTTCTTCACGAGCGACGCGAGGCCTGACGCGGACAACATCAGCACACCCAGGTAGATGACCAGTGAGAAACGCTGGGTGGCCCGGAGTCCCGCAATCGACGGAAACGCACGGGCGAGGTAGTGCAACGGCAGAGAGATGTGAAGGCGCGGCGACACGAATCCGAGCGAAAACACATAGCCGACTATCACGAGGGCCACGCCCGTGATAACGGTTCGCTGGTTCGTATGGCGACCGATCGAGACCATTCCCACGACGGAAAGCAGCAGCGCGACGTACCCGACGTAGAGGGTGTTCTCGCCCCAAATTACGTAGCGGTTGTCCGCGATGAGCCGGCCGGCCAGCGTCGCAGACGGCGGCGTCAGATAGTCGGCGAGGTGCACGGCGTCGCCGAAGCTGTTCACCAGCGAATATCGGTCGGCCAGGGTGCTGTCGGCAAATGACGAGCGATAAGGAAGCGCAACAGGAACGAGCACAGCGAGAATGATGGCCGCAATGAGCGCGTAGTACACCGCGGTGCGTCGTGTGAAGACGACGTTCCTCGGTTGGCACAATGCGATCACGATCAGACTCACGGCTTCGACGCTCGCGAGATACCAGCTGACGAGCGCCTGCGCGACGAACAGGACGGCGACGATCAACGCCCACTTCGTCGTCGGCTCACGCCAGAAGCGCAGCGACGCGGCAGCGACAGCGGGGACGGCCTGAAACGACAGAATCTGGAGATGGCCAATGTGATGGACGCGAAAGAACAAGAACCCCCAGAAGACGCCGGCCCAGATCGACGCGACCCTCGAGCCGGTGAGTTCCCACGCGAGCCACGCGCCCCACACGCACGACAAGTAGTACGCGAGCAGCAACAACAGGTTGTAGCCGACCCACGGATTGTCGGTGAAGAAACGAAGCGGTGCGTTCAGCACTGCGAGCGACAGCATCGAATCGCTCAACACGACCGCGTGCTGATAAGGAAAGAAGATGTTGCCCGCGAAGAGACGCGCCGGGTCGTGGAGGAGCGCGCGCGACACCCACTGCAGCGACCAGCACATAACCGCGGGATCACCTTCGCTGATCGCGAAGCTGGTCGGATGCGTGAGCGGAAAGAAGCGGCTGGCGAATAGCAGCGACAGGCCGAGGTACATGACGTGCACCAGTGCTCGCCGCATGCGTGAGATAGTAGTGCAAAATGCCGCGCAAGTACGTCGTCGCGCTGCTGCTGGCCGTCGCAGTGGCGACCTACTGGAACGCGCTCGACGCGCCGTTCGTGTGGGACGATGACATCGCCATCACGACCAATTCGTCGATCCACGACATCACGACGTCGTTGAATCCGCCAATCGAGACTCCGGTCTCCGGGCGGCCAGTCGTCAATCTGTCGCTGGCCCTGAATTACGCGTTCGACGGCCTGAACCCGTTCGGCTATCACGGCCTGAACCTCGGGATCCACGTCGCCTGCGCGCTGCTGCTCTTCGGAATCGTCCGGCGTACGCTGCACCGCGAGTCTGCTGCGAGTGGGATTGGGTCTCCCGACGGCGTCGCGCTCGCCGCAGCGCTCGTCTGGATGGTGCACCCGCTGCTCAGCGAGACGATCGATTACACGACGCAGCGGAGCGAGTCGCTGATGGGCCTGTTTTTTCTGCTGACCCTCTATGCGGCGATTCGCGCGCGCGACCCTCGCAAGAAGCGCGAAGCGAACAAGAAAAGTGGGGCGACTCAAAAACGTGCGGCCCCTTCAGGATCGCCACTCTGGACCGCCATTGCCATCGCGTCCTGTGCGGCGGGTATGGCGACCAAAGAGTCGATGGCCGTCGCGCCGATCGCGGTGCTGCTCTACGACGTCGTGTTCGAGTTCGATTCGCTCGCCGAGGCGCTGTCCGCGCGGCGGGTCCTCTACGCCGGCCTGGCGGCAACGTGGCTGGAGCTCGGTGTGATCATGCGGTACTGGCCGCGTTCGACAGTCGGCGGCACCGCCATTGGCCCGGCGACCTATGCGCTCAACCAGGCGCAGATGATCGTCCGCTATTTGTCGCTGTCGTTCTGGCCGCGGGCCCTCGTCCTCGACTACGGCGTGCCACAGGCGCGACACGTCGCCGAAGTCGTCCCGCAGCTCGTCTTGATCGGAGTCCTGCTGGCGCTGACCATCGTCGCGCTCTTTCGCTGGCCAGCGATCGGATTTCTCAGCGCGATGTTCTTTCTCACGCTTGCGCCGACCTCGAGCCTCGTTCCGATCTCGACGGAAGTTGGCGCGGAGCGGCGAATGTATCTCCCGCTCGCGGCCCTCGTGGTGCTCGTCGTTGTGCAGATCGCGCGCTACGTTCGGCCGCGACGAATGATCGCCGTCGCGGCGGTTGTCGCTGTCGCGGCGCTCGCCATCCGAACGGTCGAACGCAATCGTGACTACGCGACGGCATTGTCGCTCTGGCAAAGCGTGGTCGACCGACGGCCGCACGGACGCGCGCGTTTTGCCTTCGCGAACGAGTTGATGCAGGCCGGACGACACGACGAAGCGACCGCGCAGCTGAGGCTTGCCGTCGCCGACTACCCTGACGCCAGAGCCGGATTGGGAACCGAGCTCCTGCTGCAGGGAAACGTCGAAGAGGGCGTCGATGTCCTCCAGGCGTTCGTCGACGCCAACCCGTCATTACCGAATCGCGCGCCAGCGCGCATGCTGTTGTCGCAGGCTCACCGCGCGTTGGCTGAACGGGCGCTATCCCAACGGAACGCGCCGGCGGCGGAAGCGGAGGCGAGGAAGTCCATCGCGTTCGACGACAAAAACGCGGACGCACACAACCTTCTCGGCGCCGCGCTCGCGTCGCAGGGGAAACTGCGCGAAGCCGTCCCGGAGTTCCAGGCGGCGGTCCGCCTCGACCCGCAGCTTCAGTCGGCGAAGGACAACCTCGTCCGCGCGAGCGCCCTCCTGAGTCTGCGTCGGTAGCAGCGACACTGCTGCGGTTGATGCCGCGTCGCAGCGATCGATACCGGTCAGCCGCGGACGCCACTTTCGCTCGCCTCTCCAGGAACGGCGAACACGTCGAAGTGGCGCCACTTCGACATGTCCTTCGCGTCGAGGATGGGTTCTCCGCGGTACTCGACGTCGCCGCACTTGAACAGGCGATAGCCAAGCTGCCGCAGGTCGTCGAAGTAGCCCTCGCGTTCAGGCGGCGGCATATGTTTGTAGATTTCGGTCTTCACATACGGACGCGACGTCTTCAGCAGATCCGTCAGCGTGCCGGCAACCGCGCGGTCGAACCCTTCGGTGTCGATCTTCACGAACCGGACCTTCGATAGCGTCTCCGGCGCGTGGGCGCGGAGATACGCAAGCAGGTTTCGTCCCTGCACTCGAAGCTTGGAGAAGTGTCCGTGCGTCCATGCGCTGACAGACTGATGGAATCCGCCGTTGCAGTAGCCCTCGTCGGAGTACTCGAACTCGAATTCGCCGTCAGCCGGCATCGCGGCGAACATCAGGGGGACGATGTGCGTTTGTCCGGGGTTGAGCGTCGCGTTGAGCGCGAGGACCTTGAAGACGTAAGGATTGGGCTCGAGGGCGAATACGGTCCCCTCGACGCCGACCGCCAGCGCCATCGGCAGGGTCGAATCGCCTGTATGGGCGCCGATGTCGATCGCGATGTCGCCTCGATGTAGGAAATGGCGCAGCGCGTCGACACTTGCCTGTGTCACAGTCTTTTCACGTTCCGACGGATGTAACCAGCGGGCGAACCGAATCGATTCTTCCGCAAGCATCGTCTCCGAGACCTCAATCGGATACTCGCGTGTCCGTCGCCGGAGTCCGAGTGCACGCGGCAGATCTTTCAGCTTCACGAGCCGTATCGTATCGGATTGGGGCTAGAATACCCGCCCTATGAGTAACCACCGATTCTTGCTGGCTGCCGTCGTGGCGACGACCACGGCGCTGGCCGCTGCGGCATGCTCGAAGAGCGATAACTCGCCTTCGTCGTCGTGCGCGGTCACTGTCGGATCGGTCACGACGAACGTGAGTGCGGCCGCGTCGACCGGGTCGATCCCCGTGACGTCCAGCTGCGCGTGGACCGCCGGCAGCAGCGCCAGCTTTCTGACGATCACGTCGGGTGGATCTGGCAACGGAAACGGGACGGTGAACTACAGCATCGCTGCCAACACAGGGTCCACGCGCTCGGCAAGCATTGCGATCGGCAACGCCCTCGTCAGCTTCGTGCAGGCTGGTGCGCTCGCTCCAGTCGGATGCACGGTGACGCTGTCGGCCACAACCGCCAGGATCAACGCCAACGGCGGTACGGCGAGCATCGACGTCTCGGCGGCGTCTACGTGCGGATGGACGGCCAGCAGCAATTCGCCGTTCCTCACAGCCACAGCGAATGCCACTGGGAACGGCACCGTCGTGATCACGGCGTCCGCCAACACAGGCCCAGCGCGAACCGGCACGGTCACCATCGGCGGACAAAGCGTCACGGTGACGCAAGACGGCGGCATCTTCGCCAGCTTCGACCTCTTCGATCCATCGCAGACCGGTGGCGTCACGAACACCTGTCAGTTCCGCAGCAGCTCTGGGCTATCGACCACCTGCACGCTGCGCTCGACGTCGTTCACGTCAGGCAGCGCGGCGATCGTGAACTACTCCTGGACGGTGCAGTATACGTACGCCACCGCCAAGGTGATCAGCGCCTCAGGGGACTCACCGACGGTGTCGTTTACCGACACGTGCGGCCAACCGGGCGGCGCGACCGACGACGGCGCTCTGCAGCCGCTCGACGTCACATTGACGGTGACCGACAGTCTTGGCAACACCGCCACCGCCAAGTCGGGCACCGGAAGCCAGTCCAAGCTGTTCGTCCAGTTGTTCAATTGCGGCATCTGAAGACCGGGTCGCCGCCGGCATAAGCCGGCGGCAATCTGCAGACGCCGTTACAATCCTCGCCTCCACCACACAAGGAGAGGATTGATGGCGCCAGAGCCTATTCGCATTCCGATCACAAACGCCCTGCTCGGTGACGGCTACACAGGCACGCTCTACATCGGCGCGCAGCAGAAGGAGGTCAGCTTGCTGCTCGACACCGGCAGCAGCACCCTCGCCGTCGAGAATCGCAGCTACGATCCGCAGCACGACAAGAAAGCGGCGCTGACGAGCATGGTGCAGGAGGTGTTTTACGCCGACGGCAGCAGCTGGATCGGATCCGTAGTCAAAACGGACGTTACCGCCAGGTCCGGCCGCCTGTCCACCGCGCTCGAGAGCGTCGCGGTTGCCGTCGCCTATCATGAAACCGCCTCGATGTTCGGCGAGGCGCAGGGCATCCTCGGCCTCGCGTTCGAATCACTCGACGATGCCTACACACTGACGCAGCCGACCGTGCCGCCGAAATACACGCCGAACGAGATTCGAACGGGACATCACACGTTCGTCGAGCCGTACTTCATGCAGCTCGCGGAGGCGGGGCTGTCCGCCAACACATTTTCGTTCTGCACGCGACGTTCGGTCATGCGGGCGTCGAAGCGTCCCGCCGCTGATCCGGTGAACAACGGGGTGCTGATTCTCGGCGGCGGCGAAGACGCGACGGATCTTTACGACGGCGGCTTTCAGACGGCGCTCGTGCTGAGCGACGACTACTACGACGTCAACCTCAAGGAGGTCATCGTCGGCAACAGCGCGCCCATCGCCGTGCCCCCGCCGACGTACAACCACAAGGTGCGAACGAACGCCATCGTCGACAGCGGCACCAACGGCCTCGACCTTGCGCCGCATCTGTTCGAGGCGATTGTGAGCCGGATGACGAAAGAGCAGCAGCATCTGCTGCATGCGCGGCGCGTCGCCACATCAGAGATTCATCTCGGCGACTGGCCCAACATCACGTTCGTCTTGCAAGGTCCGCACAACAGCGACGCACGGATCGTGGTCACGCCGGAGAACTACTGGCAGCTCGACGGCCTCGAGCACGGCGAGGCCGTTCGAAGCTTGTGGCGCGGTTCGGACAAGCAGTCGACGCTCGGGCTGCCGTTGATGAACGGCTATCTGACCGTCTTCGACAACTCCGCGAACCATGGCCTCGGCGTCGTGAAGTTCGCGCGGCTCAAGCCGCTTCAATGAGTGGAAATCTTCTTGGCGCGGACGACGAAGCGCTGAGGAGCGTGGCCGACGAACACGAACGGATAACAGGTGATCAGGGTGAGGTCCACATCATCGGCGTTGTCGAGCACCCACACCTCGTCCTCTTTCACGATGAGCGTGTGGCTGACTTCGTAGTGGAAGTCGCCGTGGCGGGTCGCAAGCCGGATTTCGTCGCCGACGCGGACGCCGGCGAGCGGCCTGAAAATCCGGTCGCGATGCGCGGCGAACGCGCTGTTGCCGTGCTCCCACGGCAGGGGCGTCTCGGGAAGATACCCGACGGCTCCGGCCAGCACGTCTGCGTCCTCTCCCACCCGAACGGCTGCGGAGAGATTCAGCCGCGGGATATCGAGCTCACCGATGAAATTGACATCGTCGTCCGCGTCGGCGGATCCGGATGTGGCTTCCGGCGCGTCGTCCGAATGTCCCAACATGCGCGAGACGGCGGCGCGGTTCTTGGTCTCGAGCCATTCCATCTGCGTCATCAGCCAGCCGTAGCGTGAGAGCGACGCCACGCCGACGAGAATGAGCAGCACGACGAAGATGCTGACGATTCCAGACCGCCTATTACGAGGCATCGTAGCCCTCGCGGGTACGCGTGACGAGCTTGCGGCCATCGAGCCCGAAGGCGTCGACGCGAATACGATGGAAGCCGGGCCGACTGCCACTCGGGCGTTCGTAGCCAATCGTGTAGCGGTGGCGCAGATCGCGCGAGATCTGTTGAAAGGCGCTCTCCACGCCCGCGATGTCGGTTGGTACGAACGCCGTGCCTCCGCTCGTCTCCGCAAACTTCGCCAACCGCCCCGGATCAGCGGTGTCGTCGGACGGTGTGACCAGCGCCACGGTGTACACGATGGCGTTCGACGCTTGCGTCGCGGCGAGCGTGGCCGCAAATCCTGCGTGGCTGGCGTTGTCGCCGCCATCGCTGAGCACGACCAACGCGTGGCGATCGCGCGACCCTCTGCGCACGTACCGCAGGCCGCTCTGGATCGCGTCGTACAACGCGGTGCGCCCCTGCGGCTTGAACACGTCCGTCAGCGCTCGGTGCAGCGCGCGCGCGTCACCGGTGAACGGCGCCGACGGCTCGAGGACCGGACGAACGTGATCGTCGAAGACCAGCGCGAACACCTCGTCGTTCGGGTTGCTCGATTCGACGAACGCGGCCGACGCGGCGATGACACGATCACGCACTGCCGCCATACTGCCGCTGCTGTCGATGAGCAGACCGATGGTGACCGGCGCGTCTTCAGCCAGGAAGAATTTGATAGGTCGAGGCTGCTGCTCTTCGTACACCCGGAACGCACGTTCCTGCAAGCCACCGACGTACGCGCCGCGGTGATCTTTCACGAGCACGTGCAGGACAACTAATTCGGATTTCGCCGAGAACGTCGAGGGCTGACCCGTCTCGTTTCGAAGCGCCGGCGCGGCTCCGACCGTGAGCGCCACGACAAGCGTGAGCCCAAGAAGCGTCTTCACGGCCGCGCCCTACTGTTTGGCCCGAATCGTCAGCACGGGGCAGGGCGCCCTCCGTACCACCTGATTTGTCGTCGACCCGAAAATCGTCACGTCGAGGGCGTTGCGTCCGTGAACGCCAATCACGATCAGATCCGCATCCATGTCACCGGCCGCCGCCACGATTTCGCGGTGCGGCGTGCCGATTGCCACTTTCGCGGAAGGCCTGCTCCATATCCGCGCCTCCTCGGGAATCAGCGCATCGATGCGCTCCGCTGTCTGCTTTTCGAGCTGGCGGCGCATGTCCGGGGACTCGAACGCTTCCACCAGAAACGTCTCGTCGTCCGGCCAATCGACGACGTTGAGGATCGTGAGCTCGGCGTCGGCTTCCTCGGCCAGGGGGAACGCCACGTGAAGCGCCTCGATCGAAGCCTCGGAAAAGTCGACGGGGCATAGAAGCCGCCTGAACGGCAGCCTCGCCGCCGTTGCCGCGCGCGGCGGGACCGTCATCACCGGACATGATGCGTTCCGCAGGACCTTCTCCGCAACGGAACCGAGCATGAGGTGCTCGAAGCCGCTGCGGCCGTGCGTGCCCATCACGATCAAATCGGCCGGCAGCGACCGCGCGAAGTCGAGGACGCATTGCGCCGGTACGCCTTCCTCCACTCGCGCGCTCCATGGAATGCGAGCGGCGGTCGCCGGCTGCATCCAGTCGTTCAGGCGCGCGAGCAGCTGATCGCGATCGACTCGCAACGCCTTCAGCCCGCCGCGCTCGGCAAACAGCATGGGCGGCTCGAAGACGAATTCAGGCCGGGTGACGTGAAGACCGGTGACGTGCGATTCGAACCAGCCGGCGATCGCGATCGCGTGATGCATCGCGTGTTTCGAGGCGTCCGAGAAATCGACTGGGCACAGGATGTGTTTGAATTCGGTCATCGGCGGACACCGCCTTCACCAGAAACGATGAGCAAGCGATATGCCCGAGCGGTGCGTCGGGAACGCGCCGGCAGATGAGAAACGAGCACGCGCGGCCGTGACCGGCGCACGACACATCGTCGCGGCCTCGAAGCCGCTGAGCTGGGCAGCATCTCAAGGCCATCTGGCGATGAGACGCTGCGTTTGAGGGCGGGTCTACGCTACGAAGCCTGGCGGTGGAATTCGTCGAGCACGGCTTTGGGGCTCCGTGAGCGAGCGACGCCTTCCGTGAGACGTGCGTACGTGCCGTCGGCGTTGGCGCAGAGAAAGCGCTCTTTTACGAGCGTGTCGAGCGCGGCCGAACAGACCGAACGTTCAAGTCCGCAGAAGCGATGAATCTGGGTCAACGTGAGGCGCAGCCCTGGCATCTCGAGGAATTCCGCGCGGAGACGTTCAACGGTGTTCTGCATAGCGGCCTCCTCAGACTGACGCGACACTGCCGAAGTCGTGAAGGAGCTCGATCGTGTTTTCTCTCTGGAGCCACGCGCACACGCGGGCGCGTCTCGCAAGTCCAAGCGCGTGTTCGACCGAACGTTCGTACTGAAAAGTTGTGATCTGGTCGGCGCCGGAAACAGTGCTCAGCACGTACACGATCGCGCCGTCGCGCCGATCCTCGCGCACGACGATGTCACCGATTGCTGGAACATCACGCGCGGCCATGGGTCCCAAATCCCTTTGACGCGTCGATTTTCATTGAAGATTCAATTCGGATTCAAGCGCATTTCGCGAGAAATGTTTGCGAGTTAACGAACTGTTACTCATGTTTCCGAGTTGCGTCTGCCATGACGGCCCACAGTGGAACACTGACGACAGCTATTCAATTGCGATCTGTCTGTCAAATTTCACAGGCCCGACGGATACGTCTCAGCCATTTCACCTGCTTCCCAGCCGGCACTTCGTTCGAGCGGCTCGACGGCACGCGTCTCGTCGATGTGAATTACGAAGTCGAATTGATTGGCGAGCTTCGCGTAGAAGTAATGGCTCTGACGCTCCGTGCGCGGAACATAGAGCACGCCGATCGCACGCGTAAGATGCGGACCCGCGAGCGCGGTGGACAGCGCTCCGTCTCGGGCAAGCGGCAACAGACACCGACGAAGACCGGTGTCGTGGAGCAGCCGCTCGTAGCTGCCAGGAAGAGAGGGCCGCACGTGTTTGCGCTCGGGAGGGCCATCCCATTCAGACGCAGCGGTGACAGTGCCGGTATGTGTCGTAAAGCCGATGTTGACCGCATCACTGCCGAAGTGCTGTCGCACCAGCTGACCGACATTCAACTCGCCTGAACTGCCCAGGTCGGTTGCGCGCGCGTCACCAAGATGCGAGTTGTGCGCCCACAAGACGAGGCGCGCGCCCGGACGCCGGCGCTCGAGAAACGCGATCAGCTCCTTCACTGTCTGCGTCATGTGCTGGTCGCGGAGGTTCCACGAGTCGACGCGTCCCACGAACATGGTCCGATAGTACGCCTCCGCGTCCTTGACGAGACGCGCATTCTGTGACGCGAAGAAGAAATCCTCTTCGGCGACGCGTCCGTCCCGGCTCGCATACGTCGCCCGTTGCCGCTGCAAATCGACGAGCTGCGCAAGCACTTCCCGTTCGCAGGTCGTCGTCAGTCCGAACGATGCGGCGTACCCGTACTGCTGCAACTCGTCGCCGAACTGATCGAAGCAGCCGTACCGGATGCGCGCACGCCGTGCCGCCTCCGGATCGACATTCGAGAGATACGCAAGTACAGCCTGAATGGACGCGCGGAGGCTGTACAGGTCCAAGCCGTAAAAACCAGCGCGGAGGTCTGCCGGCTGCGTGTCGTTGTAGGCCCGCAGCCAGCCGATGAAGTCGAGGACGTCGGCATTGCGCCACATCCACATCGGGAAGCGCTCGAAATCCCCCAGCGCCTCGACGGCGTCTTCGTCGGTTCCGGCTCCGCGCACGTACCGGTTGACGCGATACGCATCCGGCCAGTCGGCTTCGACCGCCACTCCGGCGAAGCCCTTCTCTTCGATCAGCCGGCGCGTGATGACGGCTCGCTCGTGATAGAAGTCGTGCGTGCCGTGCGTCGCTTCACCGATCATGACGACGCGTGCATCACCGACGGCGGCGATAAGCGAATCGTAATCGCGGGCACCGCCGGTGAGTTCGATCGCGTGTCGCCGCACGACCGCTATCGGATCCGTGCTCTCAAAAGGGCTTGCCAGCAGTCGCCGCACCTCGTCGTCTGTCGTTTGGTCGAAGCGCTCGTACCACAGGCCGACCGCCTGAAATGGCTCTGGTGTCGACGCGCAGACGACGTCGTCGGCGATGCGCCGCAGGCGCTCGCACGTCTCGACCGCCCCCACCGGTACAGCGACGACGATGCGTGAGGGTTCGAGCTTGCGCAGCGCCAGAACCGCTGCCTGCATCGACGCTCCAGTGGCAAGCCCATCGTCGACGACGATGACGATGTGGCCGCGGATGGGCGGACGCGAGCGGCCCTCCCGGTAAAGCGCGTCACGGCGGTCGAGCTCGAGGCGCTCGCGAACGGCCACCTGCCGTACGGCGGCCTCGGGAATGCCGATGTCACGGATCAGATGGTCGCTGAGGACTTCGACGCCGCCTTCGGCGATCGCGCCCATGGCGAGCTCGGCATGGCCGGGCACGCCGAGCTTCCGCACCAGAAAGATGTCGAAAGGTGCAGCGAGCGCGTGCGCCACTTCTGCAGCGACGGGAACGCCGCCGCGCGGCAACCCAAGCACGACGACGTCCTGGCGGCCGGCGTACTTCGAAAGCTTGGCCGCGAGCTGGCGCCCGGCGTCAACGCGATCTTTGAACAGCATGGCAGCGCTCGATTCTCATCAGGATCTTTAAGCGCCGACAGCGACTCGACGAGCGGTGTGCGCCTTCACGGCGTGGCGCCTGCGTCGCGCGTAATCCTGCAGCTGACGCTTGGCGGCGGCGAACGCCCCGCGCACGACGAGAAGCACGTCCTTACGCATAGCGGTAATGTCCATCCTCTTCGTGGACGTCGTCGCGTCCTTCGGCGTCAACTCCCGCACTCGAGGAACGCGACTGACCGCAATTTCTTCGCCGGGCACGACCAGGTCGATGTGCACTTCGAAAGGATTTCCGTGGTCGTGATGCCGGTGCGGAACAGCCACCAGGACACGGCACGAGACGATCTGCGGATAGTACGTCTCGAGCTTCGAGGCCCGCGCGCGAATTTCCCGTTCGAGCCACTCGCTGGTCTTCAGATTTCGGAACGTCACTTCGACTCGGCTCATACGACACCTCGGGATGGACTCTCGACTACAAGAGCTAAAAGCACGAATGACGCCAGCGTATCGCCTCGTCGGGCTGACGCACCGGCCGGAAACCCGTCAGTCGAGGTGGCGACGACATTGCAGACATTCCAAAAGAAGTCTCGAGCAGCCGAAAGCGAGGTCGACCATGCGAACTGTAGTGATCCCGCGGGCCGATTGGCCTACGAAACTGAATGAATTCAGTACGGTGCATGACGGGTGGCGCGTGTCGCTCGATGTTCTGACGTCAGAGCTCGGCGCTCAGCCGGAAATCGCGGATCTGCCGCTACGTGGTGTGGTGGCCGAACTTGGGGTGCACGAACCGGTCATTACGATTGCCGCGGGCTGGCGGGACGCCGAGCAAATCACGCACACGATTCACACGCCGACGAGGGTTCAGCTCGAACAAAACGACAGCGGGGCCGACATCGCGCTGGCCATCGAATCGGCCGACCACGCGAAAGCGATTCTCCGCATCATGTCGCCAGCGATGCCCGAAACGGTCGACGGGATTCCGAAAACGCATTGACCCGTTCGGGACGTATCGGCGGCTGGGCGTCTCCGGTAGGACGCCAAGCCGTCGGAGCGTACCGGACTGACGCGCTTATCTGCGCGAGCCCGGCGTCGGCATGACGAGCACCGTTCGTGTCGTCGTCGCGCGGACGCCGCCCGTGCCGATCAATGTCGCGCTCACTTCATAGCGTCCTGCGGGCAGATTCGCGAAGTCGAAGACGTTGAGGGTGGGCGACAGTCGGCCGTTGAGCTCGATCGTGCTGGCCCGTGCGAAGTCTGGCGACTCGGCGATGACTTCGAGACCGCGGTTGTCGTCGCTGGCGTCGACAGACGTGCGCACCGACACGAACGCCGGCGCCGGCGCGACGAGCGGAGAGATCTGGACTTTCAGGAGCTCGTGGCTGTCGAGCCTGTGGCTGCCAGCCAGCGCGCACCAGCAGAACGCCGCGAGAATTGCACGTTTTCGCATGACAGCCTCCCTTTTGCCGAGGGCTGTAGTGCGTATCGGCGGCTGGTTGCGTTGTATTTACAAATCGCGCGCGTTGTGTGAACGCGTGAGCAGTTCTACCAGCGGAATGCCACGCCGATGTTGCCGCGCCAGAAGTTGATGCCTGACAGCAGCGCTTCCGTCAAATCTTCAGCCGGCGTCCCATTCAACGTGTTGGCGGTGGTGGCTTTGTAATACCGGATGTCCGCGCGAATGCCAACGGTGTGACCTGCAAATGCGAACATGCCGCCGCCGACGTTCCAGCCGAAACGCGACTGCGAGACCTTGATGTTCGACGTCGACCCTGTGAGCGGCGTCGCCGGCAGCACGCTCGTGTGCATCTGTATGGCGCCGATTCCGGCGGATCCATACGGCTGGACATAATTCTGGTAACGAGTCGACCAGATACCGATCACGTTGCCCATGTAGGTGTTGACTGCCGGATGTTCGCTGAGTGCGATGCTGTCGATCTTGTACGTCGGCGCGAAGTCGGCGATGAATTCGGCGCCCACATGCCTCCACATCCTGCCGACCTGGCCACCAAACGTGGTGCTGCCGTTCAGATCGTTCGCAGCCGGCGCGTGGCCGCCCGAGCCGAAGTACGAACCGATGAATCCGGCCGCGGTCCAACCAAAGTGTTCTCCAGTCGCAGCGGGTGACACGGCTGCCGGCGGCGCCGGAGCAGGCGCCGTCTGCGCGAACGCGCTCGCGGCCCAAGCTGCCACAATCGCCGTCGCGAGCATCGCTCGCCGCCCACAACGTCCGACCCTCTTTCGTGTCATGTCTTCCGCCTCCAGAACCGAGTTGGACACCAGGAGGGGCGACGTCCAAAAGCGGATCCACGCATTCGTCAGGGCAACACGCGTGGGGAACAGGAATGTTTCGAACGGGATGCGGGATCGCCCGGCGCCCGAACCGAGGCGTCGGTGATGCGAGTGACGAACTATCGCCAGCCCAGCACCATTAGCGGCGACAAGTGCGGGCAAGGATAGGTGGAGCTAGACTGGGGCGCATGACTCACCGCGATCGCTGGGGACTGCGTGGACCGATCCGCGAATGCAGGCTCGAGCGTGCAACGTATTCGCGACGCTGTGGCGATGAAACATGTGAGACGGACGAGCGTCACGACACCACCATCGTCGCGTTTCGTCCTGTCGGCACTCTCGCCGAGCGGCACCATCGCAATCATGACGGGTCCGAATGGCAATCGGAGTACGTGTATGACGCGGACGAGCGGCTGATCCGTGTGCGAAGCGTCGCGCCCTCGGGTCGCGACGCCTTCCAGCTTTACGAGTACGACTCGAAGGGGCGGCTCATCACTGTCATCGCGCGCGACGAGGACGGGCGCGAGCGTGTGGACGAGACGTACGAGTACGACGACATTGGCCGGAAGAAGAAGACGAACTACGTCGACGTCGCCTCACAGCGCGCCAACACATCGTACTCGTGGGGCGTCGAGGGCTCCGACGCGTTTTATTCCGCTGCGGGAGCGGCAACGCTGACAACGCAGTACGAGCAGCACGCACGGCCCACTGAGCTCGTCTTTTTGGACGCCGATGGCCGCGTGTTGAGCCGAGTCGACTTCGCATACGACGAAGGCGGACACCTGGTGACCGAGACCCAGACAACGTCGTTGGACATTCTGCCGGCGCACGTGCTCGCAGAACTGAACCCGGCGCAGGTGGCAGCGATGCGTGCGCTCATCGGAGGCAATACGCGACGACATCGCTACGATGATCGGGGCCTGAGAGTCGAAACTCGAACTTCAATGCGCCCGATGAGTGACGAGCGGCAGACGACGTCATATAACGCGCAGGGCGATCCGACGGGACAGATCTCAGAACACGACAGCCGGGAGTTCAGTCTCGCGGATGACGGTGGTTTTCACCCGACAAACGGCCGCGTTGGACGGTCAGAGGTCCGTTTCTTCTACGAGTACGACGAGCGCGGCAACTGGGTGAAGAAAGTTGTCGAAGCGAGGAATGAAGCGGATCAGACGTTCACGATATGCAGCGTCGAGCGACGCACACTCGCCTACTACGACGACCTCTGAGGTTCGGAGTCCCGTCACGTCGACTTCGGCTATGCTGGTCGGGCGCTGGCCACCGGCCAAGCGCCCCGAGCCCGAATGACGGTCACGCGACGGGGATTTTTGACGAGCGGCGTTGCGGCGGCCGGAGCAGCCATCCTAGGCTGCCGTAAAACAACGCGGCCCATCGAGGGCTCGTTCGTCAACGACTCCTGGGCGCTGGGCCACCGCTTTCGCGACCACGCGCCGTTCACGTCGCCCTCGCAGAGCCTTTCGATTCCAGTAGTTATCGTCGGTGGGGGGATCGCGGGCCTGTCGGCCGCGTGGCGCCTACTGAACCGCGGACTCAAAGACTTCGTCATCCTCGAAATGGAGCCGGAGGCGGGCGGCACGTCCCGCAGCGGACGGAACTCGATTTCCGAGTTCCCTTGGGCCGCCCACTATGTCCCTGTGCCCAACCGAAATGCCCGCGTGGAACGGGAGCTGTTCCGTGAAATCGGCCTCATCCTCCCGGACGGGCGCTGGAATGAGGCGCACATCTGCCACGCTCCCGAAGAGCGCATCTTCATCGACGGCGCGTGGCAGGAAGGCTTGCACACGGACGGCCTCGCGCGCTACGCGCCCGACGAGTTCAGCCGCTTCCACGATCTCATCGCACGATATCGCGATTCCGAGGTGTTCACCATTCCGATCGCGCTCGGAAGCGAGCTCGCGGATCTCGATTTGATTTCGACGGCCGATTGGATGCGCCAGCAAGGCTTCACATCGCGCCATCTCCTTTGGTACGTCGGGTATGCGTGCCGCGACGACTACGGCGCGCCGATGGATCAGGTGTCTGCGTGGACGGGCATCCACTACTTCGCGTGCCGCGACGACGAGCAGGACCGTGTGTTCACGTGGCCCGAGGGCAACGGCTGGATCGTGAAGCAGCTGATGGCGCGCGTCGGCAGCCACGTCCGTACCAGCGAGCCTGTGTTCCGCATCCGCAAGCACGGACAGCGTCTCGAGGTGATCACGGAACGCACCGCGTATTCGGCCGACGCCGTGATTTTTGCGGCGCCGACGTTCCTCGCGCCGTACGTGATCGAGGGGATGCCGCCGCTCGATCCGCACATATGGCAGTACTCGCCGTGGCTCACCGCGAACGTCGTGCTCGATCGCCCGCCGAAGAGTCTCGGAAAGGTGGCGTGGGACAACGTCTGCTTCGAATCGCCGGCCTTGGGGTATGTTGTCGCCAACCACCAGAGCGGGCGGACTGACGGGCCGATGGTGTGGACGTTCTACTGGGCGCTTTCGGAGGGCACTCC
>Ga0066903_100001420_pt1 | contig 17452 bp, 19 predicted proteins | sample PanSoiMetaGPlot1_FD_67491 | JGI IMG/M metagenome (GOLD analysis project Ga0066903, IMG submission 67491) | Tropical forest soil microbial communities from Panama analyzed to predict greenhouse gas emissions - Panama Soil - Plot 1 (version 2) | ecosystem: Environmental > Terrestrial > Soil >... | reverse complement strand
CTCGGACTTCTGATGGATTGGATGAACGAAAATGGGCTCGCGCCGGAAGTGATTAAATGGATGGAGAAGCTGCCTAGTGACGCGACCGATCATCCGCCGCCCGCGATCGCAATTGCCGCGGCCTTTGCCGAACTCAAGAATTGGTCGCGGCTCCGCCGTTGGACGCGAAGCGAATCCTGGGGCGATGAAGATTATTTGCGTCTCGCCTACCAGGCGTTTGCTGCGCATCAATCGCGGCAGTCGAGCGCAGACGCCGAGTTTGACACGCTTTGGCGCGCGGCCGTTCACGCCGCTGCCGATAACCCGGATTATGAGATCAAGCTCGCGCGTCTGACGAGCAAATGGCATTTGCCGATCGAAAGCGAAGAGCTCTGGTTAAGACTCTCTCGCAATTCGCGGAGCCGTCGCGAAGCACTCGACGCGCTCTACAAACTTTATCGCGACCGCAATGATCTTAAGAAACTTTACGACGTCTTGCAGCGACTCCATGAAACATCGCCTAACGAAATCGGGATCACGACCAACCTCGCGCGGCTCGGATTAAACATCGATCAAAACACGAAACAGGCGCAGGAGCTCGCCAAACAAGCTTACGAACGCACCCCCGATGATTTGAATTGTGCGATCACCTATGCGCTTGCCCTTTACGTCCAAGGCCGAACCACCGAAGGGCTCGAAATCATCCGAAGGTTTCCGACCGAGCCATTACACGAATCTCACAATGCGGTCTACGCCGCCGTTTTGCTGCTCGATGTCAATCAAACGGACGTAGCGAAGGACTACATTCAGGCGGCGAAACACGGCCCGCTTTACCCCGAAGAAAAGCGTTTGCTCGAAGGTGAGCTGACAAAAATTTCCGGCGCTTCTCCTAGTCCAACTGCTCGCGCTTCCGTTACTGCCTCAGCAACGGCCGAAGCGGCATCTTCTCCAATTCCATCGGTTCCAGCGGCATCGAAATCTCCGCCTGTCCCATCTGCGTCGCCAACTCCCTGAGCGGCCGATCTTAGTCCTTGTAAGGATCGACAATATCGCGTCCCGCCATCGCGACACCGAGCGGTCGCAGAGTGTGAAGCACTCGAATGGTTCCTTCGTGCGCTTTTAGGACGTCCGGCAACCTCCGATACGCTTGCGGTGCTTCGTCCAAATCTCCGCCGCGCAAAATGATTCCGCGATCATGCAACCATTTCATCATCTCGTCGTGGCGCACAAGTCCGTCCTGACGAATTCGTTTTTTGCCGACCTTCACGAATTTCCCCTTCGCTGCCGTCCGGGACATGATTCGTCCAGCGCCGTGAATGGTTGAGAAAAGTGCTTCGCGCGAAATCGGCGAATCGACTCCCTCAATAATCACCGCGTCGTCGCCCATGCTTCCGCCGACAAAACCTTTCTGCCCCGGAAATGCGGGCGTCGCGCCTTTGCGTACCACCCAGAATTCTTCGCCGTTATGTTCTTCGCGCCACGCGAAGTTGTGATGGTTGTGCACTTCCTCGAGAATCTGAGCGCCTAAAATATTTTTGACGACGTGACGCGCGACCGCTTCGCGTCCGGCGTAGGCGTAACGCCCGGCCAAATGCATTCCCGCGAGATAATCGTGGCCGATCTCCGATTTTTCTTGGACCACCGTCGGCGGCACGTCCATTCCATCTTTGCCGCCGGCCGCTTTCAGAAAATGCGTCGCCGTCTTGTGGCCGAGCCCGCGCGAACCGAAATGTACGCCTAGCCAAACTCGGTCGTGCTCGTCCGCAAAAACATCAACATAATGATTTCCGCCGCCGACGGTGCCGAGTTGTTCCGCCGCCATCGACTTCAATTCGGCGATCGGTTTGATTTGCCACGCGGGATCGTCGAACAACTCGTGCTCGACTCGGGTTTTGCTTTTGCGTCCGATCCCGAAAGAAATATCGCGCACGACGTCGTCCATGATCTTGTCGACCTTCGGCGCAACGTGTTCGCATTTTGCGTCAGTAAGAATCGCGAGATTCCCGCAGGCAATGTCGAATCCCACGCCGCTTAGTGAGATTTTGTCCTTGTAGGCAACTACGCCGCCGATCGGTTGCGCGTAGCCTTTGTGGCCGTCGGCGCACAGCACCCCGCGCTCACCTCCCGTCGCGACGCAGGTTTCGATTTGCTTAATCGTCGCCGCGTCGTGCGCACCAAAGATCTTGGTTTTCGCATCTGCGCTCACAGTAACAACGTACTCTCAATGTACTTTCGCACATTGTTTGGGCAGCGCGCGTGTGCGTACACAGGTAGGGGCGGATTGCCTGCGCCAGTCCGGCTCCGACTCACCCGCGGGCCGCTGGGTGCAACGGCCCCTACCTACAGAGTCTCTTCTTCGCGATAATCTTCCATTTTTCGACATCGGCGCGGGTGCGCACGGGCAGTGTCATCCGCACGGCGGCGATCGAATCGAAGCGAGCGGTACAAAATGGAAGTTTGATTACCCTGGCCAGCTCTTTCTTCGTCTCGCGCGGAATCTTTTGATAAAGCAAACTGACGTGTGGATCGCGCGGAACTTTGGCTCGAGATTTTGCCGCACGACTCAGCTCGTTGGCCAACTTCCGCAGTTCCGGGCTGGATTTGAATCGAACGAAAAGCGTTTTCGTAAACTTTTCTGAAAGAGCAACGCCGCGAATCTTCAGACGAATGGGCTTGGCTCGAATTTTTTGCAGGAATCTATTCGGCGAGGCCGCCTTTTTCGTCGAAACGAAGAGCGTGAGGTGCGGCTCGAAGTTCGCCGCGCGAAATTCCTTCCGTAAAATTCGAACGACGTCGCAAAACAAATCCCGCTCCGGCTTTGCCGGAAGCAGCCAGTAAACAATCGCAGTTGTTCTCATTGGAGCACAGCGCCAAGGGGATTTAGCCGATCAATCGTAGATCATCGACCGCACGGATGTCGATCGCGGCGTAATTCAGTGGCGCGAACCGCTGGTTCGGGCAGATTATCTCATGCACAAGGCGGCTGTTCATCAGATCGATTGGCCGGCGATTCGCGAGGATTTTCCGATTCTGCGCGAGCGCATCAACGGTCATCCGCTGATTTACTTCGACAGCGCGGCCAGCTCGCAGAAGCCGACGGCAGTCCTGGACGTCGTCCGCAATTATTACGAACACGAAAACGCCAATGTGCATCGCGGCCTTCACGCGTTGAGCGCGCGCGCCACCGAGCATTACGAAAAGTCGCGTCAGCGCGTCGCCGATTTCATCGGGGCCAAAACCGCGGACGAAATCGTCTTTACCCGCGGCACGACGGAAAGCATCAACCTGGTCGCGCAGGCGTGGGGTGGAAAATTTTTGCGCGCAGGGGATGTGATTTTGCTCACCGAGATGGAGCACCACAGCAACCTGGTGCCGTGGCAACTGCTCGCGGAAAAAATCGGCGCCCAGCTGCGTTTCGTTCCGGTGCGTGACAACGGCACGCTCGAGCTCGAAAAGATTCCGTCCCTCCTCACGCCGGAGGTGAAAATTTTCGCCTTCACGCACGTTTCCAATTCACTCGGCACGATCAATCCTGTTGCCGAACTTTGCGTTCAGGCGAAAAAAATCGGCGCGGTCACGTTGATCGACGCGGCGCAAGCGATTGGTCATATGCCGCTCAATGTCCAAGAGATTGGCTGCGATTTCCTCGTCTTCTCCGGCCACAAAATGTGCGCGCCAACCGGAATCGGCGTCTTGTACGGTCAATCGGAAATTCTCGAAGCGACGCCGCCTTATCACGGCGGCGGCGAGATGATCGTGAGCGTGACGCTGGAAAGGAGTTCGTTTAAGAAACCGCCGCACCGTTTTGAAGCCGGCACGCCGAACATCGCCGGCGCCATCGGCCTTGCGGCGGCGATTGATTACCTCGAAGGAATTGGGCGTGACAAAATTTTTAAACATGATGTCGATCTCGCGCAGTATGCGCTGGTGCGGATGAAGAACTTGCCGGGCTTGCGTGTCATTGGAACGGCGAAAGAACATGCGGGCGTGATTAGCTTCATCATGGATGCGGCCCATCCACATGATCTCACGACATTCGCGGACCGTTACGGGCTCGCAATGCGCGGCGGTCATCATTGCAATCAACCGCTGATGCGCCGATTTGGTGTGACGGGAACGACGCGCGCCAGTTTTTACCTTTACAGCACGCGCGAGGAAATCGATCGCATGATCGACATCCTGCAAAAAGCAATCCAGTTCTTCAAATGAGAGCCGTGCCGAGTAAATTCTGAGCCCCGACCCATGACTGGCATTTTATGAGAACCCAAATACTTCTCTTTCTGGCAAGCGGAGCGTTTGCCCTGCAAGTGACTCTTGCCTTCGGCCGGATTGGCGAGACCGAGGCGCAAACCGACCATCGTTATGGCAAGCCGGCTGGTCGGTGGGACGATTATATTGGTTACAGGAAGCTCTATCACTGGCATGGCTTCGACGTGATGGTGACTTTTGCCGATGGCGGGAGCCAACGAGAAATGTTCAATAAACTCGGCGGGATCGATCGTCACGCCCACAAGTATCTCGCCAAGATTGCCGGCGTGGGCCGGAACGGTGTTGTTTTCGATGACAAGGAAGTCGTGTTTACGACGAAAGCATTCCAAGAGAAATATGACGCTGCGCGAACGGCTGCGTGGGCGAAATCAGAACAGAAACCTGAGTGAATGTGCTAACGGGACGTAAGGCGCGAAAATGAATACCGAGATCGACGAGCTCGAAGAACTTTATCAGGAGGTGATCCTCGATCATTCGCGCCGGCCGCGGAATTTCGGCGAGCTCGCGGAAGCGTCGGTTAAAGTGCACGGCGATAATCCGTCGTGCGGCGATGAGATTCATCTCGCCGTGAAATTCGATGGCAACGGCGGCCTGGAAGAACTCAAATTCACTGGGCATGGTTGCGCGATCAGTCAGGCCTCGGCGTCGTTAATGACGATGAAGCTGAAGGGCAAGAGCCGCACCGATGTCGAGCAAATGTTGCGCGCATTTCACGATTTGGTGACGACCGGGAAAACCGACGGTGCGAAAAATCTCGGCGACCTTCAAGTGATGCGCGGTGTGCGAAAATTTCCGCAGCGGGTGAAATGCGCGATGCTGCCGTGGCGAGCTGTTGAACAAGCTCTGCGACAAAGCGAGGGCGAAGTGACTGTTTCGACCGAAGAGCCAATGATCGACTGAGAGACGTGAAGTCATGCCGACGAACGTTCTGGGAACGGAATTGAAATGCTGTTGTCGCGATCCGATGACCGGATTTTTCCGCGACGGCTTTTGTCGAACCGGTCCCGAGGACGTCGGGCTGCACACCGTTTGCGTCCAAGTCACCCGCGAGTTTCTCGATTTTTCCGTGCTCGACGGCAACGATCTGGTCACGCCTGTTCCAGAATGGGGATTTCCCGGACTCAAACCCGGTGACAAATGGTGTGTTTGCGTTACGCGCTGGAAATCTGCGCTTGAAGCCAACCGCGCGGCGCCGGTCGATTTGGAAGCGACTCACGCTTCGGCTTTGGAATTCGTCACTTTGGAGGACTTAAAGGCGCACGCTGTTCGGTAATTAGCTTGCTTTTTTGGCGCGAAAGCAGCTTTTAGGCGGACGTGCCACGCCCTGCCACGTTGGTTCTTGTCGCTGTAATCGCGGTTGTTGCCTCGAGCGCATCCGCTCAATCCTCGCGGTCGCGCGAGACGATTTATCCGTCACGCGTCGCCGATGGCGGACCGCTTCAGCCGTTCACCTTTGATCGGCAACCGTCGCGCGCGCAGGCGATTCAAGTTGCCTATTACACGCCGCCACGAACGCAACCGGCCCGACCGATCGAGCGCGACGACTTCGATTCGGAAGAAAGAACACCGACGTTCGATCTCACCGATTCGCATCCAATGGTTCGTGGGAATCGCGCGGTGCTGCGCAACGGAATCGCTTACGCACCTTCGAACGCGCCTGACTCGGTCAAGCACGCGATCTGGGCGGTGAACACCATTTGCCGGCGCCCGTACGTCTGGGGAGGCGGACACGGCTCGTTTCACGATTACGGATACGATTGCTCCGGCGCCGTTTCGTTCGCACTCCATTACGCCGGCCTGCTCAATCAACCGATCCCCTCGAGCGATTTTCTCCGTTACGGAGAACGTGGCCGTGGACGCTGGTTGACCATCTACTCACGTCACGGCCATGTTTTCGCGACGATCGCCGGTCTCCGTTTCGACACGACGGATCTCCGTTACGGTGGCGACGTCGGCCCGCGCTGGCATCTTGACGGGCGCGACAGCTGGGGCTTTCAGGCGCGGCATCCTGTCGGGTTGTAAACCGGCGCGTTCGCGACCAACATAACGGCGATTTGAAACTGCCGTTCAGCTTTTTCCTGGCGCTGCGTTATCTCAAACCGAAACGCACCTTTCTTTCCATCATCACGTTGATTTCCGTGCTTGGCGTCACTCTCGGTGTTACCGTCTTGATTCTTGTGATCTCCGTGATGACGGGATTCGATCGCGAACTGCGGCAAAAAGTGATCGATTTCGACGCCCACATTCTCGTCACGTCCGAAGACATCCTGCGCGACTGGCGCCCGCTCAAAACGAAGATCGATAGTGTCCCGGGCGTGGTCGCGACCGCGCCTTACGTGCAAGGTCCGGTGATCGTCGAATTCCAAAACCGCCGACTGGCGCCAATGATTCGCGGGGTTGATCCGAAAGAAGAAGAAAGCGTGGTTCCGCTGCGCAAGTTTGTGAAAGTCGGCAAGCTTGATCTCGATGGCGACTCGGCGGTGCTCGGGATCGACCTCGCGCGCAAGTTACAGATCAACGTCGGCGAGAAGGTCACGGTTTATTCGCCGGGAAATCTTGGGCAGATTCTGGATGGAATTAAAAAACTCGAGAACTCGAAAGGCGACCAAGAGAAAGCCGCCATCTACGAATTGCGCGATGTGATTTTGCCGAAGGAACTGACCGTCACGGGAATTTTCGAGACCGGCCATTACGTTCACGATTCAGAATTCATTCTCGTGCCGCTCTACATCGGTCAGGAGCTTTACGGTCTGGGCGACGCGCTCCACGGCATCACCGTTCGAACCGACAATCCTTACGGCGCCGAGCGCGTGAAGCAAGAGATCGAGAATTTTCTGACCCCGCCGCAATTCGCACAAACGTGGATCGACATGAACCGCCAATATTTTGAAGCAGTCCGCCTCGAGCGCACCGTGATGTTCTTTTTACTTTTCTTCATCGTCGTCGTCGCCGCGTTCGGAATCATGAGCACGCTCATCACCGTCACGGTTCAGAAGCGGCGCGAGATCGGAATTGTGAAAGCGCTGGGTGCGAATATTTCCCAGATCATTTGGGTTTTCTTGGGGCAGGGGACGGTCGTTGGACTTTTTGGAACGCTGACTGGTCTGGGCTTGGGCATGACATTGATTCGTTATCGAAACGAATTCAGTCACTGGCTCGCCAACACGTTACACATCGAAATTTTCCCGCGCGAAGTTTACCAGTTCTCCGAAATCCCCGCGCAAGTCATTCCGCACGACGTCACCATCATTTGCATCAGCGCATTTCTGATCTGCTCTGTCGCCGCGTTGATCCCCGCGTATTTCGCCGCGCGCCTCGATCCGGTGAAAGCGCTTCGCTACGAGTAACTACATTCGTCCTTTCACGCGGCTGACGAAAACATCGACCGCGCGAAACGCATATGCATACGCGCCGGCCCATTCGCTGGCGCGCGGGCCCGCGATGTTCAGCGTCTCAACGTCATGATCGACCACGAGTGCGACCATCAACGTCGCTGCATCTTCCGGAAAATATTTTGCCGCGTCGATCAGCCGATACGGTTGTCGATCTTCCATGCAGCATCCGACGGTGTAAGCGGTTCCGCCTTCCAGTTCGTGAAAATAAATGATGATGGTTCCGTCGGACTCGTGAACGTTACGCGCCGTCCGCTCGTGTGGTCCGCCTTTCTTCAATTCTTTCAGCGGATAGCGCTCTGGAATCTTTCCCTCCTCATCAACGCGTCCCTCCGGGCACCAGCCGCCGCACTTAATATGATGCTTCAGCGCGACATCCAACGCCGCGCGATCCACTCCAGTTTGGCCTCCGGAAATAATTCTCAAGATGTCAATCCTAACACAGGTAGGGGCGATTGCCCTCAATCGCCCGTTGGAACGATGTCCGCCCGCTCGACCATCAGGATTACCGTCCGCTTCGGCGCGCGTGGCCGATGCTGAACTCCGCGCGGCACGACGAATCCTTGCTTCGGTCCAAGATCGACCGTTCGATCTTTGAGATCGATCAGGAAACGGCCCTCGATCACGTAAAAGAATTCGTCGATATCGCTGTGCTCGTGCCAGTGATATTCGCCTTCGACGATTCCGAGGCGCACGACCGCGTCGTTCACTTTACAGAGCGTCTGGTTCCACCACTTGTCTTTGCAGGCGTCGACCAGCTTCGGCACGTCGATCAATTCCAGCGGTCCGTGCAAAATGTTGAGATAAGTCTTGTACGGAAAATCTTCGACCTTCTTAGTTGCTGCCATGATTTCGATCTTAGCACGCTGTCTGGGGAGCGCACGCGCCTCGCCGAACAGATTTCAAGGACCCTCAGAAAAGTTCGCGATTGCGAGGGCGCAATCGCCAGCACGCGAGGCGCGTGCGCTCCCCAGATTTATTCTTCGCCGTCGAAGTAATCAAGAGGCTCGGAACGCAAGAAACGGCGTTCGGGTGAACGAACGAGCCATTTGTTGCTGTCCGGATAGTAACACGATTCGCCGACTGGATTGTCGGCGATCACATAGTAGATAAGATCGACATGGCCGGAGTTTTTGATCTGGTGCGGCTCGTTCGGCCCGAAGATGAACGCATCGCCCGCGGTTACATTCGTTGTTCCATCTTTGTCGCGGATGCTGCCGTTGCCACTAACAATCACATACATTTCCCATTGGGCCGAGTGTGAGCCATACGGAAAATTAAGTTTGCCCGGCGGCATGCGGTTCCATTCCAAATCGAATGGCCATCGCTTCGCCAGATCGAGCGACTCCGGATCGCGACCCAGCGTTTCCGAAATTTCTTTGAATGCGACCGCGTACTTGCCCTTTGGCGATTGCCACGGGTCTTCCTTGATCTCGCTAAGGTTAACTTTTTTCATGTTTCAATTGCACCACGAAGGTCACGGAAGATCACGAAGACGGGAAAAGATTCTTTTTATTTTATTCAAACCTTCGTGTCCCTCGTGTTCTTCGTGGTGGAAAATCATTCCTCTCCATCGAAGTAATCGGCGTCAGTTCCTTTCACGATCACTTCCTCGCCGTTCTCCTTCCAAACCGCGAACTTGCCGCTGTCGGGATAAAAACAGGAATCGCCGCGCGGATTATCGGCGATCACATAGTATAGGAAATCTTCCTCGCCGGCGTTGCTGAGCTGATGCGCTTCGCCCGGTCCGAAGAAAAACGCGTCGCCGGCTTCGACGATTGTCGATGCATCCTTATCGCGAATGCTGCCTTTGCCCGAGACAACTAGATACATCTCTGACTCGGCCGAATGCGAATGATACGGGCAGAGCGATTTCCCTTTTGGAATAGAGACCAGCGCGAGATCGAACGGCCATCGTTTCGCTAAATCGAGCGACTCCGGATCGCGCCCAAGCGCCACCGAAATATTTTTCGTCTTCCGCCCAAACTTTCCCTTCGGCGACACTCGCTCCTGCCACTCGACGTCTTTCAAATTTACTTTGCGCATCGTCGATAATGTTTCACAGCTTCCATTTCTTGGGCAGTGTTTGTTTCAGTTTTTCGATGGGCGCGAAGAGGTCGCCGCTTTTGTTCACGCGGGCGAGAGTTTGGTCGGAGCGAAATTTTAGCAAGTCGGCTTTTTTCTTTTTCAGGCAGTTCTCGATTTCGTCCCAGGTGACCGGGGTTGAAACGGTCGGTTCTTCTTTGGCGCGCAAAGAGTAAACGCAGATCGTGGTTTTGTGTTCGTCGTTCTGGCTCCAATCGACGAACACTTTTCCTTTGCGAATCGACTTCGACATGTTCGACGTGACGAGGTCGCCGTGCTCGCCTTCGAGCAGTTGGGCGATCGCGCGCGATAAATCTTTGGTTTGATCGAACGTGACCGGCGTGTTGAGCGGCACGTAAACCTGCAATCCTTTCGAGCCGCTGGTTTTGGCGAATGATTTCAACTTCATCGCGCCGAGTAAATCGCGTAGCCAAAGGCCGACCTGACAACATTGGACGTTGTCAGCCGGCGCGCCCGGATCGAGATCGAAGACCATCATCGTCGGCTTCGCGACATCGTTCTTTTTCGCGAGCGAGGTGTGCAGCTCGAGATCGGCGAGGTTCGCAGCCCAGACCAGCGTCGGCAAATCCTGCGCAAGACAATAATTCATATAGCGATCGTTGCCTTCGCTCCAAACTTTCGCCGTCTTTACCCATGTCGGCCGATGCGTCGGGCAATTTTTTTCGTAGAAAAATTCTTTATCCACACCGTTCGGGTAACGCTTCATGGTCAGCGGCCGATCTTCGAGATGCGGCAAAAGGGCCGGCGCGATCTTGATGTAGTAATCGATTACCTGGCCTTTGGTGAACCCGACTTTTGGATAAAGCACCTTGTCCAGGTTCGAGACCGATAGCTTTTTCCCTTCAACAACGAGCTCGGCTTTGTTCGACATCGCGAAACGATACAGGTAGGGGCGATTGACCTCAATCGCCCGCGGGCGGTTCGGTGAACCGCCCCTACCTCAGGCAAAGAAGCGCTCCGGCGAGAGCATTGGCTGCGGTTTGCAGATGCGGGCCACGCAATGTTCCCAGCTTTCGTGCCCGCTCAGGATGTCGATCTCGACGCGCATGAAATAAATCGGGACCTTTACTTCCGCTTGGGGCAAGCGCGGCATGCGGACCGCGTCTTTCTCGGTCGTGATGATCATCGACAAATCGCGGCGGATGCAGCGATTAATGAAGCTGCGGATTTCGTTCTCGGTAAAGTAATGGTGATCGATGAAGTGAAGTGCCAGATTTAGATTGGCACCCAGCTTTCGGAGCGCGTCTTCAAAACTCTCGGGCACCGCGATCGCGCAGATCGAGCCGATGAATGCGCCGCGCAAGCGATCGAGCATGAGTCGTTCGCGGGTATGAATGTTTTGCAGATAAAGCGGACGGTGCGCGCACTCGATAATTTCGGCGGTGCGATTATAGCGGCGAATGCGCTCGATCAACTTGTCGTTCGGTTCGCCGGTGTTCTTGGTGATGAAAATGTAACTCGCGCGGCGCAAGTTCCGCGGCGGTTCACGCAAAGTGCCGCGCGGCAGGAGGAATTCGTTTCCGAACGGTTGTTGTCGATCCACCAGCACGATGTCGAGTCGATGTTTGAGATGGAGATACTGCAAACCGTCATCGAGCAACAACGTGTCGACTTTCCATTTGTCGATCGCGTAGCGTCCGCTTTTGACGCGGTCCTTGTCGACCAAGACGATCACATCTTTCAAATTGTGCGCCAGCATGTAGGGCTCATCGCCGGCGGTCACCGAATCGAGAAGCAGAAATTTTCCGTCGGACACCACGCGCGGCGGATCGACAACGTTGCTTAACAGACGGTCGAGCCAAGTTCGCTTAGACGGTTTCGGAACACTTTTGTAACCGCGACTCAGGATCGCGATCCGGCGACCACCTACTTGCAATGCCCGCGCGAATTTTTCGACGACCGGAGTTTTGCCGGTGCCGCCAACTGTCAGGTTTCCGATACTAATGACGAGACAACCGAGTGTGCGCTCGCGCAAAATTCGCTTCCGATACAAATAAAGCCGGAACTGAACGATTCGTTCGTAAATAAACGAGAGCGCGTAGAGAATTCCGCGCAGAATCGCGGCGCGAAATCCGCGGCGCCGGCCGAGAACCACGTCGATGCCGAACTGTTCTAAATTCTCAAGCCTTCTTCCCATTAGCGACGAATTTGCACTCCGCGATTGTCAGCGGTCGTGATCACAATCTCACTCCTCGATTTTGCGGCGCGTTGCATTGCAGCGGCGACATTTCGTGGATTGCGCAAGGTGACCGCGCAGATTGTCGAGCCTGAGCCGCTCAAAAACGCGCCGAGTGCTCCCGCCTTTTCTACGGCGGCAACAACATGCGGCAAAAACGGAATCAATTTCGCGCGAAACGGCTGATGAAGCTGATCCACAAAAACGCCGTGCAATTTTTCGTAATTCTTTGATGCGAACGCGGTGGCGATTGCGGCAGCGTTGCCCACGCTTTCGACTGCGCCGATTCGTGAAATTTTTGGCTGCAGAATTTTTCGCGCCGCCGTTGTTCGAATCTCGAAGTCGGGTATCAAGAGAACGAACTTTAATCGCGAGGAGACGTCAAAGCGCTGAAAATCTGTGCCGCGCGCGACGGTGAATCCGCCGAATGACGCGGGAGCGGCGTTGTCGGGATGGTCTTCGAGCTCGGCGCACAAGCGAAAGATCGACAAGCGATCAAGCGGACGATTGGCGACTTCGTTTAATCCGTGCAGAATTCCGAGCCGGATCGTAGCGCTGCTACCAAGTCCACGACTGCGCGGAATTTTTTCTTTGGCCGAACAGGAGAATAGAAACGGTCGTCGCTTTGTTCGTTCGAAAAACAAATCGGCCGCTTCCGCGACGATTTTTTCCTGACGCTGCCGACCTTTTATTCGGCTAACGGTTATCGAATTGTAAATTCGCAACGCGACGCCGAGGCAATCGAATCCCGGGCCAAGATTAGAGGTGCTGGCTGGAACGCGGATCGTAACCTTTTCCATCATGAGGCGCTGCCTGATATTATCCTGAGCCGCAACGGTATGACAAAGGAATGAAAAAAGGCGAATGGATCGACCGCGCATTGCTGAATGCCTTCGAAGCCGAAGGCACGAACGCGCATCGCTTGTGCACGATCGACAACGGCTGGGCAGAGCGCTTCTGTGGTGATGTTCTGATTTCCTTTCGAACTGTCGACGCGTGCGATCGGCTGACGGTCGAATTAGAGAAATGGTGGGCGGCTATCGATTTTCCAATCTCGCGTGTCTTCGGACGGTTACTGCCTAAGAAAAACGTAGAACGCGAGAGGCCGAGGCTGCTGTTTGGAAACGAAAACGAAAGTCTGCAAACAATCGCGAGCGAAAATCATCTGAAGTTCGGCATCGATTTCGGCGCCGGCTATTCCGTTGGCTTGTTTGTCGATCAGCGCGAGAACCGGCGCTTCGTCCAACACTCGAAGCCTAGGCGGCTTTTGAATTGTTTCGCTTACACGTGTTCGTTTTCCCTTGCGGCGGCAGCGGAAGGCGCGCAAACGGTAAGTATCGATCTTTCCAAGAAATCGTTGCAACGCGGGCGACAGAATTTTGCAATGAACCAATTATCGACTGACGGCCACAGTTTCATTGCCGATGATGTGCGACCGGTTCTGCGTCGACTTGCGCGGCGCGCGGAGAAATTCGACACGATCATTCTCGATCCCCCGACTTTTTCGCGGACGAAAGGAGGAGCGGCTTTTCATGTCGAAAAGGATTTTGAAGATCTTATCGCAGTGGCCTTTGATGTCGCGGATCGCGACGCCCGGATCCTGCTTTCGACAAATTGCGAGACCTTGAACGAGCCGGATCTGGAACGAATGGCGCGCTATTGCCTCAAACTGTCGCGGCGATCTGGTCTATTGGATCGACAACCACCGCCGGCGGATTTTCCGGCGGGAACGGCGGCTAAAACGATTTGGTTGACTTTGCATTGACCAACGCGCAGTCGCGGACAATCGTTACTTAGAATGAACGAACAAGATTTGGCCGAACGCGGCCTGCGTTACACGCGCGAGCATTTCGACGAGTGGGTAAATGAAACCGAGACTTACGTCCGCGAAAATCCGGTGCAGTCGATCGCCTATGCCATCCTCGCGGGATTCGTTTTGAACCGCCTCGGCATCGGAAGAATATTGAGCGTCGTTGTGCGGCTGCTGCTCTTCGCACTCAAGCCGGCGATCCTGATTTACGGCGCGGCGAAGTTGTACGAAGCGGCGCAGCAAGAAGAACGATAATCGATCACTCCTCGAGGGTGAAACCGACTTTGAGCGTGACCTGCCAGTGCGCGATCTTTCCGTCTTCGAGATAACCGCGCGTCTCGGCAATTTCGAACCAGCGCATGTTGCGGACCGTCTTCTTCGCCCGGCCGAGCGCGTTTTTGACCGCTTCTTCGATTCCCTTGGGCGAGGAACCGACCAATTCGATCTTTTTGTAGATGTGATCAGCCATGCTTGAGCGTGCCGCCCACGATTGCTAGCGTCAAGGTCGACCCTCGTGAAGATCGACAACCGTAACATTGAATCGCATCTGAAGGAGAAGCGCCTCTTCAAACCGTCGAAGGAATTCTCGCAAAAGGCGCGGATCAAGAATCTCGCGCAATACCAGCGGATGTATCGCGAGTCGATCAAGCGACCAGACAAATTTTGGGCGCGGGAGGCGAACGAGTTGGTCTGGCAAAAACGCTGGCGCAAAGTTTTGGAATGGAAACCGCCGTTTGCGAAATGGTTTATCGGCGGAAAACTGAATCTTTCCGAAAATTGTCTGGATCGACATCTGGGCACCAACCGCCGGAACAAAGCGGCGATTTTATGGGAAGGCGAGCCGGGTGAACGCCGGACGCTCACGTATCAGCAACTCCATCGCGAAGCTTGCCGGTTCGCCAACGTTTTGAAGCGAAACAAAGTCGGCAAAGGCGATCGAGTGATCATTTACATGCCGACAACGCCGGAGGTAGCGATCGCGATGCTCGCTTGTACGCGGATCGGCGCAGTTCACTCGGTGGTGTTCGGTGGATTCAGCGCGGATTCGATTCGCGACCGGATTCACGACAGCGGCGCCATCGCTCTGATTACGGCGGACGGCGGTTATCGCCGTGGCGGCATTGTGCCTTTGAAGCGAAATGTGGATGACGCGCTCCGCGGCGGCACATCGGTGAAACGCGTGATCGTTCTTCAGCGGGCTCACAACGAGATTCACATGGAAGAAGGCCGCGATGTTTGGTGGCATCGCGAACTGGAATATGTCAACGACGATTGTCCGCCGGCCGCGATCGACAGCGAGCATCCGCTCTACATTCTTTATACCAGCGGCTCGACCGGAAAGCCGAAGGGAATTCTGCACACAACCGGCGGCTACCTGGTCGGGATTTATTCGAGCACGAAATACGTCTTCGATATTCGCGATGACGACATCTATTGGTGCACGGCCGATGTTGGCTGGGTCACGGGGCACAGCTACGTGGTTTACGGACCGCTCGCCAACGGCGCGACTACGTTCATGTATGAAGGCGCGCCGAATTGGCCGGAGCCGGATCGTTTTTGGCGAATCATCTCACAAAACAAAATCAACATTCTCTACACCGCGCCGACTGCGATTCGCGCGTTCATTCGCTGGGGCGATCAATGGGTGAAAAAGCACGATCTATCGACGTTGCGACTGCTCGGCACCGTCGGCGAACCGATTAATCCCGAAGCGTGGGTGTGGTATCAAAAGACAATCGGCGGCGGGCGCTGTCCGGTGGTAGATACTTGGTGGCAAACCGAGACTGGCGCGATCTTGATCACGCCTTTGCCGGGCGCGATTCCGACAAAGCCGGGGAGCGCGACGCTGCCGTTTTTCGGGGTCGATCCGGCGGTCGTCGATCCAAACGGGAAAGAAGTCGGCGCGAACGTCGGCGGAAAATTAATCATTCGCCGCCCCTGGCCGTCAATGCTGCGGACGATTTACGGCGACAAGGAGCGCTATAAAAAACAGTACTGGAGCGAATATCCGGGAAATTATCTGACCGGCGACGGCGCGCGACGCGACCAGGACGGTTATTTTTGGATCGTCGGTCGGATCGATGATGTGTTGAACGTGGCTGGTCACCGGCTGGGCACGTCGGAGATCGAAAGCGCGTTGGTCAGTCATACGCGCGTCGCGGAAGCGGCTGTGGTCGGGCGGCCCGATGAATTGAAAGGGCAAAGCGTGGTTGCGTTTGTGACCTTGAAGACTGGCGTCGAAGCGACGTCTATTCTAAAGGATGAATTGCGAGACCACGTCGGGGTGCACATCGGGTCGATTGCCAAGCCGGACGAAGTGCGTTTCGCGGAAGCGCTGCCAAAAACCCGGAGCGGAAAGATTATGCGTCGATTACTGAAAGAAATCGCCAGCGGAGCGAAAGTCACCGGCGACACCACGACGCTGGAAGATTTCAGCGTTTTGGCGAAGCTGGCCGAACCAGAGGAATAACTTGAGCTTTATTCGCACAGGTTTGCGCGAACTCGGACTCAAAGTCCGACGGCAAAGGACGCGGATGGTGTTGCGGCACGAAAAACGGTTGCTGCAGAAAAGCGAAATCGCGCTCGGTCGCGAAGGCACGTCGCAGGCCGCGAATTTTCCCGAGCTCCGCAACGAAATCGTCGCGCTCAAAAAACTCGAGCAGGAACAAAAAGAAGTCGCGCTCCGGATCGCGCAGATCGAGGAGGGAATAAAGAAAATCGAAGAGCAGCGCGCGGCCAACGCCAAGGACCAAGCCAGCGCGATCGCGAAATTGGATGTCGAGAAGAAACCGATTGTTCATCGGCGGAATGATGCCAAGACGGCAGCCGAACTCTGCGAGCGGGAAGTGAACGCAGTCGAAGCTCGTATTCGTGTTAACGAAGCTGCAGATCAGATGTTGCTTAAGAAACTGTCCGAGCTCCAGGCACTCAATCCGCCGCCGGCCGATTTGGAATCAGAACTCGCCGGCATCGGGGCGCGCCGGGCCCGGTTGCCCGAGGAACGCGCCGAATTGGTTCGCGCCCGGCTCGGCAGCGCGGAAGCGTCGCGACTGGCCAAGGAAAAACTCGCCTCGGCCGAATCAGAACTCGCCGCCAGCGAAAAAACAATCGTGAAAGTCCGCGGCGAATATGAAGCGCGGGACAAAGGTTTTGCAGACAATATCAAAACACAGCAGGACGCCGTCCGCGAAGCCAAGCAACGGCACCAGGTTGTCGAAGAAAAAAAGAATCCGGCCTATCTGAACATTGGCCGCCATCTCGCGTCACAGGGGATCGCGCCGCCGAACGCGCCTCATTTGCTCGAGCAGGTGCGCAAACACCGTGGCGCGGTCGACGAATATCAGAAACACACCGCCGAGCTGGCACTTCTCTCGAGCAAGATCGACAAACAGGAGCTGCGACAATTTTATTTCAGTGTCGTCTCGGTCATCGCGTTGCTTGCGATTATTTTGCCGTTAGTCGCGAAATCTCCGCGCAAGCGGGAATGGTTACCGCAACAGACGGAAGCGATTTTGTCGATCAACACCGAACAATTCGATAAGGGCGATCTGCTCAAGCGCTGGCAAAAGGAGCAACCCGATGCATATCAGGCGGTGTGGGTTGGAATGGTCGGTCCGGCCTCTCGCGCGCCAACACTGAATTTATCGCGCGACGCCCTTCGCATTACACGAGCGACGACGATGTCCGACTCGGCCACCGTTCGTGAATTCATCCTGATCG
>Ga0066903_100001419_pt1 | contig 17453 bp, 9 predicted proteins | sample PanSoiMetaGPlot1_FD_67491 | JGI IMG/M metagenome (GOLD analysis project Ga0066903, IMG submission 67491) | Tropical forest soil microbial communities from Panama analyzed to predict greenhouse gas emissions - Panama Soil - Plot 1 (version 2) | ecosystem: Environmental > Terrestrial > Soil >... | reverse complement strand
CACGCCTCGCCCACCACCTCGATGTCCGGCTCCTTCTCGAGCCGCAGGCGGATGGCGTCGCGCGCCAGCGCTTCGTCGTCGACGATCACGGCCTTGATGGGAGGAACCATGCGAACGTTCAAAGTTTGATGTTCAAAGGGCAAAGTGACGTTCAAAGTGAAAAGTGCGACGCCGACAGTAGCAAGGGCAGACGTTCACCTTTCCACTTGGCGCTTTCCACTTCGTTTTGCCCTTTGAACTTTGCACGTTGCACTTCTCACATCCCCGTCTCATGGAACGGGATCGTGATGCGGACCGAGCCGCCGCCGCCCGACGCGGTGCCGAACTCGAATTGCGACTCCGACCCGTACAGCTGCTCGAGCCGCGCGCGCGTGTTGGCCAGCCCGATCCCGTCGTGCGCCATCGTCGGACGGAATCCGGGTCCGCTGTCGCGCACCTCGATGACGAGCGACCCGTTGAGCCGCGCCGTGCTCACGTGCACCTGCCCGGCGCCGCGCTGCGCGTTGACGCCGTGCTTGATCGCGTTCTCCACGATCGGCTGCAGGATCATCGTCGGCACGAGGCCGTCGAGTGTCTCCGACGCGATGCACTTCTCCACCGACAGGCGATCGGCGAACCGGATGCGCTGGATCGCGATGTAGTCGTCGAGGAAATCGATCTCGCGCGCGAGCGGAATTTCCTCGGTGTGCTCGTCAAGCGCCGCGCGCAGCAATCCGCTGAGGCGCCCGAGCGTTTCGGTAACCGCCGCCTGATCGCCCTTGAGCGCGAGCGTCGAGATCGCATTGAGGGTGTTGAACAGGAAGTGGGGGTTCAGCTGCGCGCGCAGTGCTGCAAGCCTCGCTTCCGCCAGGCTCGTACGCAGGTTGGAATAGTGGAGCGCGAGGTACATCCCCACCATCGCCAGGTACGTCAACACGTCGAGATAGAACAGGAGCCGCACGGCCAGCGCAAAGCCCTGGCGCAGGTGCGGCCAGTCGAGCACCTGGCCGGCCAGGTACACGCGCAGCGGCGTAATGGCCATCAGATGGATCGCGCCAAACGCCAGCGACGCGACCACGTGGACGACGACGCTCTGGATCCAGTTGCGGCGGTCGAAGGGGAACCTCCGCGCCAGCACGATGGTCGCGGCCGCCAGCGGCACAAGAAACACCCAGGACGGCAGCGCACGCATGAAGGCGCCGTGCCACGTCGCGTGCGGCTGCGTCGCGTACACCCACGAGGTTTCCATGACGCCGCGCACGGCCGAAAAGCCGATGACGATGAAGAGGCTGTTGGCCCGCTGGCGGCGCCGTTCGAGCGTGGTGCGGTCGTCTCGCATGATGTGTCGGCGCCCGGCGGTCCCCACGACGGCGGCGGCGGGCGTCCTCCGAGGGCTCGTGTTGGGGCGGATTTAAGCACGAACGCGCGGGCGGTCCAAGCGCCCAGGGGCTTCCGAGCGTCATTCTGTCCCCGCGCCGCTCGTTCTGTCCCTTTTCCATTGTTCAGTCTCACGGTGATAGGCACAATCCCGCCACGGCCGGCGCAGCGCAGAGAGAACCGCCGGTTGTTGAGGAGGAGGATGATGCGGACGCGCGCCCGATGTGCAGTGGCAACTCTCGCGTGTGTGTTGATCGTCCCTGTCACGGCGTTCGCCGAAACGACGATCGCCGGTCTCGTCAAGGACACATCGGGAGCCGTGCTCCCCGGTGTCACCGTCGAGGCGTCGAGCCCCGCGTTGATTGAGAGGACGCGGACCGCCATCACAGACGGTTCCGGGCAATACAAGATCTTCGACCTGCGGCCCGGCATCTACACCGTGACGTTCACGCTCACCGGGTTCAACACGGTCAAGCGCGACGGCGTGGAACTGACCGCCGACTTCACGGCGACCATCAACGCCGATCTGAAAGTGGGCGCGGTGGAGGAAACGATCACCGTCACGGCCGAATCGCCCACCGTCGACGTGCAAAGCATCACGACGCGCACGATCATGACGCGGGACGTCATCGACGTCATTCCCACCGGCCGCAACATTCAGGCGATCGGGATCATGATTCCGGGCACGGCCGTGTCGCTCGGCGGCGGCGGCGCGATCTCGCGCGACGTCGGCGGATCCGGCGGCCTCCAGCAGTCGCCGCTGCAGTATCGCGGCTCCGGCGACAGCGTCCAGACGATCGAAGGCATGCGGCTGAACAACCTCTGCGCGTCAGGTCAGTTCAGCGGCGTGTACTGGAACGACGGCAGTTTCCAGGAGCTCAGCTACGTCACTGGCGCCGATTCGGCCGAAATGGGCCAGGGCGGCATGCGCATCAACATGGTGCCGAAAGACGGCGGCAACTCGTACCGCGGCATCGTCTTCGGCAACTACACGCCATCGAGCTGGTCGGCCGACAACTGCGAGTCGCCCGGCGTCGGCAAGGCGTGCGCGCGCGCGCCCCTCCTCGGCGATCAGACGTTCAACAAGACGAGCAACTTCCTCACCAACGTCAGCGTCCTCACGAAGAACTACGATTTCAACCCGGGCGGCGGCGGTCCCATCGTGAAGGAAAAGGCGTGGTTCTACGCGACCTTCCGCTATCTCGGCGTCAACAAGACCGTCGCCGACAGCTTCTTCGACAACGATCCGTCACCGTTCCGCTACTCGCCCGATACGAGCCGCCCGGGGATCGACGACGGACACATTCGAAGCGTGACAGGACGCCTGACGTTCCAGGTCAGCCAGAAAGACAAGGTGTCCTACTACCACGACGAACAGGACAAGGTGCGCGGCCACTGGGGGATCGCGTCGAACATCCCGCCGGAGGCATCGGCGATTCAGGCGACGCCCACCAGCTTCGTGTCGGTGACGAAGTGGACCCGCACGCACACGAACCGGCTGCTGTTCGACGCCGGGTTCGCCGTCTACGACCAGCAGTACCAGGAAATCTATCAGCCGAGCGTTTTTGCCGGACCGATCCCGCTGGTCACGCTGGTCGACAACAGCACGAACAAGAACGCCAACGCCTGGAACAACCCGGCCGATCATTACTCGAAGCTCTTCACCGAGCAGTTTGCCGCGTCGTACGTCACCGGCGCACATGCGATGCGCATCGGCGTCACGATCAGCCAGGCGCGGTGGCGCCTCGCGCAGCAGTGGACCAGCGACGTCTCGGCGGTCACCTATAACGGCCTGCTGCCGAACGGCAATCTCAACCCCGTCAACGTCACGCTGCGCATCCCGACCGATCGCAGCAACGCGATCAAGAACGACAGCGCCGTGTTCGCCCAGGACAAATGGACGATGCGGCGCGCTACCGTCACCGCCGGCATCCGCTGGGACTGGTTCATCACCGAAACGCGGCCTGAAACGCTGCCGGCCAGCACGTGGAACCCGGCCATGTCGTTCGACACCTGCGCCGACGGCATCAACAACGCCGCGCTGGGCTGCGTCGGCCGCGTCGCGAACTGGAAGGACCTCAGCCCGCGGCTCGGCATCTCGTACGACCTGTTCGGCAACGGCAAGACGGCGGTCAAAGCCAGCGTCGCGCGGTATGTGAACGGCGTCGGCCTGGCGGCCCTCAGCATCACCGACAACGCCAACCCGGAAGTGTCGATTGGCACGACCGACACGCGTGCCTGGCGCGACCTCGACAACAACGGCTCGCCGTTCACGTCCGCGGGCGTCATCCAGCTGAACGAGCTGACGGCGTCGACCGCCACACCGAGCTTCGGCAAGAACATCCCGTCGTCGACGACAGTTGATCCCGCTATTCTGAACGGCTGGAACAACCGCGCGTACAACTGGGAATACGCCTTCAGCGTGCAACACGAGGTGATGCCGCGGATGTCGGTGAACGGCAGCTGGTTCCGCCGATCGTTCGGCAACCAGACGGTGACCGTCGATCAGCGCTACAGCATCGCGAAGGGCAGCTACGACGGCCCGTTCTGCGCGAACGCGCCGGTCGATCCGAACCTGCCGGGCGGCGGGGGCTACCAGGTGTGCGGCCTGTACGACCTGAAGCCGACGGTCGCCGCGCTCAACCAGCCGGTCAACAACCTGCAGACGTTCTCGTCGAACTACGGCGGTGAAGAGAACATCTATCAGGGCTTCGATGTGGCGGTCAACCTCCGTCCACATCCCGGCGTCTTCCTGCAGGGCGGCGTGGGAGCCATCAAGCGCATCTTCGATCAGTGCAACCTGACCGACTACGGTGTCGTGTCCATCCTCGGTCCCATCAACACGGCGGCGATCAACCTGACGGAAGTCGCCGAGACGTTCCCGGACGGCACGCGCACCTGTCACCAGGACCTGAAGTACCGGCCGGACCTGAAGCTGCTCGGCTCGTATGCGCTGCCGCTGGACGTGATCGTCAGCGGCACGTATCAGTACGTGCGCGGCATCCAGACCGGGCTCGTAGCCCCCAGCCTTCAGGCGACGTGGACCGCGATGCCCGTGACGTCGACCACGCTCGGGCGCCCCTACTCGTCTGGCGCCACCACCAAGAGCATCAATCTGATCCCGGTGGGCGCCAATTACGGGCCGGACAACCTGCATCAGCTCGACCTCAAGCTATCGAGGCGCTTCCGGTTCCAGCAGCGCTACGCGCTGCGGCTCGACTTCGACGCGTATAACATCCTCAACACCGAATGGCCGTACACGCGGACCGCGACGTTCTCGACCGCCACCTCCGCGGCGTGGCTGCGGCCGACCAACGTCCTCCAAGCGCGGTTCTTCAAGTGGGGGGCGCAGTTCGAATTCTGAGAGAGAACGAGGACACAGAGGAGACGCAAGGACACAGAGGCGCGCGTCAGCATCCTCTGTGTCGTGTTCTCTGTGTCCTTTGTTGCCTCTGTGTCCCTTGCGCAGCGCAGCACAATCACGCCGGCGCCGGGCTTGATCTCGCGCGGCGCCCGGTGGCCCTGCGCACCGGCATCGGCAAGGCCCACGATCCGGTCGACACGAAATCGGCGCAGGCCCAGGCGTTCTACGACCAGGGCCTCGCCTACCTTCACTCCTACGTCTGGCTCGAGGCCGCGCGCTCGTTCAATCAGGCCCTGACGCTCGAACCTTCGCTCGCCGTCGCGCACGCGATGCTCTCGATCGCCTACACGGAGCTGAACGCGCCGGCGGCGGCGCGCGAGGCGCTCGAGCGCGCGTCGGCGCTCGGCGCCACAACCTCGGCGCACGACCGCCGGCACATCGAGGCGCGCGCGCTGCAAGCAGCGGCCGAAGCGTCGCGCTCGAAAGACGCGCTGGCGGGTTACCGCAAGGCGCTCGACGCCGCGGTGACGGCCCTTCCCGGCGACGAGGAATTCTGGCTACTCCGCGGGCTGGCCGAATCGTCCGATCCCGCCGAGCGGGGCCAGGGGAGCGTCGACGGATCGATTCCGTACTACAAGAAGGCGCTCGCCGCGGCGCCCGATCATGTCGCGGCGCACCATTACCTGACGCACGCGTACGAAAGCCTGGCCCGCATAGACGAAGCGCTGAAGGAAGCTACCACGTACGCAACACTGGCGTCCGAGGTCCCACACGCACGGCACATGCGAGGCCACGAACTGCGGCGGACGGGCCGAGTCGACGAGGCAATCGCGGAGTTCACGGCCGCCGACACGCTCGAGCGCGCGTATCTCGCGAGCGAACAGTTGCCGGTCGACACCGACTGGCACTTCCAGCACAACCTCGATCTCCTCGGCACGTCGTACCAGTACGCAGGTCAGATGGGGAAGGCCGAACCGCTGCTGCGCCAGTCGTTCGCCATTCAGTCGTTGCTTGTGGAACAGGAAATCAACAAGCGCGAGTGGCCGTCGTTTCTGCTCGCGCGCGGACGCACGAAAGAGGCGCTCGACGCCGCAGGGGCGATGGCCTCGCATCGATTCCCGCTCGTGAGCGCGGCGGGCCACATCATGATCGGCGAGATCAGGCTGGCCATGAACGACCCGCGCGCGGCCGCCGACGAGGCCAACCAGGCGTTGCGGCTGATGCGAGGCGCCGAGGGCGCGGGCCTCCTCGCCAATTCGCTCCAGGCGCTCCAGGGTGAATTCCTCCTGCGGACCGGGCAGCGCGACAAGGCATGGCCGATGCTCGAGGACGTCGCGCGAAAGCTGCGCGCCGCGCCGGGGCCCGACGCCTGGACGCAGGCCGTCTTCACGCTCGAACGGATTGCGCGCGTGGCGCGCGAATCCGGCGAGTGGAACGTCGCCGACTGGGCGGCGCAGCAGATGATCGCGCACGATGCGCGTTACGCGGGCGGCCACTTCGCCGCGGGCCTGGTCGCCGAGCATCGCGGCGAGCGGGACGCCGCGCATCAGGCCTTCGAGCGTGCCGGAACGCTCTGGAACAAGGCGGATCCGGGGCTGCCCGAACTCTCGAAAATTAGAACCGTACGCGTGAGGTAGCTCTGGAACGGGCTTTAGCCGTCCCTCCTGCCGCCGTCCCTCTGTTAACGCCAACGCCAGCCCCATCGTCCTTGTCGAAAGGAGGCATCACATGAGGCGGTCGCTGGTCGTTCTTGTCGCACTCCTGAGCAGCGCAACGATAGGCATCACAGGCAGCTCGACGAATCCCGCTCGGGCTGACGACCTGGTGGCCCACGAGTGGGGCACGTTCACCTCCATCGCAGGCGGTGACGGCACCGCCGAGGAGTGGCTGCCGCTCGGCGGACCGCCCGACCTGCCCTGCTTCGTCGAGCACCTCTCGCTCGACCTGAAGGGCGGGCTGTACGGCACGGTCCGCATGGAAACGCCGGTCCTGTATTTCTACGCGCCGCGCGACACGAAGGCCAGCGTCAGCGTCCGGTTCAACCAGGGCATGGTGACGGAGTGGTTTCCGCGCGCCGACGTGACGCCGACGATCGTCAAGCCGGACGACGCACGTCGCATGCCGCACAACGATTTCGCGGGCACCATCACGTGGCCGGCCGTCACCATCCACGCTGCTCGCGACGCGTCGTTCCGGCACGACGGGAGCGGCAGCCATTATTACGTGGCGCGGGACACCGAGGCCTCGCCGTTGACCATCGACGCAGAGCGCGAGAAGTTCCTGTTCTATCGGGGCGTCGGCGCGTTCCAGCCGCCGCTCGCGGCCGTCGCGTCAGACAACGGCGGCGCGATCGTGCGCAGCCGGATGGATGCACCGGTTGGAACCGTCATGCTGTTCGAGAACCGCGGAGGCCGCATCGGCTACCGCCTCGTCGACACCATGGCCCGTGAGGTGACCTTCGGTCCGCTCGTGCTCGAAGGCGAGACCGCCCCGGCGCACCGCGAGTTGCAGCACGCACTGACAGCGCATGGCCTGTATGCGCAGGAGGCGGACGCGATGATCCGGACGTGGCAGGACTCGTGGTTCGAGGAAGGGACGCGGCTGTTCTACATCGTGCCGCGGCAAGCCGTCGACGACATCCTGCCGCTCGCGATCACGCCGGCGCCGGCCGCCCTCACCCGCGTGTTCGTCGGCCGCATCGAACTCTTCACACCGGCAACGTTGCAGACCGTGGAGCAGGCGCTGGCCGCCAACGACCAGGACACGCTGATCAAGTACGAGCGCTTCCTGCCGTCGATCGTGAGACGTCTCGTTCCGCGTGCGAACGCGGCACAACGCTCCCAATGGGCGCGTGCGATCGAGCAGACCGCGCGAGCGGTGGCACGAACACAGCCAGCGGTATGCCGATGATTGAAACCACGGTAGCGAACGGGCTTCAGCCCGTTCCACCGGGACACTAAAGGTCGTCCCCTACTCGTACCGGAGCGCGGTCATCGGGTCGACTCGCGACGCCCGGCGCGCAGGGACGTAGCACGCCGCGAACGCGACGACTGCCAGCAGCGCGCCGACAGCGGCGAAGGTCGGCGCGTCCGTCGCCTTGACGCCGAACAGCAGCGAGTCGAGCACGCGGTTCAACGCCAGCGCTCCGGCGATTCCCACGACGAGGCCCGCCGCCGCGAGCGACATGCCTTCCTTCAGCACCATCGACACGACGCGCGCGTCGCCCGCGCCGAGCGCCCGGCGAATGCCGATCTCCTGCGTGCGCTGCGCGACCGAATAGGCGATCACGCCAAACAGCCCCATGGCGGCCAGTACGAGCGCGATACTGGCAAACACGACGATGAGCACCATGTTGAAGCGCGGCTTGCCAACCGATCGCGACAGATACTCCTCCATCGTCCGCACTTCCGACACGGGGATCGTGCGATCGATCTCGCGGATCGCGCTCGACACCGCGGCGGCGACGCGCACCGGATCGCCCGACGTCCGCATGACGACGTAGTGTGAGCCGCCCGGCTGCTGCAGGTTGGCCAGAAAGAGCGCAGGCTCCGGCGGCCGCTCCAGGCCGATGTGCCGGACGGAGCCGACCACGCCCACGATCTCCTGCGCGCCGGTGTCCGCCCCCCACAGGACGTGCAGGCGCTTGCCGACGGGATTCTCGCCCGGGAAGTAGCGCCTGGCGAGCTCGTCGTTGATGATGGCCACAGGCGGAGCACCAGCTCGATCGCGGCTCTCGAAGGTCCGGCCGCTCAGCACCGGAATGCTCATCGCCGCGAAATATCCGGGCGAAATGATGAACGTCTGAGCGGACGGCCCGTCGCCGGGGCGCGGCGCGGGCCGATCGTCTCGCCAGAAGCCGGTGGCCGACAGGACGCCCGACAACGGGAGGCCGTGGATGGATCCGGCGGCCTTCACTTCAGGCACGGCGCGAATCCGTTCGAGCGCCTGCTCGAGAAACGACGCGGCGCCCTGCGGCGATTGAAAGCGTCCCCCAGGTGCGAGACGCAGCGTCAGCGCGTGGTCGCTCGCAAAGCCGGGATTCACCTGCAGCAGACGCCCGAAGCTCCTGATGAAGAGCACGGCGCCGACGAGCAGCATCATCGACAGCGCCAGTTCGGCGACGACGAGCGCGGCGCGCGCCCGGCCGCGGCTGGTCGAGACGCCCCGCGCGCCCTCCTTGAGACCCGCTTGTGGATCGCTCGTCCCCGCCTTCAGCGCAGGCGCGACGCCAAACAACACACCCGTACCGATGGTAATCGCCACGGTAAACAGCAGCACCGTTCGATCGACGCCGACCGCCGTGATGTTGTGGATCGACATGCTGGCGGGAATCATCGCGACAAGAACCCGCGTGGCCCAGACGGCGACAAGGGCGCCGGGCAGCCCGCCGGCGGCCGCGAGCGTCACGCTTTCGACGAGCAGCTGCCGCGCCACGCGCCGGCCCGACGCGCCGAGCGCCCGCCGCAGCGCGATTTCGCGCTCGCGCCGCGTAGCACGAATGAGCAGCAGGTTGGCGACGTTGGCGCAAGCGATCGCCAGCACGAAGCCCACTGCGCCGAACAGGACCAGCACGGCGACGCGCACATCGCCGACCGCCTGTTCGCGCAGCGCAACCACGGTCACGCCCCACCGCGCGTTGAACTCGGGACGCAGTTCGCGCAGCTGGCCGGCGACGCGATCCATATCTGCGCGCGCGCGATCGAGCGACACGCCTGGGGAGAGCCGTGCGATCGCGGACAGGAAGCGCCCCGTGCGCGCCATGAATTCTCGATCCATGCCCAGAGGCAGCCAGACTTCCGCGCGCGTGTCCGGCAGCCGGAAGCCCGGCGGCATGACGCCGACTACTTCGACAAGGCGGTTGTTCATTGTGATGCGTCGGCCGACGACGCCGCGATCGCCGCCCCAGCGGCGCTGCCACAGCTCGTGGCTCAGCACCGCCACGTTGTTGTTGCCGGGCGCGTCTTCTTCGGGCCGGATCGTCCGCCCGAGGAGCGGCCGCACACCGAGCGTCTCGAAGAACCCGTCCATGACGACGAGGCCGAGCACCTGCTCCGGATCGCCCTCGCCCGACAGGTTGACCGGCAGTTGAGTGAAGGCGCTCATCCGGTCGAACGATCGGCTGCGGCTCCTCCACTCGAGCACGTTGATCGGGTTGTCGCGACAGCACGTGATTCGCGTGTCCGTCGCAATCGCCTGCGCGCCCGGCAGCTGTCGCTCCTCCCACAGCATCACCAGCCGATCGGCGTCAGGAAACGGGAGGGGCTTGAGCAGGACGGCGTTGACGACGGAGAAGATGGCGGTGCTCGCGCCGATGCCTAGCGTCAGCGCGAGGATGGCGATGGCGGTAAAGCCGGGAGTCCGGATGAGGGAGCGGAGCGCGTAACGGAAGTCGCCGAGCATGCGGGGTACCTCCCCACGGCCTGAAACGGCCGGGCCAGACAGTCCTGCCTGCTCCTGATTACTCGACGGCGCCGCGGAAGTTACGTTTGCCGGACCGTGGACTGCGTGCGGCTACCGGAACAAGTCGGTCGAGTCAGCCGTTGTGAACAACGGAGCAAGCGGCAATTCCCCTTTCAACGCGCCTCCCATCGCTTCAGATGCCCTCTGCACGACCTCGTCTGAGTACTGCGTCTTGTGGCAGGCCATCGCGCGGCGGGATGCTTCGAGGTCCGCTGGGGAGAACGACACGTGGGTGCTGAAATGCTTTGCCAGGGGGATCAGGAATGGCGGCTCTCCGCGTGCCGGATTCACCACCCGAAATCCCTCGGCTGGAAGGGAAACGTAGAACAGGCGCTCAGGCACGCCCGGCGCGCCGGCTCGAACGAGCTGCGTCACGACGCTGCTCACAATCCGATGGTCCGGATGGCCGGTGGCTCCATCGGGGCCCCACGTGATCACGGCGTCGGGACGAAGCCGTTGCAGCTGTTCCTGCAGCCGCGCGGTCAACTGAAACAGACGCGTGGGATCCTCCATGTAGCTGCCGAGCTGTGCGTCCGGAAACCCGAGCAGGATGGGTACGTGGACTCCCAGTGCATGCGCCGCGCACCGAGCTTCGTCGCCGCGTACGCGTGCGAGCTCCGGGCCACGCGGGATCGACGTATGCGACCCTCCTTGGGCGCCGTCCGTCGCAATGATCAGGTGGACCTCCACGCCCTCGCGGGCGTAGCGGGCGAGAATCGGCGCCGCCGCGCCTTCGTCGTCGGCGTGAGCGAATACCGCGACCAGCGTCTTGGATGCGCCCTGGGCCAGCACCTGCGGAAACACGCTCGATTCGAGAAGAGGAGCGAGCAGCGTGATCAGTCGATACAGCAGCGCCGTGACCACGAGTGCAGCGATCACCAGCGTGCAGCTCGCGATTGTCTCGAACACCACGTCTTCAGATCTTCTGTTTGGCATGACCGCCTCCTGAACGCCACGATAGGGCGGTTCGAGACGATTTGGGCTTGAGGAAACCTTGAGGTTTCCCTGATCACGCGTGACGGGTGGGTTCGTGCCTCGGCAAGAGAGCGCCAAGCATCGGGCGACCGGCCAGCGCAGTGTGCCAGCCGTAGGCGGCCAGCGCGATGACTGTCGCCACAATGAGGCGAGACGATGAGGCGTACGGCACCGACGAATCGACGGCGATCGGCATCAGCGTCAGGAGCACGCTGACCAGCCAGGCGACCAGCATCGTGAGCAGGCCAAAGCGGACGGCCACCAGCACGATCGCGGTCTGAAATGCCGCAAACAGCACGACGTCGGCGACGGACGGAGCGAAGTAGTCGGCTGGGGCATTGGCGAGCATCCACCCGCCGTGGTTGACCACGTAGTTCACGGTATACCCCAGGATCGTCGCCGCCATCGCGAGCGAGCGCCGACGGACGAGCATGAAGAGCACGAACAAGAGAAGGAACAGCAACATGGTGCCGCCCCACACGGGAATGTTCATCACCGAGCCGATGATGCGCGAGAGCGCGTACCGCCCGCCGAGGAGCAGGTCACTCGACGCGGCCATTCCGTCGAACGGACTGCTGGAGGCGCCAACCGGAAACTGCGGCGGTCGACCCGACCAGCTCCGCTCCAGCGTGTGAAGCGCGAGGGTCAATGCCGCACCGATCGCGACGAGCACGCCGAACAGCACATCGCGTCCGACGAGCGGATCGCGGCGGCTGCCGGCCAGCAGTCGGCTCCATCCGATCATGGTGTCAGGCCAAACCCGGCGGAGATGAGGTTCGAGCGCGATGTACAGCAGCCACACGAAGGCCGGGACGTAGAACACGAGCACGGGTCCTCGTGTGAGCATCAGCAGACTGCCGGTTTCGAGCGCATTGCTCGCCGCACCCGCCGCGAGGAGGAACATGCTCAACCGCAGCGCACCGCGTCGATCACCGCGGCCGAGCCGCAAATTGCGCAAGGCAAGCAGGACGGCGACCACAGAGAGCAACGGGCCCACGGCTGTACGCATCAAGAGACCGACGCGCTCACCTGACGTTCTGCCTGGAGCAGCGTCCTCGTTCTGGGCGTTGGTCCACGGCGCGACGATCTCGAAATAGACGGGCTTCCCGAACGCGGCGGCCGCTTCGATCCGAATGGGCACGTTCCGGCGCTCAGGATATGCGCCCTCCCATGCGGCCCGCGTGTCAGCGAAGATCGGCGGAATCCATTGCGGCGTGACGGCCGAGAACTGCGCGATCGAGAGGCCGGCCTCCGTGAACAGTGACTGCCAGTCCGCCACTGATGTCGACGTAGACGCGCCAGCGCGTGGCTGCGGCGTCTCGATCTGCACCGGGACGGCCACGAGGCTGACCAGCCGCCCTGTTCGATCGAGAGCCAACGACAACATGCCCGAACGCGTGGCTGGAGGATTCACACGCGTCACGATGTTGGCTCCGCCAACCGGCATCAACACCCGCGGACTTTGGCGGTACCAGAACAGGAGTGCCGGCGGCTGAGCGTTCGCAAGTGCCCGCCAGCGCGTCGGCGATCGGTCGTGCTCATCGACATACTGCAGATAATCGATATCGGTCGCGTATCCAATCGCCTCATCGGCGGCCGGATCCGGGTAGCCCAGGTTCCGCAGCAGAGTATGCGCTCTCTCGGTGAGGGCTTCCGGGCTGCGTTCGATCTGCGTCATGCCGATCAGACTCACGTGGCGCGTGAGCGGAGCGAGGGCGATCAGCCCAATCAGCACGCCGGCAAAACACAGGGCGCCGATGGCGGGCGATAGCGTGCCCGGCTCTCCGGCTGCGGCAACCATGTCAGGCGACGGCGTCTCGCCGGCGGCCATCGCCGCTGCGAGCGGATCTCCGCCCGGCAATGCAGCCGCGACGGCGATAGCCGATGGCGGGCGGCGCGCCGGGTCGCGTTCGAGACAGCGCAGGATCACGCGCTCGATGGCCGGATCGAGATCGGGTACATGCGTCGAGGGGTTGGGCGGAGGCGCTGCGTTCGGCGCACGCCCGCCAAGATGGGCGCCGGCATCGAGCGCACGTTTACCCGTGAACATTTCGTACAACACGAGCCCCAGCGCGTGCACATCGGTCCGGGTCGTGACCTCTCGTCCTTCCTGCTGTTCCGGCGCCATGTAGCCTGGCGTTCCTGCGATCTCACGCGCGGCGCGCTCCTTGTGAGCAACATCCGCGAGACCAAAGTCCGCGAGGTGCGCCCGGCCTCGCCCGTCGATCAGCACGTTGGCGGGCTTGAGATCGCGATGCAACACGCCGCAGCCGTGTGCCGCCGCGAGACCGGCGCAGAGCTGGCGTGCGAGTTCGAGCGCCTTGGCCGATGGCAGCCGGCCAATGCGGCGCAGCAACGACGAGAGATCCTCGCCATCGATGTACTCCATCGAGAGGAAGTGCTGGGCGCCGACTTCGCCGATGTCGTGGACGCGGCACACATGCGGATGGGAGACTTGCCGCGCGAGCCGGACTTCCTGATGGAAGCGCGCCAGCCGGTCGGCGCGATGCGTGACATCCTGCGGCAGGAACTTGAGCGCAACGGCTTGCCCGAGCTTCAAGTCCTCGGCTCGATAGACTTCACCCATGCCGCCACGGCCGAGCAGGCCAACGATCCGGTAGCGGCCTGCCAGCATCGTGCCGGGAACGAATTGCGCGCCGTCGAGCGCGTCCGACGAAGGCAGCCGATCGGGCGCGGGTACGGTCAGCGTTGCCGCTTGTGACGGGTCCAGGCGGGCGCCGCATGCCAGGCAATAGCGGCTCGTCTCCGGAACGTCGCGCCCGCAGGCAGGACACTGCATCGGATCGGCAGGATTCTAGCCACGTGGTGAGGGTATCGCCAGGGCAACGCGGAGACGCCCTCTCGTATAATCCGCCAGGCGCTGGAGAACGTGAGCGCGATTGTCGTCGACGTCGGCGCACGGCTGGTGAGACGGGAGGGGATCGACGTCCAACTCGCGCCGAAAGTGTTCGAGCTGTTGCTGATCCTCGTCAGGAACCAGCCGAATGCCGTACCGCACGAGCAACTGCACGCCGCGCTCTGGCCTGGCGTGCATGTCTCCGAGACGAGCCTGCCGGCACTCGTCACGCAGCTTCGCAAAGCGCTCGGCGATACCTCTGGCGGTGGTCGCGTGATTCGCACGCTGCACCGCGTCGGGTACGCGTTCATCGGAGATGCGATCGTCTGCGGCCACGCGCCAGTCGAAACGCCCGTCTGTCGGTTGATCTGGCGGCGCGAAGCCTTTGAAGTCCCCGCCGGCAAGACCGTGATCGGCCGCGACCGCGGCTGCGCCGTTCAAATCGATGCGGACTCGGTGTCGCGCCACCACGCTCGCCTGCACGTGGCCGAAGGCGCGATATCGATTGAAGATCTCGGGAGCAAGAACGGCACATGGGTCAACGGCGAACGCATCCGTGGCACGGCCCTGCTGACGGACGGAACGAATGTTCGGCTCGGCTCGGAAACCATCCGTCTGGAGCTCGGCATCGACGGGCGGCCGACAAGAACGGCAACGGGCCCATGATCAGGCGACGGCCTGAAGACGCTGGCCTTCCGGCACAACTGCGAGCTACTTGTACCGGACCGTCGACTGCGTGCGGCCGTTGGTGACCGTGAAGGACCCGTCCTCGCTCGCGCTCAGCCTGATCCAGTGGCCGGCGTCCTTGTCGCCGTCATCCACGTTCGCGATGAACGAATCCGGGAAGTTCTGCGCGCCCTCGTTGCGGGTGCGATGGAGCTGCCAGACGCCCTCGATGCCGGGGGCCTGGCGCAACGTGTCGAACGCCTCGGGGTCGCCGCCCTTGCGCGGGCCGTTGTTGAGAATGGCCACGCGCGGCCGGATGGCGGCGGGCACGGCCGGACTGCTGGAGTCGTCGTTGCCGTGGTGTGACACCAGGAACGCATCGACGCGGCCGAGGAGATTCACGGGACAGACCAGCGCGTTCAGGCTTCTTCCGTATAGATCACCCAAATCCAGGAACGAGAACCGGCCGAACGTGAGACGGATGCCGATTGACTGCTGATTCTCGGACGCCTGCCCTTTTTTCGCATCCCCGGCGGGCTTGCACGCGGTGTTCGGCTGTCCCCCGCCGGACAGCGGCGTCGTGATTAACGATCCCCCAGCGCTTGCGACCTCGATCGTCACACCGTTCAGCGGCAGTCGATCGCCGGGCTTCGGATGGACTTGCGCTCCCGCCGTCCGCACTGACGCGTAGGCGGTGAACGACTTCAGCGCGAATTCGTCCTTCTCGACCGGCGAGCCGTAGTCGACGAACGTCCGGACCGGCAGCCGTTTGACCACCTCGGCGGCGCCGCCCATGTGGTCTTCGTGAAAGTGCGTGATGAGGAGGTAATCGAGCCGGGTCACGCCGGCCGCTTTCGCAACAGCGGCGATGCGATCGGGATCTCTATTGCCATTGCCCGACCAGCCGGCGTCGATGAGCATCGACTGCCCCGCCGGTGTCACGACCAGCGTGGACTGCCCGCCGTCGACGTCGATGAAGTAGATGTCGAGTGTACCGGCGGCGATGGTGCCGATCGCCGCAACCAGAAGACTTGCGAGCACGGCGAGAATCAGGCGCTTCATACGCGCATCATGTTACGTCCTGACGCAGAACAGGAACGGCTGTTGTACAGTTCACTCCCGATGAAGAAGTTTGTCTGCCTTCTGGGGGCTTTTGCATCGTCCGTGCTCGTCATCGCAGCGGGCCAGGATCAGTCACCACTGCTGAAAGCCTATTCGCCGGTCACCGCGTCGCGGCTTCTCAAGCCGGTCGACGGCGACTGGCTGATGATCCGCCGCACGTACGACGGCTGGGGCTACAGCCCGCTCGAGCAGATCAACGCCGCCAACGTCGGCCGCCTGCGACAGGTCTGGATGATCGACACAGGCGAATCACGCGTCCACGAATCGGCGCCCGTCCTCAACGCCGGCGTGATGTTCGTGACGACGCCGAACAACCAGGTGATCGCGATCGACGCGAAGACCGGCGCCGTGCTGTGGCGCTATCGGCGTCCTCGCGCGCGTGGCGCGCTGGTGCCGCACGACACCAACCGCGGCGTCGCGCTTTACGGCACCAACGTATATTTCGGCGCCGGCGAAGCGATCGTCGTCGCCCTGGACGCGCGGACGGGCAAAGAAGTGTGGACCGCGACGGTCGCCGACAACAGTTCGGGCTACTACATCTCGCTGGCGCCGCTCGTCGCCAACGGCAAGGTGATGGTCGGCACGTCGGGCGGCGAGTACGGCGTGCGCGGATTCGTCGCGGCGCTCGACCCGGACACGGGCAAGGAGCTGTGGCGGACGTTTACGATTCCCGCGCCCGGCGAGCCCGGACACGAGACGTGGCCCGCGGGTGATGCGTGGAAGCACGGCGGGGCCCCGGTCTGGGTGACTGGCAACTACGATCCCGCGACGAACCTCGCGTACTGGGGCACCGGCAACGGCGGTCCGTGGATGGGCGATCAGCGTCCTGGCGACAACCTGTACACGACGTCAGTGGTGGCGCTCGACGTCGCGACCGGCGCGATCAAGGGGCACTTCCAGTATCACCAGAACGATTCCTGGGACTGGGACGAGGTGTCGCCGCCGCTCCTCATCGACTACAGGCGCAACGGCCGGACGATCAAGGGCCTCGTCGACGTCGCGCGCAACGGCTACCTCTGGTTTCTCGATCGCGGCACCGGTCCGATCACGTTCGTCGAAGGCAAGCCGTACGTGTACCAGAACGTGTTCACGCGGCTCGACCCGAAAACAGGACGTCCTGACGTCGACGTCAGGCGCAAGCCCGCGACCGGGAAGACTGCGTCGTACTGTCCCGACGCGCACGGCGGGAAGAACTGGCCGCCGGCTGCGTACAGCCCGAAGACGCGCCTGCTCTACATTCCCGCGACCAACAACCTGTGCGGCGAGACGACCGGCGTGCCGGTCGAATACGCGCCGGGACGCAACTTCGGCGGCGTAACCGGCTTCGGTTCGTCCATCGCACCGGGCGCCGATCACTTCGGCGAAGTGCAGGCCTGGAACGTCGACACGGGGAAGCTCGTGTGGAAGCACGACTTCACGAAGTCGCCGAACTGGGGATCCGTGCTGGCGACGGGTGGCGGGCTCGTGATCAGCGGCGGCACCTCGGACCGCAAGCTGCACGCCTTCGACGCCGCGACGGGGAAGCTGCTCTGGGAATCCGACGCGCTCAACTCCGGTGCAATCGCGCCGCCGTCGACATTTCTCATCGACGGCAAGCAGTACATCGCCGTCGAGACCGGGTGGGGCGGCGACGTGACGGGCACGCAGGCCGCG
>Ga0066903_100001417_pt1 | contig 17473 bp, 13 predicted proteins | sample PanSoiMetaGPlot1_FD_67491 | JGI IMG/M metagenome (GOLD analysis project Ga0066903, IMG submission 67491) | Tropical forest soil microbial communities from Panama analyzed to predict greenhouse gas emissions - Panama Soil - Plot 1 (version 2) | ecosystem: Environmental > Terrestrial > Soil >... | reverse complement strand
GGAGATTCTCGCGTTCGGCGACAGCCTGACGTCGGGCCGCGGCGTTTCGCGCGACAGCGCGTATCCGGCGGTGCTGCAGCAGCGTGTTGACGAGGCCGGCCTCCGCTACAAGGTGATCAACGCCGGCGTGTCGGGCGACACCTCGCGCCGCGCGGCGGCGCGCTTCGACGACGCCCTGACGTCCAACGTTCGCATCGTCATCGTGGCGCTGGGCGCCAACGACGGGCTGCGCGGCGTGCCGATTGCCCAGATCCGATCGAATCTGTCGCGCATCATCGAAACCGCGCAGTCGCGCGGCATCGCGGTGCTGTTGTGCGGGATGGAAGCGCTGCCGACGTACGGGTGGGATTACAGCCTCGCCTTTCACAGGACGTTCACCGAGCTGGCCAGCACCTACGACGTGCCGCTCGTGCCTTTCATCCTCGCGAACGTGATTGCGAACCCCGATCTGATGCAACCGGATCATGCGCATCCGAACGCCGCCGGCGCGCGGGTCATTGCTGACAACATCTGGCCGCATCTGAAGCGCCTCCTCACGCCGATCCCGGCTGCCCTCGACATCCGGTGACGACCGCACGGGTGTGATTCGACGCCTCGTTCCGATCGCGCTCCTCCTGGCGTGCGGCGCCGGCCGGCCGAGGGCCGCCGCGCCGGTGCATTACCGGTTCACGTTTCCCGAGGCCGAGCATCACTGGATGCAGGTGGAAGCACAGTTCAGCGAGATCGGTGACGCGCCGCTCGAATTGCGCATCAGCCGCTCCTCGCCGGGCCGTTATGCCATCCACGAGTTCGCGAAGAACGTGTACGACGTGCACGCGTTCGGCCGCGACGGTCACGAGCTGGCTGCCGATCGTCCGGACTCTTCAGGCTGGATCGTCCGTGAGCATGGCGGGGCCGTACGCGTGACTTACAAGGTGTACGGCGATCGCGTGGACGGCACGTATCTGGCGATTGACGCGACGCACGCGCATCTGAACATGCCGGCGGTCATCATGTGGGCGCGCGGCTTCGACGATCGGCCCGCGATGCTCGCTTTCGAACTTCCTCAACGCGCACCGTGGCGACTGGCCACGCAGCTGCACCCCGGCGGCACGGCGCTGGAAGCGACCGCCCCGAACCTTCAGTACCTGATGGACAGTCCGGTGGAACTCGCGCCCCTCGGATTGAAGGAGTTCGAGGTCGGCGGCCGGCGGTTTCGCTTCGCAGCCCATCATCTCGGCTCCGACGCCGAGCTCGCCGATCTGGTCCGCGACGTACAGGTCATCGTGCGTGAAGAGGGCGGCGTGTTCGGCGAGTTTCCCGAGTACGAGCCGGGAGACTACACCTTCCTCGCCGACTACCTGCCCTACGCGATGTCCGACGGCATGGAGCATCGCAACAGCACGGTGATGACGTCCTCGTCGTCGATCCGCGACGATCGGCTCGGCCTGCTCGACACGGTCGCGCACGAATTCTTTCATTCGTGGAACGTCGAGCGCATCCGGCCGCGCGACCTGGAGCCGTTCGATCTCGATCGCGAGAACACGTCGGGCAGCCTGTGGCTGGCGGAAGGCTTCACCGACTACTACGCCTGGCTGACGATGGCCCGCGCCGGCCTGCGCGACCGGACGAGCGCGCTGCGCGCCATGTCGGCGGTCGTCGATACGGTGGTGACGAGCCCGGGGCGCCGAGCGCGCTCGGCCGTCGAGGCGAGCCGCATGGCGCCGTTCATCGATGGCACGCGGCCCGTGGACCGGACCAACTGGCCTGCGACGACGCTGTCGTACTATCACTTCGGCGACGCGATTGCGCTGGCGCTCGACCTGACGCTGCGCGGCCGGGCCGACGCCCGCACGCTCGACGATTTCATGCGCGCCCTCTGGCGCGACTACGGACGGCCTGGCGGCGCACGCGAAGGTTACGTCGATCGGCCGTACAACAACAGCGAGGCGGAGGCGCGCCTCGCCGAGGTGAGCGGCGATCCCGCGTTCGCGCGCGACTTCTTCGCGCGTTACATCGAAGGGCGTGAGACGGCCGACTACGCGACCCTGCTGCGCCGAGCGGGGCTGCTCGTCCGCAAGATCAGCCCGGGGCGCGCCTGGTGGGGCGACGTCGACTTCGAGCTGCGCGACGGCATCGCTCGCGTGTCGTCGCTGGTGGCTGAGAGCTGGCCCGCCTATGCCAGCGGACTCGAGCAGGACGACACGGTCGTGCAGCTTGACGGCACGCGCATCAACTCGGCCGACGATGTCGCGGCGGTGCTGCGCCGACGCCGGCCGGGCGATCGCATCAGCGTGGCGTTCGTCGACCGCGCGGGCGCGACGCAGCGCGGTATGGTGACGCTGGCCGAGAACCCGCACATCGAGATCGTGGCGATGGAGAGCGCCGGCGCCCGGCTCGGCGCCGAGGAGCGCGCGTTCCGGGAGCGCTGGTTCGGATCGCGACAGTAGGCGGACACAACGGACTCGAGCGTGGCGGCCGCAAGGACGCGACGCAGGATGACACCCTCATGCCCGTACCCTGGCTCGGCATCTTCGACACGATGCTCGGAATCGCGAACCTCGTGCGCGGCTCCAGTGCGCGACGGCCGCCCGACGAAGCGCAAAGCGATCGACTGGCGACGAGCGGTCCCGGAGCCCTCGGTCACCTCGAGGCGCGCCTGGCCGGCGTGGTGGTTGCGGCACTGAAGGAAGCGTTCGAACGCGACAACCGGCGCCTGGAGCTCGAACGCGAACAGATGGAAGCCGAGCGGCGCCGGGCCGAACGCGCGCTCAGGCTCGAGCTGCGCCGTCAGGCCGCGGAGCGCGATATGGGCCGCCTGCGGCTCGTCGCCGGTCTGGCCGCGGCCAGCTGGCTCGGCACGCTGTTCTTCGTTGGCCGGTTGGCCAGCGCGGGGCTCGGCGGACGAATCGCGCTTGGCGTTGGCTGGGCGTGTCTGCTGGCGTCGCTGGCCGCGTCGTTTACCGGGCAAGCGCGGCTGGCCGATTCGGCGACGCCGTTCGACTCGGGCGATTTCTCTGAGACGCGACCATCGGCCGGGGCCGTCGGCGTGATGGCTCCCTGGCTGCTCGTCGCGGGCCTCGCGGTTGTTGCCGGGAGCGTGCTGTTCGCGGGCTGAACCGCAATCCAGACATCATCGAGGGAACAGCACGCCTGGTGCGAGCTTCCATTCGGGATCGATCGCCCGCTTGACGGCACGCATCTCGGCGATGCCCTCGGCGCCGTACAACTGCTCGAGCAGCAGCTGCTTGATGCCGCTGCGCCCCACGCCGTGCTCCGCCAGCGGCGCGCCTCCCAGCCGGATCGCTTCAGCACCGAGTGCGGCGATGGCCGCTTTCCCCGCCTCGACGTCGGCAAACGATCGAGGGATCACGTTGGGATGGAGATTGCCGTCGGAAATGTGACCCCACACCGCGGCGTCGAGGCCGCGGTGCCGGAAGGCCGTCTCGTAGGCGGTCATGAATGCGTCGAGGTGTTCGAACGGCACGATCATGTCGGCGGCTGTCTTCTCGATCCGGCCGTCGACGTCGCGTTTGGCCTGCCCGACACGCTTGTTCACGGCTGCCGGCACGCCTTCGCGCACCGCGAGCAGCTGATCGGCGCGTGCGCGGTCGCCGGGCACGGCGATCTCCACGTCGTCGAGAACGTCGGCCGCGTCGAGCTCGCGGCAGAATCGGACCAGCGGTCCGTCGGCGGCGTCCGCGTCGCGGGCGCGGCCAATCTGGTCGTACGCATCGTGCGCCGGAGTGTCGGCCGCGAGCTCGATCGTCACCAGGAGCGCGATGACGGTATCCGCGGGCACCGCGGCACCCATCGCCCGATCGACGCCGTCGTCGCGCAGCAGCTCGAGGCACCGGCGATCCATGTGCTCGATGGCGGACACGTCGATGCCGTTCGGATCGCCGCCGCGCCATGTGGCCTGCGCCGTGGCGCGCAGCCTGCCCACGAACGACATCGCCGTGTCCCGCGAGGAAAACGGGACGAGGGCGAGGCAGATGGCCGGACGGACCGGCACGACCCGAAGCGTGGCTTCGGTGATGAAGCCAAGCGTGCCTTCCGACCCGATGAAGAGATCGATGAGATCCATGCCCGGCGCCGCGAAGTAGCCCGCGGAGAGCTTGGCCGTCGCCGGCATGCGGTAACCCGGCACGGGTATCTTCGCAACGCCTCGCGACGTATCGATCTCGAAGTATCCGTCCGGATGCGCCTGCGTCTGCCCGCGCTCCACGTCGAGCACATCGCCTGACGGAAGAACGACGGTGATCGCGCGCACCCAATCGCGCGTCGTGCCGTACTTGAACGTCGCGGCTCCCGCCGCGTTGGTCGCGATGGTGCCTCCCACGAACGCGCCGGTGAAGGTGGGCGCGGGCGGGTAGTAGCGGCCGGCAGCCCGCAGCGCCGCGTCGAGCTCGGCGAGTGTCACGCCTGCCTGCACGCGCACGCTGTCGGCGCCGATCTCGACGATGTGGTTCAGGCGCGAGGTAGTCAGGACGACCTCGCCCATCGGTGTCGCGCCGCCGGTGAGTGACGACTGCGCGCCGACGGCGAGAACAGAGCGCTGCCGGTGGAACGCGTCGGCGACGTCGGCCTCGCTTGCGACGGCGATCACCGCGGGCGCGTGGCCTCCGGGGAAGTGGGCGGCGTCTTCGAGGACCGATCGGACGACGTCGGGATCGCGCTGAAGAGTCGACGAGCACGATCCGCCGGGCGGACGAGCGCGGATCGACCAGGCGGGCATTTGGCTATATTAGGTTGGATGCTCGCACAGCTGCTCGTGGTCGCCGCGTTCGTCGTGGCGCAGACGGCGGAGCCCGACGCGCCGGCTCGCGTGACGCAGCGCGAGTTCAAGCGCCTGCGCGCCGCGCAGAGCATCCTCGTCGTCGACACGCGCATCGCCAACACCTACCGCGCCGGACACATTCCAGGCGCCCTTTCCTTGCCGGTCGAAGGGGCCTCGTGGCCGCCCGAGTACGAGAAGGCGGTCGAAACCCTCAAGGCCGCCACGAAGCCAGTGATCGTCTACTGCGGCTGCGTGGCCGACGCCAATGCAGTCCGTGCGGCGCGACTGCTCAAGGACGCCGGCGTGCGCGACGTGCGCGTCCTGACGGGCGGATGGGTCGAGTGGTTCAACGGTGGCAATCGTGTGGCGAAGGGCACGAAATGAAAATGGCGATGCTGCTGCTTGCCGGCGCGTTAGCCGCACACTGGCCAGACAACGCGACGATTCGCGTCTGGGTCGATCCGGTACGTGCGCCCGCCGGTGGCGACGCGCTGGTCGAGAAGGCGATGCGCACGTGGACGGCTGTCGCCGGCGGGCTGCTGCGGCTCGAACGCACGACGTCGCAGGACGCCGACATCCGGGTTCACTTCTTCACGCCCGACTATCGCTACGGCATGGCGGCGCCGCGAGTGAACCCCGCAACGGGGCTGCTGACCCACGCCGAGGTCGTTGTGGCCGGCGAGGCTGCGGGCGACGCGCTCGACAGATCGATCGTCATCTACCTCACCGCGCTCCACGAGCTGGGTCACGCGCTGGGGCTCTCGCACACCGACAACTTCAACACGATCATGTATCTCTTCCGCCAGCCCGGCGACGGCGAGCGCTTCTTCGGCGCGTACCGGCGGACGCTGCGCACCGCCGACGACATCGGATCAACGACCGCCACCGGCCTTTCGCAGGACGATGTTGAAGCACTGAAGAAGCTGTACGCGAATCACTAGTCCTGATTCATGGTTCAGCCGGCACGCTTTCTGTGGTTGCGTCGCACATGGTCGCCCGCCGCTATCCCAGATCCCGTGTGTTGCGGCGAACCCAAGAACCGTGAACCCATGAACCCATGAACCTGGAACCAGGAACGAGGAACCTGGAACCGTCCACGTTCGCTATACTTCGCCCATGCGCTTCGCGCCCGAGTACGTCACCTACGTGCTCAACGAGAACTTCGAGGACGCCAAGCAGCTCTTTCTCTCACCGCTCATCGCCATCCACTACGCGCACCTCGTCATGCTGGCGGCACAGCGCATCGTCACGGCTGAAGACGCGCATGCGCTGCGCCTCGCGCTCGATTCGATTTCGCAGGATCAGCTGCGCTGCACGACGTACGACGGGTCGTGCGAGGACTTGTTCTTCTACGTCGAGCGGCTCATCGTCGAGGCGTGCGGCGAGGATGTGGCGGGCCGCCTGCACACGGCCCGGTCGCGCAACGACATCGACATGACGATGTACCGGATGCGGCAGCGTGAATTCATCCTGGGGCTCGTGGCCGCCAGCTTCGAGCTGCGATCGGCGCTCCTCGATCTTGCCGACCGTCATCGCCAGACCATCTTCGCGGTGCACACGCACACGCAGCGCGCGCAGCCGACGACGGTGGCGCATTACCTGATGGCTGTGGTCGAACAGCTCGAGCGCGACGCGCAGCGGCTGACGGCGGCCTTCGGGCGCACCAATCGCAATCCGCTCGGCGCGTGCGCGATCACCGGGACGGGTTTCCCCATCGATCGCCAGCTGACGGCGGAGTTGCTCGGCTTCGACGGCCCGACCGGCAACACTTACGGCAGCATCGCGACGGTCGACTACCTGCTCGAAAGCACCGCGGCGACGTCGGTGCTGCTCGCGGGGCTCGGCCGGTTCGTCCAGGATCTGCTGCTGTGGTGCACCGCGGAGTTCAACTACGTGCGGTTCGGCGATGGCTTCGTTCAGGCCAGCAGCATCATGCCGCAGAAGCGCAACCCGGTCGCGATCGAGCACGCGCGCGCCATCAGCAGCAAGGCACTAGGTCAGGCGCAGGCCATCCTGACGAGCGTGCACAACACGCCGTTCGGCGACATCGTCGACACCGAGGACGACCTGCAGCCGCTGGTGTTCTCGATGTTCCGCGACGCGACGCGCGCGGTGAAGCTGGTTGCGGCGGCGATCGCGACAGCGGAGTTCGACGCCCAGCGTCTCGAGTCGCGCGCCGCCGACGGCTGGACGACGCTCACCGAGCTGGCCGATACGCTGGCACGCGACGAGGGTGTGCCGTTCCGCACCGCGCATGCGATTGCCAGCCGGCTCGTACAGGCGCGGCAGCGTGAGCCGAATCGCCCGCTGTCGGCGCTGGTGGCCGAGGCATCGGCGCAGGAGCTTGGTGCGCCGTTGTCGTATTCGGAGGAAGCGCTCGCTCGGATCCTGAGTCCTCGCCACTTCATCGCCGTGCGCCGCACGCCAGGAGGGCCGGCGCCTGAGGAGACGGCCCGCGCCATCGAGGCGTCGCGTGCGCAGCTGGGCGCCGATCGCACGTGGTGGACCGGCGTCACGAACGCCCTCACGACGTCAGAGCAGCGTCTTCGGGATGCCAGTGCCGGGCTCTAGCGCCCGACGGCAGACGGCCTGACTCATGATCTCCCGCACTTACGTCCGCGTGATCCTGGTCGAAGCGATCATCATCGTGTTCCTCTGGGCGATCGGCCGCTACTTCTCCTGATCCCTCATGCGCATCGTCGACTGGATCGTGCTTGTCGGCTACATCGTGTGGATTGTGTACGACGGCCTGCGCCGATCGCGCGGCGCCGACAAGGTGGAGGGCTACTTCCTCGGCAACCGATCGCTGCCGTGGTGGGCCGTCGGTCTTTCGGTGATGGCCACGCAGATGAGCGCCGTCACGCTTGTCGGCACGACGGGACAGGCCTACCGCACCGGGCTGCAGTTCATTCAGTTCTACTTCGGGCTGCCGCTCGCGATGATCATCCTGTCGGTGACGGTGGTGCCGTTCTTCCACCGCGCCAAGGTCTACACCGCGTACGAATATCTCGAGCAGCGCTTCGACCTGCGCACGCGCACGCTCACGAGCTTTCTGTTCCTGATGGGCCGCGCGTTCTCGCTCGGCGTCACGTTGACGGCGCCGGCCGTGGTGATGTCGTCGATCTTCGGCTGGGGCGTGCCTGCCACCGTGCTCGTCATCTGCATTCCGATGATCGTGTATACGAGCATCGGCGGCGTGCAGGCGGTGGCCTGGACCGACGTCAAGCAGATGTTCATTATCGTCTTCGGCATGCTCACGGCCGTCGTCGTGCTCGTCGCCGGCATCCCGCGCGAGGTCGGCGTCCTGTCGGCCCTGCACCTGGCAGGCGCGACGGGCCGCATGCAGGCGATCAATTTCCACTTCTCGCTGCGCGAAACCTACACGTTCTGGTCGGGGATGATCGGCGGTCTTTTTCTGATGCTGGCCTACTTCGGCTGCGATCAGAGCCAGGTGCAGCGCTACCTGACCGCACGGTCGGAGGACGAAGCGCGCGACTCGCTGCTCATGAGCGCGTTCGTGAAGATACCGTTGCAGCTGCTCGTGTTGACGATCGGCGTGCTCGTGTTCGTCTTCTACGTGTTTCAGGCGCCGCCGCTCCTGTTCAATCGCGCGCACGACGCCCGGGTGGCCGCCGGCCCGCTCGCGGGCGAATACAAGGCCGTCGAAGCGCAATTCGACCAGGCCATCGCGGAACGGCGCGAGGCCGCCGTGCGCGGCGATCGCGCAGTCTTTCTCGACCGCGACGCACGGGTGAAGGACCTGCGCGATCGCGCGACGGCGATCGTCAAGGAAACGACGGGCGATTCGCGCTACACGGACGTCAACTTCGTCTTTCCGACGTTCATCACGACGCGGATGCCGATTGGGCTCGTGGGACTCATGATTGCCGCCATCTTCGCGGCCGCCATGTCGGCGAGCGCGGGCGAGCTGAACGCGCTGGCGACCGCCACCATCATCGATTTCTACCGGCGGCATTTCGTTCCGAACGCCGCCGACTCGCACTACGTGGCCGTCTCGCGCCTGGCGACGATGTTCTGGGGACTGTTTGCGTGCGTCGTCGCGATGTACGCGGCCAACCAGGGATCACTCATCGAGGTGGTCAACCGCTACGGGTCGTTTTTCTACGGATCGCTCCTCGGTGTGTTCATGCTGGCGATCCTGACGCGCCGCGCGACGGCGCGCGGCGCGTTCTGGGGATTGATTGCGGGCATGGTCGTGGTGCTGACGGTTGCCTTCTCGCCCTGGACCCGCGACATCGCGTTTCTCTGGCACAACCTGATCGGCGCCGTCGTCGTCGTCATCGTCGGGATGACGATCAGCGCGTTCGACGGATCGGTGGCGCACAAGTAGTGCGGGCCTTCAGCCCTGCTTTTCTTACGGTCGCAATCCCGGCGGCGTCGGCGGCGTCAGGACGCGGCGCTCGATCGGCGGCTCAGGATGCACGAACAGGGACACCGTCTTTCGCGTGTGCGAGGGATCCGGGCCTGCCGCGCGATACAGCCGCGAACGGTATTCAGGCTGTGCGCGCTTCCCGGTTCGCTCGGCGCGATCGACCAGCGTCTGCTGGTCACCGGTTGCCGCGAACGCGAGATCCTGCGCGACGCGTTCCAGGTTGCCGGAACTCGTGCACTCGGAGACGAACGGCTGATCCTGTCCCGGCTGTCCTGACAGTTCGAAGCACACGAGACGCTTCGAGCCTTGCTTCAGCGTGCGATACGTGAAGTCCCGATTCCATTCGATGACGGTCGCCCGCTCGCGCATCTGCGCGGGTGCCGCCGCAAGCGCTCGCTCGACAGCGTCGACAGCTGGCTGTGCAGGCGGTGGAGCCGTGACGACTGCACCAGCCCAGAGCAGCAGGAACGTCATGGACATGGCGGCATTTTACTCTGGGTGACGTACGTCAATGGACAGCGCGAGCTCTTCGATCATCGTCGCCAGCTCCGCGTTCCTGCGCTGGAAGTCCCGGTCGATCTCGGTTCGCTCTTTCCGGAGCGCTTCCATCCGATCCTCGGCTTCCGATAGCTGCGCCGTGTAGCGCTTCAGCAGCTTCTTGTCGCCCTTGGTGTCGCTCAGCGCATGCAGGTTTTCGCGGATCCGAGCCTGGTCGGCACCCAGCTGTTCCAGCTGCGCGTGACGGTCGGCCAGACTCGCCGTCAGCTCGGCAATCGATCGCTTGGCCGCGAGAATCGGCCCGAGTGCCGCCTCGAGCTCGGGCCGATCACCGACGTCGCGGACCAGCACCTTCACCTGATCGTCGGTGAGCTTCGCCACTTCGTATCGCGTCTCGATCGGCTGCGTTTCCTCGACGGTGAACGTCGTGGTCTTCTTCGCCGGCCCTGCGACGGAGAACCGGTAGGCGCGGACAGACGTCTCGACTGGCTTCACACCGTTGGCGAGCGACCAGCCGCCCCGAGTCGGATGTTCGATGAGGATTGTGCGTGGCGTCGTGTCGTTGTTGCGAATCGTGTACACGCGGCGGGCCCGCTGCTCGCGGTGCTCGATGAGGACGCCGTGCTGCGCGGTGAGGCGCGTCACGAACTTGCGCTCGTCGCCCAGGCGCGATTCAACCTGGACCCCGAGGTCGACTGCGTACGAGAGCAGGCGCTTTTCCTCGGGCTTCAGCGGCTCGACCAGCCCTTCGCCGGCGAAGGCGCCCTCGTCGAGCACCGTGAACGAGCCGCCATCGAGCGTCAGGCCCGTCGTGTTCGTGAGCCACAGCGCGCGCAGCGGCTGTGCGCCCATCCCACCGTTCCACACCGACACGCGCTCGACCGTCGCGCGCGCGTTGAGGATGGGCACGAGCGCCGACTGGTTGCGCGGGATCGAGATGGGGCTCGTCAGGCGATACTCAAAGAGATCAGTCAGCTCGCGCGGTGAGGCCGCGGCCTGAACGTTCTGCAGCCTGGCGACCATGTCGGCTCCGGGTGGCAGCGGCGGGGGCGGCGCCTGAACAGCTTCGGCGACGGCGTTGGGAGGGTTTCCGGCCCGGTACGATCCACCGCCCGTGCCGCCGCCGATCCCGACGCCGAAACCGCCCCCCCGGCTCGGCGACTCTCCCGTGACGGTGATGGCTTCTCTGGGCGCTCCGATTCGCAGCGTCGCGTTCTGCGTCGCGTCGCTATCTTCGGCGATCGTGACTTCCGCAAATTCCGGATTGAAGCCGTTCAGCATGAATTCAACACGATAGGTACCCGGGAGAAGGCTGTTGATGGCATAGTTGCCGCCCCTGTCGGTGCCCGATGTCGCGACGGTCCGCCGCTGCGCATCGAGGATGCGGACGGTCACGCCGGGCAGCACACCGGACGCCGTGTCGCGCACTGCGCCGTGCAGTCGCCCGACGCCAACCGTCAGCGTCGGATCGTGCGTCTGAGGCGTGAGGAGCACTGCCTGCGCCGGCTGGACGACCGGCCGGCGCGCGTAGCGCGGCTGCGAGATCTGCTGGATGAACGACTGCGGCGCACCGGCGACGAGCGAGAGGTCCACGTTGGTCCAGTCTTCCGCCGTCGTGTTGTCGACGATCGCCCATCCCTGAAGGATGGGCGTCTCGCCGTCGGGCGACAGCACGATGCGATAGGAGGTTTTCCAGATGGGGACTTCGCTGACGTAGCTCACGAGCAGCGTGCGCTCGCCAGTGCCCGCCGTGTCGATCGTCATGCGGCGCCGATCGGGTGCGCGATTCGACGCCAGCAGCCCGAGGTACGAGCCCACCTGATCCGCGGAGTCGCGTTCGGCCAAACGCACCGTCACCGACGGCGTCAGCTCCACCGTCCGAATCTCGCCCGCGTCGCTGACGAGACTCAGTTCGTCGCGCCAGGTCTGGGCGGTCCCGTTCGCGATGGTGCGGCGTTCGACGCCGAGGAGCCGTCCGGTGACAACGCGATCGCCGGAGCGGACTTCGAGCCGCGCGCCGCGCATCGCCGTCAGCAGGTCCGGCAGCGTGGCGCGCTCGCCGACGGGCAGGCGCAGCGCCGCAAGGCGCTGCTGGACGGGCGCTTCCGAGTTGCAGGAGATGCCGGTGACGCGGCCGTTCCCGAGATCGAGCGCGGTGAGTGACTTCAACGCATCGTCCAGCTGGCCGCTGTTGAAATCGATGTTCACGCGGCCCGCATCGCGGACGGTGCCGAGATGCTCGAAGTAGCCGACGCCGTTCTTGTACAGAACCACACGGCGGACCGGCAGCGCGGCGCGCGCCGCGGCGGATGGCGCCTGCCGACGGGGCTGTCTCGCAACCTGGGCATCGACCACCTGAAGCATGATGACGGCAGACGCACACACCAGTGGCGCAAATCGACCCATGGCAAACTCCTTCTTGTGATCCAGCGCGGTGCCCGCTCTGCGTGCTGCAAGATGAACGCCGCGTGATGGCGCCAGCGCGTGACGGCGCGTATCAGTGATTTGGACACCGAAGGCCCGCCGTTGGTCTGGAGAGAATCGCCGAACGATACGGAAATCCGTGTTCTGATCCGGGTTATTGATTCCGCCCGTCCTGCTTGCTCCGCCCTGGCGCGTTTAGAATCATCCGTTATGACGACGAGCGATCACTCGATTGATGCGCCTGTTCTGATAGCCGGCGGCGGCCTCGTCGGCATGTCCGCGGCGATGTTCCTCGCGCAGCACGGCGTGCCGTCACTGGCGATCGAGCGGCTGAAGGAGGTGTCGCAGCTGCCCCGCGCGGCCTTCTTCCATATGCGGACGCTCGAGATGTTCCGCTCGGCGGGCATCGAGCAGCGCGTGCGCGATGGATCGAAAGTCGACTTCGTGCCCGAGGGCGCGATCGTGCTGATGGATGCCGTGGCGGGGAAGAAGATCGCCGACATCATCGGCAACCTGAATGAGGGCGTGGAAGCCGTCAGCCCCTGCCGGCGCCTGTTTCTCAACCAGCCGAACCTCGAACCGATTCTGTGGGACCGCGCGCGGAAGGGCGGCGCAGCGCTCTTGCGCGAGCACGAAGTCGTCGGGGTCGCCGAGGACGGCGACGGCGTGCGCGTCACCGCGCGGCACGTCGACACGGGCGCCGAGCGCGAGCTGCGCGGCCGCTATCTCCTGGCCGCCGACGGCGCGCACTCGAAGGTGCGCGAGCTGCTCGGGATCGAATACGACGGACGCGGCGTCTTCTCGAACTCGCTGACCATCTATTTCACGGCGGACCTGTCGCCGTGGCTGAAGGACAAGCCGATCGCGGTCCTCTACGTGAACAACGCCACGCTCGGCGGCTTCTTCCGGATGAACCGCGCCTCGACGTCGGGCTTCCTCGTCGTGAACACCGTCGGCGATCCGAAGGCCGATCCGGTTGCGGCGTCGAACGCCGCCGCCGACCGCAGCGACGCGCGCCTGGTCGAGCTCGTGCGCGCGGCGGCCGGCGTACCGGATTTGCCCGTGCAGATCGACGGCGTCGCCCGTTGGCGGGCGACGGCAGACGTGGCGCGCGCGTTCCGGAAAGGGCGTGTCTTCGTCGCCGGCGATGCCGCACACTTGATGCCGCCCAACGGCGGGTTTGGCGGCAACACGGGGATTCACGACGCGCACAACCTGGCCTGGAAGCTCGGGCTCGTGCTGAACGGGGCCGCCGGTGAGTCGCTCCTCGACAGTTACGAGCCCGAACGCAAGTCTGCAAGCCGGTTCACGGTCGAGCAGGCGTTCTCGCGGTATGTGGCGCGCACGGCGCCGTGGGTGGCGGCGACGCAGGCGACCGAGCCGATCGCCCACGATTTCCAGATCGAGATCGGCTACGTGTACAAGTCGCCCGCCATCCTGTCCGAGCCGGGGAGCCCGGATGGTTCCACTGATCCGCGGCAGACGCGGGGCACGCCCGGCACACGGATGCCGCACGTCTGGCTCGTGCGCGATGGACGACAGCTCTCGACACTGGATCTCGTGCGCGGGTTCCTGCTGCTCGCTGGTTCTGGCGGTGGGGGATGGGTGGCCGCGGCGAAGGCCGTCGCGGCTGCCCGAAGCGGCCTGGCCGTCGACGCCTACGCGATGGGCGACGGCGTCCAGGATCCCGAGCACGCGTTCACGACGGCGTTCGGGATTGGCGAGTCAGGCGCAGCGCTCGTACGGCCAGATGGGTTCGTCGCGTGGCGGGCGACGGAGATGGTCGTGCGCCCCGAGGCCGTGCTGAAGGACGTGCTCGCGAAGATTCTCGCGTAAGGTTTCGGGACGGGCTCAAGCCCGTCCCCTACTGCTACCGCGCCGGCGCGCCCTGACCAATCGACGGCGTGGGCCCGAAGACATCGTCGATGGTCATCAGTTTCACCGGCCCGTAGTTGAGCGCGCGGATCCCGCTCTCGATCGTCATGCGGTCGCCGACGACCATGACGACGAAGCGGCCGGGAACGATGTACTTCTCCGCGACGCGTTTGACGTCCGCGGCGGTCACCGCCTCGATGCTGGCGACGTAGCGCGAGAAATAATCGTCAGGCAGCTTGTAGACGAGCGCGTCTTCGAGCCGCTGCGAGACGTCGGACGTCGTCTCGAACCGCGCCGGGAACCGCAGCGAGACGTAGTTCTTCGCGCGCGTGAGCTCGTCGGCCTGCACGGGCTGCCGGATGGCGTTCAGCTCGTTGAAGAATTCCTTGAGCGACTCCACCGTCTTGTCCGTCTGCACGCCGGCCGACGCCGAGAACGGTCCCGCCGACAGCCGCATATCGAACCCCGATCCCGCGCCGTAGGTGTAGCCGTGCTTCTCGCGCAGGTTCATGTTCAGGCGAGAGGTGTACGACGCGCCCAGGATGGTGTTCATCACCTGGATGGGGAAGTAGTCGGACGTCGATCGCGGAACGCCAATCCACCCGATGCGAATCTGCGACTGCGGCGCGCCCGGCTTGTCGACGAGGAAGATCTGGCGCGCGGCAGGCTGCGCCGGGGTTGGCAGCGGCGAGCGGGCGGGCCCCGAGCCGGCAGCCTGCCACTTGCCGAAGTGCGTTTCGAGGAGCGGCGCCACGCGATCGGGCGTCACGTCCCCGACAACCACGAGCGCTGCATTCGAAGGCCTGAACTGCGCGGTGTAGAACGCGCGGAGATCGTCGGGCGTGAACGCCTGGATGGTCTGCGCCGTGCCGAGCTGCGCGGTGCCGTACCGGTGCGTCGTGCCGTACAGCGCGCGGGCGAAGGCGAGCTGCGCGATGGTGGCCGGATCGTCACGCACCTGGATCAGCTGCGTGAGCCGCTGCGCCCGCACGCGCTCCAGCTCCTCTTTCGGAAACGTCGGCCGCTGCGCGATGTCGGCCATGATCGGCAGCGCGTCCGCCAGGCGCGAGACCGGTACGTGCAGCCGCACCGCCGACGCGTCGCTGCTGCTGGTGGTGTGGATGTCGGCGCCGAGGAAGTCGGCGGCATCGGCGATCTCGAGCGCCGAACGCGATCCGGCGCCCTCCTCGAGCATCGCCACCGTGAGGCTGGCGAGCCCGAACTTGCCCGGTGCGTCGGTGTCGCTGCCCGCGAACACCACGAGGTTCACCTGCGCCACCGGGACGCCGTGCATCTCGACAATCCACACCGGCAGGCCGTTCGAGAGCTGGCGCTTCTGGAGGGCCGGCAGCTTGAGCGCCGGCGCCGGGCCCACGTCCGGCGCCTTGCTGCGATCGGGTTGCTGGGCCGACGGCAGCGCAATCGCGCTGGCTGCGGCGAGAAGGGCGAGTGTCAGGCGCTTCATTTCGAAGCTCCCTCCGGCACGACGGTCAGCTCCACGCGGCGGTCACGGGGCAGGAACCGCTGGGCGGCCGCGCGGATGTCCGACGGCGACAGCGCGCGGTAACGTGCGAGATCCTCGTTGAACCAGTCGGCGTCGCCCGTGTAGGTGTAGTACGCGTTGAGCTGATCGGCGATGCCGCCGAACTCGCCGACGCGCTCCATCCGGTTGTAGAACGACGCCTCGAACTGGTTGATCGAGCGATCGACCTCGTGCGCCGTCGGCGCCTCCGTCTGCAGCCTGGCGATTTCCTCGTCTATCACCTTCTGAAGCTCGTCGATGGTGTGACCCGGCCGCGGCGTCGCCTCGATCTGGAACGTGGAGGCGAGCGACAGCGACTGCTGGAACGCCTGCACGCTCTGCGCGATCTGCAGGTCGTAGACGAGCCGCTTGTAGAGGCGCGCGTTCTTGCCGCCGGCCAGCACGTCGGCCACGATGTCGAGGGCCGCGTCGCCGGGCGAGAAGCGCGGCGGCGTCACCCACGACAGATACAGCCGCGGCAGCTGCACCTTGTCGGGAATCGTCTTCTTCTGCACCGTCGTCAGCTGGACGCCGGGGATCGTCATCGGCTCGACATCGGCGCCGCGCTTGACGTCGCTGAACCACTTCTCGACGAGTGCGCGCGTCTTTGCCGGATCGATGTCGCCGGCGATGGTCAGGCTCGCGTTGCCGGGCGCGTAGTACTTCTTGAAGAAATCGACGACGTCTTCGTAGCTGGCGGCTGTCAGATCCGGCATGTAGCCGATGACCGGCCAGTGGTACGGGTGACCTTCCGGAAACAGCATCTCGTTGAGCGTGACCTCGGCGATCCCGTACGGCTCGTTCTCGATGCGCTCGCGCCGCTCGTTCTTGACGACGTCGCGCTGGGCGTCGACGGTCTTCGGCGACATGGCGTCGAGCAGATAGCCCATCCGATCCGACTCGAGGAACAACGCGAGCTCGAGCGCGTTCGACGGCACGTTGATGAAGTAGTTGGTGACGTCGTTGCCGGTCGACGCGTTGTTGCTGCCGCCTACGGACTCCAGGAACTGATCGAAGTCGCCGTACTTGGCGTGGCCCGATCCCATGAACATCAGGTGCTCGAAGAGGTGGGCGAACCCCGTTCGGCCGGTGCGCTCGCGCGCCGAGCCCACGTGGTACCAGGTATTGATGCCGACGATGGGCACCTTGTGGTCCTCGCGGAGGATCACGTGCAGACCGTTGGGCAGCGTGAACTCGGTGTAGGGCAGCTCGAGCTTCGCGGGGGGCGCCTCCGATTGCGCGAACGCGAACGCGGGCGCGAGGGCGAGCACAGCCAGAAACAGTGCAGACTTCATAGGATCCGATTGTAATCTCGTACTTTCGCGGGGACACGTGCCGGCCGTCCGGCCGACGGACCAGCGCACGTACAATAGCGGCGTGGCTGACAACGCCCCCCTCGTCGGCATCATCATGGGCAGCCAGTCGGACTGGCAGACGATGCAGGAGGCTGCCGCCGTCCTGAAGGAGTTCGGCGTCTCTCACGAAACGCTCGTGGTATCGGCGCATCGGACGCCGCAGTGGATGGCCGAGTACGCCTCCAACGCCGCCGGCCGCGGCCTGCAGGTGATCATCGCCGGCGCAGGCGGCGCTGCGCATCTGCCCGGGATGGTGGCGGCGAACACGATCCTGCCCGTCATTGGGGTGCCGGTTCAGAGCAAGGCGCTGAACGGCCTCGATTCGCTGCTGTCGATCGTGCAGATGCCGAAAGGCGTGCCCGTCGCAACCGTGGCGATCGGCGCCAGCGGCGCCGCCAACGCCGGCCTCCTGGCCGCGGCCATCCTCGCCACCTCACGCACCGATCTCCGCGCGAAGCTGCAGGCGTATCGCGATCGCATCGCCGCCGAAGTGCGGGCACAAACGCTGGAATGACCGAGGTTCCTGGTTCCTCGTTCCTGGTTCCGGGTTCGTGGAACCTTTGATCGTGCCCCGTCAAATCCTTCCGGGTTCCATCATCGGTGTGCTCGGCGGCGGTCAGCTGGGCCGCATGTTCGCCATGGCCGCC
>Ga0066903_100001416_pt1 | contig 17477 bp, 19 predicted proteins | sample PanSoiMetaGPlot1_FD_67491 | JGI IMG/M metagenome (GOLD analysis project Ga0066903, IMG submission 67491) | Tropical forest soil microbial communities from Panama analyzed to predict greenhouse gas emissions - Panama Soil - Plot 1 (version 2) | ecosystem: Environmental > Terrestrial > Soil >... | reverse complement strand
GATCGCCAATTTTTTGACGCCAAATTCGTCAAGTGATTGACGATCCGGTGTCGGGATGGTGACGCGGCGGTTATTTGACGGTGCGGCGTGCCAAGTGGGCCGGTGGGAATTACATTCGGCGTAAGTCTCGAGGCGATAGGCGGCCGGTTTCGGACTACCCGGCCAAAAGTCAACGGAGGGCGCGACAATGGTCCTGGCCTGGGTATACGTGATTGTGTTTCTCGTGGCGGCGCTCATTATCGATCGGTTTGTACCGATGGGCGCCGGCGCGCGGCAAATTTTCCGGATCGTGGTGTTGGTCGTAGGGATTTTGTGGGCGCTCCGGCTCCTCGGATTTTGGGGCCGGTTGGGGGTGTGATTTATGGGACGGCGAATGATGGCGGCGGAGCTCAAGATTTTACGCGGCAATCCGGGGCATCGGCCGGTCAACGGTGGGACGCCAATTGCCGGGCCGCTCTCGGAGCGGGCGCCTCGAGAGCTCAAAGGCGAGGCGCGCCTCGAGTGGCGGCGGACGATCGCGCCGGCGATCAGGTCGGGCGCGATCACGGCGGCGGATCGGGCGCTCGCGATCCAGCATTGCGAATTGTGGGCGGAATTGCGCGAGCTCATGGCGGAGGCGGCCGGCCGGCCTCACGTAATCGCGATCGGGCCAAACGCGTACCCTACGCCAAATCCGGCGCGGACAGCGGCCAATAAGACGCGGCAGATCTTGATTCGGACGGATAGCGAGCTCGGCCTCTCGCCGGCCTCGCGCTCGAAGGTGACAACGGGGCGGATCCCGGTGGCCGGCCCGGTGGCCGGCGCGCTCGATCGATTCCTGGCGGGCAAGGCGCCGGGCGCGTAGGCGGATGGCCGGCTCGAGCAAAAAAAATCCGGCCCTCGGGCCGGCGATCCACGTCTACCGGGCGCCGGAGCAACCGGCTACCAGGTTCCGGGCGCCGGGCCTCGGACCTGGCGGCCGCGGGCATTGGATCCGGATGCCGGCGCGCCGGCTGTTGTGGTGCTGGATCTGCCGGCGCCGGCGGTGGGCCTCGCGGCTCGTGGTCCAGGTGTATTACGACGATCTACGGTTTTTCTGCCGGGATTCGGAGCGGTGCCGGCGCTCGAGGCGCCGGCGATGATGCCGGCGCCGCTCCGGCTTTTTACGCTGTATTGGAATCCTCGCGATTATCCGGGCCGGTTTGTCGTGCGGGGTTTCACGATCGCCGGCGCCGCGGCGGCGCCGGATGAGGTGCCGATCTACGTCGGCGTGTTTTTAGAAGCGGCGCGGCGCGCGATCCTCGCGGAGCTGCCGGGCGCGGTGCGGCTCGAACGATCGCCGGAGGATGAGGCTCAGATTCTCGAGGTATGGCTCTAGCAACGCGGGCAAGTCGGTAAGAGCTCCGGCGTCTCGGAGCGTTCGGCGGGTTTATGCGTGACGAAGGCGGAGCGGCGGCATCCTGTGACGGCGTACGCGCTCGGCGTCACGTCGGGCGAGATCATCGCGTCGCGGCTCGTGGTTCAGGCGGCGCGCCGGCATCTCGAGGATCTCGAGCGCGGCGCCGATCGAGGCCTGGTATGGGTGCCGGCGCGCGCGACGCTCGCGATCGATTTCTTCCGGGAGATCTTGATCTTGCCGGAGCGGACGGATGCCGGCGAGGAGCTCGAGGAGGGCGCCTCCGCGGCCGATCGGCTGCCGTTTATCTTGCAACCGTGGCAAGCGTTTATCGTCGGATCGGCGTTCGGATGGTATACGGCGGCCGGGCATCGCCGGTACCGCGAGCTCTATATCGAGACGGCCAAAGGTTCCGGCAAAACGCCATTTGGCGCCGGGATCATGCTGTACCTACTCGTGGGTGATGGTGAGTACGGCGCGCAAGTCTACATCGCAGCGGTGACAAAGGAGCAAGCGCGCCTCGCGTTTGTCGATGCCGAATCGATGGTAGACGGATCGCCGGCGCTCGCGGCGGTGCTCGAGCGGACGGCAAACAACATCGCGTATCGGCCAGGCCGATCGTATCTGCGCGCGATTTCGAGCGAGCGGCGAGGTCTGGACGGCAAGCGCGTACATGGCGCGCTCATCGACGAAGTACACGAGCACGGGACGCCGGTGGTGGTTAACAAGATGCGCGCGGCCACGAAAGGCCGGCGCTCGGCGCTCATCGTCAAGATCACAAATTCCGGATTTGATCGGGCCTCGGTCTGTTGGTTTCAACATGAGTACTCGCGGAAAGTACTCGAGGGCACAATACAGAATGATTCCTGGTTTGCGTTTATCGCGGGCCTCGATCCGTGCGCGCAATGCCAGGCGGCCGGCAAATGGTTTCCGGCGGAGGATTGCTCGGCGTGCGATTCCTGGCGGACGGAGGGGCCGCATTGGCTCAAGGCCAATCCGAATCTTGGTGTCTCGCTCTCCTGGCAGTACTTACGGGAACGCGTCGATCAAGCTAAGGGGATGCCGAGTGAGGTATCAGACGTACTCCGATTTAATTTCTGCGTCTGGACGCAAGGCGTGGATCGCGCGATCGATATGGGCAAATGGGCCGCGTGCGCGCCGATGCCGGCGGAAAGCGAGCTCGAGGCCTCGGAGTGTTACGGCTGTTTAGACTTGGGCGAGACGGATGATTTTTCGGCCTGGGGGCGGATCTGGCTCCTCACGGATGGCCGGCTCGCGGTCAAAATGCGGTACTGGGTGCCGGCGGTGGCGCTCGAGCGATATCCGGCGCGTCCATACGCGGCCTGGAAGCGTGCCGGCCTCCTCACGGTCACGGACGGCGACGTTACCGACTACGGGATCATCCGACAAACGATCCTCGAGGATGCGAAGGCGGCCGGCCTGATTTCGATTTTCTACGATCCGCGCGCGGCGCGCGAAACCGCGCAGCTCCTCACGGCCGAAGGCCTGGATCTCGTGCCGATGGCCGGCGGATTCGCGCTCAACGAATCAATTAAGCGCCTCCTCGAGCTCATCGCGGCCGGGCTCCTCTGTCATGGCGGCGAGGAGATCCTCGCGTGGATGGCCTCAAATGTCGTAACGCTCACGAATGGGAAAGGCGAGCGGCGGATCGCGAAGGATCGATCGCCGGAAAAAATCGATGGGATCGCGGCGCTCGTGTGCGGGATCGAGGGCGCGATCGTGCGGCGCGAGCGCAAACCGGCGCCGCGCTATCAGGTGGAGATCATCGGGGGTACAGCATGACCACGATCGCAGTACTCACGCCAGGCCGGCGCGGGCGGCCGCCTCGAGCGGAGACGCGGGCCTCCTGTCGCGTGGAGATCGTTGTAACGCCGGCGGAGCGCGCGGAGCTCACCGCGCTAGCGGCCGCGGAGGGCCGGCCGGTCGCAACCGTAATCCGGGAAGCGGTCAACGCGTACGCGGCCGATTGTCGCGAGGCGCGAATCTTTCCGGTAGGAAATCGGCGCCGGTCGTAAACTCTCCGATCGGTTGTCTAATTTTTTCTCCTGGCGGCCGCCGGCTCGGTAGATCGTCGGCGGCCGCGTAAGTCGGTAAGGCTCGGCGTCGCGGGCCGGTGCGGGTTGCGGGGTACTCCCGTGGCGCTCCATCGGGCCGTATCACTCCTCGAAATCAAATCCGTAGACGAAGAAAAACGCATCATCCGCGGGATCGCGAGTACGCCTGAACCGGATCGGCTCGGCGACGTACTCGATCCGAAGGGCGCCACGTTTGCGCTACCGATGCCGCTCCTCTGGCAACATCGCGCGGCGGAACCGATCGGATCGGTCACGGCGGCCAAGGTGACGAAGGCCGGGATCGAGATCATCGCGGAGATCGCCAAGATCGGGATCGCGCGGATCGATGAGGCCTGGACGCTCGTCAAATCCGGGCTCGTACGCGGGCTCTCGGTCGGGTTTCGTCCGCTCGCGCCTCCGGAGTTTCTCGAGGATGCGGACGGCGAAATTACCGGCTTTAAGTTCGGCTCGTGGGAATGGGTCGAGCTCTCCGCCGTAACGATTCCCGCGAATAGCGGCGCGGCGATCCTCTCCGTCAAAAGTTTACGTGACATAGACGCGTCCGATCTCGCGGCGTCTCGCGAGCTCGCGCGCGCTCCTGGGCAAGTCATTTCCCGCGGCGCCTCGCGGGCTCGAGCGATTCGGCTAATCGAGTCGCGAGGCGCGGCAATGAAAAAGACCTACGGCGAGCAAATCAGGGATTGGGAAAATACGCGGCGGACAAAAGAGGATGAGCGCGCGGCGATCCTCGAGAAATTCGAGGCGGCCGGCGAATTGCCGGATGATGCGGCCGGCGAGCAGCTCGAGGCGCTCGAGGCGGAGATCAAAAAGATTTCGGCGCATATCGTGCGGCTCCAGGCGCTCGAATCCGATCAAGCGGCCTCCGCGAAGGCGATCGCGCCGGCGTCCGTGACGGATCCGGCGGCGGCCTCGCGGGCGCGCGACGCGGCGATCGCGCCGGCGAGCTCGAGCTCGATCCAGGTGCGGGCCAATTTGCCGCTCGGCCAGGAATTCGTACGCGCCGCGATTTGCAAGCTGAAGTCGTTTATGGATCACGGCGCGATTTCGCCGGTGGCCTATGCCAAGGCCATGTACCCAGATTGCCCCCGAATCGTGCAATACCTCGAGCGCGCGGCGGTGCCGGCGGCCAATACGATCGATCAGACGTGGGCCGGCGCGCTCGTGGTTCCGTCGTCTCTCGCTACGGAGTTTCTCGCGTTCGTGCGTCCGTCCACGATCATCGGAAAATTCGGTACGGGCAACGTACCCAGTCTCCGCCGCGTGCCGTTCAATACGCGGATCGGATCGCAAACGGCCGGCGGTTCCGGGTACTGGGTCGGCCAGGGCGCCGCGAAACCGCTCACGAAGGCGGGATTCGGATCGCAAACGCTCCTCTGGACCAAGATCGCGGCGATTTCCGTCCTGACAGATGAGCTCGCGCGATTCTCGTCTCCGTCTGCGGAGCTCCTCATCCGTGAGGATCTCCGTGATGCGGTTGTGGCGCGCCTCGATACGGATTTCGTGGATCCGGCCAAGGCGGCAGTCGCGGCAGTTTCACCGGCGAGCGTGACAAACGGCGTAACGCCTCTTGTCTCGGCGGCCGGCGTCACGGCGGATTCAATCCGCGCGGATCTGGCGGCGATCATCGGCGCGTACATCAAAACGAATCAAAACCTGGCCGGCCTGGTGCTCATCATGCCGGAGTCGCTCGCGATGCAAGTTGGCCTGTTGCGAAATCCGCTCGGCCAAGCGGAGTTTCCAGGCATCGGCGCCACGGGCGGAACGCTCGAGGGGATCCCGGTGATCACGTCACAGTACGCGATGCACGGCGCGGCGCCCGGCGCGGCAATGGTAATCGCAGTCAACGCGCGGTACGTGCTCCTGGCCGATGACGATCAGGTAACGATCGATGCGTCGCGGGAGGCCTCGCTCGAAATGTCGGACGCTCCGACAGCGAATAGCGTCACCAATACGGCGCCTACGGTCGCGATGGTGTCGATGTTCCAAACCAACTCGATCGCGCTCCGTGCGGAACGCTACGTCAATTGGGCGAAGGCGAACGCAAACGCGGTCGTCTGGATGGATAACGTGGATTGGGGCTCGCCTACGGGCTCGTAAACGGTCGGGAAGCGGAACGGGGCCGGCCGGCGTCGTTCGGGGAAGGCGGCGCCGGCCGGAGGGTGAGCGTATGAAACAGATCGCGATCGTGGCGCGCCGGCCTTTCTACTGGCGCGGGCGCTCAGTCCAGGCCGGCGAGCGGCTCGAGCTCTCCGCGGTGGAGGCGGCGATCCTCCAGCGTCGCGGCGATGCGAATTTGGCGGCCGCGGCGCCGGCGCCGGCGCCGAAACTTCCGCGGCCGGAGAAAGTGTACCGGGCGGCCGCGCTCGAGGCGGAGACGGAGACGCCGGCGGCGGAACCACGGCGGCGCCACAAACGGCGAGATCTCGAGGCGGAGGAATAGCGGCGCCGTGGAGTTTCTCGGCCTCACGATCGCGCGGACGAAGGCGCTCCGGCTCGCGGCGGCGCGCTCGGTACGCGGCGCGCTCGAAAACGTGACGGCTGGCGCGCGCGGCGGTTGGTTTCCGCTCGTGCGGGAACCGTTTACGGGCGCCTGGCAGCAAAACGCGGAGATCAACGTACAAAACGTACTCTGCTATTCGGTCGTCTACGCGTGCGTAACGCTCATCGCCTCCGATATCGGAAAGCTCCGGATCAAGTTGGTTGAGGAGGACGAGGACGGGATTACGGCGGAGATCGATAATCCGGCGTACTCGCCGGTACTCCGGAAACCAAACGGGTACCAGAATCGGATTAAGTTTCTCGAGCAATGGATCGTCTCGAAACTCCTGTATGGGAATACGTACGCGCTCAAACAACGCGACGCGCGCGGCGTCGTCTCGGCGCTCTACATTCTCGATCCGTCTCGAGTGATGCCGGCGGTTTCGCCGGATGGCGCGGTGTTCTATCAGCTCGCTACGGATAATCTCTCCGGCCTCGAGGATGGGATCGTAGCGCCGGCGGAGGAGATCATCCACGACGTAATGATCCCGCTATTTCATCCATTGATCGGCGTCTCGCCGATCATGGCGTGCGGGCTGTCGGCGATCCAGGGCCTCAAGGTACAAAACAATTCCGCGGCCTTTTTCGGTAACGGCGCGAATCCTAGCGGCGTGCTGACGGCGCCCGGCCATATCCCACCGGAAATCGTGGCGCGCCTCAAGGAAACATGGGACGCGGGATTTTCCGGCGACAACGCCGGCAAAGTGGCGATCCTGGGCGATGGTCTGAAATTCGAGGCCATGACGATGCGGGCCACGGACGCGCAATTGATCGAGCAATTGCGCTGGACGGGGGAAAACGTCTGTACGGCCTTTCACGTTCCGGCGTACATGGTGGGCGTAGGGCCGGCGCCTACGTATAACAACGTGGAGGCCTTGCAAGCGCAGTACTACACGCAATGCTTGCAGAATTTGATCGAGTGTATCGAGCTCCTGTTAGATGAGGGCCTCGCGCTCACGCCGGGTCTGTATACGGAGCTCGATCTCGATTCGCTCCTCCGGATGGATACCGCGACCAAAACGAAGGCGGCCGCGGAGTCGATCGGCTCCGGCGCCGTGGCGCCGAATGAGGCGCGCGCGCGGTGGTTCAATCTGCCGAAAGTCAAAGGCGGCGAATCTCCGTACCTACAAATGCAAAATTATTCGCTCGAGGCGCTCGCCAAACGGGACGCGCAACCGGATCCGTTCGGCCATACGCCTCCGCCGGCGCCGGCGCCTCCCGCGGCGCCAGGCGCGGGCAAAAATTCGCCGGCCCTCGATCCGGCGGCCTCCGCCGGCAAAAAGTTTCCGGCCCTCGCCGATCCGGAGCTCGAGCTCGAGGCCTCCGGCGTCGTATTCGGTGAGCTCCTGGCGCGCGAGCTCGCGCTCGAGGCCTCGCTATGACGCGCGGCGAGCTCGAGGCGCTCTCCTCCGGATTCGCGCCGGTGATCAAAACGGCGATCGCGCGCGCGGCCGATCCGCTCGAGGTGCGAATCCTGGCGCTCGAGGCGCGGATCGCGGAGCTCGAGGCCAGGCCGGCGCCGGCGCCAGGCGAGCGCGGGCCGGCCGGCGAGCGCGGGCTCGATGGTCGGGACGGGCGCGACGGTAAGGACGGTAAAGACGGCCGGGACGGCGTAGACGGCAAGCCTGGCGCGGCCGGCGAGCGCGGCGCGCCGGGCCGTGACGGTATAGACGCGTTCGATCTCGAGGCCTCATGGGACGGCGAGCGGACGCTCGAGCTCAAATGGACGCGGCTCGATCCGATCGAAGGCTCGAGCGCGGAGACGCGATCGGTACGGCTGCCGGTCGTGCTGTACCGCGGCGTGTGGGTCGAGGGTAAGGCGTACGAGGCCGGCGATTTCGTGACGTGGGCCGGCGCCGGCTGGATCGCGCGCGCGGATACGTCGGCGCGGCCGGGGCTGCCGGTGGAGGCCTCGAGGGCCTGGCAGCTCGCCACGAAGGCCGGCCGGGACGGTAAGCCAGGCCGGGACGGTAAAGACGGCCGGGACGGGATCAACGGCAAGGATTACGGGCGGTACTAATGGCGCTCATTACATGGGATATGGCGCGGCTCGAGCTCGGCCTCTCCGGCGACGATCAACAGGATCTCGTGATGCGGAAGGCGGAGCAAGCTACCGCGATCGTCCTGAACCGGATCGCCGGATACATGGCGCGGCCGCGTGTAAATCCGCTCGTATGGGATGAGACAACGGATCCGGCAACCGATCCGGTGTTCGCAATGGTCCAGGCGGCGATCCTCGCGCAAACGTGCGCGCTCTATCGATTCCGCGGGGATGATGAGGGCCGGGAGAAACCCGATCCGATCCTCCGCTATGACCTGGATCCGATCGTGGTGCGGATCGTGGCGCAAATCGAGGATCCGACATGCGCGTAAGCGATCGGGCCTGGTCGGGCGCCACGGTCGCGATCCTGGCCTCCGGGCCAAGTCTCACGGCCGATGAGGCGGCGCGCCTCCGCGGCCGCGTGCGCGCGATCGCGGTGAATGACGCGATCCGGCTCGCGCCGTGGGCGGAAGTTCTGTACTCGAGCGATCGCCGGTGGTGGAAAGCGTACGGCGGCGCGCCGTGGTTCACGGGCGCGAAATTCTCGATCGGGCCGGCGCGCGGCCGCTCGGATGAGATCTCGGCCTGGCCGGAAATTCACGTACTCCGACATACCGGCATCGAAGGCCTCGAGCTCGCCTCCGCCGGCCTCCGGAGCGGCGAGCATAGCGGATACGCGGCGATCAATTTGGCGGTGCAGCTCGGCGCCGCGCGGATCTGGCTCCTGGGGTATGACCTGGCGGCGCCGGCCTCCGGCCCATCTCATTTCTTCGGCCGGCATCCTGCCGGGCTGCCGGAAACATCGGCGCCGGAGTACGCCAGGTTCCGGCGCCATTACGGATCAATGCTCGAGGATTTGGCGGCCGCCGGCGTGAGCGTCACGAATACGACACTGGGATCGCAGCTCGAGGCGTTCCCACGGCGGCCGCTCGGCGAGCTCCTCGAGCTCGAGGCGCTCCGATGCCGGTAACGCGGCGGAGTACGCGCGAGGTCGGGCCGGCGTCTGCCGGCGCCAGGGATCGCTACATTTTGATCCAGTGGCGGCCGGCGGCCGATAGCGTGGAGGTTTCCGGATTCCCGCGGGATGAGTGGGCCGATTTCCGGTGGGTCTACGCGCGGCGGAGTGTCGTCTCGAATGATGAGCGATTTACGTCCGATCAAATGTTGGCGTCCACCGTGCAACGGTGGGAGGTCGAGTATCTCGAGGATATGGATCCGGACGTGGTAGACGTACAAAAACGATTCCGGATTCTGTATGGCGGCCGGGTCATGGATGTTATCGGCGCGACGGTACATGGGCGCCGGCGCGCAATCGAGCTCGTAACGCTCGAGGCCTCCGGCGTGGGCGCGGCGGCGGCGCGATGATCACGGCGCGGATCGGCATCAACGGCGGCGCGGCGCTCGCGGAAAAATTGCGCGCGCTACCGGCGTCCGTGCAAGCAGAGAAACTCCTCGCGATCCTGATGCCGGCGGCGGAGACAATGCGGCGCCGGATGGGGGAGCTCGCGCCTCGAGGGCCAGATCGGACGCGGCCAGATCAACCGGCCGGCCATTTGGCCGATAGCATGACGATCTCTCAAACGGGTTGGATGGGTAACACGGAGGGCCGGCATCGCGGCCGGCGGATGACGCCTACGGAGATCGGGCTCGCGATCGGGCCGGATAAGGAGCACTACTACGGCCTTTTTTGGGAGTACGGGACGGTGAAATTCTCCGCCAAGGCGTTTATGCGGCCGGCGTTTGACGGGACGGCGCGCGATTCGCTCCAGACGATCCAGGAGGGGATTTGGGCCGCGCTCGAGGCGGACGCCGGCGGAGGCGGCGCGGCGTGACGCTAATCGAGGCGATCCGCGCGCGGTTGCTCGCCGTGCCGGAAGTCGTGGCGCTCGTGGGCGATCGCGTCACGATCCTGATTTCGCAGCAATCGCCGAAATCGCGATCGATTCGGATCCAGGAAATCTCGCGCGAGGATTATCCGATCCTCCGCGGCGCCTCGGATTTGCGGCCGGCCCGGATCCAGGTGGATTGTTTCGTACAGAAAGGCGACGGGGACGCGTACGCGGTGGCGCGCGCGATCGCGGCCGCGGTGCGGGGCGGTTTCGCCGGCGGAGTCGCAACGGGCCTCGTGGGATTTGTCGGCATCATCGGCGACGTAGCGATTACCGGCATCCTGGGCGGCGGCGAGCGGGAAATGTTCGATCCGGAGGAGCTCCAAACGGTACGGATCCTCCTCGAGTTTTTCGTGTGGTTCAAGGCGGCCGCGTAAGGCTGCCGGCGCGATTCGGGCAAGTCTAATAGGCTCGGCGTCTCGGGCCGTTTGCAAAGTACGGGGCTGCAAATGGCAGACGTTACCGATACCTATTACGCCGGCGAGGCTGCAACGGGCTACGGCTCACAGCTCCTCGTGGGCCAGGGCGGGGCCAGTCCGCAAACGTTCGCGGCAATCGCGGACGTGGACGAAATCACGCCGGGCGATATGTCCACAAACGTAATCGAGAAAACGCATCTTCGATCGCCGGAGGCTCACAAAGAAAAGATGGCGGGCCTCCGCGATTCGGGCGCGTTTACCGTGGCCGGCAATTGGCGGCCTACGCACGGATCGCAATCGAACGCCGGCGGCGACGGGTTCACGGATGGCGGCCTGGTCTATCTCTGGCGGACGCGTAAAGAGTGCGATTTCCAGATCTCGATCGCCGGATTCGGATCGCCTCCGCTGATTTGGCCTTTCCGCGGAGTCGTGACGAAGTTTCAACCGGGCACGATCGGGCCGGATGACAAGATCAAATTCACGGCGGAGATTACGCCTCTGTCGGATTTCTCCGCGGATCTGCCGTAAGGGGTGACGCGTGGCAAATCCGCAACGGGGCGAGGTTTCGCTCGAGATCGGCGGGCGCGAGTATGTACTCGCGCTCGATCTTAACGCCATGTGTGAGCTCGAGGAGCTCCTCTCCACGCCGGAGAAACCCGTCTCATTTCAGGACGTGGCGCGCGGGATGATGGGCTCGCGCATGACGTACGTACGCGCGTTTTTTTGGGCGTGCCTCCGCCGGCATCACAAAGAGATCACGGTGTCGGGTGTCTCCGATCTCATGTCGGCGGCCGGCGGCCTGGCGCCATTTCTCGAGAAAGTTTCGGCGCTCCTGGCTATGACGCGGCCTGATGAGGGCGACGCGGTAGCAGTCGCGGAGGAGGGCAACGGGCGCGCGGAGGAGGGCAACGGGCGCCCTCCTCGAGCGGCCGCGGGCGCGGGCGCGGGCGCGGCCGCGACGGATGGGACTGGGCCGCGCTCTATCGGCAAGCGCGCGAAATCGGCATAACGCGCGAGGATTTTTGGGCGCTCTCTCCGCGCGAGCTCTACCGGGAATTCGCGGCGGAAAACGTGCGGCGCCGCAACGCGGCCAATCGAGACGCGCGGTTAGCCTGGCTCACGGTCCAGATTTGGGCCGTGACGAAAAGTAAGAATCGGATGCCGGCGCTCGAGGGGTATCTCCTGAAACCGGCGGAGCTCCGGCGCGAGGAGGCGGCCGCGGCAAAGGCGCGCCGGCATCTCGCGGCGGTACAAGTGCTCTCGGCGCAATTCGGCGGCTCGATTCGGCGCGGTGGGGATCCGGTCAATGGCAAATAGCGCGGTTGTCGGCATCCTAAAAGCTCTATTAGTCGCGGATACCGCGCAGTTTGATCAGGCGCTCAAAAATTCCGCGGATGCCGTAACGGGTTGGTCTAAGACGGTCCAGGGCATCGGGCAAACCGCGTCCACGGTGGGCGGGATGCTCACGGCGGCGCTCTCCGGGCCGCTCGTGGCGCTCGGTACTAGTGCGGTGGGATTCGCTACCGCGTTTGAATCGTCGTTCGCCACGGTCAGACAATCGGTGGACGCCTCGGAGGCGGAGTTTCGCGGCCTGGCGGATGCGTTCCTGAAACTCTCAACGGAAATCCCGGTCACGGCCGGCGAGATCACGAAACTCGGCGCGGCCGCCGGCGAGCTCGGCGTCGCGGCCGAAAATTTGCCGGCCTTCGTCAAAACGATTTCCGCGATCGGCTCCACTACGGACCTGGCGGCGGACAAGGCCGGCGAGGCGATCACGAAACTCGGCGCCGTATTCGGGACGGCCGAAAAAGACGCGGATCGATTCGGCTCGGCGCTCGTGGAGCTCGGCGGCAAGTCGGCAAATTCGGAGCGGCAGATCGCCGATCTCGCGGTGAAGATCGGCGCGGCCGGCAAGGCGATCGGCCTCTCGGAAGATCAAGTACTCGGATTCGCCTCCGCGCTCTCGAGTATCGGCGCCACGTCGGGCGCGCCGATCGAGCGGTTTTTCCTACAGATCAACGATGCCGCGCTCGCCGGCGGAAAGGCGCTCGAGGGATTCGCGAAGGTGGCCGGGCAATCCGTAGAGGATTTCCGTCATGCGGTACTGACGGACGCCGGCGGCGCGATTACCGCGTTTATCGAGGGCCTCGGAAAAATCACGGCGGCCGGCGGCAACATCGGCCCGATCCTCGATGGGATCGTGGGGAAAAATGCCGGCCTCAAAGATTCGTTGATCAAGTTGGCGGAGGCCGGCTCGCTCGTGGCCGATCATCTCGATACGTCGGCGCGGGCCTGGCGCGAAAATACCGCGCTCACGGACGCGGCCGCCAAAGGGTACGAAACCACGGCGGGCCAGCTCAAATTGCTATGGAATCAGATCGAGGCGGCCGGTACGATTCTCGGCCAGGCGTTTAAGCCCGCGCTCGATTTCCTGATAAAGACGCTCCAGGATCTCACGCCGGTTTTAACGGCGTTTGCGAAATGGTTTGCCGATCTACCGGGATGGATCCAGGCCGTAATTATCGTTTTGCCTCCGCTGATTTTTCTCCTGGGCCAGCTCGCGATCAAATTGGTAGAAATCCAAACGGCGGCCACGGCGGCCGGTTTCGAGGGCCTGGCGGCCGGGATCGGCCTCCTCCTCAATCCGGTAACGCTCGCGATCGCCGGCCTCGGCCTCCTCGCGGTCGGGATCTATTCGGCGGCAAACGCGCAAACCGAATTAGACAAAGAGGTTCGATCCGGGCTGCCGGCGTTTGACGCGCACACGAAGGCGATCAAAGACGCGCTCGAGACGTACGACAAGTACAAGGGCGCGGCGCATTTGACGGAGCAGCAAACGCGGGATCTCGAGGACGCTACGCGGACACTCGCGGACGCCTCCGGCATGACGGCGGGTAAGTTCAAAGAGGAGGCGGAGAAATCGGACACGTTGACGGCGGCGCTCCGAGAGCAGATCAAGGCGCGCGGCGACGCGAGCAAATCGGAACTAGACGCGATGATCTCGGAGCAAGGCCGGCTGACGGCGGATCTGGTCCAAAAGCAACAATTGCTCCAGGATTACCGGGATAAGAAAGGCATCGCGCCGGCGGACGTACGGCCGAATCAATTTTTGGCGCCGGATGTAAAAGATCTCAACGCCACGGAGTATCTCGGCCTTTTGCGACAACAGGAAAAGGCCGTACGCGATTTACAACTCGAGCTCGCGAAACTCGCGGACGAAATCAACGCGGTTAACGGGATCCAAAGTCATAACCTGGCAACGCTCCAGGGCACGTATCACGTTACGGTACAGCTCACGGAGGCGGAGCGCGCGGATGCGGAGCAAAAACGGCTCGCGGCGGAGGCGGCGCGCAAAAAAGCGGAGGCGGACGCGGCCGCGGCGGAGGCGGCGCGTAAGGCGCTCGAGGCGGCGCAAGCGGCGATCGATAAGGCCGGATTCGAGGCCTCGGTAGCGGGTACGCAAGCGGCGATTAAAAAGCTCTCGGATACGATCGTAATCGCCGGCAAAAACGGCGGAGTCGCATCGGAAAAAATCGCCGGGTACGTGCTCCAGCTCGAGGCGTGGCGCAAGGCCGGCTATCAGCTCACGGCGGCGGAGGAGGATTTCCGGCAAAAAAATATCGACGTACTCGCGGCGCTCGTGCCGGTTGAAAACAAAGTCAAGGATCTCCTCGCGCTCTTTCCAAACGTAGCACGCGAAGTCACGGCGGCCGGCGATGCGGAGAAAAAGTACCAGGAAGCACTAGACGGGATCGCTAACGCTGTCGGCCGGCCTGGCGGCGCGATCGCGCTCCTCAATCAATTTAAGGGCGTAGTGCTCGGGCCTCCTCCGCCGGATCGGTGGACGGCGGGAGCACAACGCGAGCTCGGCGTACTGATCGGCACAATGCGCGAGCTTGAGCAGCAATTTCGTACGTCAGAATCGGCCGGCGTGCGGGCGTTCGGACAAATCGCCGGCGCGGCGGTCGAGCTACTAAAAGATATCAAAGGCGGCGGCGGGCTCGTCTCCGGGCTGCAAGCGATCGGCGGGCCGGAAACCACGGCGGGCCTCATTCGCACGGCGGATGCCGTGTTACGGATCGCCGGCGCGCTCGTGCAGCTCGCGAACGGGACGCAAACGGCATCGCGCGGCATGAATACGCTGAACGGCATCATGGCCGGCGCGCAGCTCGGGACGGCTGTATCGCCGGGATGGGGCACACTGGCCGGCGGCCTGATCGGCGGATTGTTTGGCGCCTCCACGAATACGCGGATCATCGCGCAAAATCAGATCTCAGCGTGGGCGGATGCGATGTACGGCGGCCTCGATAAGCTCGAGGAGAAACTCGCGGCGATCAATCAGCAAGCGTTATTCGACAAACTGTGGAAATCGAAAAACGCGGAAACGATGCTCGCGACGATTCCGGAGATTACGCGGGCGCTCCAGGATGCGAACGAAGTACAACAGAAGATCGCCGCGGACAATGCAAAACTCGCGGAGCAACAGCGTACGGCGCTCGGGAAATTACAAGGGGCGCTCGAGCAATTCGGGGGCGTGATTCCTCCATCCCTGCGGGATTTGTTCGATCGGTTTAAGGATTCCGTCAAGATTCCGGACGATCTAAAACAGGCCTTTGACGATCTATCGGGTGATCCGTCATGGCAAACGCTCGAGCAAAAGGCGAAGGATCTCGGAATCGATCTCGCGGCGCTCGGGCCGAAGTTTAATCAGGCGCGGATTAAGGATATTGCGTTTGGCTATATCCACGATATCGAAATGTTCTCGGCCGCCGGCGCGGATCTGGACGGCGTACTAAGAGGCATGTCTGACGAGCTCTCCAACGTCTACCAGACGGCGGCTAAAACAGGCGTGGCGTTACCGTCAACGCTCAAACCGTACATGCAAAAGTTGGTAGATATGGGCCTTTTGGTCGATGAGAACGGCAACAAAATCAAAGATCTAGACGGGATCAAGTTCGAGGATATGGAGGATACCGCGCTCGGGCAGATCAAAAATATCCTGATCGAAATAAAAGGCCTGTTAGAGAAATCGTTACCGAAGGCGGCCGATGACGGCGGCGCGCATATCACGGACACGTTTAACGGCCTCCGTAGGACGCTCGGGCAAGGGATCGATATTCCGGTACGGTACCTGCCGGGCGATGGTGGGACGGCCGGGCCTGGGCCGGCGCCGGCGCCAGGGCCGCAACCGGGGCCGGAATCGGTGAGCGGCGGGTATCTCAATTGGGCCGATGGGACAACATTTGCCACGGGCGGATCGGCGGTGGGTGAGACGGTGACGGGCGCCGGCGCGCCGGTAAATATTACGGTCGTCTCGCAATTAGACGGGCGCGAAGTCGCGAGAAATCAAATCCGATACATACCAGGCGAGCTCACGCGGGCCGGGGTGTGACGCGTGGCCTGGCGCGTGACGATTAACGGGATCGATCGGACGGCGATCGTAGATTCGTTTACGTCGTCGTACGCGCTCAACGATCGCGGCCGGGCCACGGTGAAGCTCGGCGATTTCCTCCCGGATCGGTATCAGGAGCTCGTCTCGTACGGCGCGGACGGCGTAACGCCAATCTTCGGCGGGATCATCTTGCAACGATCGTTTACCGGGCGATCGCAAGTGGACGAATCATTTACGGCCTCGCTCGAGTGCGGCGATTGGTTCACGTACGCGGATTGGGTGTACGTCACGGCGGATTACGCGGTAGACGTAACGCTCCGGCAAGTACTCGCCGATCTCTGTGCGGCGGATAAGCTCGGCCAGTACGGGATCGTATTGGATCCGGGCCAGGTAGACGGGCCGCTCCTCGTGCCGTTCAATTGGGCGAATAAGCGCGTAAGCGATGCGCTCCGGGAGCTCCACGATCGGACTCAATACGTGGTCCAGATCTCGCCGGCCAAACGTCTCACCATGTACGCGCCGGGCACGATCGCGGCGCCGTTTGATCTGACGGAGGCCGAAACCAATTGCCACGATCTCACTTGGCGCGATTCGGATAAGACGCCATACAACGCGGTAACGCTCCTCTGTGGGCCGAATGGCCTCACGGCGATTTCGGAGGAGCGGCACTACGGCGACGGCTCGCGGCGCCGGTGGCCTCTCGATGCGCCATTCTCGAGCATCATCGGCGGCCTCATTACCGGCTCGGATGCCACGGGAGACGATCCAGGCGGCCACGAAGTCGGGATCGTCGGCGATCCGGCATCGGAGGATCGGATCTGGACGGTGGATCTCTCCACGAATGAATTAGTCCAGCGGGACGATCAAGCGATCCGGCAACCGGGCGAGTACCAAAAGATTTGGTATAACGCGGCCTGTCCGTTTACGGTGCGCGCGAGTACGGGCGCAACGCCGGTAGTCGAGTACGCGGAGGCGCGGCCGGATGTAATCTCGATTCCGGTTGGCACGGAGATCGCGGAGTCGATGCTCGAGGGATTCCAGGCGGCGCCGCGCGAGCTCCAGATCCAAACGGATATCGATGGCCTGGAAACCGGGCAAATGCTCTCGATCGATTTGCCGGCGATCCGGCAATTTTCCGGATCGTGCCTCGTTACGTCCGTCTCGCTCTCGATCATGTTGGATACGATCCAGGGCGATCGGTTCTGGCAGTACGCGATCGAGGCGATCGAGTCGGATCTCTACCAGGGATCGTATTTGGACGCCTGGCGCAAGATTGCCGGCAAAGGCGCCGGGACTACGGCGCCTCCGATTACCGGGAGCGGCGCCGGCGGCGGAACCGGCGGCGGTGGGACGGCGGGGCCGGCCTCGCCGATCTATCTCGGCGGCTCGAGACAATTCTCGCTCGAGCCTACGCCGGCGGCCTGGCTGCCGGTGCCGGATTTCGTGCCGTACGTGGCGCCGGCGGATTTCTCCGGCGTGGTGCGCGCGGACGCGTACGCCAGGCGGCCGGGCGTCTCCGTGCAGCTCCGGTTGTTCAACATTACGGACGGGACGCCGGCGGCGCTCGGCGCGATCGTGACAACTAACACGCCGGGCGCGTATCCACCGTTTAACGTGGCCGGCCTCAAAGATAAGGCGTACCGGCTCGAGGCGCTCTCCGGCGTCTCCGGGGAAGGCGTTTTCGGCATCGGGACGCTCGAGGTATGACGCAATGAAAAAAATTCCGG
>Ga0066903_100001414_pt1 | contig 17483 bp, 15 predicted proteins | sample PanSoiMetaGPlot1_FD_67491 | JGI IMG/M metagenome (GOLD analysis project Ga0066903, IMG submission 67491) | Tropical forest soil microbial communities from Panama analyzed to predict greenhouse gas emissions - Panama Soil - Plot 1 (version 2) | ecosystem: Environmental > Terrestrial > Soil >... | reverse complement strand
AACACCCACGACGGCGAGCCGACCGCCGCCACATCGATGGTGACGCGATTGGCATTGAGCTCCTGCTCGACTCTGGTCACCAGCGGTGCGGTCGCTGAAAGCTGATAGCGGATCTGAAACCCGCTCGGCAGTCCGTAGAATTTGCGAAACGCCGTGGTGAGCGTGTCGTTGGTTTCGGGCTGGATGACGACATCCCAGTAGGTGAGGCTGCCTTCCTTCCTGGCGGCGTCGATGAGTTCGGTGAGGCGGGCTTTTTCTTCGGCCGAGACGCCGCGCAGCGCGGGAGGCTCCTCGGCCGCCGAGGCGCTTGCGAGACCGACCACCGCCCATGCCGCAAGCAAGACACCCCCAACGACGTATTTCATCGCGACCTCCAAAGCGTTTGTTCGATCATTATCTTCTGATGGTGCTGTTCTCGGCAACGAAAACGAGAACTTCCTCAGGACGAATCGTCACTATCACGCGGTCGCCCGCACGCAATCCGCAAGGCGGCCGGATAGCGCCCATCTCGATACCGTCGATGGAAATGACGTACTCTTCTTCGAGGCCGAGAAAAGATGCGGCTTGTATCACGCCGATGAAACGTTGTTCGTCCGGCACGCCGGCTGCCTCGCGACGCGGCGCCGCCGCGTCGGCCGCCGTCGTCACAGCGATGTGTTCTTTGCGGCTGCACGCGAGAACACTTTGTCCCGGAACAGCCGGCTCGTCTTCGCATTGGACGCCCCAGATGCCCAAGCCATCGGCTAATGCGACCTCCACATGAAAGCCCTCCTGTCGGGGCAGGATATTCACAACCCGGCCGCGGTTGATATTGAAGCCGAGGAATTCAGCAACGAAGGGCGTTTGCGGACGTGCAAACACCGTGCGCGGGTCGCCGGCCGTCTCGATTCGCCCGTGATTCATCACCACGACGGTTTCGGCAAGCGAGAATGCCTCCGCCTGGTCGTGGGTGACGTAGATGGCGGTGAAACCGAGCCGCTTCTGGAGCACGGCGAGTTCCATGCGCATGCGGGCCCGCAGCCGTGCATCGAGGTTCGACATCGGCTCGTCAAACAGCACGAGGCCGGGTTCGTGCACCAGCGCGCGGGCGAGCGCAACGCGCTGCTGCTGGCCGCCTGAGAGAGCAGTGGCGGGCCTATCTTGCGTGTTCGCGAGCCCCACCAGGTCAAGGATGCGGCCGGTGCGCGCTATGATCTCGGCCCTGGGAACACGCCGTACCTTGAGGGGGAAGCCGACGTTCTCGGCGACCGTCATGTGCGGCCACACCGCGTATGATTGGAATACGACGCCAAGGTCGCGCTGTTCCGGCATCAAGTTCACGCCGGCGGCGCGGTCGAATACCGTCGTGCCTGCGATGTCGATCGCTCCGGCGTCGGCGTTCTCCAGGCCGGCAAGGCAGCGCAGAATCGTCGTCTTGCCGCATCCCGACGGCCCGAGCAAAGCCAGAGTGTGACCGGCCTCCACCGCAAACGACACGTCTTCGACCGCCACAAGCTCGCCGAACAGCTTTCGCAGCTCCTTAACCCGGACAAACGCCACGCGTGTGCTCCTCAAGCTTGAATGAGCGAAGCACGCGTCGCCCTGAACAACGAGAACGCTATGAGCAGCAACATGAGCTGGAGCACTGCAAGCGCCGCCACGTAGCCGAAGCTGCGCTCACTCAGAACCACCAGGGCTACGCTGATGGTTTCGGTGCCTTGCGCATAAAGCAGGATGGTGGCGCCAAGCTCGCGGATGAAGATCACGAACAGCATCAGCCAAGCCGCGATTATCGCCGGGGCGAGGAGCGGCGCCACAACGTAGCGCATCGTCTGCAGCCAGCCGGCGCCGTTTGCGCGCGCACTTTGTTCGAGCTCCGGGTTCACGGCGACCAGCATCGACGAAACCGTGCGGGTCGCGAAGGGGAAAAACCGCGCCACATAGGCGATCAGGATGATCGTCAGGGTCGAATAGAGCGGCGTTCGGATGGCGAGAATGAGAAAGCCGAGGCCCAGAATGATGCCCGGAATCCCAAGCGGTAAGGACAGGATGGCATCGGTCAGCGCGCGCTGCGTGCCGGTACTGCGGTTGACGTAATAGGCCTGCAGCGCGCTGATCGAAACTCCAAGGGTCGCGCCTGTCACGGCAAGAAACAGGCTGTTGAGGATCGCGTTTTGGGTGAGCGAATAGTTGAGCAGCACGTATTCAAAATTGCGCAACGTGAGGGTCGCATAGGAGAGTGTACCGGTCCATATCGAGGACAATGACACCATCAGGAGCGCGATCACCGGCAGCACCACGGCGCAGCCGATATAGACAATCTCAAATGCGAGCGCACAGGCGCGGCCGCCTCGACGCAACGCGATGATGCGCGGCCGATAGCCCTTCCCGGTTACGGTTTCGAACCGCCTGCGATCGAGATAACGGCGCTGAAGCACCGTGAAAAGCACCGTTACCACCATCACGATAACCCCGAATGCGGCCGCGCGGCCGAGATCTGAGGGATACTGCACAAGCTGAAAAATTTCAGTCGGCATGGTGCGGATGCCCCGCGGGGACGCCAGCGCAAGCGGAACATCAAACAATCCGGCGCTGGTGACGAACACAACCAGGGCGGCGGAGAACAGCGCCGGGAAGAGCAAGGGGATCGTAACAAGGCGCAGTGTCGTCCAGAAGCCCGCCCCATGCACGCGCGCGGCATCCTCGAGTGCGGGATCCATCTGTCGCATCGGCGCGACGACGAACAAATAGACATAAGGCGTGTAGAACAGCGACAATACCCAGGTCGCGCCGCCGATGCCGTAAATCGGAATGAGATCGGGCGGCAGTCCGAAGATGTCGGCCAGTAGCCTGGTCAAGATGCCGCTGTGAGGCGCTGCGAGATAGACCCACGAGATTGCGCCGACGTAAGGGGACAAGAAGAACGGCACGAGATTGAAGACCTCGAACCAGCGCCGGCCCGGCACGTCGGTGCGCGACACCACCCATGCGAGGCTAAGGCCCAGCACACAGCTGATGACCGTCGCCCCGATCCCGCAAATAATGGTATTACCCGCCGCCTGATAGAATCGCGGGTCAGTGAACAGGCCGGCGAAATTTCGCCACGATGGGGCCGGGCCGTCAGCATCCCAATATAACGCGCTGCGTACGGCCGTCGCCAGAACCGGGCCGGCAATAAGTGCTATGCCGATGACAACGCCGGCTGCCGGCAAGGCGATTTCGGCAAGCCGGCCGGAGGCGCGGCGACGCAGGCTGTTGGGAGGGATGGTAAATCCGGACGGGGCGTTTACTCGATCAACCATGGACATGCCATCGCAAGCATTTTTGCAGCCTGTCGATTGCTATGCCGGCTGATGTTGCGTGTCAAATTCGCTCCCTCCAGCCGCTTCAAATCACGAGGTCACCCTTGAGGAAGGCCTGCGCTTCCTCCGTAGCCGGGCCGGCGAAAAACGATTTCGCAGGCGTCCTCTCGTGGACCCGGCCCCGGACCATGAATACGATCTCGCCGGCGAGGCGGCGGGCCTCTCCAAGATCGTGGGTTGCGAGTACGATTTTGACGCCAGCGGAGGCAACCTGGACGATTATATCTTCGACGGCCTTGGTGGCGGCGGGATCAAGATTTGCCGTGGGTTCGTCGAGAAACAGAATCTCCGGGTCGCGGGCGAGTGCGCGGGCGAGCGCGACACGCTGCTGCTCGCCGCCCGATAGCCGCCGCGCCGGCCGTGCAGCGAGGGCTGCCAACCCGACGAGATCAAGCAACGCCGCAACACGACCAGCGCGATCGCGTTGTTGCGCTCGCCTGCCGCGAAGCGCGAACGCAATGTTGGCGGCGACCGAGCGGCGCAGCATGACGGGGCGCTGGAAGACGATGGCGCGGCGGTCGCCCCCGCTGCTGGTGCGGCCGCCCCACATGACCCGGCCGGCTGTAGGCGAGAGCAGACCCATGGCGAGGCGGAGCAGCGAGGATTTCCCGGATCCATTGGGGCCGATCAACACGGTTGGGGCGCCTGGCGCGAGCATCAGAGAAACGGATTCGAGAATGGTTACGCTTCCGCTCTGCACCGAGACGTCTTCGATCGTGATCGGCAATTCGCTGCGCGGCGCCCGCATGATCTCATCCGGCATGAAGTTCGCCGAGTCGCCTCGCAGCAGCCGCGGCGGCATTGACCGCGATGATCAGAGTAATGAGCACGATGCCGAGGCCGATCGCGAGCGGCAGATCGCCTTTGGAGGTTTCCAGCGCGATGGCGGTCGTCATCGTGCGCGTGAAGCCGTCAATATTGCCGCCCACGATCATGACTGTGCCGACCTCGGCCGCGGCACGACCGAAGCCAGCAAGCAGGGTCGTCATCAGGCTAAAGCGGGCATCCCACAACAACGCCGCGACCCGACCGGCGGGACCGATTCCCATCGCGGTCATTTCATCCCGGTATTCGACCCATAGGTCCTCGACGGTTTGGCGGGTCAAGGCCGCGATGATCGGCATCACCAGCACAGCTTGCGCGAGGATCATGGCGTGCGGCGTGAACAGCAGGCCTAAAAAACCGAGCGGCCCCGACCGCGACAGCAGCAAGTACATGGCGAGCCCAACTACGACCGGCGGCAGGCCCATGAACGCGTTAAGCACGATCGTGACTGCAGCGCGCCCGGGAAACCTTACTAGCGCCAATAATGCCCCGAGCGGCAGGCCGGTCGCGGCCGCGAGCAAGGTCGCGCAAACGCTGACCATTAACGACAGCGCGATGATCGCGTAAAGCACCGGATCGCCGCCAACGATCAGATCGAATGCCGATGCGCCATCCTGCATGCCGTTCACCGTGAGAACTCTCGTTTCAGCCCCTCGTCCCGTCGCGCGGGCTCTTGCCAGCCGCAATCCGCAGCCCCGAAACGTTCCGCGCCATCTCACTTATGGTTATGGATTTCGCACCCGCGCAAGGACACTCCTCTGATCACGGTAGAAAACTCACCTCGCCTGCAGCACAGTATCGATCAGAGCCGGCTGACCGGCCTTAACCTTTGCGATGGCGCGCCGCAGCGCGCCCGCAACATCATTGGGCTGCGTAATCGGCCCCTCGGCGTACCACCCGCAGGACTGTGCGAGTTTAGCGAAATCGGGTTCCGGCCCGGCAATGTCCTGGCCGATATGGGCGCGCTCGACCGGCGTGCCTCGATGCTCGGCGATATGGATTTGATGCTCCCAGTCGTTATAGTAAGCGCGATTGTTGTACATGACGATGAGAAACGGGATGTTATTCTTTGCCGCCGTCCACAAGGCGCCGGCGTCGAACATCAGGTCGCCGTCCGGCTGAATGTCGACCACAAGGCGACCGCTGCCGCGATGCGCCAGCGCGACGCCAAGCGACACTCCGATCTGTGTGCCGGTGCCGAGCGCACGGCCGGCATGGCGGTAAGGCCTATCGAAATCCCATAATTTGAAAACCCAATCTTGCAATGTGCATGCGGTGAGCACCCAGTCCTCGGTCTTGAGGACGCCCCAAATTTCGTAGGCCAGACGCGGCAGCGAAATCGGGCTCGCATCCCAGTCCTCACGCGACCGCCTCTCCCATTTCGCGAACAGAGCATCGTGCCGAAGAGCAATCTCCGCGGCGCGGCGGGCGATGCGATCGGCAAGCTCGGCATCATGGCCGATCTTGTCCTTGCAGAGCTTTGTCAGCTGCGGGATCGCCGTGAGGGTGTCGCCGAGCACCCGCAAGCTGCAATCGGGCATGCGGGTGAAGTCCATCGACCATTTGGAAAGCCCGATGTCGCCGAAGCCGAGATCGATCATCTCGCATGTGGCTGGGTAGAGCGGCTTGGTGGTGCGTTTGGTGCGCTCGATGATATGAGTCGGCTTTTCCCAGTCGCGCACGTCGAGAGCGAGAATGACGTCGGCGTCGCCGAAGACGCTCTTGTCCATGCTCAGACTGAGTGGATGGCGGTTGGGGAAATTGAGCCGCCCTTTTACATCGTAGACAGCGGCGCCGACAGTCTCGGCAAGCGCCACCAGGTGATGAAATCCCTCCGGGTGGCGGCCGACATATTCGGCGAGCAGCACCGGAGATCTCGCGGCCAGCAGCCGATCTGCGATTTTGCCGAGGGCAGCGGCATCCGCTGCCATCGCGGTCGGTACCGTTGCGTCGGCGTGGGACGGCATTTGGACCGTCGCGGTGAGCGGCTGCTCCTGCAACCAGGCGTCGTAGCACATATAGATCGGGCCTTGCGGCTCGGTCATCATCGCCGCGTATGCGCGCGCAAACGAATCCGGCACGCCCTCGATGCTGCCGGGCTGGTAGTCCCATTTGACGTAGTGACGGACCTGCTCGCCCTGGACATTGGCGGTGTGGATCCAGTCGATGAATGGCCGCCGACGGCTCTCGTCCATTGGGCCGGTCGCCCCGATCACGAAGACCGGCGCGCGGTCCACATAGGCGTAGTAGATGCCCATCGTGGCATGGAGAAGCCCGACGACGTCGTGCACGATCGCCACCATGGGCTTGCCGGTCGCCTTGGCATAGCCATGAGCAATCTGCACCGCGATCTTTTCGTGCTGGCACAGCAGCATGGGTGGATTGTCACCGCCGTAGTTGACGAGCGAGTCGTGCAAGCCGCGGTAGCTCGCCCCCGGATTGAGCGCGATATACGGAAACCCGAAATGTTTGATCAGGTCGACGATGACGTCCGACTGCCAGCGCCTTTCGGCGCAGGGTGCCCTGAGGCTGGCCTCACCCGCATTGGCCGCCGCGGTCGACGTAGTTTCGTTCATGCTTGACCCTTCCCGACTCAATGCGTGTCATCGCCTGGGCTTGATCCGGGGATTGACCCGGCGATCCGGTACCCCTGGAGAGTGCGTTTGGGAGCGGTCGGGGCACGTGCTCAGCTCGGTGGTTGCTGGATGCCCCGCTTGAAGCGGGGCATGAACAGTTTGATTGTTGTGACATCGACCTCGGAAAAAATCACGATGCATCGAACGCCTTGGCGACGAGATCGACGATATTCTTCGGAGTCTTGATGATGGCGTTGCTGTATTTCTGCACCTCGGCCCCTGGTGTCGGTTCGATGTAGATGCTTCGCTTTTGCGCGTCGGCGAGGAAGGCGCTGTCGACGACGACCTTGTCGAACGCTTCGCGTAGCGCCGCCACCCGGTCAGCGGGAACGTTTTGGGGAGCGAGGAGGGCACGACCGATCGCCGCGCCAGCTGAGACGAATTCGATTGCCGTTTTGGCGGTGGGATCCGCGACGATGTCCTGCATCAGCGGCACGTGTGGCAATTCGGGCGTACGCTTGAGCCCAGCCTGCAGCAGCGGGATGAAAGTGCCGTTGTCGATGTTATCCTTGTCCTCGGCGCGCCATGAGTTCCAGGCTTTGGAAACCAGGTCGACCTCCCCGCGCAGCAGTGCCAGCGTGTAGGCGGAGGAGCCGTCATAGCCGCAAATGATGTTGAGTGGCATTTTGGCGATGACTTTGAGGGTCGCCGGGTATTGAAAGCTCTGCGACGCCCGGCCGCTACAGCCCACATTGGTCTTGCCCTTGAAGAGGTCCTCGGTGGCAGCGAGTCTGGAGCCCTTGTGCACCATGAAGGCTGTGTTCACGGGCGCAAACGAGCCAATGTAGCTCATCGCCGTGACGTCCCAGCGCCCTTGTGCCGGATCCATGAGCTGCACATAGGCGATGGTCTCGGGAAACAGCGAGATCATCGAGCCGTCCTTGGGACCCTTGGCATACAGATAGGCCGCCGCCTTGGAGCCGGCGCCCCCGGGCATGCTCTGGACGATCACGGTCGGCTTGCCCGGAATGTACTTGCCGATATGGGCGGCGGCGAGCTGCGCATAGAGATCGTAGGAGCCCCCGGGCGGATGCCCGATGAGAATCGTGAGCTCGTGACTCTTGTAGAAATTCTCCACTGTCTGGCTCGCGGCCGGCAAGGTGGAGCAAATTGTCGCGGCGCAGCCGAGCGCTGCTGCGACAACGCTCCGCGGTGGGAAGGCCATCATGGAAATCTCCTTCGGTTTCTTTGATTGATGCTTAATACCGAGAGGCCGCTGCGGCAACATGCTGCCCTCCTCCTACTCTTCCCCCACCAGCGCGAGGCTATCGCATATGGCTCCGTGCGTCTGCCCCTCCCCGCAAGCAGGAAGAGGTGAGGGGCGTGACCTGATGCGATAGCCCTGTCCGCAAGCGGGGAGGCAGGGCAAGACGGCCGCGATGCGTGGGCGCATGCTTGCCGTAACCAATTGCCGCTTGATCAAACGGCGCGAGCGGCGAACAATCGTGCGCTGGGCCGCCGACGGTGCGGACTGTGGCGAATAAAATTCTCGGGGAGGAGGCAGGATGAATACGCGCAGAAACTTTCTCAAAGCAGCGGGGGCGACGGGCATCTCATTCTGCAGTTGCGCGTTGTTGGACGCTGCCCGCGCGCAGGAGCCGGGTCGCAGCCTCCCGGTGATGGTCAAGGACAAGCGGGTCAAGACCATCGATGTACACTCGCACTGCCTATTCCACGAAGCCGTCGCCCTGATGGGCGATGACGCCCCAAGTGTGTTCGTGCCGGTCAAGGGTGCGGAAAATCAGTACATCGTGGTCGCCGAGCGCCTCAAGCAGATGGATGCGATGGCAATCGACATGGAGGTGCTCTCCATCAATCCGTTCTGGTACCGCAAGGACCGCGATACCGCAGCCGCAATCGTCAAGATGCAGAATGAGAAGCTGGCGGAGCTGTGCGCGTCACAGCCGGCGCGCTTTGCGGCCTTTGCATCTCTTGCCCTGCAATTCCCCGACCTGGCGGTACAACAGCTCGAGGATGCGGTGAAAAAGCTCGGCTTGCGTGGGGCGCAGATCGGCGGCAGCGTCGCCGGCGAAGATTTTTCGAATCCGAAGTTTCACCCCGTCTGGGCGAAGGCGGAAGAGCTTGGGGCTGTGCTGTTCATCCACCCGCAAAGCACGCCCGAGCTCGCCAAGCGCTTTCGTGGCAATGGCTGGCTCTCGAACACGATCGGGAATCCGCTCGATACCACCATCGCGCTGCAGCACCTTATCTTCGAAGGCACGCTCGATCGCTTCCCCGGTTTGAAAATTCTGGCAGCACATGGCGGCGGATATCTTGGCTCATACGCGGCGCGTTCCGACCACGCTTGCTTCGTCGCGCCGCCAGGGGCCTGCAATGCGGAAATCAAGCTGAAGAAGCAGCCCACCGAATACCTGCGCCAGCTCCATTTCGATGCCCTGGTTTTCACCCCCGAGGCGCTGCGGCATCTGGTGGCGCAGGTCGGCGTCAGCCAGGTCATGCTCGGCAGCGACCACCCATTCGTATGGGAGCAGCACCCCGTGGATCACATCTTCGCCACCACGACCCTCTCCGATGATGAGAAGACAGCGATTCTCGGTGGCAATGCGGCGCGGCTGCTGGGTATCAGGGTTTAGGACGCCTTTCCACTGGCGGGCACCCGGCGACGACGCCCCGTCCCTCGCGGGTGCCCGGAGGCAAACGGCGCTCTGTGCTTGGCATCAACCAGCATCGCCGTGACGCACGGCCATCAGCGTCTCGCCTTGACGGATGGCGAACTCGGTACCGCCTGATTGCACGGCTCGTAGCCGGGCGAGCGCTCGTCCCTTTTCATCGGCGCCCAGAACGTGTCGGGGTGTATTTGCTTTCAGTTGCATGTCATCGATCGTGAAAACAGACGATGCCAGTAACCACCTGATTTCGTTTGTATAAAACCCTCATTCAATTGGATCATGCCGGGGTTGCCCCACTTGCGCGTCGTTTTGCGCGGGCGTGACAGTTTGCGATTCGATCATTCAGCGGCGGACCCGACCTCACAACCCATTCGGCCAGCCGCTTCACGAGGCCCTGATTGAGGTATCAAATGACCGGGAATAAATCACCCGCCTCGACCGTCTTTCCCACATCGGTCCCCTTATCGGCAGCGAGGAGAGAGCATATGGCACAAGACGAAAATGGCGGCATTGACCGGCGCGGCGCATTGGAATGCATGATTTGGGCCGGCACCGGAGTGCTGTGGACGATGGTGGGCGGCGTGCCGCGGTCATCGTCACTGCTGGGAATTTCCGAAGCCAACGCGCAGGCGGCAAGCGGCTTCACATTCCTGCAGATTTCCGACAGCCACATCGGGTTTAAGGCGCCGGCCAACCCCAATCCAATGGCCACACTCGATGAGGCCATTGCCAAGATCGGGGCGTTGCCGCAGAAGCCCGCCTTCATGGTTCACACCGGCGACATCACGCACTTGTCCAAGCCGGAAGAGTTCGACAACGCCGACCAAGCCATCGTCAAGGCGCGGCTCGATACCTTCTACGTTCCAGGCGAGCATGACATTATCGATGCCGACCTCGGCAAAGCCTACATGGAGCGCTACGGCAAGCGGACCCAGGCCAAGGGGACGGGCTGGTATTCATTCGATCAGAACGGCGTGCACTTCGTTGGCCTGGTCAATGTGGCGAACCTCAAGGCGGGTGGCATGGGTACGCTTGGCGCCGAGCAGCTTGCGTGGCTTGCCGACGATTTGAAAGGTAAGTCGAGCTCGACCCCCATCGTGCTGTTTGCCCACATCCCGTTGTGGACCGTCGCAGAGAACTGGGGCTGGGGAACCGGGGATGCCGCCGAGGCGCTCGGCCTCGTCAAGCGCTTCGGCTCGGTGACCGTGCTCAACGGCCATATCCACCAGATCATGCAGAAGGTAGAGGGGGCGGTGACGTTCCACACCGCGCGCTCCACGGCCTTCCCGCAACCGGTGCCCGGCACGGCGCCATCGCCTGGCCCGATGAAGGTGCCGGACGACAAGCTGCGCACTGTCCTCGGCATCACCAGCGTTGCGGTGAAACAGGGCACCCAGCCGCTTGCGATCACGGACAGCGAACTGGTCAAGGCGTGATCTTATGGCTCGGGCGCCGAACAGGTTCCGGCCGTATTGAACGATCGTCCGGCGTCATGGCGGGGCTCGCCCGGCCATGACGCGCGTGATGAAAGCACGGGCAACAAGGACGTGGATGCCGCGAATCCCTGCCCCTCACCCTCTCGGGCTTGCAGGAAGCGTGAGGTGGGTCGGGAATGGGCGTAACGTAGAGGATGCGTCGGTCGCACCACGGCCCTAGCGACAAAGGTACTCTCACATGTCTCTGATCTACGACAGCCTCCGCGGATTCGCGGCGGGCGCGGCGGTGTGCTGCGCTGTCTACGGCGCCCTTGCGGCGTCCGGTGAAACCCAACTGACGATCGACAACTTCACCTTCAAACCCGATTCCGTTACGGTTAAGGCCGGGACCAAGATCGTGTGGGTGAACGACGACGACATTCCGCATTCGATCGTCGAAACCACGGGCAAGTTCCACTCGCCGGCGCTCGACACCGAGGATAAATTCGGCTTCACCTTCGATAAGGCCGGCACATACGAATATTTCTGCGGCCTGCATCCGCACATGAAGGGCGAGGTTGTCGTCACGCCGTGAACCCGTCTAGAACATCCGCGCTTGTGTTCGGCAGTGACGCGGTCTGGGGTCAATGGTATACGCTGGGTCACTATCGCTCCTTTGCGTCGCTGCAGCTCTGACTTTGTCCGTCGCGCCGGTTAGCGCGGCCGAGGAATGCACGCAGACGAGCGCACCGATTGCGACCGACCGACCGGACGTCACCAACTCCAGCATCGTTGTGCCGGTCGGAAGCCTGCAGAACGAGAACGGCGCCAATCTGAGTCGGCGCGCCGGCGCTGATATTTTCGACGGCACCAACAGCCGCTGGCGCCTCGGCATCGCTCCGTGCTTCGAAGCGCTGATCGATTTGCCGAGCTACGTCGGAACCTTCCGCGGAGCGGGCGACTCGGGCTTCGGGAACCTGGCGCCAGCGTTCAAGTGGCAGGTCAGTCCGGTGCCCGGGAAGGTCGACCTCTCGATGACGGTCGGCGTCGGGCTGCCGACCGGCGCGCCGGCAGTCGCAGGTCCCGGCGTGCAGCCCTATCTGCAGTTTCCGTGGTCGGTGGAGCTCGGGCATGGCTGGGCCCTCACCGGCATGGTGACTAACTTCTTCACGCCAACCGATGCCGCCAACAAGTATTCTAACCAATCGACTTTGGTGATCGAAAAGGAGTTCGGCGAGCGCTCATTCCTGTTCGTCGAGTATGTCGGCGACTTTCCGGCTAACGGCGGCGCCGGTCACCTTCTCAACTCCGGTGGCGGCTACCGCATAACGGATACCCAGCAAATCGATTTCCACATCGGATTTGGCCTCAATCGCAATTCGCCAGCGTATATTTTCGGCGTGGGCTATTCGTTTCGGTTGGACCGGCTGTTCAGATCCAGGCTTTGATTGGCTACCTGTAGATCCTATGGGGTTGGCGGGTGGTCCGGAGGTAGGATTAGCTTTTCCACGACCATCAAACCGCATATCAGAGGATCAAGATGTCGAATCTCGACCGAACTGACGCACCCGCCGCAGCTAACTTATGCTACGGTTCAGCTGGTGTTTTGAACTGAGCAAAGCCAAATGCAAGCTTCGGGGTGACGCTGCCTGGCCCGCAGAAAATGAGCCGGTTCACGATTACGGGAGGCGACCTTGCATCTCTGGCGGCGCGATCGACGGCGATACCGAGCAAAGCCGGGCAGGGCGGCAAGCCTGCGCGCATCCTGTCATGCTACGAGGCGGGCCTTGATGGGCACGGGCTGGCGACGGCGCCAGGTGTGATCAGTCACGTGGTCGACCCTGCGAGCATCGAAGTTAACCGGCGGGCACGGCGCGCCAAGACCGACGGCATCGATTTGGAGAAGCTTATGCGGGTGTTCCTCGCGTACGTGCGGGATGAGCCGCGGGTGTGCAGCATGCGGCGTGTGCCGTTGGTCGAAGACGAGGAGCGCAAGCGGCGGACGCGTGAGCGCGAACGGCTGCTCAAGGAGCGCGCCGCTCACACCAACCGCATCAAGGCGCTGCTGTTTGGGCAGGGCACCTTCGGGGGCATCCAGTTCGGCTCAGCGACTCAGTAAATAGGCACCGCCGACGTGGGCAACGGCGCGAAGGGCGCCATTGCCCACCCGACGTGAGCCTGCCCTACGAGGCCCGTAGATTGGCGAGAATCTCCTCCAGTGCGCCGTCAGCGAGGGCGCGGATTTCATCTTGTGTGCGGTCCTGGATCGGATGCGGAACGAACAACACCGCCGGATCGTAGCCGAGCGCCTGGCTTTGCGCCGCGGCGGCGACCTTGAATTCCGTGGTTGCCACTCCGACCGCGACGATGCCGAGCTGCTCAAGTCCCCTGATGTCATGCATACAGCACGACGTGCAGGAACCTCAATCAGCCAAGCCTTCGACGACGAGGTCGCATTCGGACTTGATCTGCTGTTTCAGCTCGATCGGCGCGAGATGGGTGAAATGCCTCTTGCGATAGCGTTTCACCGTGTAGCCGCGGGCCGTCAAAAGCTCGTCGAGACGGTTGAGAAATTCGTCGCCACGCATCTTGGCAATGTCGAGGAGTCCGATCGTTTTCCCGGCGATCGATTGCGACCGCGCGAGGCGCGGCTGCATAACCGCCGCTGTCTCGGCCGTGGGGTCGAGGAGGATGTTTTCCGGCATCGTTTATCTGATCTCCCTGGTTACGGGCTCAATGCTGCCTCTTCCGCCGATGGACGGGATGATGGCGGAATATTTGCCGGCGTAGCCACCGGCGCGAATGATGTTGAAGGTGCCGTTCTTGAACTTGGGAACCAGGTTATCGGGGTCGGACTTCTCCTCGGCCGTCAGCCCCATCAATCCGGCACGTCCCGACACAACCTCGCGCACCGGGATTCTCAACAGGGAGAGAAGTTCATCCCTCACGCGCGCCTTCGACCACCCGGCCTCGTAAAATACGATCGCATGTTCCCGCGCAATTGCGAGGAACGCCTGGACGCCAATGATGTGGCCGGTGCGATATATTGCGCGGATGCACCCCGCAAAGGAGCGGCATAGATCGTCCGGCTGGCGCGAAATGTGGTCGATGATCTGGGTGATGCCGTCGCCCGGAAATATCGTTACCGTCGATGCCTTTGGCGAATACCCAAGCGACACCGCAAAGGAATCCCAGCGCGGATCGTCCTCGTCCTCAGCGAAACAGAAGGAATATTTTGCCGGGCTGCCGAAGACCGAGCGGTCGATTTCGCCCGGCCGCCCGCCGCCCACATTGCGCACCACGAGCTGCAGCGTACGGCCGATGGCCGCATTGGCGCGGTTGCCCTGGCCGAACACATTGCCCTTCGCGTTCATTCCGAGGGTCCGCGCGATCGGCCCGTTGACCATGATGACCGGCGTGCAGGCGTTGGTGGTGGCGAGCACGCCGTGGAGCCCGAAGGCCGGCGTCAGTGCGGCCTCGATCGCGGTCAGCACGACCGGCATGTATTCCGGCCGGCAACCGGCCATCACGGCGTTAATGGCGACCTTCTCGACCGTACATTCGGCAAAGTTCGGCGGGATTCTCCCGATGATCTCTTGCGGTGCGCGCGCGGTGCCGTCGAGCATTTCGAGCACGCGCTCCTCTGCGGGCGGCACCACCGGTAGGCCATCGGTCCAGCCGCGCTCATAACAGGTTTCGACCGGATCGGAGAGCGGAGGTACCGCGATGCGGCGCGACGCAAGGCCGGTATTGCCGTATTTCACCTTGAGCCGCGCCGGCATGCCTGGATCCATGGTCTTCGATCCGCAGCCGGGCCGATACTCCGGCAGCCCATCGCCAAGGCCGGGAATGCCAGTAATGGCCTGCCACTCCGATCGTCGCCAACCCACCACGCGCGCCTCCTCCTGCCCACCTGCGAGGCGGATCAGGGTTGGCACGGTGTCGATGTTGTAGTGGTATGACGTTGCGAGTGCGGTATCGTCGCTCGCGTGCGAGAAACCCACAGCGAAGCTCACGTCATCCTGCACATGGACTTCGAGCGTGCCGCCGTAACGTCCGGCAAGGTCTTCGATCCGACGCAGCACCGGCATTGCCAGAACGCAGGTTGGGCAGTCTTGCTTGACGAAGGCAACGAAAGTCGCGGACGCGAATGCGGGCTTGTCGTTCGTCTCTGGAATAGACTCTTGCATTGTGCCGCCATCATAGAGTGGATTTCAAACGACGGGAATCACCATGTAGGGTAGGGCAAAGGCGCGCTCTTGCGTGCCGTGCCCACCGAGGCCCGACTCGTGGTGGGCACGCTTCCTTTGCCCACCCTGCGTTGGACCGGCTCCAAGCTCCGAGACTCCCTCATGATCATTGCGACGGCCGGACACGTCGACCACGGCAAGACCTCGCTGGTGCGCGCTCTCACCGGTATCGACACCGACCGCCTTCCGGAGGAGAGGGCGCGTGGCCTCACCATCGACCTTGGCTTCGCCTATATGCCGTTGCCGGACGGCCGGGTCGCCGGCTTCGTCGACGTCCCCGGCCATCAGCGCTTCATCAAGAACATGCTGGCCGGTGTCGGCAATGTGGATCATGCCCTGCTGGTGGTGGCTGCCGACGATGGCGTGATGCCGCAAACCGTCGAGCACGTCGAAATCCTCGATCTTCTCGGCGTGCCCCGGGCCACTGCCGCCATCACCAAGATCGACAAGGTTGGGGCCGGACGCAGCGAGGAGGTGGAGACTGAAATCCGCGCATTGGTCGGCCGCACATACATATCGGTGGAGGATGTTTTCCGCACTTCTGTCCGCACCAACGAAGGCGTGGCACCCCTACGCGCCCGCATCGCCGCCTTGGCGCAGGCCCATGGGCCGCCGCCGCCCACCGGGCGGTTTCGCTTGGCGGTCGACCGCGCGTTCGTTGTGCATGGCGTCGGCGTCGTGGTGACAGGCTCCGTTCACGCGGGCGTTGCGCGGGTCGGCGAAACCGTGACGGTCGCGCCCACGGGGGCTACGGCGCGGTTGCGCGGGTTGCGCATCCATGACCGCGACGTTTCATTGGTTCAGGCCGGCGACCGCTGCGCAATCCAGCTGTCCGGAGTAGCGCTCGATGATCTGCGGCGCGGCGTCTGGATTACTGCCGGTCCGAACCTCGCGACCCAGCGTGTCGAAGCCGAATTGCGCCTGTTCGGGCGCGAACGGCCGCTGCGCCATTGGACTCCGGCCCATTTGCATATAGGGGCGGAGGACCTCACCTGCCGCGTCGCGCTTCTCTCTTCGAAGGTCGTTGAGCCGGGTGAAACCGCGATGGCGACGCTTCACCTCGACCGGCCGATTGCGGCTTGGGCCATGCAGAGGTTTATCCTTCGCGATCAGTCGGCGCAGCGGACCCTCGGAGGCGGCCGCATCCTTGATCCACTGCCGCCAGCAGGCTCGTTCCCTGCCCTTCCCCGCTTGGGGGGGAGGGCAGGGAAGCGATTGCGACTGACGCGGCTTGATGCGCTTAAAGCACCCGATGCCGCGACGGCCTTCGCCCGCATGCTTGCGGCATCGCCTCGCGGTTTCGAGCTTGATGCATTCGCCCAGTCTCGTAATTTGACAGTGCCGCAATGCGAGGCGCTGATTGCGGCCCATTCGGCTAAGGTCTGCCGCGACGGCAGCACGAAGATCATTTTTGGCGCCGATCATTGGAACGCGTTGCGCAGCCAAATCGTCGAAGTGCTCGGCTCTCATCACGGCAAGCACCCGGAGCGGCTTGGGCTCGAAGAGAGGCGTATTCACGCTGCTCTTCGCCCCGTGGTCGCAAAATCGTTGCTCCGCCGCGCCATCACGGAACTATGTGAGGACGGTATTCTTTCCTGCTGGGGCGTTATCATTCATCTTTCCGGCCATCGGGCACAACCGACGCCGGCGGAAGCCGCCATCTGGAAGCGTGTGGAGCCTGCTCTTGCCGGTAGTGGCGTGCGCCCGCCGCGCGTGCGAGAACTGGTCGACCGGATAGGAATTGCCCTCGATCGGCTGGAACCGTTTCTCGCCCGCGCAGAGCAGCTTGGCTGGGTCCATCGCGTGGCAGAAAATCGCTATTTCCTGCCGGCAACGCTCCATGAATTGGAACGTATCGCCGAGCATCTCGCCGCGGGACATGCCGACGGCACATTTGCGGCGGCCGACTTCAACCGCGCGAGCGGGATCGGGCGTAATCTCACGATCCAAGTCCTGGAATATTTCGACCGCATCGGGACAACGCGGCGTCAGGGCGATCGCCGTACGCCGTCGCGGACTCCCCTCGGGACCAGCCAATCGTGAACCGCGACGCTGAGATCTCGACCGATATTCTGCTGCTCGGCGGCGGCCACGCCCACGTGCATGTCATGAAGACGTTCGCGCAGCACCCGTTGCGGGGCGTACGGGTGACGCTTATCACACGCGATCTGGAAACGCCCTATTCAGGCATGCTGCCCGGCGTCGTTGCTGGGCTTTATGCGCCCGAGGAGGCTCACATCGATCTTGTCCGGTTCGCCGCCGTGACCGGAACCGCCCTCATTCATGGGGATGCAGTTGGGCTCGATCGCGGCGCCAAGCGCGTGGCGCTCGCCGGCCGGCCGTGCATCGCCTACGATATTCTGTCGATCGATGTCGGGATAACGCC
>Ga0066903_100001413_pt1 | contig 17493 bp, 14 predicted proteins | sample PanSoiMetaGPlot1_FD_67491 | JGI IMG/M metagenome (GOLD analysis project Ga0066903, IMG submission 67491) | Tropical forest soil microbial communities from Panama analyzed to predict greenhouse gas emissions - Panama Soil - Plot 1 (version 2) | ecosystem: Environmental > Terrestrial > Soil >... | reverse complement strand
GGCCGAGCCTTAGGGGAAGCCGTAGAGCGTTGCCGGATTGTCCGCAAGGACGCGCAAACGCAGCGCGGCATCGGGAATCCAATCGAGCAAAAGGTCGGCGATGGCGGCGTCGTTAGGCATCGGGATCGTCCATTTTGTCATCACGTGCGGCCAATCGGTGCCCCACACAATTCGGTTCGGGGCCGCGTCCACGAGCGCGTGCGCGAACTCATTGGTGTCGACGTGGGGCAACGGCCGGGACGAAATACGATAGGCGGCAGTCAGCTTGACCCAGGCTCGTCCACTGCGCAGCAACCGGAGCAGCGACTGGAATCCAGGCGCTGCGACGCCTTTTTCTGTTTTGACGTAACCCAGGTGTCCAAACACGACGTCGACCGGCAGCCTTCCAAACGTTGTATCGATCTGCGGAAACGCGTCCACATGCATCAGGAACTCGATATGCCAGCCGAATGGCTTGATTTGCTCGGCGAGCCCGGCAATGCGCTCGATCGGAAGCTGCCCCCTGCCCTCGCGGACATCCACAATGTTAACTCGCGCGCCGCGAATTCCCGCCTCGTGCAAGGCTTCAAGCTCGCGCGCTGTCGTGTCGCCGCCGATAACGGCTACGCCACGGAACGCCGGGCCTGCGGCTTTCATGGCCGCCAGCATGGCGGAATTATCAGTTCCGTAAAAACTCGGCTGCACCAGCACCGCGCGAGCGCACCCGAGCGCGGCAAGTACCCGGCCATACTCCGGCAGGAGCGCGTCGGGAGGCGAATAAATGCGCTGAGGGATGTATTTGTAGACGCTCTGCGGTCCGCAAATATGGGCGTGACAGTCGCAAGCGAGCGGCGGAAATTCGAATTTCGGTTTATCCGGATACGGATCAGGCGGTGCGCAGACGGGGATGTCTTGATCGGAAAACGCCTGCGTCATGTCATACTCGCTGCGGCTTACTTGGTTTAGAGCCCAGGTCCCAATCCTGCAGTGCAACGCGTACAAACCCGGACCCGCGGGACCAAAGCGGTTCGAAATCTACGGCGATGACGCCACAATGTCATGCTCAAAGAAGGCGCCTCCAAGCGGATGGGCGCTGGGTCAAGCCCGGCCATGACGTTCAACAAATCCAACGAACGAACTCCAGGAGATAAGAAGTGAGCCCACCGAGACTGATCGAATATGCCGACGCGGCGCCGCATGTCCGGGCCGTGTTCGACGACATCAAGCGCAGCCGCAAAGTCGACGACGTCAATAATTTCTGGAAATATCTCGCTAACGATCCGGCGTTGCTCAAGCGCACGTGGGAAAGCGTCAAGGACGTGATGGCCGAAGGAGCGCTGAGCCCTTTCGTCAAGGAATTGTTATACGTGGCCGTGAGCGTGACCAATGGCTGCCAATATTGCATCGCGAGCCACACGGCGTCCGCTCGCAAGGCCGGCATGACGGAAGCGATGTTCGGCGAGCTCATGGCCGTGGTCGGCATGGCCAACGAGACGAACCGGTTGGCGAACGGTTATCGCGTCCCGATCGACGAGGCATTCGGCTGATGATCTCGCACGCTCAGTTCTTAAAGGAGTCGAACACTGGCAGGCTCAGCACAATGGCGATGGCAATCAGCGCAAGGCATATCCGCCGGAACGTGATCTCGTGCGCGAGGCCGAACATGCGTGAGCCGGCATAAAGTCCGAGTCCATAAACAGGGCCGATGACCAGCGCCAGTCCGATAACCGATCTGGTCAGAAGGCCACCGGCGAGATAAGCCGCACCCGAAATCACTGTCGTGATTGCAAAGTAGAGGACAAGGTTGGCGCGGACAGTCTCGGCCGGAATGGCACGGCTGAGCCAATAGGCAACGATCGGAGGCCCGCCCACTTGCGCCACCCCGCTCAGCAGGCCCGCCACCCCACCCACGGCGACTGTGATCGAAGCTGTGGGCCGGCCGCGATAGCGCCAGCCCGACATCAGCAGCGCGAGCAGGAGCGTTCCGAACAGTGCGACGGACCAGCGGATGAACAGCGGTTCGGCATTGGTCAAAATCCAGGCACCGAGAGGTATGCCCGCGAGCGCGCCTATTGACATCGTCCCGGCATCGCGTCTGTCAGCCCGTCGCCATGCGCCCGGGATCAGCCCGGCGGCAGCCACGCCGTCAATGAGCAGCAGAAGTGGCACTGCTGCCTGCGGGCCGATTGCAGTGCTGGCCAGCGGAATGAAAATGAGCGCGCTTCCGAAGCCGGAAAAACCGCGCGCCAAGGCGGCGACGAAAGCCGATATGGCAAGCAACATCGGCGCACTGCCCGGATAGTCATGGAGCCCAAGGTCAAACATGCGGATGCGAATACAAAAAGACGGGCGTCGCCGTTTCCGTGCCGGCACACACGCTTTACGCTGATCGCATCCGACCGGGAATACGGATCTGCGTGGCATCTGCTATCCAGTTTCGCGGGCGCTCGTGATGCTTCCCTCCAGCCGCGACGGCCGGTATGATGAGGACCGAAGCCAGAATAGTCCCCGCGGGAGGGTGCGCATGACCAGAACGCCGTTTCCGGCCACCATCGTCGCTTGCGGCTTTTCGTTGACCAGCGTGGTTCTCTGCGGCGCATCTGCGGTGCAGGCTCGTGTCACGCAGGTCGTGATCGCCAAGACGGAATCGCCGACTTTCGGCGGCCAGAGCTTTGGTGCGGTCGGCGCCTATGAGCGCATCAGCGGGCAGATCATCGGCGAGGTCGATCCAAAGGACCCGCTGAATGCGATCATTATCGACCTCGGCCTCGCGCCGAAAAACCCCAACGGCATGGTGACGTACTCGACCGACTTCCAAATCTTGCGGCCGATCGACCGCACCAGAGGCAACAAGCGGCTCATCTACGAGATCACCAATCGGGGCCGCACCAATGTGCTGGAGACGCTCAACGACAGCAAAACCGGAAACGACGTCGAATCCTCCGGCGAGACCGGCAACGGGTTCCTGATGCGCCAGGGTTATGTCGTTGTGGAAAGCGGCTGGGATTTCTCGGCGCCACGCAACGGTAAGCTGTTCACTGCGACCGTTCCGGTGGCTAAGAATCCCGACGGCTCCTCCATCACCGGCCTCAACACCGAGGAATTCGTCATCGACAAGGCGGCGACGCCGGCGCAGCAACGGCTCACTTACCCGGCCGCAACCGCCGACAAATCAAAAGCGAGCCTCACGGTTCGCAAGAACTATCTCGACACGCCTGTCGCGGTACCGGCGGCTGAGTGGGATTACGTCGACGCGAAATTGAACGCCGTCAAACTGACGTCGGGCAATTTTGGCGGTCCAGGCTCGTTCGGGCCGACGGCACTTTACGAATTCACATATGTGGCGAAGGACCCGGTAGTCGCCGGACTAGGCTTCGCGGCCATCCGGGACATCGCGACGTTCCTGCGCAATGCCGAAACCGACGACAAGGGGACGCCGAACCCGCTCGCCGGCGACGTGCAATACATCTATTCATTCTGCTCCTCCCAGCCCTGCCGCACGATGCACGACTTCGTGCAACTTGGCTTCAACCAGCCGGAGCGCGCGGCGGGCGCGGCACCCAAGGCGTTCGACGGCATCCTCAATTGGAAAGCCGGCGGCAGCGGCCTGTTCATGAACTACCGTTTCTCTCAGCCGGTGCGAACCCATCGCCACCATATCGCGCGCTGGACGCCCGAATACCAGTTCCCGTTCGCCGACGTGAAGGTCACCGACACCGTCACCGGCAAGACCGACTGGCGCCTGCGCCGCTGCGAGGAAACCGGCACCTGCCCCAAAACCTTCGAAGCGAACTCGTCCAACGAGTACTGGGCCAAGGCGTCCTCGATGATGCAGACCGACAGCCAGGGCCGCGATCTCGATCTCAATGGCGCCGCCGCCAATGTGCGTTACTATCTTCTTGCCAGCCTTCCACACGGCGCCGGAAACGGACGTGGGATCTGTGCGCAGCCACGCAACCCGCTGCGCCCCAATGCGGCGCTGCGAGCGCTGCTCGTCGACCTCGATGCGTGGGTGACGGCGGGCACCGCGCCGCCTGCGAACCAGATGCCGCGGGTGGTCGACGGCACATTGGTGCCGCCGCTTCCCCGGGAGGGATACGGTTTCCCCCGCATCCCCGGCGTGGTCTACAACGGCGCCCACCACACCGGCGACCTCTGGGACTTCGGTCCCGACTTCGACAAGGGCTTGGTCTCGGTCCTGCCGCCTAAACTTGTCGGCACCCCCTATCCGGTATTCGTTCCCAAGGTGGACACGGACGGCAACGACATTGCCGGCATCCGCATGCCCGAGGTCGCGGTTCCGGCCGCGACCTATACGGGCTGGGCGTTGCGGGCAGAAGGCCTCGACGGCTGCGACGCCAGCGGCCAGAAGCTTGACTTTGCCAAAACCAGGGCGGAACGGCTTGCGGCCGGTGATCCCCGACCTTCGCTGGAGGAACGCTACGCCGATCACGCCACCTATGTGGAGCGGGTCAGCCGTACGGCGCGAGCGCTCAAGGACGAGCGGTTTATGCTTGAGGAGGATGTGCAGGCTTACGTGAAGGCGGCCGAGGCTGCGAGCGTGCCGTAACGGAGCCCCCGTCCCGCGACGGCCGAAAGTCCCTGGGAGGGGGGGCGTCCCGCCCGCTCGTCCTCCAGGAAAAGATGCGGCCGGGACACACCCGCGCTCCGCCACTACCGCCACCCTAGGCACTCCGCCAGCCCGCGTCCCATGATCCACTCAAGGTCGTCGGCCGAGAGGAAATCCAGCTCCTCGGTGAAATGCGTCACCGTCTGCCGGTAGCTGCATGAGTCCGGCACACGGGTGATGTCGCTGCCCCAGAACGCGCGTTCCGGCCCAAATGCCGCAATCACGCGGCGCAGCGGCTCGCGCAGATTCCGGAACGGGTAGGGTGCTGTGGAAAAACACGGCAGCGCCGAGACCTTGACGGAGACGTTCGGATAACGGGCGAGCGCGACTATGCGATCGGCGCCCGCGATCGTTTCGTCATCCATGGTGGCGCGGGCAAATCCCATGTGATCCACAATGATGCGGAGCGCCGGATGGCGTCGCGCGATTTCGCCGACGACCGCAAGCCGCTCGGGCGCATGCACCATCACGGGAATGCGATCGTCCTCCGCCTCGCCCCAGAACCAGTCGGCAGTGCCGTCATCGATCCATGGCCGATCGGCGTCGCGATGGAAGGTCAGGCGCACGCCCAGCATGCCGGGCTGGCCTTTCCATCCCGCGAGCAGATTGCGCTCGCAGCCCTTCAAATGCACCCGTCCCATGATGGCAAAACGTTCGGGGTGCTGTTGCACTGCTTCGGTAACGTAGTCGTTGCGGTCCATGTCGAACGACGGCGGCACCAGAATCGCCCGATCGACGCCGGCTGTGTCCATCGCGGCGACGAGCTCGTGGTAGCTGAAGGGCGTGCGGTCGAGACCAGCTTCGCCGAGCGGCCGCTCCGGCCGGTCGGGAGGCCAGATGTGGACCTGCGAGTCGATGATCATGATGCTTGCGCGGTTCCTGATGCTGCGCTTTGGCGGAGTATGACATGCCGAGGGTTGGGCGCCGTCGCTTTTACCCCTTTGCATTCCATTTGGCGGATAGCGCCGCGCGCGGAATTTCCTCCCCGCGCAGATAGACGCGGCTGATCTTCCTGGTGTTGGCGATGTCGTCCAGCGGGTTCGCATCAAGGACAATGAAGTCGGCGCTCTTGCCGGCTGCTATGGAACCGAGGTCAGCGAGCCCGAGATTTTCCGCGGAGTTGCGGGTTCCGACCACCAGCGCCTGCATCGGCGTGAGCCCGACCTTGGTCACCAGCAGTTCCAGTTCCACGTGGGAGCCGAGCCCGAAGAACTGGCCGCCCGTCACCCCGCCGGTATCCGTACCGAGCCCGATGCGCGCGCCTGCCGCGTAGAGCTTGGCGGTGTTGCGCAGGTTGGTAGTCGCCATGGCGCGGGCGCGCTGTAGAGCCTGCGGATCGGCTTTCGGGTCCGGCGAAAGTTGTTCGGCGAGTTGCCGCAGGCTCTCCGCCGAGAAGGCTTCACGCAGCGCCGGATCGTCGACCCAGGCGGGCTTTGCGGTGAAGATCGCGCGCCGCTCGCCCCACAGTGTCTCCAGGAAGAACACCGCTGGCCGCGCTTTGACGAGCCCCAGAAACTCCTCGTCGACATCGCGGTCGCGAACCATATGGGCGAAGCCGTCGAGGCCGGCACGCAGCAGGTCCTTGGCGTCGGCAAGCTCCGTGATGTGCGCCATGACGCGCAGATTGTGCTTGTGCGCCTCATCGATGATCGCCCGGTAGAGGTTGGGCTTGAGTTTCTCTACGGTGCCGTTGCGGTCGTCCACCCAGATCTTCACCATGTCGGCCTTGTGCGCCGCCAGCTCCTGCACGTATCTGCGCGCCTGCGGCTCCTCGGTGACCCCGTAGGCGGAATCCCGCATTGGGCCGCCGGGCCCTGCGTTGGGCATGCCGAAGCCGCTGCCGGTCGTGAGATAGCGCGCGCCCGCGCGCGCCTCAGCCCGCACCCGGTAAGGCAGGTCGCCGCGTCCGGTGCCGGTCTCGAGAACCGCGGCTACGCCGTACCAGGCGTAGCGATCGAGCATGTCGAGCAGGTTGTCGCTGGTGTAGTTGTCGGGTGTAAAGGTCGTGCCGCGGCGATACCCCATGTGCACATGATCATCGATCAGCGCCGGCATTATGATCCTACCGGTGACATCGACGCGCGCCGCGCCCGTCGGGGCCGCAACCTCGCCGCGTCGGCCAATCGCCGTGATGCGATCGCCGGTGACGACGAGGGCTCCATTCTCGATCGAGCTGCCGTCGCCGATGATGAGCAGCGCTCCTTCGAACACGGTCACTTTGGGTGGGGTTTGGCCGCGCACAGGCGCAGCGCTCGCCGCGAGCAAGAGTGCGGCGACGACCGCGAGACCGCACGATCTCCATTTTGCGTGCGCCATAGCGCATTCCTCCGAACGTTCTTAATCGGGACTGTAGGTTGTAGGATGGATTGAGCGACAGCGAAACCCATCAGAGGCCTCTCCGCGTAGGCGCGGCCTGATGGGTTTCGCTGCGCTCAACCCATCTTACGGATCATCGCAGCACGTCGCTGGCATCCGCGGCAGCGATCAGCGCCTTGGCATCCGGCTCCAGCAGAAAGCCATCCGCAACCGCCTTGCGGGCAGCCGCTTCGACCGCAGCCACGTAGCCGGCGTGATTGACGTAGCGCTCCTCCAGCGACGGGCGCGGATCCTCGTTTGCAGTCCGCTCCGCCTTGGTCCTGGCGAAGGGGATCATGCCGCCCGCATAGTTGCAGATCTGGCCCTTGTGGAAGCCCGCTGCAGTGATGTTCCAGCCGAGATAAGTGCCGAGCGGCGCGTCGCGCAGCACCACCGGCACGCCGCCGAGCTCGTTGCCATCGGAATCGACCCTCGGCACCTTCAGCTTGATGACGTGCTTGATGCGGGGCGGCACCACCGTCTGCACGCCGGAGCCATCCATATAGTTGAACTCCGGCCCGAAGTCGTAGTCGAGCGATGGATTGATGAGGCCGCTCGGCGCATGAGCCGGCACGCCCGGCAGCGCCGGGAACCCCATCGCCTCTGCCGTGGCGTCGACCAGCGTCCCGGCAGCGAGCGTCGGATAGCGGTTCGGCGGCGGCGCTATATCCTTCATGACCCAATTGCGGAGATGGGCCCTGATGGCATTCACCGTCTGGGTATGCGGCACCGGATTGTTGGGCAGCACGCCGACGCCCCAACCGACGCTGGGGCAGGAGGGCGGTGCCGCCGCGACTGTACTGAAGCCGCCCTGGCCGCCGCCGTGTTGCGTGCTCGGGATGTAATAGCGCCGCACGTTGTCGGGCAGCGGCAGGTCGGTGTCGCCGGCTGAGCCGACCCATTCGGGCGTGAGCTTCAGGCCCCAGACTTCCGCGGCCCCGAAATGCTCGATGATCTTCGGGCAGGTGTGGCTCGCGTTGCACCGATCGAGAATACCGGCGGCGGAAAGGCCGCGGACGGGATCGGGCGCGGCCCCCCACCATTGCGGACCTTCGCTTCCTGCCTCATAGAGCTTGAGAACGCCGTCTGGCACCGCGAAGCGATAGTTCAATGCAATCCGCCGGCCGGCGATGATGGGCCAGGCGCCGTCATAGACCTGACGGCCGGCTTCATCCTGGTTGAACCCCAGATGGATGAAGCCACGCACGAAATTGCCGGATTGCGAAACCCCGCGCGTGATTGCCCACGACACGCCGCCGGCGATCGGATTGGGCGTGCCGGCGTCATCCTGGGCGGCGTTGCGGAAGAACGAGGCGACGTCGCGGAAAGCCGCGAAGCCGATACCGAGCACCGGGGGATCCTTGGCGGTGAAGGTCACCTGATAGAGCAGGTTCGGATCGAAGCCGTTCTTCAAGCAGATTTGGGTTGGATCCGGGGTTCCGGGGAACGGGTTTGCGGCGGTGCACTTCGCAAAGGCCCAATCCGAAGACGCGATTTCGGCCGTCGCGCCGATCCTGCCGTCGATGGTCTCCGACGCGTGGGTTGTCAGGCTCGCCTCCTTGGTGTCAAGGCTCGCCGGTCGATAGGGCATCGGGTTGCTGTGCATGATCATTGGCCGCGAATCTTTCCCGGACGCATTCATGATCCGCCCCATGATGCGGCCGGTGATCGCCGAGCCGTCGGCGTTCTTCGCGGTCGGCACGATCACGTAGTCGTTGTTCGGTCCTGGCGCTGTCGCGCCCGAGCTATCGCCCTGCCAGCCGCTGGAAAGACCGATATCGCCACTACCTCGCTCGATCGGCACGATCGTGATGCGGCCGGCGCGGTTGGGCACGTCGTGCCACATCAGATGGCTCGCCTTCGATATGTCGACCGGCTTCACGATCTGGAAGGTGGCGGTGTATTCCACCATGCCGCGGGCGTTGCGGGGCGCAAGCTTGATGTCCTGGATGACGGCGTTGTGCGGGTCGTTGGGATCCAGCTCGCCGAACGCCTTTCCGGCCAGCGTCTCATATTGACCAGCGCCGCCGAAGCTAGCCCCATCGAAGGCGGGGGAGACTTTTTTCTCGATCGCGATGCGGGTGACGCGCGCCTGCGCAGTTGGAGCCATCGCGAGGGCGAGCCCGACGGCGGTGAGACAGGTCGTGGATGTCAAAAGGACGCTGGAAAGTCTCTGCTTGGTCACGGACATACGTTTCCTCCTGATCATATAGAGCGCCAAGATCGCAGGCGCCGCTCAAGCGATGGTGTGCTTCTCAATCAATGCATGTAAACACGAAAGGGCGGACCTCCTCAGGATGGGGTCCGAATTTATTTGCAGGCGTCGTCGCCGCAATGACATCTATCGGATCACAATGTTGAAGCTGTGCCTGCCCCTCACTTACCCAGGCGATCCGGCCCCTTGGCGAGCGTCTTCACACGGTAGAGTCCCTCCCGCGCCGTCAGGTAGAGCGTCTGCTTGTCCGGGCTGCCGAAGGCAACGTTGGCGGCCTGGCGGCCGGCCTTGATGGTCCCGAGATACTGAGCCTTGGCATCGAACACCTGAACGCCCGTAACCGTCGTTATGTAGACGCGGTCCTCGCGATCGATCGCCATGCCGTCAGCGCCGCTTTCAGCGCCGGCCGCGATGTCGCGCAGTTGTAGGTACGGCCGCTTGTTCTTGACCGTGCCATCCGGCTGCACGTCGTAGGCGAACACCGTGGGATTGAGGGTGTCGTCGACAATGAGGGTCTTGCCGTCGTTGGTCAGCGTCAGCCCGTTGGGTCGCGGCACGGCGCCGTCGATCAGGATCGGCGTCTTGGCGCCGGCCGGCAGGTAATACACGTAGGTCGGACGGCCCGGCACCACGGGCCGCGGGCCCGGGTCGGTGAAATAGATGCCGCCCTTGGCATCCACGATCAGATCGTTGGGCGCCAGCAGCGGAGAGCCCGGCGGGCCTTCGGTGAGCACCGTGATGCTGCCGTCGCGGTTGCGCTTGGTGATGCGTTTGGCATCACCTTCGGCGAACAGCAGCTCACCGTCCCGGGTCAGCGCGAGCCCGTTGGCGCCGTTGGTATTTTCGCGCGCCACGCTGATCTTGCCACCGGCGTCGAGAAAGTAGGTCTTGCTCACCCGGATGTCGGAAAAATAAAGGCCGCCATCGGCGGTCGCGACCGGGCCTTCGGTGAAGACGTAGCCCTCCTGGACCAGCTCCGGCGCGACTGCGGGCGCGAGTACGCCCAGGATTCCCGTCGGCGCCTGCGCCAGAGCCGGAAGGGCGAGCGTCGCAATGACCATGGCTACGCCCAAAGCCGAATGAACGAGCATTGCACTCCCGAGCTGTTGCTGGCAGGCCTTCACGATGTACTCCCTGCTTTGACGTTTTGTCAGCGGCTGCCTGGAGCGGCGCCCGCTTGTCGTCATTGTATCAGAAGGGCGGCATCGGCCGAAAGTCGGCTGGCAACTGCTCTGGCCCCGCTGTTCGGTCGGTCGGTCGGTATGCTAACCTGCAAAAGAAACATGCTGGCGGAGAGGAGAGCCCATGTCTGGTCACAATATGTCGGGTCACAACAAGACTGCCGAAGGAACGTCCCAACGCGTCGTAACCCACGTTGCAATTGCGGCTCTGTTGGGCGCGGGACTGATGGTGCCGACCAATGCGGGGGCACAGATGCCGCCGGATATCGCCGAAAAGATCGCCGCGATGGGCCGTGTGGTTGATCCGGAGAACACCGGCAAGATCTACGCGCCGCTCCAGGAGAAGGAGCCGTATGCGGGCATTAAGGTCGTGCGCGACGTGAAATACGGAGCACATCCCCGTCAGGTCGTTGATATTTTCACCCCTGAAAGCGGCGCTGCGGGGCGCCCGGTACTGATGTTCGTGCACGGCGGCGGCTATACTCGCGGCAACAAGCGTCCGCCCGGCAGCGCCTTCTATGACAACATCATGGTGTTTGCGGCGCGCCACGGCATGGTCGGCGTCAATGTCGAGTACCGGCTGGCGCCAGAATTTCCGTGGCCGGCGGGCGGCGAGGACATGGGCGCGGCAGTACACTTCGTCAACGACAAGATCGCAGGGTATGGCGGCGATCCCGGTCGCGTCTTCCTGATGGGTCATTCGGCCGGCGCCGGCCATGTGGCTGCATACGTTTCGCATCCGGAATTCTTCGGACCGAAAGGCTCTGGACTCGCCGGCGCTATCTTCTCGTCGGGCCCCTCTTACGAGATTAAGGCCGAACAGCCCGCCGAATCGACGCTCGCCTATTTTGGTGCCGACACGTCGCGTTATGCCGAGCGCTCAGCCCTGCCGGGCCTCGTCAAGACCGCCATTCCGTTCATGGTGTCGTCTGCCGAACTCGATCCGCCCGCCATCGCGGCGCAATTCGCGGCGCTGAAGGATGCCATGTGCAAGTCGGAACACGGCTGCGTGCGCAGCATTGTGCTGCCGAAACACAGCCACATGTCGGAGTCCTACTCGATCAACACAGCGGACACGCAACTGTCCGATCAGATCCTGGAATTCATCAAGACGGGCAAGTAGGCGGGCTCGATAATTTTTCGATCGTTGTCGCTCGCCTAATGCTGTCATCGCCCGGCTTGACCGGCGATCCAGTAACCACCGACGCCCCCTCGCTACCCTCTCCCGCAGGCGGCGAGGGTAGGGAGGAGATGCCCGGTCAAACCGGGCAATGACACCGGGTAGATCTGTCGAGGACGACCATGATGGCGGAACTCTCACAATGGGTCGGCAGCTTGCCGATCAGCGTTGCGATGCGCCGCATTACGTGGCTGGTTCCGATGCTGCAGACCCTGCATATTCTGTCGATCGGAATCGTGCTCTCGTCGGTCATCATGATCGATCTGCGAGTCTGGGGAGCCTCGCGGTCCGGAACCGCGATTGCGCGCAGCGAACGATTCATGCCGTGGATGTGGGCCGCGCTTGCGGTCGCAGCCCTCACCGGGATTGCCCTCATGCTCGGCGCGCCGCGGTCGTTTCGCGACATCGTGTTTGTGGCGAAGGTCTACCTGATGGCAGCCGCGACCATTGCCACGGCAGCGCTTCCGATCATGCTGCGACGGAACGGGTGCGGCGGCAGGGAGGCGGGCGTGCCAGCTCGCGTGGTGGGAGTTGTCGCCCTTCTGTTGTGGCTTGGTGCAACGCTTGCTGGGCGCGGACGCTGGATTGCCGGCATGCTGGCAGGGTAACTCTCCCTGGTGGGAGAGAGGAGAAGCGCGCAGGGGAGCGGAGATTGAACGCGTTTACGCAGCTTTTGCACTTGGTCGAAACCACGCCGCTGGCAATCTTTGTTTCACAATCCACTTACGCCTTCGCGGCGATCGACATGTTCCATGTCGCTGCCGTCTGCATCGTGTTCGGGACAATCGCCGTCCTGGACCTCCGCCTGATCGGGATGGCGTTTTCGGATTTTTCCGTCACCGACCTGTCGCGACAGGTGCTGCCTTGGACCTGGACGGCATTCGTGATCGCCGCCATTACCGGCGTGCTCATGTTCACCGGCCAGGCGGCGAAATACGCGGTGAACTTCGCGTTTCTCGTTAAGCTCGCCCTGATGGCGCTGGCCGGGCTCAACGTGCTGATGTTTCACTTCGTCACGTATCGGGCCGTCGCCAAGTGGAATCATGGCGTCCCGGCGCCCTGGCCGGCAAAGCTTGCGGGCGCATTGTCGCTTATGATCTGGGTCGCGGTTGCCGCCTACGGACGCTTCACGGCGTATTACATGTTCCCGTAACGTCGCCAAAAATGGCAGCCGCGTAGCCCCGATTGAGCGCCGGCGAAATCCGGGGCCGCCGTCGCCACACCGATACGCCCTGCCCCCGATTTCGCTGCGCTCAATCCGGCTACGGTCGCTGCGAATCATCCTCGGGCTTGTCCCAAATCGAGTCAGGGAACGGCCCCGACGACTGCAAAAGTGGTTTCAACACTACGGGAATCCGCTCTAAGATAGGTCATGGTGGCTTCGAGCGAAACTAATGCCGAAACGATAGCCACGGCGCCGGCAGCGGCGCCGCGACGGGAGGTTGTGTATCGGCACACTATCGCGGTGCGTCTGACCCACTGGATCAACGCGTTGACTCTTGTCCTGCTGCTGACAAGCGGACTACGTCTCTTCAACTATCACCCGGCGCTCTATTGGGGAAACTATGGCTACAGCGGCGTACCTTCCGTCTTTTCGATCGCGGCGCTGGAGGATATCGAAACCGACGAGCCAGTGGGCGTAACCAACATCCTGGGGCATAACTTCATCACCACCGGCGTACTGGGCGTCTCCTACGACTCTGCGGGCGAGCCTGTCTCGGGCGCATTTCCGAGATGGCTGATGTGGCCGGACGGGCTTGACCTGGCGCGGGACGCCCATTTCGCGGCGGCATGGCTGCTGGTGTTCAATGGCCTCGTTTATCTCCTGTTCGGTCTGTTCACTGGCCACTTCCGCCGTGACCTCGTGCCGGAGGCGGCAGAGCTGCGCCCGCGCCACGTGTTGGCGGAAATCTGGGACCATGTCCGGCTGCGCCGGGCGCGCGGCGAGGCAGCGCGCCGCTACAACGTGCTCCAGAAGCTCGCCTATGTGATCGTGATATTCGTCCTGCTGCCCGTGATGGTGCTGAGCGGTCTCACCATGTCACCGGCGGTGACGGCCGCCGTGCCGTTCCTGTTCGACATGTTCGCAGGGAGGCAGTCGGCGCGGACGATCCACTTTCTTGTCGCCAATCTCCTGGTGCTGTTCGTGCTCATTCACCTTGCCCAGGTCGTCGTGACCGGCATGTTCAACAATATGCGCTCCATGATCACCGGCCGCTATGCCATCCTCCCGGAGGATAGAAGATGAGTCGCATCACGCGCCGCTCGCTGATCGTCGGCGGTTCGGCTGCCGCCGCAACGCTGGTATCGGCCTGCGATCAGGTTTCGGTTTCGGACGTACAGCCGCTGCGCCGGATCCTCGACTTCGGCCAATTCATGTCGATGCACGCGCAGCGCCTGCTGCTGGCGGGCCAGCCGCTCGTGCGCGAGTTCACGGAGGCCGATATCTCGCCGGAATTCCCGCCCAACGGCACCGAACGGCCGAACGGCATGGCCTATTTCCGGCACATGATGTCGAACTTCGCGGACTTCCGTCTGACCGTCGACGGCATGGTGAAGAAGCCCCTGTCGTTCACGCTTGACGAGGTCAGGGCAATGCCGGCACGCACCCAGATCACCATGCACAATTGCGATGAGGGCTGGTCGGCAATCGGCCAGTGGACGGGCGTGCCGCTCGGCCACCTCCTGCAGGCTGCGGAACTGCTGCCCGAGGCGCGCTACATCGTGTTCTACTGCATGGACGAGATGGTGCGCACCCCCGACAACAGCGGGTTTTATTACGAAAGCATCGACCTGTTCGACGCGCTGCATCCGCAGACCATTCTGGCTTACGCGATGAACGGCAAAGCGCTGCCGGTCGCTCACGGCGCGCCCCTGCGACTGCGGGTGGAGCGCCATGTCGGCTACAAGCACGCCAAATACGTGAACCACATCGAGGCGGTCGACCGCCTCACCCACATCGCCCGCGGCAAGGGCGGCTTCTGGGAAGACCGCGGCTACCAATGGTATGCGGGGCTGTAGGATGGGTTGAGCGATAGCGAAACCCATCAGGATTTCCAGACGAGGCCGCGGCGGGTTTCGCTATGGCTCAACCCACCTGCGCGCTATAGTGGGCGACGGCGCAGTTGCGCGGCCGTCGTCGCCTGTGACGTGCGCTGGTGTCCGCCGCGCGGTGTTCTTTCCCGGTGCTGGGCCTCGCGCTGCTCATTGGCTCGCAAGGCCTAAAAATGTCCGGCCACAGTTTTCGCTTCCGAGAGATGCGCCGCTCGCGTAGTCGCGAAAATATCCAGGATGTGAACCACGGCTTCCCTGGTTGACCCTGCGGATCTGGGGCGGCACGTTTGCGCCGACGCGCGTATCGACCCGCTCCGGCTTCCAATCGGCGAAAGATGCGGATCTTGCACGATCAATTTGCAGCTCTCTGCCAGCACGCGCGACAGGCCTTGTCTTTTCGCGTCTTTTCGTTCCCTGGCACGGCCGGTCGGCGAAGTTTGTCAACCGATGGACGAGGTCAGTCTTCTTGAAAAGGCCCTTGACGTAGCTGGACTCCCTCCCCCCCTGTGGGGAGGAGTCCGCAGGCCACGGCGAGCCTCAACCTAACGCTTATGAGGGGGCAGTCGATAAAGCTCTCCGTACTTGCCGCGCAAATACTGCAGATACGGCGCGGTCGTCATCGGCTCGCCGGTGGCGCGCACGACGAGTTCGTTCGGCTCGAACTTGCGCCCGTGCTGGTAGATGTGTGCAACGAGCCATTGATTCAGTGTATCGAACTCTCCGCGTTCGATCTCGTGCGGGATTTCCTGATGAGCCTTTACGGCAGCGGCATAGAACTGGGCGCTGAGGATGTTGCCGATCGTGTAGCCCTGAAAACTTCCGCCGATGCCGCCCGAGAACCAGTGCACATCCTGCAGGCAGCCGTTGCGGTCGTCGTCCGGAGCGACGCCGAGGTCGGCCGCCATGCGGGCGCGCCATGCCTCGGGCAGGTCCTTCACGGCCAGCCGGCCTTCGAGCAGGTCGAGTTCCAGGTCGAACCGCATCATGACATGAAGATTGTAGGTCACCTCGTCGGCATCGGTTCGTATCAGGGAGCGCTGCACCTTGTTGATGGCGCGATAGAAGGCGTCCAGCGGGACATTCCCGAACGGCTCCGGGAAAGCGTCGCGCAGCTGCGGATAGAAATGCCGCCAAAATCCGCGCCCGCGCGCCACGACGTTTTCCCACAAACGCGACTGGCTTTCATGCACGCCTGCCGAAGTGCCGGAGCCTAGCGGCGTGCCTGCCAGCGTGACCGCCACGCCCAGCTCATACATGGCGTGACCGCATTCGTGGATCGTCGAGAACAGCGCCTGGCCGATGTCGGCCTCGTCGACGCGGGTGGTGATCCTTACGTCGCCGGCGGAGAACTTGGTGCAGAAGGGATGATGGGTCTTGTCGATGCGACCGCGTTCGAAGTCGTAGCCGAGGCGCTTTACCACCGCGACATTGAAATCGAGTTGCCTCGTCTCGGCGAAAGCGCCGCGCATCCACTCGTCGTCGGCCGCCGGTTGATCGCATATGGCGCGGACGATCGGCACCAGCTCGCGCCGCAGCGCCGCGAACAGCTCCTGCACCGACGTAGTCGTCATGCCCCCATCGTAGTCGTCGATCATCGGATCGGTGACGCGACGATAGGGGGCGAAATAGCCGGCATATTCGCGACTCAGCTCGACGTTCTTTTCGAGAAAAGGGCGCATTGCGGCGAAGTCGTTCGCCGGCCGCGCCTTGGTCCAGGCCGTAAAGGAGGCGGAGCTGTGCGCGCTCGCCCGCTCCACATACTCGCTTGGCACCCGGATCGCTTTCTCGAAGTCGCGCCGGGCTACGCGGATGAGGCTCGCATCATCTGAGTCATAAGGTAGTCCCTCGCCATGGAGCCCAAGCGCGTCGAGGAGCCTGCCGAGCGCCGGATCGGTCGATTTTCCGTGCGCCAGACGGCTCAGCATCGCGGTCTGGCGCCCGCGCGCCACCGCGCCACCCGGCGGCATGTAGGTGGCCTGATCCCAGCTCAGCACGGCGCCGGCGAAATTGAGATCGCTGATCTCCATGAGCCGCTGTTTAAGCTCGGAGAGCATGGCTTCGGTCGACTGGCGTCCATGCGGGCGCTTCATGGGCTGCTTGGAGGCTTTGGCCATAGCTTTGACGGGCCGTGCAACGGTGTTGGTTTTGTGCGGCTTGAACCTGACAGATTTGGTTTTCGTAGTCTTGGCCATTGCTCGTTTCCAAGTGACGGTTTCGGTGACGGGTGTGTAGTGAGCAAAGGCGCCCGGTACAGTCGATGGCCGTGGCGCACTGGCCTTGCGCGCCTTTGCCCACGCCGTCGGGCTTTGCAATTGCGCGGACGGGCCGCGTGGGCAAAGGCGCAAGCAAGATCGTGCCAAGCGCCGCAACGCCCTGGCTGCCTTTGCCCACCCTACCACTCAACCCATCCTACGGGCGCCTCCCCGCTCGTTGCATTTGAAAATCCCGCCGTGCGCAATACAATTCTTCGGCAGGGAGGCACGCGCATGTTCCTGAAAAATTTCTGGTACGTCGCTGCATTTGACCACGAGGTCGGGCGAAAGCCGTTCGGCCGGATGATCCTCGGCGAGCCGATCGTGTTTTTCCGCAAGGAGGACGGCACGCCCGTGGCGCTCGAGGACCGCTGCGTCCACCGCCACCTGCCGCTTTCCATGGGAAAGCTCGTCGGCGATCATTTGCAATGCCATTACCACGGCCTGCGCTACGACGGCGCCGGCCGGTGCGTGAAAGTGCCCGCCCAGAACACCATTCCGCCGTCGGCGCGGGTCAAAGCCTATCCGGTGGTCGAGCGGTATCGCTGGCTGTGGATTTGGATGGGTGACCCCGCGCTCGCGGATCCGGACAAGGTCACGGATTTCCATTGGCTCGACGACCCCAATTGGGGGGCCAAGGCCAGCTA
>Ga0066903_100001412_pt1 | contig 17504 bp, 16 predicted proteins | sample PanSoiMetaGPlot1_FD_67491 | JGI IMG/M metagenome (GOLD analysis project Ga0066903, IMG submission 67491) | Tropical forest soil microbial communities from Panama analyzed to predict greenhouse gas emissions - Panama Soil - Plot 1 (version 2) | ecosystem: Environmental > Terrestrial > Soil >... | reverse complement strand
CGACGAGCCGTTCGGGCCGCTGGACGCGTCGGGCGCCGAGGTGGTGGCGGCCCTGATCGCCGAGCGGGTGGCGGAGGGCGCGGCGGCCGTCGTCTCGTCGCACCAGCTGGACCTGCTGGGCGCCGCGACGCGCAGCATCGGGCTGCGCGACGGCGTGCTGGCGGAGGACTCGCAGGGGCCGGTGCCGGCGGTGGCCGCCGAGGCGCGGGCGGGCCGCCGCCGCGGCCGGCGCCGGATCGGGTCGCGCTGAGGGTCGGGGCGCTCCTCTCGCTGACCGGGCGGTACGCCCGGTTCGGCCGGCAGGCGGCGGCCGGGCTGGAGGCGTGGCGGTCGCTGGCCGGGGGCGCGGTCGAGCTGGTCGTCGAGGACGACCGCGGCGACCCCGCTCGCGTCACGGCGGGCATCGCCGGGCTGGCCGCGCGGTGCGACGTGCTGCTCGGGCCGTACTCGACGCAGCTGACGCGCGCCGCCGTGCGCGGGCTCGGCGAGCGCGAGCGCCTGCTCTGGAACCACGGCGGTGCCGGCGACGACGTGCAGCGCCTGGCGCCGGGCCGGATGGTGTCGGTGCTGACGCCGGCCGGCCGGTACGCGGAGCCCTTCCTGCGCCGGGTGGCGCGGCCGCCGCTGCGCATCGAGACCGGCGCCGGCGCGTTCGGTCGCCAGGTGGCCGCCGGCGCGGACGCGCTGGCGCGCGAGCTGGGAATGGAGGTGGTGGCCGGAGAGAGCCCCCACCCTGCCCTCCCCAGCGGGGGGGAGGGTTCCTGGGACCTGCTCTCGGCGGGTGTCTTCGAGGACGACGTCGCGACGGTGCGGCGGGCGCTGGCGCTGCCGCGCCCGCCGCGCGCGGTGTGGTCCGTGGCCGCGGGCGTGCGCGACTTCGGGGGCCCCGACGGCGTGTACGGGCCCGCGCAGTGGTTCCCGGGCTCGGGCGTGCCGGCCGAGGTCGGGCCCGGTGAGGCGGCGTTCCTCGCCGCCCTCGGCGGGCACGCGCCCGACTATCCGGCCGCGCAGGCGGCGGCCGCCGCCGCGCTGGCCGCGCGCTGCGCCGAGCTGGCCGGCTCGACCGCGCCCGCCGCGCAGTGGGCGGCGGCCGCCGCGCTGGACACGACGACGCTGTTCGGCCGGTTCCGGATCGACCCCGCGACCGGCGAGCAGCTCGGCCACGAGACGGTCCTCGTCCGCTGGAGCGCGGGCGCGGCCAGGCGTGTACCGTAGGCCCGGCCATGGACAGGACGAGCTTTCTCGAGCGCGTCGACGCCGCCCGCCGCGAGTGGGAGGCGACGCTCGCGGCGATCCCCGAGGCGCGGATGACGGAGCCGGCGCTGGCCGGCGGGTGGTCGGTCAAGGACGTGGTCGCCCACGTGTGGTGGAGCGAGCGCGAGATCGCCGGCGCGGTGCGCCAGCGCGCACTGGTCGGCTCCGGTCTCTGGGAGCTCGACACGGACGCCCGCAACGCCATCGTCCGCGACGAGAACCGAGACCGCCCGCTGGACGAGGTGCTGGCCGCCGAGCGCGAGGTGTGGGCGGAGCTGCGCTCCGGGCTGGAGACCCTGACCGACCGGGATCTCGTGGACCGCGACGCGCTCCGCCACCTGTCCGCGCTGCCGGCCGAGGTCGCCCCGTGGCACATCTTCGCCGGCGCGACGTTCCGGCACTACGAGGAGCACGGACCCGACCTGGCGCGCCTCGCGGGCGTCAGCTCGTCCGGCCCAGCGCCTGGAGCGCCGACGGCAGCACCGTGATCTCGGGCACGTGGACGTGGTCGGGCAGGCCGGCCAGGAACACGCAGACGCCCGCCACGTCCTCCGGCCGCAGCATCCGCCGGCGCGTCTCCGCGTCGGGCGGGGCCGGGCGGCGGTCCAGGATCGGCGTGTCGACCGTGCCCGGCAGCACCGCCGAGAAGCGCACGCCCCGTCCCAGCTCCTCCAGCGCGGCCGCGCGCACCATCGCGACGACGCCCGCCTTGGCCGCCTGGTAGGCCGGCCCGGACGCGTCCGGCCAGGCCGCCGACACGCTGGAGACGAACACCGCCAGCCCGCCCGGCCGGCGCATCGCGGGCAGCACCGCGTGCAGCCCGTAGAACGCGGACGAGAGGTTGGTCGCGACCAGCAGGTCCCACGACGCCGGCGTGAGCTGCGTCAGCCGGCGCTCCGGGATGTTGCTGCCGGCGCTGAACACGGCCACGTCGAGCGGGCCGCCGGCCGTGGCCTCGGCGACGGCGGCCGCCGTCTGCTCGGGCGACGTCACGTCGGCACGGTGGGCGGCGAACCCGCCGTCCCGCATCGGCTCCACGCGCCTGGCCAGCCCGTGGACCTCGGCGCCGGCGCGCGCCAGCGCCAGCGCGGTGGCCCGGCCGATGCCGCTGGACGCGCCCGTGACGAGGGCCCGGCGGCCGGCGAGATCGCTCAATCCCGCGGCGCCACGAACAGCTTGACCTCGGCCGCCGGGCCGGCGGCCAGCCGCTCGAACAGGGCCGGCGCCGCCTCCAGCGGCTCGACCGCGGGCAGCTCGCCCAGGCCGGCCCGGCCCTGGGCGAGCAGCGCCAGCGCCCGCTCGAACTCCTCGTCCGTGTACGCGTAGGAGCCGGTGAGCAGCACCTCGCGGCGCACCACGTCGTGGACGCCGAGGCGGGTCACGTCGTCGTGGAGCCCGAGCAGGACGACGCGGCCGCCGGGCCGGACGGTGGCGATCGCGAGCTGCCTGGTCTGCTCGCGGCCGACCGCGTCGATCGCGAAGTCGGCGCCCAGCCGGCCGGTCTCCCGGCGCAGCGCCTCGCCCAGCTCGATGGGGTTGGCGTGGGCGGCGTCCGCGCCCAGCGTCGCGGCCAGGCCGCGGCGGGCCAGGTCCGGCTCCAGGACGTGGAGCCGGGCGTGGCCGGCGGCCCTGACCGCCTGCAGCGCGAGCAGGCCGATCGCGCCCGCGCCGATCACGACGCCGACGCCGGTGACCGGGCGGCCGGCCAGCGCCAGGCCGGCGGCGTGGACGCCGTTCGCCAGCGGCTCGGCCAGCGCGCCCGTCCGCGCGCCCATGCCCTCCGGCAGCGGCACCAGGTTGGCCTGCGGCGCCACGACCAGCTCGGCGAACCCGCCCGGGTCGTGGACGCCGATCAGGCGGCGGTCGGGGCAGAGGTTGCGCTGGCCCGCGCCGCAGAGCCCGCAGGCGCCGCACGAGACGATGGGGTTCACGGCCACCCGCCGGCCGACCCACGCCGCGTTGGCGCCCGGCCCGGACTCGACCACGACGCCCGCGATCTCGTGGCCCATCACCAGCGGCGGCCGGCGGTTGGGCTGCCGGCCCACGTAGCCCTCGACCTCCGAGCCGCAGATGCCCGCCGCCTCGGGCCGCAGCGCGACCCACTCCCGGCTCGGCGCCGGCCGCGCCCACTCTCCGACCTCCATCCGCCGAGGTCCCTGCCAGACGACCGCCTTCATGCCGAGGAGTGTCGCACGGCCGCGACTCAATCCCAGCGGAACACGCGCCCGGCAGCCACCAGCAGGACAGCGGCCCAGCCGGCCAGCCAGAGCGCGTCCGGCGCGACCGTCGCCAGCGTGGCCCCCTCGCCGAGCTGGCGCAGACCGTCGGTCACGTACGAGATGGGCAGATAGCGGGTGACGTTCGAGACCGAGTCGGGCAGCGCGGAGGACAGCAGCGCCACGAAGATCATCGGGAACGCGACCGCCTGGGACACCCCGGTGGCCCGCTGCGGGTCGCTGATCCAGCCGCTGATCGCGAGGCCGAGCGCAAGGAACACCAGGTAGCCGAGGGCGACCAGGACGACCAGCGCCGGGATGTCCAGGTGGACCTCGAACAGCAGCGCGGACACGACGACGATGACGGCCGTCTGGACCATGCCGAGCGCGAACGCGGACGTGGCGTGGGCGAGCACGAACGTGGGCGGCCCGATGCCGGTCGCCTTCAACCGCCGCAGCACGCCCGTCGACTTGTAGCCCGCGAACATGCCGGCGGCCAGCATCAGGGCGCCGCCGATGATGTTGAACGCGATCACGCCGGGCAGCAGCAGGTCGATCGCGCCCGTCGCCCTGGCCCGCACGCCGGACGCGTCCAGCGTGACCGGCGGCGTCTCGTGCAGGACCCGCTCGTTGAAGTCCTCGACCACGCCGCGCAGGGTGGGCACGGCCGACTCGCCGGGCGAGCCGGCGCGGTAGCGCACGGGCAGCGCGACCGGCACGGGACGGCCGGACGCGTCCGTGCCGCCCACCGCGGGCGGCACCGTGACCACGAGGTCGACCTGCCCCCGCTCCAGCCGGCGGTCGGCCGCCGCCGGCGTCGCGTCCGCCACGTCGAACGTCGGGACGCGTCGGATGGCCGCGATCAGCGCGTCCGCGGTCTCCGACCTGGCGCCGGCCACGACGTCGACCCGCACGTGCACCGCCTGGCCGGAGATCACCCTGATGAAGCCGAGCAGCACCAGCAGGACCGCGACGAGCGTGAACGACGCCACCGGGTTGCGCACCAGCATGCGAAGGTTGGCCAGGGTCAGCGACGCGTAGGCGCGCGGCTCCATCAGCCCGCCTCCGTGAGCTGGCGGCCGGTCAGCCGGAGGAAGACGTCCTCCAGGTCGGCCGGCTGCACGGCCACCTCGCGCCGGAAGCCGGTCGCCAGCAGCTGCTGGATCAGGCGCTCCGGCGTGTCCAGCGCCAGGATCGTCCCCGCGTCCATGATCGCCACCCGGTCGCACAGCTCCTGCGCCTCGTCCATGTAGTGCGTGGTCAGGACGACCGCGCGGCCCTCCAGGCGCAGGAACCGCACCAGCTCCCACAGCGAGCGGCGGGCCTGCGGGTCGAGGCCGGTGGTCGGCTCGTCCAGGAACAGCAGCGGCGGGTCGTTGACCAGCGCCACCGCCACCGCGAACCGCTGCTGCTGGCCGCCCGACAGGGTCTTCACGCGCCGGCCGGCCAGCTCGGCGAGGCCGACCCGCTCCAGCAGGCGGTCGGTCCGCGCCGGCCTCCCGTAGCAGTCGGCGAAGAGGGCGAGCAGCTCGCGCAGCGTCAGCCGGTCGAAGAACGCCGTGCTCTGCAGCGAGATGCCGACCAGGCGGCGGACCCGCGCCGGCTCCCTGGCGACGTCGATGCCGGCCACCGTCACGGCGCCGCGGTCGGCGGGGAGCATGCCCTCGACGATCTCCAGCGTCGTCGTCTTGCCGGCGCCGTTGGGACCGAGCAGCCCGAACACCTCGCCGGCCGCGACCTCGAAGGAGATGCCGCGGACGGCGTGGACCTGGCCGTAGGACTTGTGGAGGTCGGTGACCGAGACGACGGTTTCGCGTTCCATGTGGCACCCCGAGTGTGGCGGCTGCGGCGCGCCGGCCGGAAGTACCCGGGGTCAGATGGTGCCCGTGACCGCGGTCACGGCGCGATCCGGCCGGCCGTCACTCGACGGGCCGCCGGCGCGGCGCTACGCTCGGCCCATGCGTCCGGCGGCCAGGTTCGGCAGGGCGGCCAGGTTCGGCGAGGTCTTCGCGCTGGCCTGGCTGGTCCTGCTGTGGCCGGTCGTCGGCGTGTTCGTCCACGGCGGCATGCCGGCCGCGCCCCTGGCCGGGCTGACGGCCGCCGTCCTCCTCTACGCGGGCCTGTACGCCTGGTTCTGCTTCGCCGGCTACCGGGCCGCCGGGCCCCTCGTGCCCGGCGCGACGGCCGCCGCGCTGGCGCTGCTCGGCCTGGCGATCAACCACCTGTCCGGCGTGATCACCGCCAACCCGTATCCCATCCCGCTCATGGTCGCCGGGTTCGGGCTGCGGCCGCGCCTCGCCGTGCCCGCGATCGCCGCCCTCAGCGTCCTCGCCGTGGCCGACTCCGTGCCGGCCACCGGCCTGCCGCCGCGCGAGGCGATCGCGGTCGGCGCGCTCCTCCTGCCCCAGCTCCTGCTGTGGGGGCTGGCCGCGCTGGGCCTGCGCTCCCTGCTCAACATCCTGGCCGAGCTCCGGGCGGCGCGCGACGAGGTGCGCCGCCTGGCCGCCGCCGAGGAGCGCGCGCGCATCGCCCGCGACCTGCACGACCTGCTCGGCCAGGGCCTCTCGCTGATCACGCTGAAGGGCGAGCTGGCGGCCGCCCGGATCGGGCCGGACGGGCCCGGCGCCGGGGAGGTCCGCGACATGGTGGCGCTGGCCAGGGACGCGCTGCGCCAGGTCCGCGAGGCCGTCTCCGGCTACCGCCAGCCGACGCTCGCGACCGAGCTGGCGGCGGCGCGGACGGCCCTCGGCGCGGCCGGCATCGACCTCGACGTCGAGCAGGCGGCGCGCGCCCTCGACCGCGAGACGGAGGCGGCGCTGGGCTGGGCGATCCGGGAGGGCGCCACCAACGTCATCCGGCACGGCCGGGCGCGCCGGTGCAGCATCGTGATGGCCAGGGACGACGGCACGGTGCGGGTGGACGTCACCAACGACGGCCCGGTCGCCGCCGCCGGCGCGCCGGGCAACGGCCTGCGCGGCCTGGAGGAGCGCCTGGCCCGCCTGGGCGGCCGGCTGGAGGCGACGCCGCTGGACCGCGGCGGCTTCCGGCTGCGGGCGAGCGTGCCGGTGGCGGAGGAGGCGGCCGCGCCGTGATCCGCGTGCTGGTCGCCGAGGACCAGGCCATGGTCCGCGGCGCGCTCCGCGCCCTCCTCGGCCTGGAGGCCGACATCGCGGTCGTGGCCGAGGCGGCGCGCGGCGACGAGGTCGTCGCCGCCGCGCTCGACGCCCGGCCGGACGTGGCGCTGCTCGACATCGAGATGCCGGGCCTGGACGGGATCTCGGTGGCCGCGGCGCTGCGCGCGGCGCTGCCCGGGTGCCGCAGCCTGATCCTGACCACGTTCGGCAAGCCGGGCTACCTGCGCCGGGCGATGGAGAGCGGGACGTACGGCTTCCTGCTCAAGGACGCGCCCCCGCACGAGCTGGCGCTGGCCATCCGGCGCACCGCGCGGGGCGAGCGGGTGGTGGACCCCGCGCTGGCCGCGCTGGCGCTCAGCGAGGGCGCCAGCCCGCTCACCGAGCGCGAGCGCCAGGTGCTGGCCGCGACCGACCGCGGCGCCGGCATCGACGAGATCGCCCGGACGCTCTTCCTCTCGCGCGGGACCGTCCGCAACCACCTGTCGTCGGCGATCCAGAAGCTGGGGGCCCGCAACCGCGCCGACGCCGCCAGGACCGCGGAGAGCAAGGGCTGGCTGTGAGATCGTTGAGATCGAGATGAACCAGACGCAGACCATCCTCAGCCCGGTGCCGGACGGACCGGCCGCCGCCGGGCTCCCGGACGCCGCGCCGGAGCTCCCCGCCAACGTCCGCCTGGGCCTGCTGTCCAACGGCAAGCCGAACACCGAGCCGCTGTTCGACGGCATCCTGGACGTGCTCGTCGAGGACCCGCGGTTCGCGCTCGTCCTGCGCGTGCGCAAGGCGTCGGCGTCCCAGCCGGCGCCGGCGGAGATCCTGGAGCGGCTGGCCGGGGACGCGGACCTGGTCATCGGCGCGACCGCCGATTGAGGGTCCTGCACGTCGTGGAGTGTCCACGACTCGATCGGGCTGGAGCGGGCGGGCGTGCGCACCGTGACCGTCACCAGTGACCGCTTCCTGGAGCTGGGCCGCCTGCAGTCGCGCGCGCTGGGCCGGCCCGAGCTGCCGCTGGCGGTGATTCCGCACCCGCTCGCCGGGCTGGCGCCGGAGGTGGCGCGGGAGCGGGGACGGGCGGCCGGCCGCGAGGTGCTGCGCCTGCTCGGGCCGCGGCCGTGAGCGGCTCCTCGCGCCTGGAGGTGCCGGCCGACCCCGACGCGTTCCAGGACGAGATGGAGCGCCGGGGCTGGGGGGACGGGCTGCCGCTGGTGCCCCCGACGCCGGAGCGGGTGGGCGCGACGGTGGCCGCCTGCGGGCGCCCGGGCGACGAGGTGGTGGCCGCGCTGCCCCCGACCTGGGCGGAGGCGACGGTCGAGAAGGTGGCCGTCAACGCCGTGCTGGCGGGCTGCCGGCCGGAGCACCTGCCGGTGGTCCTGGCCGCGGTCGCGGCCGCCGCCCAGGAGCCGTTCAACCTGTACGCGGTCCAGACGACGACGCACCCGTGCGCGGTGCTGGCGCTGGTCCACGGGCCGGTCGCCGCGCGGCTGGGCGTCAACGCCGGCTACGGCGCGTTCGGGCCGGGCAGCCGGGCCAACGCCACCATCGGCCGCGCCGTGCGGCTGGTGCTCATGAACGTGGGCGGCGCCCGTCCCGGCGTCCTGGACCGCGCCACGCAGGGCACGCCGGCCAAGTACACGTACTGCGTGGCGGAGAACGAGGCCGACAGCCCGTGGGAGCCGCTGCGCGTCGGGCTGGGGTTCGGGCTCGACGACTCCGTCGTCACGGTCGTGGCGGGGGAGGCGCCGCACAACGTCAACGACCACGGCAGCGCGACGGCCGACGGCCTGCTCACGCAGCTCGCGAGCACGATGGCAGTGCCCGGCAGCAACAACGCGTACATGAAGGGCGACAGCTACCTGTTCCTGGGGCCGGAGCACGCCCGCCAGCTGGCCGCGGAGGGCCTGCGCCGGGAGGACGTGCAGCGCGAGCTGTTCGCCCGCTCGCGCATCCCGCGCGAGCGTTTCGGCCCCGGCCAGCTCGCGCACATCGAGGGCGGCCTGGGTCCGGCCGAGCGGGAGCTGGCGCGGGAGGCGATGGCGGTCGGGCGCGGGCCCGAGGACATCCGCGTGCTGGTGGTCGGCGGCGACGGCCGCCACTCGTGCTGGGTGCCCACGTTCGGCATGACGCGGTCGTGCAGCGCGGCGGTGCGCGGGGCGGGGTGACTCTGGGCGGCTTTGGGCGGCCGACGGCGCTGGCCAACCTCCGGCTCACGCACGCCCCCCTTCGCCATGGAATAGGAGGGGTCTGGGACCCCGGCACCCATCGTCCAGGTCGTGACCGACCCGGACGACGGGACCCGGCCGGCTGGCGTCGGCGTGCAAGGGTCAAGCCATTCTGGTCCGCAAGTGTGTCACAAGCGGCTCTCAACTGGCCAATGTGTGCGCAAATCGCCCTTTCGAGGGCTCGCCAATGGGCGATTTGCGCACACATCGTCCACTTGTGAAACAGTTGCGAACCAATGCGGCCGGCCCCCCGCACGCCGACGCCAGCCGGCCGGGTCCCATCGTCCGGGTCGGTCACGACCTGGACGATGGGTGCCGGGGTCCCAGACCCCTCCTACCCCTCATGGCGAAGGGGAGCGTGCGTGGGCCGGAGGTTGGCCAGCGCCACCGGCCGACAGCCAGGGAGTGCAATCGCGCCCGAGACGCTGACTCAGCCGATCGCGCCATCCGCGCGCAGGCCGGCGATCTCCTCCGGCGTCATGCCGGCCAGCTCCGCCAGCACCGCGTCGGTGTGCTCGCCCAGCAGCGGCGGCCGGCGGACCGGTGGCGAGGGGTCGGCGCCGAGCTTGATCGGGTTGCCGGCCACCTGGAACGCGCCCGCGTCCGGGTAGTCGAACTCCAGGACCATCTGCCGCGCCCGGAAGTGGGGCGACTCGCTCACCTCCCTGGCGTCGAGGACCGGCGCCGCCGGCACCTGGCGCTCCGCCAGCTCGGCCGCGGCCTCCGCCTTGGTGCGGTGCCGGAGCCACTCCTCCAGCGCCGGCGCGATGCGGTCGGCGAGGTGGGCGGCGCGGCCCTGGCCGGTGGCCAGCTCGGGGTCGTCGCGGAGGTCGGGCCTGCCGATCGCCTCGCAGAGGCGGCGCCACACGGTGGGGCCGATCACCCCGATCGCCACGTGGCCGTCGGCCGCCGGGAAGGCGCCGAACGGGGCCATGTTCCGGGAGGGCCCCCGGCGGGGCGCGCGGCCGGTCGCGCCGTACGTGAAGACCGGCTGCTCGGCGAGGGCGGCGATCGAGTCCGCCATCGCCACGTCGACGCGCTGGCCCTCGCCGGTGGCCTCCCGCTGGTGGAGGGCGATCAGGATCCCGAGGGCCGCGTGGATGCCGGCGACCAGGTCGCCGGCGCTGACCGCCGAGCCGTGCGGGCGGCACTCGGCGTCGCCGATGACCGCCATGAGGCCGCCCATCGCCTCGGCCACGACGGCGAACGCGGGCCAGCGCCACAGCGGGCTCTCCAGCAGGTCGGGGTGGCCGAAGCCGGTGACCGTGGCGTAGACCAGTCGGGGGTTGATCGCCCGCAGCCGTTCGTACGGGTAGCCCAGGCGTTCCAGCGTGCCGGGCTTCAGGTTCTCGACCAGCGCGTCGGCCCGGGGCAGCAGCCGCTCGAACGCGCTCCGCCCGCCCGGCGAGCGCAGGTCGATGGCCACGCTCTCCTTGTTTCGGTTGAAGCGCATGAAGTATGTGCCGTCGCCGGGGCCGCCGCCCGGCAGCCGCGGGCCCTCGTGGCGGTACGGGTCGCCGTCGCCGGGCACCTCGACCTTGATGACGCGGGCGCCCGCGTCGGCGAGGATCTGGACGCCGTACGGCCCCGCCGCGTACTGCGAGAGGTCGAGGACGATCACGTCCTCCAGCGGCCGGCCGCCCACGCCCTCAAGGGTAGCGGGCCGCGAGGCGGCGGTTTGACGGGCCAGCAAACGTACTTTACAGTACGGTCGAGCTCGGGCACCCGCACTGAAGGGAGAGGGGTATGCACGCACACGTCCGCGTCCTGGCCAGGTGGGCCCGGCAGGCCGGCCTGGTCCTCGCGCTCGTCCTCGCGGTCGCGCCGGCGCGCGCGGTGGTGGCCAGCGACGGACCCGCCAGCCGGCCCGCGATCGCCGTCACCGACCGCGGCGTGATCCGCGGCACGCAGACCGCGGAGGGCCGGCGGTTCCTGGGCGTGCCCTACGCCGCCCCGCCGGTCGGCGACCTGCGCTGGCGGCCGCCGCAGGAGCACGCGCGCTGGCACGGCGTGCTCGACACGACGGCGTTCGGGCCGCACTGCGCGCAGACGGCCGGCTCGTTCGGCCTCGCCAGCACCAGCGAGGACTGCCTGTTCCTGAACGTGTTCACGCCGCGCGGCCTCTCCGGCGCGTTCCCGCACCGGGCGCCGGTGATGGTGTGGATTCATGGCGGCGCGCTGGTGACGGGGGAGAGCGACGACTACGACCCGGCGCCCATGGTGGCCCGCGGCGTGGTCGTCGTGACGATCAACTACCGGCTGGGCGCGCTCGGCTTCCTGGCCCACCCGGCGCTGGCCGCCGAGTCGGCGCGGGGCATCTCCGGCAACTTCGGCGTCCAGGACCAGCAGGCGGCGCTGGGCTGGGTCCACCGGAACATCCGCGCGTTCGGCGGCGATCCCGAGAACGTGACGGTGTTCGGCGAGTCGGCGGGCGGGCTGAGCGTCCACACGCAGCTCGTGTCGCCGCTGGCGGCCGGCCTGTTCCAGCGGGCCATCGTCGAGAGCGGCGCGTACCAGCTGACGCAGCCCTCGCTGGCGACCGTCGAGGCGGCCGGCCGGGCGTTCGCGGCGGCGGCCGGGTGCGCCGACCAGACGGCGGCGTGCCTGCGCGCGCTGCCGGTGGCGACGATCCTGGCCCGCCAGACCGGCGGGACGGACGGCCTCAACGTCGACGGCGTGGTGCTGCCGACGTCGATCGGCGCCGCGCTGCAGAGCGGCGCGTTCAACCGGGTGCCGGTGATGGAGGGGTCGAACCACGACGAGTGGCGGCTGTTCGTCGCCGCGACCGAGGCGGCCACCCACGTCCCGCTGTCGGCCGCGGCCTACGTGCCGGCGATCGCGGCGACGCTGCGGGCGCCGGCGGCGGTCGCCGCGGCCATCGCGGCGCAGTACCCGCTGAGCGCCTTCGGCAGCCCCAGCGAGGCGCTGGGGGCGGTCGGCACCGACGCCATCTTCGCCTGCAACGCGCAGACCGCGACGACGGCGCTGTCGCAGCGCGTGCTGACGTTCCAGTACGAGTTCGCCGATCCCAACGCGCCGATGCTGTTCTTCCCGCCGCTGAGCTTCCCGACGGGGGCGTACCACGCGGCGGAGATCCAGTACGTGTTCCGCATCGACGTGTCGCCGCAGCCGAACCCGGGCCTGCACGGGGACCAGGCCAGGCTGTCGGATGCGATGGTGACGTACTGGACGAACTTCGCCAGGACGGGCGATCCCAACCTGCCCGCGCTCAGGACGCCGGTCTGGCCACGCGTGGACGCCGGCCAGTGGTTCCAGTCGCTGGTCCCCGGCCGCCCGGTGACGGCGACGGGGTTCGGGACCGAGCACCAGTGCGCGTTCTGGGCGGCCGGCGCGTAAGTCTCGACTGACGATTCAGGGCCGCGCCCCCGGGCGCGGCCCATAATCAGAGTCGAGATGGGCTGGAACCCGCGGCTCTGGGCCGGCTGGCGCCCGCTCGGCATCGGCGAGCAGCGGCCGAACAACTACCTCGAGATCTGGAAGGCGCTGTGGGAGAACCGCGGCCGACTCCGCTACACCTGGCGGATCCTGAGCCGCGGCGTCTGCGACGGCTGCGCCCTGGGCACGGCCGGGCTGCAGGACTGGACGATGAAGGGCGTCCACCTGTGCAACGTGCGGCTCCGGCTGCTGCGCCTGAACACGATGCCCGCGCTGGACGTCCGCGAGCTGGAGGACGTGTCCGGCCTCGCCGGCCGGCGAGGCGCCGAGCTCCGCGCCCTCGGCCGGGTCCCGTACCCGATGGTCCGCCGGCGCGGCGAGCCCGGCTTCCGGCGGGTGAGCTGGGACGAGGCCATGGACCTCGTGGCCGAGCGCGTCCGCGCCACCATCCCCGACCGGCTGGGGTTCTACCTGACCAGCCGGGGCATGCCCAACGAGGCGTACTACGTGGCGCAGAAGGCCGTGCGCGCGCTGGGGACCAACTCGATCGACAACGCCGCGCGCGTCTGCCACTCACCCAGCACGTTCGGGCTGAAGGAGGCCCTCGGCGTGGGGGCGACCACGTGCTCGTACCGCGACTGGATCGGCAGCGACCTGGTGGTCTTCATCGGCTCGAACGTGGCCAACAACCAGCCGGTCGCCATGAAGTACCTCTACTACGCGAAGAGGGCGGGCACGAAGGTCGTGGCGATCAACACGTACCGCGAGCCCGGCATGGAGCGGTACTGGGTGCCGTCCGCGCCCGAGAGCGCGCTCTTCGGCACGCGGATCGCCGACCGCTTCTTCCTCGTCGACACGGGCGGCGACATCGGGTTCCTGAACGGCGCGCTGAAGCACATGATCGCCAACGGCTGGGTCGACCGCGCGTTCATCGACGGCCACACGACCGGGTTCGAGCGGCTCGCGGAGACGCTGGACGCGCAGTCCTGGGAGGAGCTGGAGCGGCTGTCCGGGACGTCGCGCGACGAGATGCTCGCGTTCGCCAGGATGGTGGGCGAGGCCAGGACGGCGGTCTTCGTCTGGAGCATGGGCATCACCGAGCACCAGTGCGGCGAGGACAACGTCCGCTCGATCATCAACCTCGGGCTCAGCCGCGGCTTCGTGGGCCGGGAGGGCTGCGGCCTGATGCCGGTGCGCGGGCACTCCGGCGTGCAGGGCGGCGCCGAGATGGGCGCGTACGCGACCGTGTACCCCGGCGGCCAGGCGCTGACGGCGGAGAACGCGGAGCGGCTGGGCGAGCGGTGGGGCTTCCCCGTGCCGGCGACGCCGGGGCTGACCGCGCCGGCGATGATCGACGCCGCCCACGCCTCGGAGCTGGACGTCCTGTTCTCGGTGGGCGGCAACTTCCTGGAGGTGCTGCCCGACCCCGCGATGGTGGAGCGCGCGCTGAGGCGGGTGCGGCTGCGCGTCCACATGGACATCGTCGTCTCCAGCCAGATGCTGCTGGACCCCGCCGACACGGTCGTGGTGCTGCCGGCGGCCACGCGGTACGAGACGCCGGGCGGCGTCACCGAGACGTCGACCGAGCGGCGCGTGATCTTCAGCCCCGAGATCCCGGGGCCGCGGATCGGCGAGGCCCGGCCCGAGTGGGAGGTCTTCGCCGACCTGGCGCGGCGCGTGCGCCCGGAGGCGGCCGGCGCCTTCGCGTACGCCGGCACGGCGGCGATCCGCGAGGAGATCGCCACCGTGATCCCGTCGTACGAGGGCATCCAGCGCCTGAGCGGGCCGGGCGACCAGTTCCAGTACGGCGGGGCGCACCTCTGCCAGGACTGGAACTTCCCGACGCCGGACGGCCGGGCGCGCTTCTCGGCCGTGGGCCTGCCGGCGCGGGAGTCGGTCCCGGACGGCGCCTTCCTGGTCAGCACTCGGCGCGGCAAGCAGTTCAACAGCATGGTGCAGGAGCGCCGGGACGCGATCACCGGCGCGGTGCGCGACGCGGTGCTGATCAGCCCGGCGGACGCGGACCGCCTGGCGCTGCGGGACGGGGACCCGGTCCTGCTGTCGTCGGCGTGCGGGGAGTTCCGCGGCGTGGTCCACGTGGCGCCGGTCAAGCCGGGCAACCTGCAGGTGCACTGGCCAGAGGGGGAGGTGCTGATCGACGCGACGCGCCGGTCGCCCCAGGCCGGCATCCCGGACTTCAACGCGGTCGTGACGCTGGCGAGGGCCGGCGCGTGAGCCGCGTCGCGTTCGCCGCCGCCTACGCGGCGCTCCGCGAGCGGTTCGAGGTGGAGCACGGCGACCCCGGCCGCGAGCTGGTGGCGGACCTGGACGGCCGCACCGCCGCGGACGTGGCGCGCGCCATGCTGGACCTGGTCGTGGCCCGGGCGGCGTCGGGCGAGGTGCTGGTGCTCTGGCCGGGCGACGGCCGGGCCGAGCGGATGGCGGTCGGGGACCTGGCCGGGGACCTGGCGGCGCGGTGGCGTCCCGGCGCGGACGACGTGGTGGTCTCGGACCCGGCCCGCGAGTGGGCCGTCCTCCTCGACCACCAGTCGTGCCTGTGGGCGTTCGACGCGCGGAATTCCTGAGTCGTCGGGCCTGCCATCATGGCGTCAACGATGGATGACGTCAGGATGCGGTTCGACGAGCTCGCGGCCTATCTGGAGCGGCTGGAGGCGACCAGCAGCCGCAACGAGCTCGTCCGCATCGTCTCGGAGCTGTACGGCGCCTGCGCCGCCGGCGAGATCGAGCCGATCACGTACCTGGTCCAGGGCCGGCTGGCGCCCTTCTTCGCGCCCGTCGAGATCGGGCTGGGCGAGCGGCTGCTGCTGACCGCGATCGCGCAGGCGTACGGGGCGTCGAAGGACGAGGTGACCGGCGCCTACCGGCAGGCGGGCGACCTGGGGGTCGCCGCCCTCCGGACCGCGCCCGACATCCCCGCCGGCGGCCAGTCGCCCCTCGTCGTGGACGTGCACCGCCGCCTGTTCGAGATCGCCGGCACCAGCGGCGCCGGGAGCCTGCAGAAGAAGCTCGACCTCTTCGCCGGCCTGCTCCGCGAGGTGGACCCGGTCTCGGCCAAGCACCTGGTCCGGATCACGACCGGGAAGATCCGGCTGGGGATCGGCCACCCGACCGTGCTCGACGCGCTGTCGTTCGCGAAGGCGGGCGACCGGTCGCTGCGGCCGGTCCTGGAGGCGGCGTACAACCGGACCTCCGACCTCGGCCTGATCGCGCGGACCCTCTGGGCCGCCGACGTGGCAGCGGTCGAGGCCCTCGCCGTCACGGTGGGCCGGCCCATCCGCCCCCAGCTCGCCGAGCGCCTTCCCGATCCCGAGTCCGTGATCCGGAAGGTGGGCCTCGTGGGCGTGCAGCCGAAGTACGACGGGTTCCGCGTCCAGATCCACCGCGAGGGCGATCGGGTCAGCATCTTCTCCCGGAACCTGGAGAGCATGACCGAGATGTTCCCCGAGCTGGTCGCGGCCGCCCGCCAGCCGGCGGTCAGCAGCGTCATCCTCGACGGCGAGGCGATCGCGTACGACCCGGACTCGGAGGAGTACCTCCCGTTCCAGGAGACGATGGGCCGGCGCCGCAAGCAGGGGATCGAGCAGTTCGCGCTCAAGGTCCCGCTGCGGGCGTTCATCTTCGACGTGATGTACCGGGACGGGGAGGACCTGACCTCGCTGCCGTACGAGCGCCGGCTGGAGGTGGTCCAGGAGCTGGTCCGCGGGTCCGACGCGCTGATCCCGGCGCCGCTGATCCGGACGGACTCGGCGGAGGTCCTGACCCGCGAGCTGCTGGACAACATCAGCCGCGGGCTGGAGGGCGTCGTCGCCAAGCGGCTCGACTCGCCGTACCAGGCCGGCGCGCGCAACTTCAACTGGGTGAAGCTGAAGCGCAACACCAGCGGCCAGCTCAACGACACCATCGATGTCGTGCTCCTCGGCTACTACCACGGCCGGGGCCGGCGGGCCGAGTTCGGCGCCGGCGCGCTGCTCGCGGGCGTCTACGACGGCGACCGCGACGAGTTCGCCACCATCACCAAGATCGGCACCGGGCTGTCCGACGAGGGCTGGCGGGAGATGCACGGCCGGGCGCGGGCGCTGGAGGTCGAGCAGCGGCCGGCCCGGGTCAACTCGATCCTGGTCCCCGACGTGTGGCTGCGGCCGGAGATCGTCGTCGAGGTCCTGGCCGACGAGATCACGCCCAGCCCGCGGCACACGTGCGGCATGACCGCGGACCAGCCCGGCCTGGCCCTGCGGTTCCCCCGGATCGTCTCCTTCCGGGGCGCCGACAAGCGGGCGGAGGACGCCACCACCGTGCGCGAGGTCGTCGAGATGCGCCGCCAGCAGCGGGCCAGAGAGCGAACGGAGCCGACCGCAGATTCTGACTAATCGAACGAGTTACAGATCCGCTTACTGGCGACTTATCGCTCGCTTATTGATGCCCTGATCGCCTTGTGACCCGGCCTGCGGGCTGATACACATTGACAGTGCGCGAGAGCGCACCTGGCTGGGCCGGGTCATCCTGTCCACAGGCACACCGTGCCAAGAAACCAGGCACGTGAGGAGGGGGGGCATGAGTCTAGTTGACGGATTCCGCACGTCCGTCAGCCGTCGGCTCGCACTGAAGGCCGGCGGCGCCGCGCTGCTGGCGACCACTGCGGAGTGGACGCTGATGGACAAGCTGGCGTGGCTGCCCACGCGGCCCGCGCTGGCGGCGGGAACGCCATCGGACATCCAGCACGACATCGGGGCCTTCATCGCGCCTGCCTTCAGCAGGAACGGGGTCCGGGTGCAGTTCGGTCCCGTGTTCACCGGGTTCATCACGGCGCGGCTGACCCGCACGCCGAGCACGAACGACCAGGCGATCTTCAACAACGCGCTGGCCACGATCGAGCAGTTCTATCCCTGGTCGCCGAGCGGCATCTTCACGTTCGTCAGCTACAGCGTCGACTACTTCAACCGCCTCGGCGGCTTCGGCGCCGGCACGCGGCCCAACCGCTTCGTCCCGCGGCTGCGCTCCAATACCGCCCGGTTCGTGCTCGAGCGGTCCGTGGCCAGCCCGACCGACGTGACGCGCGCGGCCAACGGCGCGATCGTCAACAACCGCACGCAGCGCCGGTTCATCGTGCCGGTCACGCTCGAGAACAACGAAGTCCTGATCACGATGCGCAGCGACTCGGTCGACATCATCAACGACGTGTTCGGCTGGCTGCAGGGCGACAACACGCTCAACGGCAGGTTCGTGCCCTCGCCGTCCAACCGCAGCATCTTCAGCTTCACCAGCGCCCG
>Ga0066903_100001411_pt1 | contig 17508 bp, 9 predicted proteins | sample PanSoiMetaGPlot1_FD_67491 | JGI IMG/M metagenome (GOLD analysis project Ga0066903, IMG submission 67491) | Tropical forest soil microbial communities from Panama analyzed to predict greenhouse gas emissions - Panama Soil - Plot 1 (version 2) | ecosystem: Environmental > Terrestrial > Soil >... | reverse complement strand
CCGATGCGCAGCCGTTTCAACCCCTCGCGCTGCGCGCCGACGATCAAACGCTCGCGCGCGCCGACGAACCCGAGGATTCGAGCGTGGCGATCGCCGCGCTGCTTCCTCCCGGCTTCTCGCCCGACACCTCGTCGGAATCCGTTGCGTCGATCGGCGCGACGAACGCGAATCAACCGTTCTTCGGACCGAACGGTCCGGGAGACTTCGGGGATCGCTTCGGCGGGGATCGGGCCGGCGGGACGGCAGGGGCCGGAGGGCCGGGAGAGGCTGGAGCCGCGGGCGCGTTCGGCGGACAGGGAGGATTCGGCGGGCCCGGTGGTTTCGGCGGCGGCCGCGGCGGCCCGTTCGGCGGGCCCGGCGGGTTCGGGCGCGGCGGCCGCGGCAACCAGATTCGGGGCAACGTGTATCAGAGCTTCGATTCGTCGGCGCTCGACACGGCGCCGTACGCGCTGAACGGTCAGGCAACGACGAAGCCAGATTACCTGCAGCAGCGTTTCGGCGCGACGCTCGGCGGGCCGCTCGTCATCCCCGCCGTCGTCAACAGCCCGCGCACGTTCTTTTTTCTCAATTACACCGGCAACCACTCGCGCAACCCGTACGACGCGTACTCCACTGTGCCGACCGCCGCCGAGCGCGCCGGCGATCTGTCGGCGATTGCGCGACCGGTCGTCGATCCGACGACTGGTGTCCCGTTCACTGGCAATCAGATTCCCTCGTCGCGCCTCGATGCGACGGCCCAGCAGCTGTTGAACGTGATCCCGCTGCCCAACCAGGCGGGGGATCGTCAGAACTTTCACTCGGTGACGACGACGACGAGTCAGCTCGACGATGTGAACGTGCGGTTCGTGCGAAATTTCGGCGCTGCAGCGGGCCGAGGCGGCCGCGGCGGCTTCGGCGGCCGCGGCGGCGGCCGCGTCGGCCAGCCAGGACAGGCCGGCGCGTCGAATTTCAACGTCGTCATCCATTATCGCCACTCGGACAACTCGAACACGAATCCGTTCCCGACGCTCGGAGGGACGACGACGCTGAGCGCGTGGGACATTCCTGTCGGGTACTCGTTCACCAAGGGCGGCATGCTGCACACCGTGCGCGCGCAGTTCAACCGGCAGCACACCGAGTCGCAGAATCTGTACGCGTTCACCCGGAACGTCGCGGGCGACGCCGGCCTCGGCGGCGTCTCCACCGATCCGTTCGACTGGGGCTCGCCGAACGTGTCGTTCAGCTCGTTCACGAGCGTGCGCGACATCAATCCGGCGACGCGCACGGATCGCACGTTCGCCGTCGGCGACTCGGTCGTGAAGGTGGTCGGCCGCCAGACGATCCGCCTCGGCGGCGACTACCGCGACGTGCACGCCGACAGCCGGACCGACGCAAACGCGCGCGGATCGTTCGTCTTCTCGGGCCTCTACACCGGGCTCGACTTCGGAGACTTCCTGCTCGGCCGGCCGCAGCAGTCGACGGTGCAGTACGGCCCGGGCCTCGAGGAGTTTCGATCGCGCTCGTGGGATCTCTTCGTGCAGGACGACTGGCGCGCCAGCGATCGCCTGACGATCAATGCGGGCCTGCGGTACGAGTATTACTCGCCGCTCTCCGAAGCGGCGAATCGTCTGTCGATGCTCGACGTGGCGCCCGGGTTCACCGCCGCGGCGCCGGTCGAGGCGGGCGGAACCGGTCCGTACTCCGGCGCGCTGCCGGATTCGCTGGTCAAGCCGTTTTACGGCGGCTTCGCGCCGCGCGTGGGGATCGCCTGGCGCGCGAAGCAGGGCACGATCGTGCGCGTGGGCTACGGCATCAATTACAGCTCGGGCGTCTATCAATCGATCGCGCAACAGCTGGCCGGACAGCCTCCGTTCGCCGTCACCAACGCGGTGCTCGCCACGCGCGCGGATCCGGTCGCGTTCGAGAGCGCGCTGGTGACGCCCGTTCCCGGCCTGCCGTCGTACACCTATGCCGTCGACCCGAACTACCGCCTCGGGTACGTGCAAATCTGGAACGTCGATCTGCAGCGCGATCTGACGCGGACCGTGAACCTGGGCATCGGCTACACGGGCACGAAAGGCGCCGACCTCGACATCCTCCGGGCGCCGAACCGCGACCCCGGCGGCGGTCTGCGCATCGACGGCGTTCAGCCGTTTCTGTTCGAATCGTCGGAAGGCGAGTCGATCATGCACGCGCTGACGCTGCGCATTCGCAAGCGCCTGACCGGCGGCTTCGCGGCGGGTGCGTCCTACACGCTGTCGCGCTCGATCGACGACGCCTCTTCGATCGGTGGTTCGGGCGCAGTCGTCGCGCAGAACGATCAGGATCTCGCCGCTGAACGGGGCCTCTCGAGCTTCGATCAGCGCCATCGCTTCACCGGCGACTTCACGTTCGAGCTGCCGTTCGGCGAAAACAAGCGGTGGCTGCAGACGGGCGCCGCGGCGGCGCTGTTCGGCAACTGGCAGTTGAACGGCAGCGTGCAGCTCGCGTCGGGCTCCCCTTACACCGCGCGGGTCCTCGGCGACACGCGCGACGTCGCGAGCGGCACGAACGGCACGCTCCGCGCGAACTACGACGGCGCGCCGATCGCGCTCGCCGATCCGACGGTGGCGCAATTCTTCAACACGGCGGCCTTTTCGATTCCAGGGCCGGGAACGTTCGGCAACGCGGGGCGCAACACGATCATCGGCCCGGGGACGTCGGTGACGAATCTCAGCGTCACGCGCAACCTGTCGTTGGGCCGGACGCGCGGGCTCTCGATCCAGCTGCTGGCGAACAACATCTTCAACACGGTGCAGTTTGCGTCAATCGACACGGTCGTGAACTCGCCGACGTTCGGACAGGTGACGTCGGCGCGGCCGATGCGGCGCGTGCAGCTGCTCACGCGATTCAGGTTTTGAGAGAGATGGGTTCACTGCGGTCCATGCGGTCCTGGCGTTCTGCCCTGATCGTGCTGACGTTGGCGACGGCGGCGCCGCACGCGCAGACGCCCGCGCGCCCGCAATCGGTCTATCGCTCCGGCACCGAGCTCGTGATGGTGAACGTCGTCGTCCGCGACAAGAGCGGCGAAGTCGTCCGCGGCCTGACGCGCGACGACTTCACGGTCGCCGAGGACGGCAAGACGCAGACGATCTCGAGCTTCGACTTCGAGGATCTGTCGTCGGTGCCTGCCGATACCGCGGAGCCGGCGGCTCCCAGGCCGGAGCCGTCGAAAACCATTCTTGCGACACCAGCGCCGGCCGCGCCCGCGCCCGCGGCGGCACCAAAGGTCGACATGCACGGCCGCCGCCTCGTCGTGCTGTTCTTCGACGTGAGCTCGATGCAGCCGGAAGAGATCCAGCGCGCTGTCGCCGCCGCTCACGACTACGTGGATCACAAGCTGTCGCCGGCCGATCTGATCGCCGTCGCGTCGTTCTCGACGTCGCTGACGATCGACCAGGACTTCACGTCCGACCGCGAGACGTTGACCGTGGCGCTCGACGGGTTCGGCGGCGCGGGCGGCCAGGGCTTCGAGGCCGGCGCGACGCCTGACGAGGACACGCCCGACACCGGCGCGGCGTTCACGCCCGACGACACGGAGTTCAACATCTTCAATACCGATCGCCGCCTCGACGCGCTGCAGTCGCTCGCCGATCAGCTGTCGGCCATCGACCAGAAGAAATCGGTCATCTACTTCAGCAGCGGGATGAGCCAGCAGGGGCAGGACAACCAGGTCGAGCTCAGGCGCACGGTCGACCGCGCGAATCGCGCGAACGTGTCCATCTACGCCGCCGACATGCGCGGGCTGCTGGCGGTGGTGCCGGGCGGTGACGCGTCGACGGCCAGCATGCGCGGCACAGCGGCCTTCAGCGGCGCCTCCACGCGCAATCAGTTCGATCGGCTCGCGGCCACGCAGGACACGCTCACGACGATGGCGGAAGACACGGGCGGCCGCGCGTTCTTCGACTCGAACGGGTTCGGCGCCGTCTTCGATCGCGTGGTGCGCGACACGTCGGCGTACTACGTGCTGGGATATTCGAGCACCAACAACGCACGCGACGGCCGATTCAGGCGCATCACGGTCCGTGTGAAGCGCAGCGAGGTCAAGCTCGAATACCGGTCAGGCTATTACGCGCCGCGCGACTTCGCGCACTCGACCGGCGACGATCGCGAGCAGCAGCTGCAGGATCAGCTGCTGTCCGACCTCTCGGCGACCGACTTGAGCGCGTACGTGTCGAGCGCCTTCTTCCGCCTCGCCGACAACCGGTACTTTGTGCCGCTGTCGGTCATCGTCCCGGGCTATCAGCTTCCGATCACGAAGGCGACCGCGAGGAACAAAGCCACCGTCGACGTGCTCGGCATCGTCCGGGATCAGCAACGCAGGCCGGTCACCCGGATCCGCGACACGATGCGGCTGTCGCCAGACACCGCCGACGAGCTGAAGAAGAAGACCGTTCAGTACGAGACCGGCGTCGAGCTGTCGCCGGGCAGCTATCACGTCAAGGTCGTCGTGCGGGAGAACCAGGAGGGCACGCTCGGATCGTACGAGACCGACATCGTGGTCCCCGACCTGCGGCGCGAGACGGTGAAGCTGAGCTCGGTCGTCGTCGGGACGCAGCTGCAGGCGGTGTCGCGGCGGGGGGATGCCAACCCGCTCGTCAAGGACGGCCGCGAGCTCGTGCCAAACATCACGCACGTCGTGTCGACCGGCCAGCACCTCTATTTCTACTACGAGGTGTACGAGCCGTCGCAGCCGGTCAACCTACTCACGAGCATCGTGTTCCTCCGCGACCGGCAGCGTGCCTTCGAAACGCCGCTCGTCGCCGCGAAAGAGCTGTCGGCTCCCGATCGCAAGACGGCCGTCTTCCAGTTCGACGTACCGGCGTCGGCGCTGCGGCCCGGTCGATATACCTGCCAGATCAACGTGATCGACGACGCCGCGGGGACGTTTTCGTTTCCGCGGCTGCAGCTCTACGTCAGGCGGTGACGCTCGCCCAAGGTGCGCTCACATGCCACGATTCAGTCCTCCGGCGGTTCCCAGCTCGGAGCCATTTTGACGAGGCGAGGTTCGAAGCGCGCCAACGGCTCTACGAGGTCGCTCTGGGCCGCCATCACTTCGTCGATATCTTTGTACGCCATCGGCACTTCATCGAGGCCTGCAGAGAGCAGCGTCACGCGGCGCTGTCGCAGGAACTCTTGTGCCTCCTGCCACGTAAAGAGCTCTTTCGCCTTCGTCCGACTCATGCGCCGACCCGCACCGTGCGCAGCGGAATTCAACGAGTTCGCGGCGCCTTTCCCGCGCACGACATACCCCGGCGTTCCCATCGAACCCGGGATGATGCCAAGCACTCCTGCGCCTGCGGGCGTGGCACCCTTCCGATGGACGATCAACTCGGCCTCCGATCCGTCGGGAAGCCGATGGCGTTCGCGCCACGCAAAGTTATGGTGATTCTCGAGATCCAGCATCACGCCGACGCCCAGGGCTCGCGAGATCGACGCGTGAATCAGCGCATGATTTGCCGCGGCGTACAGTCCCATGAGCTCCATCGCGGCCCAGTATTCCTGACCGGCTTCCGTCGTGAGATCGAGCCACGCAAGATGTGAGAGTTCCTTCGGAAGCTCGGGGTGGAGATCGCGCGCTCGTCGGCTGTAATGTTGCGCGACCTGAGCGCCGGCGCCGCGGCTGCCGGAATGGCTGAGGAGGGCGAGGTACGTGCCCTTCGCGAGGCCAACGGTGTCGTCGCCGACGGTGAGCTCTCCAAACTCGACGAAATGATTCCCGCTGCCGCTCGTGCCGAGCTGCGCCCAGGCGCGGTCCTTCATCTTCGACGTCACTGCGGTGACGCTCCAGTCTCGATCCATCACCGCGTGTTCGTGCGGCTTTCGGAACGTGGCGCCGATGCCGAAGCGCGTTTCCCTCTCGAGGACCTGCGTCAGACGGCTCTGGTCGCCGGCCAGCGCGCTCACCGGCAGATCCAGCACGGTCATCTTCATCCGGCACGCGATGTCGACGCCGACGGCGTACGGAATCACCGCATCATGGGTTGCCAGGACACCACCGATCGGCAACCCGTATCCGACATGGGCGTCGGGCATGAGCGCACCGGACACGGCCACCGGCAGATTGCACGCGTTCTTCATCTGCCGAAGCGCGTCGGATTCCAGGTTCGTGCCCCACACCTGATACGGAGCCTCGGACAGCCGTGGCCGGAAGGTGCCGGCCAGAGCCGCGTGATCGAGTAGTTGCCTGGCGAGGCGACCGTAGACGCCGTGATGAAGGAATTCCGCGGGCGAGACAGCGAGACGCTTGAGCTCGTCCTGCACCGTTCTCGTACTGCGTTTGGCCGCATGAGCCTGCTGCAGAATCTGCTTCGCGGTATCAGCGCACTCTCCCGCGGGGATGCCGATTGCAATCAGGTCGCGTGTCTTCATGGCCGTTCCTTGTGATGTCCAGCGCCGACCGTTATGCGATAGACATCGGCTGCTTCCTGCTCGAGCGTGATTGGCACAGCGAGGAATTTCCGAATCACTTCCGCGTTCGTCAGCGTATGAGCCGTCGGCTGCAGCGTCCGAAATGAACCGCCGCCGCCGAGCGCCATTGGTATCAGCAGCTGGTCCGCGAGGTGAATGCCGACGGGAACGCCGGCTCGCAGGTACCGTTCGGCCTCATCGCAGGCGTCCGCAGCCACTTTCTCGGCGCTTACACCCTTGATGCCGAACCCGGTCACAACTTCGACCACGGGGTCGCCCTCGATGACGATCATCAGAGCATTGCCGGGCCCAACGGACGAGTCGATGCTTTCGACACGGCACATCGACCGGTCCACTCCCAGCCGATCGCGCACGACGCTCAGCTCGCGCTTCGCAATGTTCTCCGAGAGCGACGCCACGAGCGCTTTCACGTGAACGCGGCTCGCTTCACGATCGGTCAGCGCAAGCTGCGCGAGGGTTGAACACGGCTCGATGTCAACCGTGAAACGGCCTCCTCCCGCGGGGTAGAACCCGTAGGTTTCCAATCTCACAGTAACCCGTGCTCCAATGCGTCGAATCACCGGCAGGAACGCGTTCGCCAGGAAGTCGAACGGCGGGGCGTACGGGTTGTGCGTGCCACCTTCCAGCGTGAGTCGCGACGGCTTCCCGGCGAACAGCAGCGCCGGAAGGATCGTCTGAAGCACCAGCGTGGCGCTGCCCGCCGTTCCGACCGCCAAGCGGTATTCCCCGCTCTGCACGCGTGAAGGCTCGAAGCTCAAAGTGGGCGAGCCGAGCTCGCCACCGGACACGCGCGCGCCGCTCACCGCGGCCGCCGCGTGTACCGCCGTCAGGTGCTGCCGTAAAAGGCCCGGCTTCTTGCGACCGGCGCGGATGCTCTCGATTCGAAACGGTCGACCTGTAACGAGAGACAGTGCCAGCGAGGTGCGCAGAATCTGGCCGCCGCCTTCACCCGCGGAACCGTCGATTGCGAGCCGGTCGGTCATGATGTTCGCGTCTCACTGGACGCCGAGCGCGCCGGCAAACCTTGGCGAGACGTTCTGCTGCTCTACCGCTGAGCTACCGCCGCTGTCGCGACGGATCGGAGTTGAACCGATGGCCTTCAGGTTACATGTAGTCCCGCCCGCATTCCGGCGCCCTCGCACCGAAGCCAAAGAACAAACCGCGGTGACAAGAGTGTGCGGGAGCCGCCGAGGATCTTCGAGAATCCCCGATCCGGGAGTCGAACCCGGTTGGCCAGGTACTCTCACATTCGCGCCTGGCGGGCGGATCACCGTGGACCAGGTGAAGGCTGAGTTGGCGCATCTGCGCTCTGCATGGACCGATCGGCCGTCGGGACAGAGTGCCACCGGCCTGATCGACCAAGTCGTGGCCTCGAGCATCGCTGAGGGCCTCGATCGGTTCGAGCGCATCCAGCTCGAGGCGTCCTGAGTGTCTGCCGCTCTTGTCGCAGCTTGTCAGCGGCAGGCCGACTGCTTTTTGACCGATCCCGCGAGCGGAAGAAGATCGCGAACGATGCAGATCGATTGCGCAAATACCTCGCGCGGGTCGATCTCGACTGGAACGGCCTCAAGGATCGCTTCCGCGATCTGTAAGTGACGATCCGGATCCAGGCCGTGCGCCTGCCGCGCCGCAGCTCGCGGGGTTGCCTGGGAGCGCAGCCGGATGGTAGCGTGTCCCTCGCCATGAGGAGATACGCCGCCGCTGCGCTCGCGCTCGGGCTCGCGACGATCGCCCTTCGCGCGCAGACGCCGAAAACGCACCGCCTCGAGGCGACGCCGTCCACCGTCGCGTACGGCTATTACTGGTCCGGGGCGAAGCCTGCGCTCCGCATCGCGTCGGGCGACATCATCGACGTCGACACGCTACTGACCAACAGTCCGACCGGCCTGCAGCGTGCGGGAGTGCCCGACGAAAAAATTCAGGCGTCGCTCAAAGCCATCGTCTCCGAGGTGACCGGTGATCGCCGAGGTCCCGGCGGGCACATTCTCACCGGTCCGGTCTTCGTCGAGGGCGCGCAGCCGGGCGATGTGCTCGAGATAAAGATTCTCTCGATCGGCTTCAACATCGACTACGGCTACAACGGCTGCAGCGGCATCCTGCCGGAGAATTGCGACCGACAGGTGCCGTCCCGGATCATCCCGATCGACGCGAAGAACATGACCGCGCAGTTCGCCCCGGGCATCGTGATCCCCTTGAAGCCGTTTTTCGGCAGCATGGGCGTCGCGCCGGCCCCCGAGCTGGGGCGGGTGAGCAGCAATCCACCGGGGAAGCATGCGGGCAATCTCGACAACCGCGAGCTCGTCGCCGGCAGCACGCTGTTCATCCCGGTGTTCGCGCCGGGCGCGCTCTTCGAGATCGGCGACGGCCACGGCGCACAGGGCGACGGCGAAGTCGACCAGACCGGCATCGAGACCTCGCTGCGCGGGCGGCTGCAGCTCACCGTCCGCAGGGACATCACGCTCACGTGGCCGCGTGCCGAAACGGCGACCGACTACATCAGCATGGCCACCGATCCCGATCTGCTGGTTGCGACGAAAGGGGCGATTCAGGAGATGGTGGACTTCGTCGCGGCGACCCGGCCTATGACGAAACACCAGGCCTATCAGCTCGTCAGCATCGCCGGCCACGTCGCCGTGACGCAGCTCGTCGATCGGCCGAATGTCGGCGTGCACGTCCGGCTGCCGAAGAGTATCTTTCAATAGATCGAGGAACCGCATGGCACGCCTGTCCTCCCTTCTCTTCGTGGCGCTCGCGGCGCTCGCCGCGCCGTCGACGGCGCAGCCGCCGGCCACGGCCGCCGAACGCGAGATTCGCGCGATGGAGAAGCAGTGGAACGAGGCGCGCGTGCGCGCCGACGTCGATACGTTGAACCGGATTCTCGCCGCCGACTGGACCATCACCCACGGCGACGGCACGATCAACACCAAAGCCGAGTACCTCGCGGACCTCAAGTCGGGCGCGCGGAAGTTCTCGAGCGACGTCAGCGAAGACGAGCTGAGCGTCCGCGTCTACGACGACACCGCCATCGCCTCCGGCGTGAGCGACTCGAGGGGCAGCTACAAGGGCCGGCCGTTCGGTGGCCAGCTCCGCTTCGCGCGCGTCTACGTCAAGCGTGACGGCCGCTGGCTGATGATCGTCTCGCAGGCGACGCGGCACTCGCAGAGCCACCAGGTGCGGGCGATGCGCCTGCCTCAGAATCCGCTGATCACGATGCAGTCGTCGCCGACGCTCGGCGACAACATCAACGGTCCGACGATCGTGCGCGTGCCCACCTGGCTCCCGCATCCCCTCGGCCGCTACTACGCGTACTTCGCGCACCACAAGGGGCGGTTCATCCGCCTCGCGTACGCCGACCAGCTCGCGGGACCGTGGAAGGTGTACGAGCCGGGCGTGCTCCGCGTGGAGGATACCTCCTTCACCCGTCCGCCGCCGGATCCGCCCGGCGATCCGGAGTTCTACACGCACGTCGCTTCGCCAGAAATCTTCATCGACGAGAAACGGAAGAAGATCGTGATGTGGTTTCACGGCTGGTGGACCGACCGCCGGCCGTGGCCGCCGACCTCGACGGAAGCGCGCGCGTGGGCGCGGCAGAACGGCTTCGGTCAGTTCACGCAGTCGGCGGTGTCCGACGACGGCCTTCGCTTCGACGTGCAGCCGGCAATCACGAAGGTGAGCTACCTGCGGACGTTTCAGCTCGACGGCTATTTCTACGCGATGGCTCGGCTGGGGCAGCTGCTGCGCTCGAAGGATCCGCTCGGCAGCTTCGAGCTGGGCCCGAACCCGTTCAAAGACACGCCCTACTCCGGCCGCGTCCGCCATGTCGCGACGCTGCTGCGCGGCCGCAGGTTGTTTGTCTTCTTCAGCGGCGTCGGCGACACGCCGGAGCGGATCCTGCTGTCGACGATGGATCTGACGCCCGACTGGCAGACGTGGAAGGTGTCGGTGCCGGTCGAAGTGCTGCGTCCCCGCGCGCCGTACGAATGTCCGAACCTGCAGCTGGTGCCGTCCGCAACCGGCGAGATCGTGGGCCCGGCGCAGCAGTTGCGCGACCCGGCGGTGTTCGAGGAAAACGGTCGAGTGTTTCTGTTCTACACCATCTGCGGCGAGCAGGGGATCGCCGCCGCCGAGATCACCCTATCCACTTCGTGAACCATTCGAGATTGCGCCGCATCTGCTCCCGCTGCTGCATGGGCTCGCGCAGCACGTGCCCGCCGCGCGGGTAGATCTCGAGCTCCACGGTCTTGCCGAGCGCCTTCAGCGTCTTGTAGAACTTCCACGCACCCGCGATCGGCACGCGCGGATCAACCTCGCCGTGTTGAATCAGGAGCGGCGTCGTCACGCGATCGGCGAACGTGATCGGTGAGTGCGAGGCGTAGCCCTCGCGGTTCTCCCACGGGCGCTTGAAGTAGTCGGTCATGAAGTCGCCGCCTTCGGACAGGTAGAAGGTGTCGCTCAGATCGCTGAGGCTCGCTCCGGCCGACGCCGCCCTGAATCTTCCGGTCTGCGTCACGATCCAGTTGGTCATGTAGCCGCCGTACGACGCGCCCATCACGCCCAGGCGCGCCGGATCGGCGATGCCCTGCGCGATGAGGTGATCGACGCCGGCCATGATGTCCTTGTAATCGCCCTCGCCCCAGGCGTCGACGATCGCGCGCTGGCCCGCTTCGCCGTAGCCCCCTCCGCCGCGCGGCATCGGAAACAGCACGGCGTAGCCGAGGCTCGCCATGGCCGCCGTTGGATACGGATCCACTTGCGGCACGATGTGCATGAACTGCGGGAAGAGGCCGTAGGTGAAGCCACCGCCCGGGCCGCCGTGAATGTAGGTGAGCAGCGGCAGCCGCCGACCGGCGCCGCGCGGCGTGAGCAGCAGCCCCCAGATTTCCATCCCGTCGAACGATCGCCACGAGATCGGCTTCAGCTCGCCGAGCTCCATGGCGCGCAGCCGCGGGTTCACATCGGTGACTGCTGTCGTCCGGCCGCCGGCGACGTCCATGACGTTCACGTCGCCCATCGTCCGCGGACCGACCGATTTGAACGCGAGCCGCCGGCCGTCGCGGCTGACGCCGATCGAGTACGCGACCGTCGCGCCGTTGCCGAGGCGTTCGGCGCGGCCGTCGGCGACAGAGACGCGCACGATCGGTTGCTCGAACATGTGTTCGCCGCGGGCGAACGTGCCGTCGTTCGCCTGGATGTAGATGGCCCTGCTGTCCGGCGCCCACACGTATTCGTTCACCCACGCATCGTCGAGCGGATAGGCGCGCGGCGTTCCACCCGACGCGCTGACGACGGTGAGGCTGCGTGACGCCATGATGTCGTTTTTGCCGCCGGTCGAGATGAAGGCGATCGACCGTCCGTCGGGCGAGAAGCGCGGCCCCGTGTTCATCCCCGCGCGGTCGACGAGGGTTCGCGCGTTGCCGTCGTCGAGCGGGACGATGTAGAGGCGTGCGTCGTACGCGGCGCTGAATCCTGTACGCGGCGCGGCGGAGTACGCGATCGCGCGGCCGTCGGGCGACCACGACAGCGCGTCGACGTACTGAGTCGGCGGCGTGAGGATCTGCAGAGCGGACGGTCGGTCGATCCGCTGCACGACGAGCCGCATCGGGCGGTCGGGCGCGCCGGCGCGGATGACGAACGATTTGTCCGCGCGCCGCCGTTCTTCGTCGGCGGACATGGGATCGAAGGTGATGAACGCGAGGCTCCCGCCGTCGGGCGACCATTCGTACGCGACGACGCCTTCGGGCGCCTTCGTCAGCTGCAACGGCTCGCCGCCGTTCACCGGAACGGCAAACACCTCGGGCCGCCCCTCGGCAAACCCCAGCACCGACACGCGCGTGCCGTCCGGCGACCAGCGCAGCAGCGGCCGCGGCGACGGCGAATTGAAGATGCGCACCGTGTCGCCGAGCCGTACCGGCGATCCTCCGGCGGCCGGCACGGTAAAGAGCGCCGCTTCGTGTTCGTTCTTCGCGAGATTCGGCGTCGACACGACGTAGGCGACGCGTCCGCCATCCGGCGCAATCTGCACGTCGACGATCGACCGCAGCGCCATCAGGTCGTCGATGGAAACCCTACGGTCCAGCTGCTGTGCGGATCCGGACACCACGGCAAACGTGATGGCCGTCGCGACAATGAAATGTCGAGGCATTGTTTACCGCAAATTGTGCGTCTAAACGGATGGCGGACGCTATACTGGCGACCCTTGAAGGGTCGCCTTACCTGAGAAAAAACGGCGCCCTTGCACGAAGAGGAGGCAGACCGTGCCAGATGTCACTTCTCACACACCCGGAACCTTCAGCTGGCCCGAGCTCGCGACGCTTGATCAGAAGGCCGGCGCCACGTTCTACCGCGATCTGTTCGGCTGGAAAGTCAACGACCAGCCGATGGGACCTGGTGAGACGTACACGATGTTCGAACTGCGCGGCAAACCGGTCGCCGCGGCCTACACGATGCGCGCGGAGGAAAAGCAAAGCGGCGCTCCGCCGCACTGGAACAACTACGTAACGGTGAAGAGCGCGGATGAAGCGGTGAAGAAAGCGCAGTCGCTCGGCGCGAAGGTCTTTGCGCCGCCCTTCGACGTGATGGACGTCGGTCGCATGGCAGTGCTCCAGGATCCGACGGGCGCCGTGTTCCAGGTCTGGGAGCCGAAGAAGCACATCGGCGCCATGATCGTCGGCGAGCCTGGCACCTTGTGCTGGACCGAACTGACCACCAGCGATCTCAAGGCGGCAGAGAAGTTCTACATCGGGCTCTTCGGATGGACGCCGAAGCACAGCGCGCCCTCGGCCGGCATGGAGTACACCGAGATGAGCAACAACGGGCAGCAGGGCGTCGGCATGATGCCGAAGCCGCCCGGCATGCCCGCGCACATCCCGTCCTACTGGATGCCGTACTTCATGGTCACCGACGTCGACGGCGCCTCCGCCAAAGCGAAGCAGCTCGGCGGCAAGGCGATGGTCGGGCCCCAGGACATCGAGAACGTGGGGCGCTTCGCGATCATCGGCGATCCGCAAGGCGCCGTGTTCGCGCTGTTCACGCCGAAGGCGCGCTAGCGATCCGCTTCGCTACTGATTCGGAACGACGCAGCCGGGGCCGGGGTACGGGCTCGACGAGCCGTTCGCGTACTCCGGCTGCACCCAGAACCCGCCGCGCGAGATCTGGTAGAGGTTGTGCCACGCGCACTTGTCGTCCCCTTCGTAGCCGACCGCGTCGTACCACGCGTTCAGATCGGGATCGGTGACCGCTTCCCGAATCTCGTGGCTCGAGACGATCGTCAGCATGTCGGCGACGGCCTTGCCCGGCAGCGAGCAGCCGCGGCAGTTGGCGTACGGAAACACGGCGTACTTGATGTCCTGACCGTTGTACGAGAAGTTGCCGTGGTAGCCGCAGAACGAGGAGCATGACGAGCCGCCCTGCGACGTGATTTTCATGCCCGAGGGGAAGTAGACGCCGTAGATCGTGCTGGTGTCGGCCACGACTCGGCCGGCGTTGAAGAGGCCGGCGAGATAGCTTCTGATCTTCGAATCAGAGATGGAACCCTGCGTCAACTTCGAGTCGACGAGGTCACCGCGCCAGAACAGCACGGGCGAGATCGCGTCGGTCGAGCCGTACTGCTGGACGATGCTGTAGTCGGCCGAAGGGTCGGCCGTCGAATACGACACGCCGTCGGAATAGTTCTGCGCGAACGCCGCAACCGTCGCCCGCAGCGTGGCGTTGCCCTGCGATCCGCCGCTCGTCGCGACGCTCGAGTTCCAGTAGATCGCGAAGAAGCCGGCGTTCGGGATTTCGTGCCCCCCGTGGTCGATCAAGTTGCCCAACCCGTAACTCGCCGGATAGACCGCAAGCCCCGCGTGCGCCGGCGCATCCGTCGGCTGCGTGTCGTGATGCGAGTGAATCGACGCGGGCGCCGGCAGTACGTGGATGACTTCGCCCGTGTCAGAATGATCGATGAACGGACTGCCGCCGCCCTGGCCGTGCATCGGCCTGCTGGTGGCGACGAGCGCGCCAATCGCGCACACGAGTACGACACGCTTCATGGTCTCTCTCCGATTCTGGGGGGGATTGATGACTGATTATATTCGCTGGAGTCCGCTGGAGACATAAGAATGTGGACAAAAAAGCCACTTACGATTCCGTCAGCGGCTGACGCTCTCCCGGGGCGGAGCGAGCGCATGCCGGTGCCCGAGACACATTTCGTCAACAAGAACCGCCTCTCCCCGCCGTTTCCCGACGGACTGCAGCGCGCAATCTTCGGCATGGGCTGCTTCTGGGGCGCGGAGCGCAAGTTCTGGCAGCTGCGCGGGGTCTACACCACGGCGGTCGGCTACGCAGCCGGCAGCACGCCGAATCCGACGTATCGGGAAGTCTGCACCGGCATGACCGGGCACAACGAGGTCGTTCTCGTCGTGTTCGATCCGAAACAGATCGGCTACGACCAGCTGCTGAAGGTGTTCTGGGAGAACCACGATCCGACGCAGGGCATGCGCCAGGGCAACGACGTCGGCACCCAGTACCGATCGGGCATCTACTATTTCGACGACGATCAGGGGCGCGCCGCCGCGCGCTCGCGCGACATGTATCAGACGCAGCTCACCGCCGCCGGCTACGGCCTCATCACGACCGAGATAGTGCCCGCGCCCGAGTTCTACTATGCCGAGGACTATCACCAGCAGTACCTCGCGAAGAATCCAGACGGCTACTGCGGCCTCGGAGGTACGGGCGTCATGTGTCCCGCGGGAGTGGCCGTCGCTTCGTGACGCCTGGAGCGGTCTCGCTACCTGTTGATCCTTTCGTCGATCAGATCCGCGAGACCCTCCGCAGGTCGCGCGCGGTCGTCGTCACGGCGGCGCCGGGGGCGGGCAAGACGACGCGCGTGCCGCCGGCGCTCGTGGCCGACGGCCGGGTCATCCTGCTTCAACCGCGGCGCGTGGCCGCCCGCGCCATCGCCGCGCGGATCGCGTTCGAACAGGCGTGGACGCTCGGCCGCGAGGTCGGCTGGCAGGTACGCTTCGACCGCCATTTCACCGCCGACACGCGGCTGCTCGTCGTCACCGAGGGCGTCCTGACGGCCCGGCTGCAGACCGATCCGCTGCTGACGGACTTCACGACCGTCGTGCTCGACGAATTTCACGAGCGCAGCATCCACGCCGATCTCGCGATCGCGCTCGCGCGCCAGGCCTGGCGTGCCAGGAACGACCTCTGCGTCGTCGTCATGTCGGCGACGCTCGACTCGGTGGCGGTGGCGGCCTTTCTCGATGGATGCCCCGTGATCGACGTGCCCGGTCGGCTCCATCCGATCGATGTCGCGTACGCGTCTGGACAGTCGGTTGCCGACGCGGCGATGGATCTCGTCCGGACGACGAGTGGGCAGGTGCTCTGCTTCCTGCCGGGCGCGGCGGAGATCCGGCGCGCGATCGTCGAGCTTCAGCCTCGTGCGGGCGGCGACGTGGAAATCGTTCCGCTGCACGGTTCGCTCGACGGCGACGCGCAGGACCTTGCACTGCGCCCGGCGCCCGGCCGTCGCGTCATCGTTGCGACCAACATCGCCGAGACGTCGCTGACCGTGCCGGGCGTGACGGCGGTCGTCGACACCGGGCTGCACAAGGTCGCGCGCTACGACGCCGAGCGCGGTGTCGACAGCCTCGAGGTCGAGCGCATCACCGCCGACGCCGCGGATCAGAGAGCCGGGCGTGCCGGTCGTGTCGCGCCGGGCGTGGTCCGCAGGCTGTGGGGCGCGCGCGATCGCCTGCGTCCGCACCGCGAGCCCGAGATCCGTCGCATCGATCTGGCAGGCGCGGTCCTGGACGTGATCGCGTGGGGCGGGGATCCGCGGACGCTTGAATGGTTCGAGCGCCCGGACGAGGCCGGAATCACGGCAGCGCTGCTGCTGCTCCGCCGCCTCGGGCTGGTCGAACGGTCCGCAATCCGCAGTGACCCGGACACCGTTCGCCTGACGTCGCTCGGGAGACGCGTCCGGCAGCTTCCGCTGCATCCGCGCCTGGCGCGGATGCTGGTCGCCGCGAACGGTGCGCGGCAGGCGGCGCAGGCCTGCGCGCTGTTGTCGGAGCGCCATCTGCTCCCGCCGCGAACGGCGACGACGAGCTCAGATCTGCTGTCGGCGATCGACCACTGGCAATCGATGCCGCCGCACGTGCAACAGGCTGCGCGTGTCATCGCGGATTTCGGATTGCGGATTGCGGATGTGACTGCGGATTCGAGCGCAGGTTCGATGTCGGATTCCGGCTTTCGCCGGGCAGTTCTGGCAGGATATCCCGATCGCGTTGCACAACGGCGCGCGCCACAGTCGGTCGACGTGCTCCTGTCGACCGGCACTGGCGCAGCGATCGGCCGCGAAAGCGGCGTGCGCGAAGGCGAGTTCCTCGTCGCGCTGGACGTCCGGCAATCCCCAATCCGCAATCCGCAATCCGCAATGACACTGATTCGGTTAGCGAGCAGCGTCGATCGTGATTGGCTCGAGCCGACGTCGTCGGAGGTCGTGCATCGCTTCGACGAAGCGAGCGGCCGCGTCCGCGCGTTCGCGATCGATCGATACGACGCGCTCACGCTCTCCGAACGATCCGTGGCGGTCGATCCCGACGTCGCCGCGCGCCTGCTGGCCGAGGCGTGGCTCGCGCGCGGTCCGGGAGAAGACGACGCGCGGCTGCTGCGCCGGCTGGCGTTCGCCGGGCACGAGGTCGACGTGGCTCGCGTCGTTGAGGCCGCGGCACGGAGCGCTCGCTCGCTGGACGACATCCGCATAGGGAACGCGCTGCCGCCGGATCTCGCCCGAGCGCTCGACCGTGATGCGCCGGAGACGATCGCGGTGCCGAGTGGACGTCGGGTCCCGCTGGAATACGAGGTCGACGGCACCGTGTCGGCGGCGGTCAAGCTGCAGGAACTCTTCGGCCTCGCCGACACGCCGCGCGTCGGACGCAGGAAGGAGCCGGTGCTGCTCTCACTGCTCGCGCCGAACGGCCGGGCGGTGCAGGTGACGCGCGACCTGCGCAGCTTCTGGGATCGCACGTATCCGGAAGTCAGAAAGGAACTGCGCGGGCGGTATCCGAA
>Ga0066903_100001410_pt1 | contig 17510 bp, 12 predicted proteins | sample PanSoiMetaGPlot1_FD_67491 | JGI IMG/M metagenome (GOLD analysis project Ga0066903, IMG submission 67491) | Tropical forest soil microbial communities from Panama analyzed to predict greenhouse gas emissions - Panama Soil - Plot 1 (version 2) | ecosystem: Environmental > Terrestrial > Soil >... | reverse complement strand
GTGTAAGAGCCGCGCTCCTCGGCGCGCGGTTCGAGCGGCGTGCTCTCGTCGACGGGCGCCATGTCCTCGGCCCCCGCCCAGTCGATCACCGACAGCGAGCTGACGTGCACCAGCTTGGCCGCGCCGTGCTTCCGGCAGGCCTCGACGACGTTGCGCGTGCCTTCGACGGTGCCGCCCTGGTGATCCAGCCAGCCGCCCTTCATCGCCGCGCCGACATGGAACACGATGCCCGCGCCCTGCACGGCGCGATCGACGGCGGCCGGATCGCCCAGATCGCCGCGCGCGTACTCGACGTTGTCGCGCGGTACGGTCGGCAGCGTGCGCACCATGACGCGCACCCGGTGGCCGTCGGCCAGCAGCCGGTCGACCAGCGCCGACCCGAGCCCGCCCGACGCGCCGGTGACCAGGTACGGGACGCGCGACGACAGCGCGAAGGCGTTGGCGCGCGATTCCCAGTCGCGATCGGCGGCGCGCGCGACCTCCTCGGTGAACTTGACGGGCCCGATCGCGTCGTCGGCGGTGACCGGCGGGCGCCGCCCCTCGGCCAGCGCCTCGTAGAAGGCGATCACCAGCTCCTGGACGCCGTGATACTGGCGGATCTGCTTGCGCGCGAAGGCGACCACGTTGCGCGGCACGTCGACCAGCGGCTGGATCGAATCGGTCAGCGCGTTGACGATCCGCTCCGCCGGCTTGGGCAACGGGGCGGGGCGGCGCCAGGCCTGGAACATCAGGAACAGATCCAGGCGCAGGACGCCCTTCGTCCCCTGCAGGATGATCTGGTGCTGCAGCGGCTTGGTCCCGAACGACAGCTGGATCTGCCCGAGCCCGCGCTTGCACGTCACCAGCGCGCGCCAGTCGTTGAACGCCAGGTTCGCGTCACCCGCGCCGCGGCGCCAGGTCGCGTCCACCTTCTCGATCGGCCCGAGGAACGCCTCGATCACGTACAGGCCGTGAATGCCGAGATCGCGGAACGGATAGCCGGCCGTGCGGTACTGGGGCGGCAGCGGCCCGCCCGCGTAGGGCGGGTAGACCGACCCGCGCAGGATGTCGACGGCGACGACGTCGCCCAGCGCCCCGCGCTGCGCCGCCTCCAGCGCCGACCGGATCTGGGGATCGAACAGCAGCGAGTGCGACACGCCCACCTGCAGCCCCAGCTCCCGCCCGAGGTCGCGCAGCTTGACGCAGTCGTCGGCGTCGGTCGCCAGCGGCTTCTCGACCAGCACGTGGGCGCCGCCCCGCAGCGCCTCGGTCGCCACGGCCGCGTGCGTCGTCGGCGGCGTCAGCACGTGGATCACGTTGGCGCCCGACTTCAGCAACTCCGCCAGCGAGCCCGCCACCGGCAGGTCGAATCGGGCCGCCAGCGCTTCCGCCTTGGCGCGATCGAGGTCGGTCACGCCGACGATGTCGACGAACGAAACGCGCTTGAGCGCCTGGATGTGGAACTCGGCGATGTGACCTGCGCCGACGATGCCCGCGCGCAACTGATTGTGGGGACTATGTCCGTTACTTTTGCCGTTGGTGCTCACGTCGTTCCTCTCTTTTCGGCGAGCTGCTTCTCTACCACGGTCATCACCCGTTTCAGATTCGCGTCCCAGGTCATGGTAGCCGCCAGCTCGGTCTGGCGCCGCGCCTGCTCGGGAGTCAACCCGTCGGCCACCGCCCGATCCAGCGCCGCCAGGAATTCTTCCTTGGTGCGGGCCGTGGCGACGTAGTCCTTGAACTTGTCGATCTCCGGGATGCTGACCGCCACGATCGGCTTTCCCATCGCCAGGTACTCGCGCAACTTGATGGGGTTCGAATTGATCACCTGCGGCGTCAGGTGGTACGGGATGATCGCGGCCGTGAACGCCTTGCCGTACGCGGGCAGCTGGTCGTAGGGGCGGCGGCCGATGAAGTGCAGGTTCGGCAGCTTCGGCACGTCGCTGTCCGGGACGGCGACGCGGCCGATCATCAGGAAGCTCCAGTTCGGCCGCTCGCGCGCCAGATACGCCACCAGGTCCAGCTCGATCCAGCGTTCGATCAGGCCGAAGAATCCGATCAGCGGCCGCGGCAGGTGGGCGATGTCGGCCGGCGTCTCCAGGGCCGGATCCTGCGCCTTGACGAAGTGGTCGTAGTCGACGCCGTGGGGGCTGACGTGCGTGTTGGCGTTCAGCGCGCGCTTGCCGTCCAGCAGCGTGCCCGACGCGACGAACACCAGGTCCGCCTTGCGCGTCAGCGAATCGTCCATCAGCCGCACCGCCTCCGGATCGACGTCGGGCAGCGACGCGTAGTCGTCGATGCAATAGTAGACGGACATCTCCTCGCCCAGCTCGCCCGCCACGGACGCCAGGTGCGGCACGACGAACCAGGTGATCGGCTTCTTGATTCCCCGCAGCCGCATCAACAGCTTCAGCGTCGCCATCATGAGGTAGCGGTTCGCCGCCCGCACGATCGAGAACCGGTGCAGCGGCACCTGAAGCAGGGTCTGCACCGACAGCCCCTCCGGCTGCGGCCGCGGGCCGCGCAGCGCCAGCGCGACCTTGTTCAGGATCTTCTTCATGTCGCGCCCGGTCCCCTTGGGCGCGCGCAGGCCCGGGCTCTCGACGTAGATGACGTTGTGTCGCTTCGCCAGCCAGCGCGCGACGTGGTGGCTGGAGGTGCGGTTCTCGGCCATCCAGTCGTTGCCGAAATAGATGATCGTCGGCAGGTCGTTCGTGGGTGTCGTCGTCACGGAAATGTTGCTCTCACGTCGTCAGGCGGTCGCGATCGGCGGCGGCGGCAGCACGTGGTCACGGAACGCGCCCGGGTCGCCGTTCTTCCCTTCCATCGCCGCGATCGCGATGTTGAACATCTCCCGGGCGGTCACGTAGTGGAGGCGCCAGCGCGCGCCGTCGTTGTAGCGGGTGGTCAGCTCCTCGTGCAGCATCCGCCCCCCTTCGCCCAGCATGGCGGCCCCCTGCTTCTCGGGGGCGCCGTGGGTGTGCACCTTGACGAACACCCACTCGGGGCGCCCCTCGACGTGGATCCCCTGGCGGACCCAGCTGCGCACGCGCGCGGGCGTCGGCGGGTCGTCGGCGGTGACGGCGGCGTTCTCGATGCGCGGCGCCAGCATCCGCCCGGGCCGCAGCGCGAACGCCAGCGGCCCCTCGATCATCAGGATGCGATCGCGGCGGACCTCGCCGACCCGCGCCGGCACGCCCGCGTCCTGGGCGCGCCGCCGCCCCAGATCGCCCTCGGGCCAGTAGATCTGGTTGACGATCGGCGGCTGCGACGCATCGGGCGCGGCCGGGAAGGTGAAGTCCGCGTAGCAGCCGGTGTCGAACAGCAGCGGCAGCTCGGCGTCGACGCCGCACCAGCGTCCATCGGGGCGGGCGTTGGCCAGGCACCAGTTGCCGTGGATGAAGGCGTAGCGCAGCTTGCCGTCGGTGCGGGTCAGGTGTCCGTGGCCGTCGTAGAGGCGCAGGTAGTCGGCGATCTTGGCGCGCAGGCCGTCGGGCGTGTCGTCGTGGTGGTGCAGGTGCAGCTCGACCTCGCCGAGGCCGCGCCTGGCGAGGCTGGCCAGCGCGTCGAGGTAGCCGGGCTGGTACTCCTCGCCCGGGAAGAAGAACGAATGGCGGGGCGGCCGCCCTTCGCTGTCGCGGAACGGCGCGGTCAGTGTGGGGTAGCCGTCCAGCCAGGCGCGCACGCGCGCGGCGGCGATCCCGAGATCGGTGTTCCGCCAGTGGGGCTCGTAGTGATCGCAGAAGGCGAACAGCAGGTGGCGCGGTCCGGACGCGAACGCGGCGCGGGCGCGCGCCGGCGCCGACCGCGCGAGCCAGCGCGCGTACCCGGCCGTCCAGACGTGCAGGTTCTTGCCGCGCGCGCGGGCGAGAGCCGCTGTGATCGGGTTGGCCATCCTCATCGGGGCGCTCAGCCTATCAGGATTGCGCCCAGGAGCCTGCCCTCCGGTACGTGGGCCGCGGCGTTCGCCACCGCCCGCTTGCGGGTGCGGCGGACAGCCACGACCAGCACCGTAGCGTCGGCCAGGCGGAGCGCCGAAGGCACCGCGCGGGGCGCGGCGTAGCCGCCCAGGTTGACCAGCGTCGTCATGAGGCCCTTCGGGCGCGCCGCCAGGGCGTTCTGCAGCGCCACCGCCGCCGCCGACGAATCGCCGCACGGCACCGGGGCAATCTCCAGGATGCGGGGGCGCAGCCACCGGCTCCGGTGGGCGGCGGTCTGGCCCCATTCGACCGCCTCGCCCCAGGGCCAGGTCTGCCATGTATCGATGAGGGCGACGTCCCCGTCCGCGAACCCGAGCAGGGCGCTGGCCAGGCTGAGCATCAGCGGGGCCAGACGGTCATCCAGCGGCTTCCGGTTGTAGACCGGGAGCAGCGCCACCACCGGGGGGCGGGCGCGGGCGATCTGGCGGGCGATGCGTGTCGCCTCGGCGGCCAGCGCGCCGTCGGTGGGTCCAGGCCACCCGTACCGGTCGGCGTCGGACGGACCGACGTTGACGTTGGCTGGCATCGGCGCGGCAGTGTACCGCGTCGAAGGGAGCAAAGCCGGCGACTCACGGCGAAAACCGCGGTACTCTCGCGGGCCGAGGAGCACCAAGACTATGCAAGAACGGATCGCTGTGGTTGGTCTCGGGTATGTCGGCCTGCCCGTGGCGCTGGCCTTCGCGCGGAAGTTTCCGGGCACGGTCGGGTTCGACGTCAACAAGGAGAAGGTGGAGGAGCTTCGTCGCGGGTACGACCGCAACCAGGAGGTGCCCAAGAGCGAGCTCGAGGGATCGTCGCTGACCATCACCAGCGACATCGCCGATCTCAAGGGCGTCACGTTCTTCGTCGTCGCCGTGCCGACGCCGGTCGACCACAACAACGTCCCCGATCTGACGCCGGTCGTGAAGGCGTCCGAGACCGTCGCCAAGGGTCTCTCCAAGGGCGCCGTCGTCGTCTACGAATCGACGGTCTATCCGGGCGTCACCGAGGACGTCTGCGGGCCGATCCTCGCCAAGCTCTCCGGCCTGGCGCAGGGGAAGGACTTCAAGCTCGGCTACTCGCCCGAGCGGATCAACCCGGGCGACAAGGAACACACGCTGGAGCGGATCGTGAAGGTGGTGTCGGGCGAGGACGCGGCCACGCTGAACCGGGTCGCCGACGCGTACGGCGCCATCATCGGCGCGGGCGTTCACCGCGCGTCGTCGATCAAGGTCGCCGAGGCGGCCAAGGTCATCGAGAACACGCAGCGCGATCTGAACATCGCGCTGATGAACGAGCTGGCGATCATCTTCGAGCGCATGAACATCCGCACCGCCGACGTGCTGGAGGCGGCCGGCACGAAGTGGAACTTCCTCAAGTTCCGGCCCGGCCTGGTGGGCGGCCACTGCATCGGCGTCGACCCGTATTACCTGACGATGAAGGCGCAGCAGCTCGGCTATCAGCCGGAGGTCATTCTCGCGGGCCGCCGCATCAACAACAACGTCGGGCCGTACGTGGCGCAGCGGCTGGTCAAGATGCTGATCGGTCAGGGCTTCCAGGTGAAGGGCGCCCGCGTCGGCGTGCTGGGGCTGACGTTCAAGGAAGACTGCAACGATCTGCGCAACAGCAAGGTGCCCGATATCCTCGCCGAGCTGCGCCAGTTCGGGATCGAGCCGCTGATCCACGACAGCCGCGGCAACCCGGCGGAGGCCAAGCACGAGTACGGCGTGACGCTGAATCAGCTGGAGGACTACAAGGATCTCGACGGCCTCATCGTCGCCGTCAGCCACAAGGAGTACGTCCAGCTCGGACAGCAGAAGCTCCTCGGGATGGTGCGCGACAACGGCTGCTTCATCGACGTCAAGAGCGTCTTCTCGCCCGGCAAGCTCGAACGCGGCATCCAGTACTGGAGCCTCTAGAGCGGCCGCGGATCTTCCGATAGGGGAGGGCGCCATGAAACGATGGGCCTTCTCGGTGCCACTGCTCGCCTTTTCGATCGCCGCGTGCAGCGGCCCGGCGGGTCCCGCCGGACCCCAGGGACCGACCGGGCCCCAGGGGCCCCCGGGCTCGCCGGCGCCGACGGATGGAGGCGACGCGAGCGCCGATGCGTCGACGTCGGATGGTCCCGAACCGAGCAATCGGCTGTGCGAGTCCTGCAGTCCGCCGAACCCTTGTGTCGTCCTCGCGGCCGGGACCATCTGCCGGGCTTCCGCCGGCCCGTGTGACTTCGCAGAGGTTTGCGACGGCACGTCGGTCGTCTGCCCGGGTGACGTCAAGCTGCCGGCCGGCATCGTGTGCCGCACCGCCGCAGGGCCGTGCGACATCGCGGCGAGCTGCGACGGCAAAAACGCGGCGTGTCCGGCCAATGCTTTTTCTCCTGCGACGCTGGTCTGCCGGCCCGCGGTGGGTCCTTGCGACGTCGCGGAATCCTGCAGCGGGACATCGGCCGACTGCCCCGCCGACCAGTTTCATGTCGCGGGCTTCGTCTGCAACGCGACAATCCTCGGTGCCTGCGATGCTGCCGATACCTGCACCGGGATGAGCGCCGATTGTCCCAAGACCTATTTATCGGGCAACGTCTGCCGTCCGGCCGCCGGAGGATGCGACCTCCCCGAGTCCTGCTCCGGCACCTCCGCCAGCTGTCCGCCCGACGGGGTGATCGCCGCCGGAGTCGTCTGTCGGCGGTCCAGCCTCGCGTGTGATCCCGCCGAGACCTGCGACGGCACCTCGACGCTCTGCCCGCCGGATGTCGATCTCTGTCCCCCCGGTCCGTGCGTCCAGCGAAATGTATCCTGCACGGCGGACAGTCAGTGCTGCAGCCAGGCCTGCGACCGAACCGGCATCTGTTTGTAAGGGACTCCGGTCTTCAACCGGTTCCCGCGTCGCGCCAGTTCAGCTTCAGGTTCAGCCAGTAGTTCCAGATCGTGACCGCGCCGATCGCGATCAGGTTGGCGACGTAGCGGTTCATGTGAAGGACGTTGAACTGGATGTTCAGCAGAAGGACGTTGAGCAGCAGGCCGGCGCCGCACACGGCGTTGAATTTCAGCAGCCGCCGCAGCTTGTGGCGCAGGCCGCGCTGCGCTCCGACCAGATCGCGGAAGGTCCAGGCGTCGTTCCAGATGAAGTTGTTGATGATCGCCAGCTCGGCGGCCGCCAGCTTCGATCGGGTCAGGCCGAGTCCGAGGGCGCGCGGGTCGCTGAGGAGGAACAGCACCGCCATGTCGACCAGCACGCCCGACGCGCCCACCAGCGCGAAGCGCAGGAAGCGCCCGGTCTGCAGCGCCGAGAGGCGCAGGCGCACCAGGTGGCGCAGGTAATCGCGGTAGACGCGCCAGGTGACCTTGCTTTCGCCCTCGTGGCGCTCGCGAAAGACGTAAGGGACCTCGGCGATCCAGCGCGTCCGGCCGCGGCCGATCACCTCGACCAGGATCTTGTAGCCGAGCGGGTGCATCGCGACGCCCGCGATCGCTTCGCGGCGGATCATGAAGTAGCCGCTCATCGGATCGCTCACGCGGCCGAGCACGCCCGGCAGCAGGATCAGCCCGACCAGCTGGGCGCCGCGTGACAAGAGGCGCCGCAGCAGGCTCCAGTCGCTGACGCCGCCGCCCTCGACGTGGCGGCTGGCGACGGCCAGGTCCGCGCCCTTCACCATCGACTGCCACAGCTGCACGGTCACCTCGGGCGGGTGCTGCAGATCGGCGTCGATCACGGCCAGCACATCGCCGCGCGCCACCTGCCAGCCGCGGATCACGGCGGTCGACAGCCCGCGCTCGGTCTGGCGGCGGAGCACGCGCAGCTTCGAATACGTCGCGCAGAGCTCGTCGGCCAGCTCCCACGTGCGATCCGGGCTGTCGTCGTCGACGACGATCAGCTCGTAGTCGTCGCCCAGCTCCGGATCCAGCAGCGCCGTCAGCTGCGCGATCAGCGCGGCCAGGTTGCGCCGTTCGTTGAACGTCGGGATCACCAGCGAAAGCCGCAGCCGCCGATCGGCGGGCGGATCCGTGGGTACGGTCAGCTCACCAGAGGGGCAGGGGACCAGTCGGATCCTCCCGCGTCACTCGACCGACGGGGACGGCGGCAACGTCGCGTCGTTGTCGGTGGACCGGAGCTTCGGCTCCCGGCGAGGCTTCGGCTCTCGCGGCTCCTTCGGCGCCTTCGCTTCCTTGACCTCTTTCGGCTCCTTCGGCTCCGGCGCCGCTTTCACTTCCTTCGCCTCTCGCGGCTCGACGTCGATCGCGCGCGCCTTCACGTCCTTCACGTCCTTCACGTCCTTCGGCTCCGCGGCCTCCTTGGTCTCCTTCTTCGGCTCCGCGGCCTCCCGGGGTTCCTTGTCCGCCACGGGTGGGGCGATGGGTGCCTCGTCGGTCTCGGTCGGCTGCGTGACGACGGGCTTCGGTGGTTGGCGCCGGCGGACGGGGTGCTCGGGGTCGGGCTGGCCCGGCAGCCGGAGGCGAACGGTCTTCGGCAACGTCACCGGCGCGGACGGAATCGGCGCGGGGTTTGGCGTGACGGCGGGAGAGGGCGGCATCGCGGCGCGCTCGGACGGCGGCGCGACAGGCGCCGGGGTCGTCGGGGCCGGGACCGACGGCTGGACGTTCGATGCTGGCGGCGTAGCCGGCTGCACGACCGGCGCCGGCGCGGCCGGCGCGTCCTGCTGGCCTCCCGCCTGGTACCAGAAGACGGCCGCGCCCAGGAGCGCCGCCAGCCCGATGCCGAACATTAACCGCGACAACAGCTGCGCGCGCGATCCGGTGCGGACCGGCGCCTGATAGGAGCCGGACGCGCGCGCGGGCCGCTGGAGGCGCTCGGCCTCGCCGTGCCCGAAGCGCGCCAGCGGGAACGGATCGGAGCCCGATCGGGCGACCGGCCTGGGAACCGCCTCCGCCTGGGAATGGTAGACATCCTGCTGCCGGCCCGGATCGGTCACCACCAGCGCCGTGCTCGACGGCACAGGCGGCGGCGCCGCGCCCCCCGCCGGTGGCGTCGTGTCGAGATCGAACTTGTGCACGTCGTGGCCGTACAGCGTCGCGCGCATCGGATCGGGCGCGATCGGCCGCTGCGCCGCCGCCGCCGCTGATGGCGCGGTCGCGTGACCTACCGCCGTCGGCCGCGCGGCGGCAGTGCCGGGCGCGGGCCCCGATCCCTCGGTCGGGTGGGGACCCGATGTGTCGTTCTGATACCAGCTGCGAAGCTGGCGCAGGCCCTCGGCGACCTTCTCGTCGTCGACGACGGTCGGCGCCGAGCGATCCTCGGGATCATTCCTGGTCCCGGCACCCGAATCGGGATCGGGGCCGTCCTTTGGCCACCCGATTCCGAAGTAGGTTTTTCGAGACCCCATCGCCAGATATTAGCTTGCCCGTCGAGACCTGCCGTGATTTCCGACTGCGGCGGGCCCGCATTCCGCGGGGTTGCGCCCGCCGGCCGCCGATGCCCCGGCTATTTACGTTCCGACCTGCATGCCCAGGAGGGTCAGGTCGTCCCGTCCGCTGGCGGCGGACTGCGCCGTGGCCAGGATCTGCCGATCGATCTCCACGATGTCGTGGGGCGCGCTGCTGACCAGCTCGGTCAGCTGGCACTGTCCCATCGTCGAGCAGGGGCGCCGCGGCGCCGACAGCACCTCGAACACGCCGTCCGTCGCGAGCAGCAGGATGTCCTTCGAGGCCATCGACACGACCTCTTCCTGGTACTGCGCGTGTGCCATGATGCCGAGGGGCGGTCCCGAGGAGTAGGCGACGCGCGACACGACCCCGGTGCTGCGCCGGAGCAGGGGCAGCACGTGGCCGGCGTTGGCGAACACCCAGCGCCGCTTCGGCAGGTCCAGCAGGACGGCCAGCGCGGTCACGAAGCGGTGGTCGGCCAGGCGGGTGGTCACGGTGTTGTTGAGGCGCTCGAGGAACTCGGCCGGCCCGCTGACGTCGGTGGCGAAGCGGCGCACGTCGGCGCTGACGCGCGCCATGGTCAGGGCCGCGGTGACGCCCTTGCCCGACACGTCGCCGATGACGCCGAACAGGCGCCCCCCGCCGAGGTCGATGAAGTCGTAGAAGTCACCCCCGACCGCGTGGGCCGGCATGTACTCGGTGACGACCTTGACGCCCGCCGAGTTCTTGAGGACCGGCTCGGGGAGGAAGCTGCGCTGCAGATCGCGCGCGGCCGAGAGGTCCTGTTCCAGCCACGACACGGGAACCGCCGAGGCGCGCTCGCGCGCGGCGGGCAGCATGCCGCCCACGCCCTCGGCCAGCGCGGCGAACGCCTCGAGGTCGTTCGACGTGAAGCCGGCCGCGGTCGGGTGGCGCTGCACGACCAGGAAACCCTCCAGCGACTTGCCGGAGAAGATCGGCGTCGACATCGTCGACCCCCGCCCGGCGGACTGGTCGCCCGGCAGCAGCGTCGGCGTCACGGGCATGAGACCGCGCGTCGCGATCGGTCCCCAGACCGCGTGCAGCGAGGCGAGCAACTGAGCGCCGGCGCGCGCGTCGCGCACGCCGCGCAGCGGCCGTTCTTTTTCGGGCAGGAAAAGATCCGCGTCCGCCACGTCCGACCAGAGCATCGCGACGGCGACGGCCAGGCGCTGGGCCAGCTCCGACGGAGAGCCGGGCTCGCCGATCGCGGCGAGGGCCTGACCGATCGGAATGTCGCCGACGACGTTATCGCCGCTCGTCGCGTAGTCGTAGATCACGACCGGCGACTCGACCTCGATCTCGCCCGATACCATTTTCATGACTGACTCTCCCTGACCTCTCCAAGCTGTGTGCCGAAACGTGCCCTAGCGTAGTTCAAACGGGGACGATCAGACTACCTGAGACCACCATTTAAATCCATCGAATAAGAGTGAGTTGCGTGACGAATTTGTAAACAGCCGGAGGTGAAGATCCGCTACCGGCTTACGCGTGGCGGCGACGGCTTCTTGTCGGGCCGCAACATGAAGCGATCCAGTTTCAGCAACTGGAAGATCGCGAGCGGCTGATCGCGGATCCCCTTGATGACGACGTTGCCCCCCTGGCCGCGCACCCGCTTGTAGAGCGAGACCAGCGCGCCGACGCCGGAGCTGTCGATCATGCGAAGTCGCGACAGGTCGACCTCGACGGAGGGGGGGCGGGTCGCAACCAGCTTCTCCAGCTCGACACGCAGATCGCCGACGCTGACGGCGTCGAGTTGCCCCTCGATCCAGAGGTGTGAAGTGCCGTCTTTGGAGGCGATTTCGAATTTCATATTGGTGTTGTCGATCCGTCCGTGACGCAGTGTGTTCTGGGGTGCCGCGCCTGTAAAGATGAAAGATGCCGTTCGGTCTCGATCAGTCTCGCGCGCAAGCCATAACGGCGAAGCGCTGTCGTTATTCCAGCCAAAGTTGGTTTTGATCTCGCTATCGGCAGAACGGTCCGACTTCGATAGCGACATGTTAGAAACAGCCAATGGACCAGCGGGTACCGTGGGATCAGTACTTCATGAACATCGCCCAGGTGGTCGCGTCGCGCTCGACCTGCCCCCGCAAGTTCGTCGGATCGGTGATCGTCCGCGATCGCACCATCCTGTCGACGGGCTACAACGGGTCGATCCGGGGGATGCCTCACTGCACCGAAGCCGGTCACATGATGGAGAATGACCACTGCGTCGCGACGATCCATGCGGAGGCGAACGCAATCATCCAGGCCGCCAAGAACGGCGTGATGATCGACGGGGCTGCCATCTACGTGACAGCCAGCCCCTGCTGGAACTGCTTCAAGATGATCGCGAACGCAGGGATCCGCCGGATTGTCTACGGCGAGTTCTATCGAGACGAACGGATCTTCAGCGTCGCCGAGCGCCTCGGCATGGAGCTCGTTCACATCCAGAGTCACGTCGCCACGCCCTGAGCGCGGGGCGTCGCGCGCGCGTCGGGCGAAGCCCTGGGTGGGGCAATGTGCGTCGCGCGCCTCCGTGCAATTTGCGGAAATTGTCGACGCGCCTGCGAGCGCTTTTTGGTTGACCCGTGGCGTGAGGCTGGCGCAGCCTGAAGATTCGGATGTTGTTGCGCCGAGCCGCGTTGGGAGCCGCGTTCACCGCCTCGCTCGCCCTGGGGGCCGTGGTCGGCGTGCGTCCAGCGCTGGCCGACGATGGCGACGAGCCGGGCGCGGAGCCGGCGGCTGCTGCGGAGCCGTCCAGCGAGGCGTCGGCTGCCGCGACTGACGACGGTGCGTCAGGCAAGCGCGCGCGCAAGCGGCACGGCAAGTCGCGCCGCGGCAGGCACACTGCGAGGTTCTCCGGACGCGTCGTGCCGGAGGAAGAGCTGCGCACGGATCCGCTGCCGCGGCCGTCCGGCAACCTCGAGATCATCAGCGTCAACAACGCGACCGACCGGGCGAAGGTCAACATCTACAACAAGGACGGCTCGTACAGCATCGACGCGGTCGAGGAGCTGAACTTCGTGCTGCGCTGCCGGCGCACGGACGCCGAGAAGCCGATCGACCTCCAGCTGCTGACGTGGATGTCGCTGATCTACGACCACTTCGGCAGCAAACCGCTGCAGATCGTGTCGGCCTATCGCAACCAGCGCAAGCAGTCGAGCAATCACGCCAAGGGCCGCGCGATGGACATCCGGATCGACGGCGTCTCGCCGAAGCAGATCCGGGCGTTCGCGCAGACGCTGGATCGCGGCGGGATGGGAATCGGCCTCTATCCCGTCAGCCAGTTCGTTCACGTCGACGTGCGGTCGCCGCCCAGCTATCGCTGGATCGATTATTCGCCGCCGAATTCGAACGCGTCGGAGAAGCGCCCGCCGCGCGGCTGGCACCGCAAGAAGCTCGAGAGCTAGCGGCTGGGCGAATAGACGCGGGCGGATAACGCTCGAGGTCAAGTTCCGCCAATAAACTGTCGAGCGGGTTCAGTCGATGGCCTCGACTGGATTCCGAGCTCTCGCTGCTGCGGCAGTTTCTTTGCTGATCGTGGCCGCCGGCTGCGGTGACGACTGGCCGGCGCAGACGGGAACGGCTGGGGCTGGCGGCGGAGGGACATCCGGCACGGGTGGCGATCAGGGGAGCGCGGGGACGGGCGGGGGCACGGCGGGGAGTGGTGGGACAGGCGGCAGCATTGGCGGCACGTCGGGAACCGGCGGAAGCGGCGGCAGCGGTGGCGGCGGCAGCGGTGGCGGCGGCAGCGGCGGCAGCGGCGGCTCGACGGCCGGGACGGGCGGAAGTGGAGGAACCGGGGGCGCGACGGCGGGGACGGGCGGCAGCGCGGGGAGCGGCGGCTCTGCGGGCAGAGGCGGTTCCAGCGGCACCGGGGGCTCGAGCGGCTGCCTCGCGCGCGGGACGTGCTCGGGTGGAAAGATCTGCGACCTCGCACAGCAAAGCTGCATCGACTGCGGCAGCGACGGCGCCTGCTCCACCGAATTCGGCGCGGGCCACATCTGCGTCGGCGGATCGTGCGTCGTCGGCGATTGCCACACCAACTCTGACTGTCCGACCGGGAAGACCTGCAACGGCAACGTGTGCGGACCGTGTCCGAACGACGCGGCCTGCGGCGCCGGCAACGTCTGTGTCTCGGGCGGGTGCGTGCCCGGCGACTGCCACGCCACCTCGGATTGCACGGGCGGGCGGCTCTGCGTCTCCAACGTCTGCTCGCCGTGCACGACCGACAACGCGTGCCTGGCGGGTTACGGTGCGAATCACGTCTGCGTCAACAGCGCCTGCATGCTCGGCGACTGCCACACCGCCGCCGACTGCAGCAACGGGAAGATCTGCGTCTCCAACGCGTGCACGCCCTGCTCCGACGACGCCGCCTGCACCGCGGCGTACGGCGCCGGCCATCTTTGCGTCTCGAACGGATGCGTGCCGGGCCAGTGCCGCACCGCCGCCAACTGTCCGACCGGCCAGATCTGCACGGCCGCCTTCACCTGCGCGGCCTGCAACAACGACACGGAGTGCGTGTCGGGCTACGGCGCGAACCACCTCTGCGTCAACAACCTCTGCATCCCGGGCGAGTGCCGGTCGACGGCCGACTGCCTCGGCGGCCGGCTGTGCGACGTCGCCACGTTCACCTGCATTCCGTGCCCGGACGATGCGTCCTGCGTCTCGGCCTTCGGCGCCGCGCATCTGTGCATCAACGGAAGCTGCATCCCCGGAACCTGCCGCCAGGCCTCCGAGTGCTCGGCCGGCGAGGTGTGCGACGCCAACAATTACATGTGCCGCATGTGCGGCACCGACGCCGAATGCGTCGCGGGCTACGGCGCCGATCACCTCTGCGAAAACGGCACCTGCATTCCGGGCCAGTGCCGGACGTCCCCGGAATGTGCGAACGGCGGGCTTTGCGACGTCCCCAGCCACACCTGCGGGCCGTGCACGACCCACGCGCAGTGCATCGCCGGCTACGGCACCAATCACCTGTGCGTGAGCGGCAGCTGCGTCTCCGGGATGTGCCTGTCGACGGTGGACTGCGGCGGCGGGCAGATCTGCAACACGACGACGCGCCTGTGCGAGGCGTGCAGCAACGACGCCGCCTGCGTCACCGCCTACGGGCCGCAGCACCTGTGCGTCGGCAACGTCTGCATCCCGGGCCAGTGCCGCGTGTCGTCCGACTGCACGGGCGGGCAGATCTGCGACGCGCCGACGCACACCTGCCACGCCTGCGGCAGCGACATCTCCTGCCAGGTCGATCCGTCGTACGGCTCGTCGACCGTGTGCATCTCGGGCGGCTGCGCGTCGGGCGACTGCCACGGCTCCAGCGCCGACTGCCCGACCGGTCAGCTCTGCGGGATCGACACGCCGAACACCTGCGGCGGCTGCTCGACCGACGCGCAGTGCACGTCCGATCCGCAATACGGCGCCGGCCACATCTGCTTCCAGGGGATCTGCCAGCCGGGCAACTGCCACGGCACCAGCGCCGACTGCATGGGTGCGCAGGCCGGCCTGGTGTGCGGCGCCAAGAGCGCGAACACCTGCGGCACCTGCGCGACCGACCCGCAATGCCAGTCCGACCCGACCTTCGGCTCCTCGACGATCTGCAACACGACGACCGGCCAGTCGGCAAGCGGCCAGTGCGTCAGCGGCGCGTGCAACGCCAGCGGCGCGTGCACGGCGAATCCCAGCGACTTCTGCTGCGGCGGGCAGTGCACGCCCGGAAACTGCTGCGCCGACGCCGACTGCGCTTCGTTCGGGGCGGTCTACCGCTGCATCAACAACAGCTGCACGGGCTGCGCGCCCGCGGCCGGGAACAAGTACTACGTCGATCCGATGAACGGCAATGATTCGATCGCGACCGGCAGCGGCATGGTGGGCGGCGCCGCCAATCCGAGCTGCAGCTTCCGGACCGTGACGCGCGCCCTCCAGGTCGTCGGCAGCTTCGCCGCCGCCGGCACGCAGATCGTCATCGTCGGCACCAGCGGTCAGACCGTCCCGCTCGATCCGAGCGAGGCGCTGCCGATCATCGTGCCCACGAACGTCACCATCGCGACGCAGGCCGGGCCGATCCGGGTCAACCTGCCGGCCAGCAGCGATCCGACGAACCTGAGCGACGTCGCCGGCTTCCAGCTGGGCGGCGACCTGGCGGCCATCACGCCGGATCCGTCCGCGCCGGTCACCATCGACGGTGCGGCCAACACGTCGGGCATCGGCATCGGCGTCTCACCGGGCGCCGGCAAGTCGGTTTCGCTTTCATACGTCACCATCCAGAACACGGGCGGCCACGGCATCGCGGTTTCGAACGGGACGCTCGCCATCGGCCAGGGCGTCACCGTCACCGGGGCCGGCACGGCGGCCAAGCGGCGCGACGGCCTCAACATCGCCGGGGGCCTGGTCAACGTCAGCGTCATGGCCGGCCAGGCGCCGACCGCCTTCAACAACAACACCCAGCACGGCATCTACGTCACCGGCGCCGGCGTCATCAACATCACCGGCTTCCCGGTCATCGTGCCCGCGCCGAACGGGCAGGGCACGGTCGTGGCGAGCGGCAACGGCTTCGCCGGCCTCCGGATCGTCGAGGCGCCGGGCGCGGCCGGGCTGAGCACCGTCAACGGCTTCGTCGGCTGGCAGAACGCCCAGTACGGTCTGCGCCTTTACGGCGGCGACAAGGTGAAGGTGCGGAACAGCGTCTTCCTCGCCAACATGCTGAACGGCGTCTACATCACCTCGTACGACAGTTCGGCGGCGGGCAACGACCTGTCGGGGCTCGACCTCGGCACGGCGGCGGACGGCGGCCGCAACGTTCTGCAGGCGGCGGTCGGATCGATGCCCGACCTCGCCGGCCTGTGCGTGCAGATGTCGTCGGCCCGTGGGACGCTGACGCTGTCCGCGCGCGGCAACGTGTTCGCCGGCCCGATCGACTGCACCAGCTCGACGTCGCCGATCGTCCGCTCGACGGTCTGCAACGGCTTCGTCGACCTGGGCGTGGTGCCGGCGGCGGGGACGACCGTCAACGTCGACGTCGCGACCTGCCAGTAATCGAGGGTATCAGCATATCTTCCGGGTTCGGGATTGCACCCTAATCAGGCAGGTCTGTCGGTTCTGAACCGGTAACACAGCATTTTGGTGCGAATCGTGCTTGGTACTGGATTGTAACCGCCGGCCGCTGGGACCGGATCGTAGCCTCGCTGCCGCGACGGGAGGCGATCAAACATGCGTAGGGTCGTGGTGGGAATGGTGACCTTGTCGGTGGTCACTATCCGTGTAGAAGCCCAGGGTGCGAATGGCATCAAGGGGGAGGGAGTTGACCTCTATTCGCCTTGCATGGACATCGACACAACGGAATCGGTTGCGGAGGTGTTGAACTTCGCAGGAGGCATGGGTAATGACGGGGTCTGGAACATCCTGCCAGTCTGGGCAAACGACAGTGTGTGGGACCGAGATCTTATCGATTCCGACTTGGCAGCCAATGGCGATGACAACGTAGCACTCGATCCATCAAATGGAGGCATTTCTTATTTCGCCGGTCATGGCGCATGTCTGGGGTGGAGGGGCAACGATAATTCGGTTCGGAATTGCAATTCGTTTGCGGACTGCGCATCTCCGCCACCAGGCCTCACGGGGCACGGGTACTGCACAAAGGGACCTAACAAAGGGGCCGGGGCAGGAACCTGCGACTGGAATTATGCGCGCCTCGCCATAACGTGCTCGACGAATGATGCGTTCGGGCACTTTGCCAGCCTCAGCGGCGGCCCAGTGAAATTTGGTGAGAGTTCGACATCTGGTTCGTGGGCCGGCGCGGGTACGAACGGGAACGTGAACGTCGTCAACATGGCCATCAGCTGTGCTATCGAGCCCGGATTTGAACTTGCGAACATCGGCAATATGTTTGGCGGTATGCACGCTCTCGTAACGATAATGCCCACAACAGTCGACTCCGATTTGAACGACGCACAGGAGCGCGGAACCTATTGGGCCGGACGCTACCAGAGTAATCACAATTCCGCCTTTGGAACCTCTTGGACGGCTATTTTGAACAGCGTCCCTCAATACAAAGGTAAAGGTTGCAACGGAGCAAATGACACCGACTACACATACGGGGGCGGACACGGCATCTCCGGCTGCGGCGCGTACTGGGTGGGTGCGATCGCCAGAAACTACGCCAGAGCAAGCGCTGTCGTAACGAGCGACAACTGGGCTG
>Ga0066903_100001409_pt1 | contig 17513 bp, 16 predicted proteins | sample PanSoiMetaGPlot1_FD_67491 | JGI IMG/M metagenome (GOLD analysis project Ga0066903, IMG submission 67491) | Tropical forest soil microbial communities from Panama analyzed to predict greenhouse gas emissions - Panama Soil - Plot 1 (version 2) | ecosystem: Environmental > Terrestrial > Soil >... | reverse complement strand
TATGATGCAACTCACCGACAATGGATCAAAATTGCGGACGAAGAACTTTGGACAGAGCTGGGAGTCAGAGTAGGGTTGAGTTTTGCGTGTTTCTTCGTGACCGAACGCTGCATTTCCGCCGGATCTTATCGCGTCGTAACTGGTAACTGGTGAAAAATCTCGATTTCACTCGTTGATCCAAGTGTGGGCCGAAAGACCCTGTTCGGGGTTTTGAGTGTAAACGCCTGATTTCAACAAAGTGACACCCCTGTGAGGTAATTCGTCAGTGACGATGTTTCGTCTCAGTTGGTTTGCTGGTGGTTGCATCATCCGTGGCTTCGATGACGATATCGACCTGGGCGCCGGGCTTTAGCCGAGCGGTGTTGCCGTCTTCGTCTGTGACTTCGTTCTCGACCCGCACTTCTCGGTAGAGAGGCTCCGCTTCGTGGACTTCGATTTCGGCCCTCTCGGGGTCTGTAGGGCCTTGGGACGGGATGACTTTAGCCACTCTGCCGCGCATTCGTTTGCGCTTCTTCTTTCCGCTCATATTCAACTCCTGCGCATTCTGCTTTCTATCTCGATTCTCCACGTCTATCGCGTGGGAATTCTGGCCATAACACGGTGGTGGATGTGTTGTCTTCAACACGCCGCTTTACGTCGTCCAGAGCCATCTGTAACTGTGCGAACGCATTTAAGGCTGTCTGCAACTCGGCTATGGCTTCACGGAAGTTGATATTTTTCGCCTGGGCAACTCGCAAGCAGAGTTCGCGGATTCGATCTTCTAGGCGACGTGAAGGGTTAACCACATGGCATCCAATTTGCGCAGACCGTAAGGATGCAGGAAGACTCTTTTGCGTTGGCGTCCGGCGTTTCTAAAGTTTCCGATGTAGTTGGTGAAAACCCGCAATTACAACCCATCATGCCGCTCAGGGCCGAACGGCTCTAGGTCAGGGATTTTGAGTGTAAACGCCTGATTTGAACAGCTAACTTTCGAATAGCCCGTGACCCGACCTGGATATATCCAGACCTTGGTTCGACCTTGCGTGTTAAGCTCCGGCAAGACGCAAGGCGCCGACGGAGGTTGAGTTTATGTGGAACAGAGTTCTGATTCTGGCGCTGCTTGGAATAGCATGGGTTTCTCCGCGGCCAATCTGCGCCCAGCAGATGCCTTCGGCTGTCGTGGCAGATCCGTCGCCGGACAAGCAACACCCACCTGGCCTTGCGATACTTACTGTGCCGAGCCATGGTGTGGAACTGGACGCGTGGCTCTATGTCGCGAGTGGCGAAGGTCCGCTAGGCACGGTGATTCTCGCACACGGTCTGCCTGGGTATGAGAGTAGCGGAGATCTGGCACAATCCATCCGTCGAGCCGGGTGGAACGTTCTGTTCTTCCACTATCGCGGGACTTGGGGCGTACCTGGAGCTTTCTCTCAATCGTCGGCCATTGAGGACATGGCCGAGGTAGTGCGCTTCCTGCGCGACCCTGCGAATGCCGCAAAGTATCATACCGATCCTAAGCAACTGGTCATTGTCGGACACAGCTTCGGCGGGTTTATTGCCGGATATGAAGCTGCTCACGATCCTGATATCAAAGCGGTCGCGATGATTGCAGCAGTGAACCATGGCAAGATCAATGCCGATCCTAAAGAACGCGAAGCCCGTCTAAAGCGCTGGGAGACGCAGTTACACCCGGTCCGCGGGGCAACTGCGGCGCAGCTTTTTGCCGAGGCCGAACAGCATGCGAAGGATTGGGATTACGTGCAGTGGGCCGATATGTTAAGAACGCGCCCAATATTGCTCATCGAAGCCGACGACCAAAACCATGCGGACATGGAAGCGCTGGCGTCCGCGCTGCGGCAGAAGGGCTCAGCTCATCTGGAACAAAAGACGGTTGCGACGGACCACAGTTTTTCTGATCACCGTATTGCTCTACAGACGATCGTGATCGACTGGTTACAGCAGTTACGGCAATAAAATGTGTGCAAAGACACGACATATGCAGATTCCATCTGAAACAGCGTGAATGCTGCTGAAGTAGAGTCTTCACTTTCCCGTTGGTCGGCTACTCGGAAATTGCCACGCCCCACGTCAATTGGCGATAAATCCCCATTACACTCATTGACCTTTTATGGGCCGAATGGCACTGTTAGGGGTTTTTAGTGCTAAGGCCCGTTCACGTCCGTTGTCTGTCTGCAGCTAAGGGCATTGCCTTCGTTGACTTCGGCCAAGCGCTAGGACATAATGCAGCGCCCTCCCCTGCCCTGAGATCCCAATGATGCCCGCACAGGCTCATCGTAGGAGTTCTTATGTTCTCAAAGCTAAGGCACCTTTTCCCTTACACGTTTACTGGCTATTCTTGTATAGCTGCGATGTTGTTCTCGGCTTGCCTGCTGCACGCTCAGCCTGATGTTGTGACGGTCCCGAGTCAATGGTTCCGACAACGTCATGACTATCCTGTTGGGAAATCTCCTTATGGAATTGCAACCGCTGACTTCAATCAGGATGGCTTTCTGGATCTGGTGGTTCCTAATCAAGGAGGACCGTCGATCACCGTCTTGAACGGCGACGGCCACGGAAATTTCGCGAGCGACAGAACCTACCCAGCGGATCAGTACATCACGGCGGTGGCGACAGGCGATGTTGATGGCGACGGCTATGTCGATATCGTAGCGGCCAATGGGGGCTCGACCGGAACGATCAGTGTCTTTCTCAATCAAGGTGACGGTACGTTTGCGAATCACGTGGACTACTCGGCCGGGAGTGCCGCGGGGCCAATAGAAATTGCCGACCTGAACGCGGACGGGGCTCTCGACCTGGTGGTAGCCGAGTTCTGCGACTTCGGTTGTACGGAAGGTCAGGTGGTTGTTCTGCTGGGACGCGGAGATGGCACCTTTCCATCGTGGAACTCCTTTCCGGTCGGAAAAAGCGCAGCCTCAGTGACGATGGCGGACTTGAACAACGATGGCTTTCACGATCTCGTCGTACCCGACTGGCTCAATATTGGCAATACCGTAAGCGTCCTTCTGGGGCGAGGAAACGGCTTCTTTCGGCCGGAAAGAGAGTATGCGGGAGGCGGCTCTCCACGCAAGGCCGTGGTGGCCGACTTCAATCACGATGGCAAGGCCGATATCGTGGTCGGCAACGTTTATCAGAAAACGCTTTCCTTCATGGCGGGATTGGGTGATGGCAGGTTTCGCAACCGGGTAATTACTTCCGCTGGCGCTTATCCGTGGTGGCTGGTCACGAATGACTTTAATCTCGATGGCAAGCCCGACATTGCTGTCAGCAATTACGATGGAGCATCTAGCGGAAACTCGGTGAGTGTGTTTCTAGGCAAGGGGAACGGACACTTCTCGGCTCCGAGTACGTTCGCGACGGGGAGAGCACCGATTGGCCTCGTGTCGGCAGATTTTGACGGAGATGGGAAGCCGGATCTTGCTGCGGCGAACTTTCTAGACGACAGCATCACCGTTCTGCTAACCGCGCCAGCTCAGTGATCCACTCATAACTTTCCCTGGTTGCTGAACTGCGTTCGGACGGGCAGGGCAGCGCAGTTGGCGAAAAATCCCCATAGCACTCATCGACCCAAAAAAGGGCGAACAGACGGCGCAAGCTTGTGTAATCGCCTGATAACAACACCCGGCAGAAGCTCACGTTTACAAAGAATTTATGACCCTTTTATTCGAGCTTTACGACTGCGGGTATCCAATGAAATTGTGCAGGAGGATTCGACGGCTCATAGAGGGACGCAGCCGGAGGCTGGAATATTGGTCATCCGAGCATCGTCGGACACGCGGAACTGACCCCATGGATGCAAATCCGATAGATTATCCGCTCGACTGGATGCCGACGGAGTTCACCTGCAAGTGCGGAACTAAATGCCGTGTGGATGTTGAGTTCAGTCGCTGGGTTGAGGTCATGAACTTTTACCGACATTGCGGCAAGGACAAAGGCCAATACTTTCCGGGGCGGATCATTGCAAGTTTGGAAGAGCGGGATGGCGTCTGGGTCAGAATATAAAACCCCCGTGAAACTGCTGGAAATGCTGAAGTAGTCGGACTTTCAAGAGTGCAATCAGCGAATTACACCGCACCTCGGATGCGCGGCAAGGACTCCAACTGCAATTCATTCGTCGTCGCAATGTTCTTCACGGTCATGAAGAAAAACTCTCCAAACCTGAGGTCCATGCGACACAAAGCCAGACTTTTTTCGCGCTGTCGGCGCACCCGAATGGCACGGTCACAACCTTGATGCACTTGCTGACAGCATCTCAGGCGGCTCGATAAATCAGGTGGAGGTGCCGTACCGGCTGGTCATCAAGAGCTATGATCAGATTGGCCCAGACGCGAAGGCGATGACCGACAGACTCGTCAATTTGGTTCATGAACTAGCGACTAAAGGCTGCCCGGTGGAGATTCGCGTCGAAGGTCAATGAGTGAAATCGCCTGTTCTCGACAGTTGAAGTGGCCTTCGTGCTCGCCGAAGATGATTGATGCGACGCGCTGACCCTCACAGTCTTCTGGAAGAAAAAGGGGGCGCGGCTGAGTGTAGCCTGCGTCATCTAGATCGGGCCCGAGCCGTCTGCATCAAGGTTCCAAAGTGAAAATTGACCCTGCGTCATGTATGCAGCCCATACGGGTAGTGCCAAAAACAGTTCCACGTGGGCTCAGCAAGAGCGTCGCGTCAGGATAGCTGCCATCTCCATTTTCTCGTCCCGCGAAACTGTGGAGCACGATCTCATTTCCGGCGGGGGTGAGTTTGAACAGTACTCCAAGGTTAAAACGGCCTCCGATACGTGTAGTGCCATAAAGATTGCCGGTCGCGTCCAGGACCAGTCCGCCAAGAAGTCCGCTACCATTGATGCCGTTGAAACTGTGCAGGACGGTGAAATTGCCGGAAGTGTCTATCTTGAAGACCGTTCCTTGGTTGAAATCTCCGCCCCCGGCGGTTGTGCCGTACAAGTTTCCCGCAGAATCCAGGGCAGGTTCGGCATAAGGTCCGTCTCCATCAACCCCTCCCGTAAAGCTATGCAGCACTGTCTCAGTGCCGTCCTGCGCCAGTTGGAATACGGTCCCATGGTTATAGTCCCCGCCTATCACGGTGGTGCCGTAAAGATTGCCAGCCGAATCTCTCGCCAGACTTCCATAAGGCTGAGACCCATTAAGACCGTCGAATTGGTATAGAAGCCTTCCCATTCCGGATGCATCGATCCGGAACACGGTGCCCTCAGAACCACGACCACCGCCAGCAGTGGTGCCGTACAAGTCTCCCGCGGGATCTCGAATCAGCGAGGCCGTAGGATTGTTACCATCCATCCCCAGACTGAAGCTATGCAGGATGGTTTCAACGCCGCTTGGGTCAATCCTGAAGATCGTGCCTTGGCCGTCGAGTCCACCTCCAAGCGTAGTACCGTAGACGTTTCCGGCGGGGTCCACCGTAACGCCGGCTTTTGGGCTCGCCCCATCGGGAGTGTCGGCAAAGACGTGGAGAACGCTAACTATCCTGGTTCTTGCATCGAGCTTAAACACAGTTCCAAACCCGGAAACCCCATACGTGCTGGTTGTTCCATAAAGGTTGCCCGCAGCGTCGCGAGCCAAGCCACTTGGATGACTTCCTTGGTCCCTGAAGGTCAGCAGGATTTGATACTTCTGCGCATGCAGCGGTAATACCACTCCGGTCGCCGTCATGATGATCCCGGACCATACAATCAGGTTGACGGCACTCATTTGTATCTTGCGCGTCATGGTGAGTCTCCCTAAGTTTCTAAGCAAATCAGGCGCTTGTCTCAGGCTTATCGGAGATGATTTTGGTCAACTTGATTCTCTGGGGAGGAAACAAGCCGGAGGATTCTCTCCCGAACCCCGATCAAAGTCAATCGCAGCGGGTAAAGATGGTTAGCGATAAATCCTTACAGCACTCATCAACAGGCCGCCTGACGGCGAGGGTATTTCTACCTGCTCAGCCCAACACCTCTCTAATCAGCGTCAACATTTTTGCGGATATTTGGCTTACTACTCGAGGGCTTGTCGCATTAGTAAGTGAAGCAGTAGTTAAGGGATAATCGGAAGGTTGACAGTTGGCGAGAAGTCCCGGCTGACCACGAGGGGCTCGTAAGGACTTTCGGGTGTCATCCGGGTCCTGTAGTCTGTTGAGGTAAGGTTTTCACGTGGGTTCGAGTCCTTGGGCCCTACCTGAGGAGTTGCCTCAGAGAGGAGTTCTTGAGAGACTCCCGCGAGTAAGTAAGGAGGCGACTCTTGCCAGCGCAACTCTCGCTGGGGGACTGCGTCCGGCGCGCCAATCTGATGGCGTGTCTTGTATTGATTCTCTTCGGTTCCTTCCTTTCGACAGAGGCGCAGAGTTCCAGCGATTGGCCTCCGGTTTCTGCCGCCGAATTGGCTCTCACAGATAATCCGGCCATGCCCGGGGCGCCTGCCATCCTGTTGGACCGGGACAGCCGGGTCGATGATCTGAAGTCGGTCGAGAGTGAGTACTACCGAATCAAGATCTTCAACGATAAAGGTCGGAAGTTTGCCAACATTGAAATCCCATACATTGAAAGGCAGCAGGAGGTGTACGAGGTGCGGGCGCGAACCGTGCGGCCGGATGGCACTGCAGTTGAGTTCAGTGGCGAGATCCTCGACCAGCCCATTATGAAGTCGAAGCGGGTGAAGTATCAGGCCAAGGTGATCACGCTTCCAGAGGTGGGGACGGGAGGCATCTTCGAATATTCTTACAAGGTCAAGTGGCACCAGCATGCTCCGAACGTTCTCAAGAATCCCTCGGAATACCTGATCGACAGCACCTATTCGATTCCGACTATGCAGTGGACCCTGCAGCACGAGTTATTCACCCGGCATGCACGCTTCACGATTCGATATTTGCCCAAAGGAAACCTAGAGTGGGCGCTGATCCGCCCACCAGCAGGCAGCAAGGTTGAGCTGAAACCGGATGGCACTGCCCAACTCGAAATCCGCGACCTTCCGCCTCTGGAAAAAGAGGAACTTGCACCGCCAGAGAATTACATCAACAGCCGGGTCCACTTCTTCTACGTTCTCGGAAATCCCTACGGGTTCTGGTCTGAACTGGGAATGAGACAAGGCCGGGAACTGGAAGTGTTCATCGGCCATTCCAAGAAGATCGAGCAAGCCACAGCGAAAATTGTGTCTGACTCTGATTCTCCAGAAGCCAAGCTGCGGAAGATCTATACGGCAGTGCAACAGATTCGGTATGTAAGTTACGAGCCTGTCAAAACGGAAAAGCAGAGCAAGCAAGAGAATCTCAAAGAAAACAAGAACGTAGAGGACGTCTGGAACCATGGTTACGCATTTACCAATGAAATTAACTATTTGTTTGTAGCCATGGCTCGAGCTGCAGGATTTCAGGCATGGGCGGTGAAACTGGTGGATCGAAGCCGGTCGGTTATCGACCGGGCGGTGCTGGACGGGAGCCAATTGGATGCCACCGTGGTCATGGTGAAAATGGGGAACGATAATCTGTTCTTGGACCCTGCTACCCGATTCTGTCCTTACGGGCTTCTTCCGTGGGGCGAGTCGGGCGTGAGAGGTTTGCGTATCAGCGATTTCGGAGCCGATTTCCAGGCGATTCCCGCGCCCGGCAGCGATTCCGCGATAATCCGCCGGAGTGCATCGGTCAAGGTAGATAGCAACGGAACCATCGAGGGCAAGGTACAGGTTGCCTTTGCCGGACAGGAAGCCCTGCAGCGGCGGTTAGAGAATTATGATGAAGATGAGGTGGGACGCCAGAAGGCATTGGAGGACGAAGTCAAGGGCTGGCTACCGGCAGGGGCCAATGTCGAAATCAGCCGAGTAGACGCGTGGGAAGATTCAGACAAAGACCTAAAGGCGGAAGCCAGCTTCTCGGTTCCGGGATTTGCCACGGTCAGCGGGCGTCGCCTGTTGGTTCCGCTGGCTGTTTTTCAAGCCCGCCCAACCCATCACTTCGACTCGGCGAGGCGGACTTATCCGATCTATTTTGAGTACTCCTATCGGGTTGAGGACGACATCCGCTGGATTTTTCCCGAAGGCTATCGCCCCGAAAGCATTCCGTCTCCGCACTCGTTCCAGAACGCCTCGTTCCGTTATAAGACAACCCTCGCTCCGACCGCAGCGGGCCTGGATTTCTCGCGGACATTCGCGATGGATGGTTTCCTGTTCGATCCAAAGTCATATGGGATGCTGCAAGACACCTTTCACAAGGTCACGGCCGGCGATGCCGAGCAAGCTGTCCTACAACAAAAACCGCCAAGCTAAGAAGGATTGAGGTAGGCCCGTTGCTGGGCCTCTCCCTTGGCGCTAGGTCTACAATTGCCGATCGCCCTCTGACTGAAGTTCGCCCCGGAGCTGTATTAGAGCCTGGTGTGAGTGCGGTTCACCACTTTTCAGTTGTCGATAAATCCCGATTACACTCATAGCAGCATGGCGGGGGGATGAGCGGAAAATGCCTGGTAACAACAGCCACGCCGATTCGAGTTTGACATTCATGCTCACGCCGCTCACAAGCCCTTGAGCGCGAACGTGACTTGCCATCCAAGGTGACAGGTTCTAGTGCTTCGAGATCTTAAAGACTGTCCCCCAATGCCCCAACCCGCCGACATTTGTCGTACCGTACAGAATCCCGGAATCGTCCATAGTCAAAGCACCTTGCGGGTTCTCTCCATCGAAAACATTGAATTCATGAAGCATTCGGAAGACGCCTGTGGCACTAAACATGAAGACGGTACCCGCATTGTAGGATCCACCCTCGAAGCAGGTTCCAAAAAGATTGCCCGCAGAATCGCGAACCAGTCCACCCATGGGCCAGCGGCCGCCACCGGCATCAAAATTGTGCAGGATGGTCAGCTTGCCAGCAGAATCTAACTTGAAGAGTGTTCCATTGTGTTCGCTCGGGCCTAAGTTAGAGGTTACGCCATAAAGGTTCCCGGCTGAGTCTCGTACCAGCCCAGCAAGAGGCCTGCCGCCTTGTGCTCCGCCAGCGAAAGTATGCAAGGTAGTGAACTGTCCGGTAGCGTCAATTTTGTAAATCGTGCCAAACCCAAACCCCATACCGCCTCGTGAGGTCGTGCCGTAAAGGTTGCCGTTCGAATCGCGAATCGGCGTGCCAAAAGGGATTGCTCCGTCGGCCCCGCCGGTAAAGTCGTGCAGGACGGTTTCAACGCCTGCGGCGTCGATTTTGAAGACGATACCGACATTCTTAGATCCACCGCGACGAGTAGCTCCATACAAGTTGCCCGCACTGTCCTGAACTAGTCCTGCGTAGGGATGACGACCGTCGTGAGTGGGAAGAAAGTCATAGATGGGCTGGTAGTTTCCACTGGCGTCAATCTTAAAAACATTTCCTAGAAAAGAAGGGCCGGCACCATACGCTGTGCCATATAGATTTCCACTCTGATCGCGAATCAGGCTGGAATCTGGGCTGGCGGTGGTATTGGAGCACTCTGTGAACGAATGCAGAATCTGTTCGTTTCCCTTGGAGTCGATTTCATAAACTGCTCCACAACCATTTGCTCCGCCGATGGTTGTAGTCCCGTAGATATTCCCTGCTGGATCCAGCAATACTCCCGAATCTAATGCTCCGCCATCAGGTGTGTTGCTGAACGAGTAGATTGTGGTGAATTGCTGTGCCTGCAGAGAAATGCCAAACAGCATTGTCGCCGCGAGGCTGATGATGTTGTCGCGTAAGGTTAACTTCAAGGCAGCACCCTGAGTGAAATGCGAGTCTGCCGCCGCTGGCTCGTTGTGTCAAGATGCAAGCATCTGCGCAGTTGGCGTAACATCCCCATAACACTCATCAATGGTCACATGGTTCGGCCTGTCTATCGGCAAAGTGAGCATAGCTTTTCAGACTTGACCACCTCTGTATAGGCCGTCGACGTCAGCATCGACGGACGATCCGTTCATGCGGCGGATGCGCGCTTCTCCTCCTCGAAGCTAAAAGCCGGATCAAGCGGCGGCAATGGCACTCCGAAGAACACACGACGTTGCATAAGCGGAAACAGCCCTACTTTCATAGCGGTCACCATCATGCGTGGAGCCATCCAGCGCAGGATCGGATTTGATGATCCAGTTCCGAGCAGCGTCGATCCGGCGGTGCGCTGCAGTTTGTGCAGGGTTCGCACATCTTGCTCGCGTAATTCCTGCACACGGGACAGCGCGCTTTTTGAGATGGTGCCCTTGCCAAGTTGTGGGTAGATTTCCTGCGCAGCGACCGCAGCAGTGGAGAGCGCAACATTCACGCCAATTGCACCCGCGGGGCTCATGGTGTGAGCGGAGTCGCCAATGAGGAGAAGTCCGTCGCGGGCCCACTCACGGACCAGAAGAATGACTCCTTGCAGCGGGAAGAAGGGCTTGAGATCGTGCATCTCGGCGGCGAACTTCTGGAACAGCGGACTGAGCGAAGCGACGTGACTTCGAACTGCTTCCGTTCCGCGACGAATCCAATCGCGCCACTCACCTACACGTTGGATCATGCCGACCTGGATCTGATTTGGATACTTCGGCAGCAGCAGAAGTGGCGCTATTCCGGCAGCAAGATACAAGGTGCGCGACCAATCCTCGGGTGGATCGACGACGAACCAGATCATGTCAAAATCGTGGTGCTCGTACTCGACGTCGAATTTGCCGAGCTTGCGAACCATCGAGTGCCTTCCGTCGGCACCTACCACAACGTCGGCGCGGACTTCGAACGGTTCCTTTCCGTCGCGCAAGCCGCGGACTCCGACCACCTTCCCGTTCTCCTCGATCAGTTCAGTCACGTTCGCTCCCATCCAGAGTTGGAAACCGGGATACGGAGCGGCTTTCCTGGCCAGGGCGTCGAGGAATATCGGCTGCGGCATCCAGATGGCGTACGGATATTCGGGAGCGATCTTGTCGAAGCTGAATCCGGCCCGTACTTGCCCGTCGACCAGCAGCCGGCCTTCTTTTAGGAGGAGATGCGGCTGTTCGAGGATGTAAGAAAGCAATCCTATCTGATGGAGCAGACGCGCGGTGCTGGGCTGCAGTACTTCACCGCGGAACTCGCGCTCGAAGTTCTTGTGTGCTTCGAGCACAATAACGTTGGCCCCGCGCTTGGCGAGGAGCAATCCGAGCAGCAGCCCGCCGGGTCCTCCTCCCACAATGCACGCCCCGGTGCGAATAACCGTACCACTGCCAGAACCCGTCTCAGTGTTTGTCTGCATCGCAACGCCCCCGTTCGGAGAAGGATAGCGCTAATGCGAGGAGCTGTCACGGAGCTTGCCAGCTCGGTGGGGGATTCCCAAGGGTCGTGCGACCGGCGGGGTGGTAAATCTTTTACAACTCTCCAACAAATACGAGACACGCCTGTCTTGCGTCTTCCCTTATCCTTGGACGCCTTGAATCGGGCGAACTTAACGCAACGGAGATCACCGGCATGATTCTGAAACCACACTCTCTGGCAGTCCTTTTTATGCTCGTCTTTATGCTCGTCGTCGGCACCCACACCGTTGCGGCCCAGCAGACGAAGCATCCCAAGGCCAATCCCAACGCCGGGGCTGGGAGCATCATCGTCCAAGGCAAGCTGGGCGGACTGATCTTCGGATTCGATGTCGACCAAAACGGCAACCTGGGTGTTCTCAGTGAGGCGAACATCCTGGATAACGGCACAGTACAAGCCGCAGTCGAAATCTTCGATCAGACCACCGGCGCAATTCTCAAAGTGGTCAAGAGATCCCAGACGAAGGACGATTTGATAACACTGGGCATCGTTGGCAACTCCATTGGATTAGTTGAGCGCGAACATCCGATTACGCCGTTTAATGTGCAGCGTAGTTTCCGCGCGCTGAACCCGCTCAGTTCGGGGCAATTGAATGCGCCATGGACTCCTCCTATCGATCAGGAGCACATCATCACGCGTGTCAGCCGGATCCAAGGAGGCAATACGGCTTTCCTGGCAACTGACGTCAGCGGCCCGCACATCCCTGTCGTATTCAGTTCCAACGTGGCTGCGAATACTTTCGGTCCCGTCATCCAAATCACGGACAATGACTTTAATTTCGAGAACGACCCAGTTCTTGCTTACAACAGTGTGACCAACCAGGCCGTACTGGGACACAACACCAACTCACAGTTCATCGTGCCGCCCAAGATAGGGATTGTGAACCTTTCGACTGGATCGTTCTTCAAGTTCACGGGCCTGGGCCTCGGTGTGATCAACGGGATTGCTGTCGATTCCGAGGACAATGTCATCTGCACGACCACTTCGTTCGATCCCGCCGTGCAGTTCTACAACCGCAATACCGGCAGCCGGATCAGCGTTCTGCTTCCCAACACGTCGGAAAACGACGGCACGTTCCGCGGTCAGGCTGTCGAATTCGATCCGATCAACAAGCTCTTCCTGGTCGCCCAGCCGTTCACCAGCACCGGAACCAGCGGAAGCAGCATTCAGCTGTATGACATCGATGGGGCATTCGTAGAGTCGGTGGATGGCCTGAGTTTCAACGGCACGGGAAATGTGTTCCCGGTGCACATGGCTCTGAATCCGGCGCGGCGAACCGGATTCGTGGATGGCCCTGACACGACGGTAACTGAGTTCCAGTCGTTCACCTACTAACAGACAGCCAACTCAGGGTTGGCGCTGCGAAGTCAAACTTCTTTTAACACTCTGTTTACCGCCCAAGCTGGAAATCCAGCCGGTCTCGGAGTATTTTGTTATCCACGAGAAAGTATTATCTCTGCCACTGCATCTAGGGCCCTCGTTCAGAACCAAGTAATCAACGTCAAAGTCGCGAAACAACTATTAACACCGAAGCGCCACCGCGCTATTTTGCGAGTGACGCGTGACGGTCATTTCAAGTAAGCGGAGGAAGCGATGAGTGCGAACCCAGTTCTCAATGACGAAGTAAATGTTGTCCCAAGTCCAGCCAAAGTCGACATGAAATTCGAGGTCGTCGTCATTCCTGTCTCGGACGTTGATCGTGCAAAGGCGTTCTACACGAAGCTGGGGTGGCGGCAGGACGCGGAATTCGGTAGTGGTGACGATCTCAGGATCATGCAGTTCACGCCGCCCGGATCTGGTTGCTCAATCATCTTCGGCAAGAATGTAACCTCGGCGGCTCCTGGCTCAGCCAAGGGCCTCTACCTGATCGTCTCTGACATCGAGGCTGCCCGCAAGGAGCTACTTGGCCGCGGCATCCAGGTCAGTGAGGTCTTCCACGGCGACAACGTCTACGCCGGATCGGACGAGCCCTACTTGTTTGGGCGCCACCGGGTCAAGGGTCCAGACGCCGGGCATGGCAGCTATCGCTCGTTTGCTTCGTTCAATGATCCTGATGGCAACGGTTGGTTGTTCCAAGAAATCACAACGCGCCTACCCGGTCGCATTGACTCCACAAGCACGACCTTCGCCTCGACCAATGATCTGGCTAGCGCGCTACGCCGTGCTGAGGCCGCCCACGGCGAGCATGAGAAACGCATTGGCAAAGGGCGCGATGCGAACTGGCCCGAATGGTACGCAGCCTACATGGCGGCGGAGCTGGCTGGCACCGAACTACCCCAGTAGATGTGGTTGTTCTGCAACTCGCGATAAAGCGGCGGAGGACGGACTCCGCCGCGATGCTTCCACAAAGAGGCAGTCATAGGCGATCCCAGTAGCACTTCCGTCGGCGTAAGTTAGAATACTCTGTGCCCTCGAACACTCCTGCTTATGCCGAAGCCGCTCCCGTACGTCATGCACCGACTGATGCCATCATCTCGGTTGAACGAATCGTTCATCGTTACGAGGATCGCACAGCTCTGAATGGCGTCTCGTTCGACGTGCGTCCGGCTGAGTTGTTCGGCCTGCTTGGACCGAATGGCAGCGGCAAAACCACCCTGTTTCGAATTCTTTCGACACTGATGGTCCCCGTCGGTGGACGCGCTGTCATTATGGGATACGACACCGCGCAAGAACCCAATCAGGTGCGCCGTCACATCGGCGTGGTTTTTCAGGCACAAAGCATCGACGTAAAGCTCACTGCAGCCGAAAATCTGTATCACCAGGGTCATCTATATGGCCTCCACGGTTCTGGGTTGAAGACGCGCGTCAACGAGATGCTCGAGCGTGTTGCATTGGCCAATCGAGCAGGCGACAAAGCTGAGACGTTTTCTGGAGGAATGCAGCGCCGGCTAGAGCTCGCGAAGGGCTTGTTGCATCATCCTTCGGTTCTGCTCCTCGACGAACCGACAACGGGCTTGGACCCGGGTGCGCGACGCGATCTCTGGCAATATCTTCAGATTCTCCGCGATGAAGAGCGAGTCTCAGTGATCGTCACCACGCATTTAATGGAGGAAGCCGATCGCTGCGATCGATTGGCAATTCTGAACGAAGGCAAACTCGTTGCTCTCGGAACTCCCGCCGAACTGAAGCAAGAGATCGGCGGCGATGTGATCTGGCTGGAGACCCGCCGGGATGCCCGTGACCTTGCTAACCGTATCTCCAGTCGCTTTTCTGTCGAGGCGAGTGTCATCGGCGAGGATGATCAGAATGCACGGATTCGCCTGGAACGTGAACACGGGCACCGCTTTATTGCCGAGTTAGCCGACGCGTTCCCGGGAGAGATTCAATCGATCTCAGTGAGCAAACCAACGTTGGAAGATGTTTTCATTCACCGCACGGGACATCGCTTCTGGACGGAAAAGCAGGGGCAGGAGGCTTCCGCATAATCGTGGCAACCCAAACATCCACACTCCCCGTTCAGGCCGCTCCGATTACGACCGGCGTAGCCTTACCTGCCTACACACTCTGGTGGCGAGAGATTGTCCGCTTCTATCGACAGCGGACGCGGGTGATCGGCGTGATCGCTTCCCCTCTCTTATTTTGGGTCGTGATTGGTTCAGGCTTCGGGACGTCGTTTCGTTCGGGCGATTCGGCTGGACAATCTCACTATCTCGACTACTTCTATCCCGGTGCGCTGATCATGATCGTGCTGTTCACCTCCATCTTCACCATGATGTCGGTGATCGAGGATCGCAAAGAAGGGTTCCTGCTTTCAGTCTTGGTGGCACCAGCGCCGCGCTCAGCGATTGTACTGGGCAAGGTGCTGGGCGGTACGACGCTTTCGGCGATTCAGGGGCTCATATTTTTGGTCTTCGCCCCGTTGGTCGGCATTCACATGAATGTTGGCCAATTCCTGCTGGTAACGCTCACGGTCTTTCTGGTTTCATTCTCACTGACGGCACTTGGGTTTACGATTGCCTGGCCAATGGATTCCAACCAGGCTTTTCATGCCATTATCAACTTGTTCCTGATCCCACTCTGGTTATTGTCTGGTGCGCTGTTCCCACTTGCGGGAGCATCTTGGTGGATGCGTATTCTCATGCGACTCAATCCGCTGACCTACGGAGTAGAGTCTCTGCGTATGCTCCTGTACCCAGACAGCCCGCAGATTTTTCCGTTGCCGGAGTCGCTGGCGACCTTAGTATTGTTCACGCTCTTCATGTTCGGGCTGGCATTCCTGATGGTGAACCGCCGAACGACCAAGCCTGCAGCCTGAAGTTATGCAGATCGTCCCCGAACAATACGCGGTATTCCCAGCCATCAACGCAACACTGAATGGAACGAGTGCAGTCCTGCTGCTGGTGGGACGTGGCCTGATCCTCCGCGGACAAAGGGCGGCCCACCGTGCCGTGATGATCACGGCCCTGGTTTCATCCAGCCTCTTTCTAATCTCGTATCTCTACTATCACGCGCACGTAGGCTCCGTTCACTTTCAGGGACAAGGCTGGTCGCGCCCGCTGTATTTCACCATTCTGACCACGCATACGATTCTGGCCGCCGCGATCGTGCCGATGGTAATCATCACGTTAACCCGGGCCCTGCGCGAGCGCTTCGACAGGCATCGCGCTATCGCTCGCTGGACTTTTCCACTTTGGTTATATGTTTCGGTAACCGGAGTCGTGATCTATTTCATGCTGTACCACTTGTTTGCAAGGTAGAAGGACGAAGCAGAAACTAAATTCACGTGCTTCGCGGATTACAGATTTCACATTTAGATTCCTGATTGCAGATTGAAAGACTCGAATGGCAGATCAGGAACTAGCGAGGAAAATCTGCAATCTAGAATCTACAATCTGAAATCAAATTCTTATGCCAACGCTCAAGCTAAAAATCGATGTCTCTGGCACAGTTGGCGATAGCGCATGGCGTGAGATTCGGCAGTTCGACGAGGTGCAGAGCGCGGATTTTGGTCCGCAATTCGGCAGCGGTGGCCGCTGCAATCATCCATTGAACGCTCCCCACGGCAAAGGCGAGTGGATTGGTGCAGAAATAAAGCTGCAGACACCGTTGTTGGCTCAGTACGCAATGTCGCACTACCTGGAGCAAAACCGTGTGCTAGATGCAGATTTGGTGGACTAGACCGCGTCGCATGCTGACCATCATTCTCTGATATTCTTCGACCCGAATGTCTTCATCAACAACGACAGTTACTTCCGATCCCAAACGCCGCCGCATGTCGAACCGGCAGCGGCTTCTTTTTTTCCTGAGTGCATGGTTACTTGTCTTAATGCCCTTCCTGTTCTGGTGGAACACGTGGTTCGGGCGCCACCTCTCAGACAAGGACATGGCCGAGTACCTGCACGATGATGCCAAGCCGCGGCATATCCAACATGCGCTTGTACAACTCGGGGAGCGAATGGCCCGGCACGACTCATCGGTTTCGCACTGGTATCCAGACGTGGTGCGATTATCTGCACATTCCGTCGAAGAAGTTCGGAACACTGATGCCTGGGTTATGGGACAGGACACCTCCGGAGCGGGTTTTCACGATGCGCTGCGCAAGATGCTGAACGATCCTTCTCTTATGGTGCGGGGCAACGCAGCGCTTTCGCTGGTCCGATTTGGGGATGACTCAGGCCGACCGCAGATCGTCTCTCTGTTACAAGCAGCGACGATCACGTCTCCGGGACCTGGCAAAGTGGGCGACGCTACGAGTCCAGGCACAGCGATCCGCCAGGGCGGCCTCGTGGCAAGGGTTGATCAGGATGGAAAGTCAACTGATGTCCGATCGCCCATCACCGGCCGCGTGCGCAATGTTGCAGTTCAAATCGGACAGCAGGTCGAAGCAGGAGCTCAAATCGGGATTGTGGATCCAGCCACTGATCAAGTCTGGGAAGCGCTTCGGGCTCTATATCTGGTTGGTCGCGCCGAGGACTTGCCATTCATCACGCCTTACGAGCGGGAATTGCCGGAAATTCCGGACCACGTCCGCAACCAGGCGCTCGAGACGGAGAAAGCCATCCGCCAGCGAGATTCCGGCGCACAAAAGCAAGGCTAGGGTGGATTCTTATCGGCTGAGAGCCAACAACTGAAGACTGACGCTGTCAGATCGACATTACGCCGACTTCCTTCTCTACTTCCACGGTGTCGACCATCACGATCGCATCCCAGGGACAGCCGTCGAGAAATGCACCGTCCGGGCCTTTACTAGTGCACTTCTTGCAGCCAATGCAGAGGATAGGGTCCACTTGAATCCGGCCGAATGGTGGATGATCTTCATCCGGCACCCAGAACATGCAGTCTTC
>Ga0066903_100001408_pt1 | contig 17517 bp, 12 predicted proteins | sample PanSoiMetaGPlot1_FD_67491 | JGI IMG/M metagenome (GOLD analysis project Ga0066903, IMG submission 67491) | Tropical forest soil microbial communities from Panama analyzed to predict greenhouse gas emissions - Panama Soil - Plot 1 (version 2) | ecosystem: Environmental > Terrestrial > Soil >... | reverse complement strand
GGGTGCGGGTGCTAACATCCGCCTTCCCACGATGCAGCCGACCTTCGGGCAACGGGTGGTCCGCCACCCTCAGAGTTTGTGGGTGCGCAAGGCGCTCTTCCAGATTCACCTGTGGACCGGCATCGGCCTCGGCATCTACATCTTCGTCATCAGCCTCAGCGGTAGTGCCGTGGTGTTCCGGCGCGAGTTGAACCGCGCGCTCGGGGGCGGCCCGCGCTGGGTCACCATGTCCGGCATCCGGCTGACCGACGCGCAGATCGCGGCGGTGGCCGGTCGCGCGTTTCCCGGCTATCGCGTCACGAAGGTCTGGACGGCGCGCCGCCCGAACGTCGGCATTGACGTGTGGATGGAACAGGGCAGCACCAAACTGCAGCACCTGTTCGATCCGTTTACTGGCCGCGATCTCGGGCCGACCATTCCGGCCGGCATCAAGGCGCTCGACTGGCTCGTCGAGCTCCACGACAACCTCCTCGCGCACGAGACCGGACGCCTCGTGAACGGTGTCGGCGCGATCTGTTCCGTAGGCCTGTCGCTCACCGGCCTCCTCATCTGGTGGCCCGGATCAAGAAGGTGGCGGCGATCGCTGACGATCAAGCGGGGCGTCAGCTGGCGGCGCTTCAACTGGGATCTGCACAGCGCCGTGGGCTTCTGGACGTTCGCCCTCGTCTTCCTGTGGGCGGCGAGCGGCGTGTATCTCGTCTTTCCGCATCCGTTTTCATCGCTCGTCGATTACCTGCAGCCGCCCGACGGCAACAGCGCGAGCCTGCGCACGGGCGACCTGGCGCTGGAGTGGCTGGCCCGGCTGCATTTCGGACGCTTCGCGGGCTGGAAGATGAAGACCGCGTACACGATTCTGGGGCTCGCGCCGGCGGTGCTGTTCGTGACAGGCACCATCATGTGGTGGAACCGCGTGCTCCGCCGCCGCCTCGCGGACGACCCGCGCGACGACGAGGACACGAGCGCCGCGGTGCAACTCGCAGAAGGGACAACCTGATGGCCGATCAGTCGGTGGGATTTGTGGGCGTGGGCCGCATGGGCGGACCGATGGCGTCGCGACTCGTCGACGCCGGGTATTCGCTGAGTGTGTATGACACCAGCCGCGAGGCGGTGAGCGCCATGGTCGCGCGCGGCGCGAAGGCGGCGGGTTCGGCAGCCGAGGTCGCGTCGCAGACGCGCATCGTGCTCATGAGCCTCCCGACGCCGGGCATCGTGCAGGCCGTCGCCCTCGGCGACAACGGTATCGCGCACGGCTCGTCGGTGAAGATCGTGGTCGACCTCTCGACCACCGGCCCCGGCATGGCGAACACCGTCGCCGCAGGACTGGCGAACCGCGGGATCACGCTCGTCGATTCACCTGTCAGCGGCGGCATGGCGGGCGCCAAGGGCGGCACGCTGGCGGTGATGGTGTCGTGCCTCAAGCCGGTCTTCGCCGACGTCGAGCCGATTCTGAAGAACTTCGGCCGCATCTTCTATACAGGAGAGAAACCGGGCCTGGCCCAGACGGCGAAGCTTGCCAACAACCTGCTCGCGGCCGCGGCGCTGGTCGTGTCGTCGGAGGCGCTCGCGATGGGCGTCAAGGCCGGGCTCGACCCCAAAGTGCTCATCGATATCATCAACGCCGGCAGCGGTCGCAACAGCGCCACGCAGGACAAGTTCCCGCGCTCGATCCTGAACGGCAAATTCGACTTCGGGTTCGCGACCGGTCTCTCTTATAAGGACGTCCGGCTGTGCGTGGACGAAGCGGAGTCGCTTGGCGTGCCGATGGTCGTCGGCGCCGCGGTCCGGCAGATGCTGGCGGTGACCAACGCGAAGTACGGCGCGAGCTCGGATTTCACGTGCATCGCCAAAGTCATCGAGGAGTGGGCGGGAGTGGAGATACGGGGATAGTGATCCTGAAACCAAATGACGAGATGCCCAAATTCATCGCGGAGCGCATTCATGGATAAAGCGACGTACGACAAAGGTCTCGAAATCCGCAAGTCGGTCCTGGGGAAGGAATTCGTCGAGAACGCCATCAAGTCGGCGGACGAGTTCAACCGGCCGTTGCAGGAACTGGTCACCGAGTACTGCTGGGGCGCGGTGTGGGGCCGCGAAGGACTGTCGAAGCGCGAGCGGAGCCTGCTGAATCTCGCCATGCTCAGCGCGCTGAACCGGCCGCACGAGCTCAAGGTGCACGTCAAGGGCGCGATTGCCAACGGCCTGTCCCGTGACGAGATTCGCGAAGTCCTGATGCAGGTGGCCATCTACTGCGGAGTGCCCGCTGCCGTCGACTCGTTCCGGATCGCGCGTGAAGCGCTGAACGAGCTGGACAAGAAATAGTCCTGAGAACCAAGGACCAGCGTTGGCCGACCTCTATCAGACCTACATCGACGGCGAGTGGACCGACTCGGCATCAGGGCATTTCTTCGAAAGCGACAACCCGTTCACCGGCCAGCCGTGGGCGCTCATCCCCCGCTGCACGGCGGGCGACGTCGATCGCGCGGTGCACGCGGCGCAGCGCGCGTTCACGTCGGGCGAATGGCCCTCGCTGACGGCGACGCGGCGCGGCGCGCTGCTGCGACGGCTCGGCGATCTGGTCACTGAGAACCTCCAGCGCCTCTGCGAGATCGAGGTCCGCGACAACGGCAAGCTGATTTCCGAGATCCGCGCGCAGGTCGGCTACTCGGCGCAGTGGTATCACTACTTCGGCGGGCTGGCCGACAAGATCGAAGGCGCCGTCCTGCCGATCGACAAACCCGACACCTTCAACTACACCCGCCACGAACCGCTCGGCGTCGTCGCCGCCATCGTGCCGTGGAACTCGCCGCTGTTTCTCGCAGCGTGGAAGCTCGCGCCCGCGCTCGCCGCCGGCAACACCGTCGTGCTCAAGCCGTCGGAGTTCACGTCCGCCTCGGCGCTCGAGCTGATGAAGCTCGTCGAGCGCGCCGGCTTCCCACGCGGCGTCGTCAACGTCGTGACCGGCTTCGGCGCGGAAGTCGGCCAGCCGCTCGTCGAGCATCCCGTCGTCGCCAAGGTCGCGTTCACAGGTTCGGACGCCACGGGCCAGCGCATCTACGAAGCGGCGGCCCGCGGCATGAAGCGCGTGACGATGGAGCTCGGCGGCAAGTCGCCCAACATCGTCTTCGACGACGCGGATCTCGACAACGCCGTCAACGGCGCCATCTCGGGCATTTTCGCCGCGACGGGTCAGACCTGCATCGCAGGATCGCGGCTGCTCGTGCAGCAGAACGTTCACGATGCGTTCGTCAACAAGCTCGTCGCCTTCGCGAAGACGGCGCGCATGGGCAATCCCATGGACGCCGAGACGCAGATCGGCCCGGTCACCAACAAACCGCAGCTCGAAAAGATCTTGAGCTATATCGAGATTGCGAAGGACGAACATGCGACGCTCGCGCTCGGCGGGGCGCGCGCCACGCGCGCCGAGTGCGGCTCGGGCTGGTTCGTCGAGCCGACCATCTTCACCGGCGTCGACAACCGCATGCGCATCGCGCAGGAAGAAGTATTCGGCCCGGTCCTCGCCATTATTCCGTTCAAGGACGACGACGAAGCGGTCGCGCTCGGCAACGACGTCGCCTACGGTCTCGCTGCAGGTGTATGGACCAGCAGCATCCGGCGTGCACTCACGATGGCCGACCGGCTGCGCGCTGGTACTGTGTGGGTCAACACGTACCGGGCGGTCAGCTATCTATCGCCCTTCGGGGGATACAAGAGGTCGGGAATAGGCCGCGAGAACGGCCAGGAGGCCATAAGGGAATACTTACAAACCAAGAGCGTCTGGATCTCGACAGCGACCGCTGTCCCCAATCCGTTCGTCCAGCGCTAGCATTCGCGTCCATCAATTTGAATCGTCACGCAACCGTCGCATATTTTCCCCCGCGTCTCGCCCCGACTCTCATTGAATCAATAGGATCAGGAAGCGTATAAGGAGGGCGCCGTCACGGACTGATAGTTCAGTCAGGAGAGGGAGGGTATGTCGAAAATCACGCGAACCGGGTTGGTTCTTCTCGTCGTACTCCTGCTGCCCGCAGCGGCCTGGGCGCAGGCGACTATCACCGGCACTGTCAAAGATGGATCGGGCGCAGTGCTACCCGGCGTCACCGTCGAGGCGAGCGGCCCCGCGCTGCTGACGCCGCGCTCGGTGGGAACCGATGGCAGTGGCGTCTACCGAATCGTCGAGCTGCCGCCCGGCACGTACAGCGTCGCGTTCACGCTGAGCGGCTTCACACGCGTCGTGCGTGAGGGCATCGAGCTGTCGGGGACGATGGTCGCGACCATCCCGATCGAGATGCGCGTGAGCGCGATCGCCGAAACGATCACGGTCACGGGCGAGACGCCTGTCGTCGACGTTCAGAGCGTCAAGCAGGAAACGGTGCTGCGGGGCGACACGCTCCAGAACCTTCCCGGCACGCATGCCTACGGCGCGATTCTCAACATGATTCCCGGTCTCACCGTCGACAACAACAGCCTCGCGAACACGCCGACGATGACGTTCTTCACCGCGCGCGGCGGCAACACCAACGAAGGCCGGATGGCGATCAACGGGATGACCGTTGCGGCCGCGTTCAACGGCGGCGGCGTCTCCTCGCTGGCCTACGACGCGAACAACGTCGACGAGGTCGTCGTCAGTATCGCCGGCGGCATGGGCGAGAGCGACATCGGCGGGCCGACGATGAACCTCGTGCCGAAATCGGGCGGCAATCGCTTTGCCGGTTCGATGTTCCTGAATTACGCCGGAAGCTGGTCGAGCGGCGACAACATCGACGACTATCTGCGCAGCCTGCAGACGCCCCTCTCGGCTCCGCCGAAGATCTTCCACTCCTACGATTTCAACCCGTCGTTTGGCGGGCCCATCGTGCGCGACAAGGTGTGGTTCTGGGGCGCGTATCGAAAATTCGATACGTCGGTCGCCGTCCCGGGTGTCTTCTCCAACGCGTACGCGCTCGATCCCACGCACTACGATTACAAGCAGGACCAGAGCGTGTCGTCGCGCAATATCCAGGGGCGGAACATCTACACCGGCCGCGTCACCGCCCAGGTCACGCCGAAGAACCGCGTGATGTTCTCGCACGAGTACCAGCTGCGCTGCGAGGGTTCCACGTTGACGGTTAACGGCGACGGCTGCCGCACTCGCGAAGCCGACTGGGTTGGGCTCGGGTCGACGTTTCCGGCGCAGTCACCGGAGGCGAACACCGGGTACTTCAAACTCCCGTACTACGTCACGCAAGCGACCTGGAGCGCGCCGGTAACCAGCAAGATGCTGTTCGAGGCAGGGTTCACGCGGTTTGCGTACTGGACCAATAACGGACCGGGCCAGGTGCCGCCGGACGGTACGATGAGCCTGATCCCCGTGACCGAGACGCAAGCCATAGACAGCCACCCGGGACAGTTTACCTATCGCGGCGTCGGCAGCTACTTCTACAACTGGGCCAATCCGGACAATTGGCGCGCCAGCGTCTCGTACGTCGCGGGGGCGCACAGCTTCAAGGCCGGGTACCAGGGTTCGTATGCGATCTCCAACACGGAGATCATCACGAACGATCCGCTGCTGACGTACTCGTTCAACAACCGCGCGCCGGCCACGTTCACGTTCCGGCTCCCGAACTGGCGCACGGCCGATCGCACGGAGACGGCATCCGCCTACATTCAGGACAGCTGGACGAAGAACCGGCTGACGTTGCAGGCCGCGCTGCGGTACGACCGCGCCTGGAGCTTCAGCCCGGCCGAGGGCAACGGCACGACGGACACGTCGAAGTTCAACGCGGCGCCGATTCCGTTCCCGTATACGGCGGGCGTGAGCGCCTATAACGACTTCACGCCCCGCGTAGGTGCCGCGTACGACGTGTTCGGCGACGGCAAGACGGCGGTCAAATTCAACTTCGGTCACTATCTCGCGCCAGCCACCAACGACAGCCGCTATACGCTGAACAACCCGGCGCAGACCAACAAGATCGTGACGACGGTGACGCGCACGTGGGCGGACACCAACCCGAACTTCAACATCGACTGCAACATCCTCAACTTTGCGGCGCAGTCCGGTGGCGGCGGCGACACCTGCGGCCAGGTCACTGGCAACTCGGTGAACTTCGGCAAGACCGGCAACACCGTCGCGCTGGTGAATCCGGCGATTCTCCAGGGATGGGGCGTGCGGCCCAACGACTATCAGTGGGGGCTCGCCGTTCAGCAGCAGATCGTCCCGCGCGTCTCGGCGGAGGTGGCCTACAACCGCCGATGGTGGCACTGGCGCGAGGCGCTCGGCGGTGGCCTCGCAGGCCAGGGAACCGTCACGGACAACCTCCTCGCCGGTCCGGCGGACTACGAGCACTGGACCATCAACGCGCCGATCGATCCGCGCCTGCCGGGCGGCGGCGGCTATCCGATCACGATGTACAACCTCACCCAGGCCGGCAATGCGAAGGGCACGCAGAACTACATCACGGTCGCCACTGACTACGGCCCGGAGCGCACCGACTACTGGCACGGCATCGATACGAACGTGAACGCCAGAATGTCCAACTCGCTGACGATCACGATCGGCACCAGTTCGGGCCGCGGCATCATCGACGCCTGCGCGTATCAGGGCCTGTTCGACAGCCCGGATCTGCGGAACTGCCACGACGAGGCACCATGGCTGACGACCCTCCGCGGCTCGGCGTCGTACACCATTCCAAAGGCCGACGTGCTCGTCGCCGGCACTCTGCGCTCGCTCCCCGGTCTTGCTCTGGGCACGTCCGTGGTACCGGCCGCAGGTATCCTTCTGAATGGAGCCATCTGGAACGTGCCGAACACGGTTGTCCAGCAGCAGCTCGGTCACCTGCCGCCGGGTGCACTGATCCAAGGCACGACACAAGTGCCCCTGCTCGACACGGATCATCGGCTGTACGGGCCGCGGTACAACCAGGTCGACATGCGGTTCGCCAAGATCGTCCGGTTCAAGGGCACGCGAGCCAATGTCGGCGTCGACCTCATCAACCTGTTCAACGCGAATACGCCGACGCAGTACACGTCGACGTACAGCTATACCCAGCCAAACGGCGGATCGTGGTATCAGCCGACGACCATCCTTCAGCCGCGGTACGCGCGGTTCAGCATGACGTTTGATTTCTAGAACGATCCGCAGGAGGAGACAGTCAGAAAGAGGACGCTGAGGCTGACGCCCAGCGTCCTCTTTTTTTGCATGCAACGCGCGATTTGTCGCCCTCCGGGAGGTACAAACGATCCGGAATCGGCGCAAGAACGGCAGCGATTCCGGCCGCGCTCCATTTAATTGAATCGGCCCCGCCCTCCCCACCGCTTCGCCGTTTTTCCGTACGCTTCCCGATTGATCAGTTCGGTTTGAAGTCGTATAAAAAAAGCGCTTTCTCTAATTACCTTTCGACTATATTCCGCGGCGCACGGACTGATACCTCAGTCAAATCGGGCATGAACGAAGGGAGATAAGAGCTCATGCACAGGTTGAAAGTCGCGTCCCTGGCACTTGCGTCGTTCCTCCTCCTGCCGACCCTGGCGTTTGCCCAGGCGGCCGCGTCTATCACTGGCATCGTGAAAGACTCGTCCGGCGCCGTGCTGCCTGGCGTCACTGTCGAGGCTGCGAGCGACGCGTTGATCGAAAAGTCGCGCAGCGCCGTAACCGACGGCAGCGGGCAGTACCGCATCGAACAACTGCGTGCCGGCACCTACGTCGTGACGTTCACACTGGCGGGATTCAATACGGTCAAGCGCGACGGCATCGAGCTGTCCGGGTCGTTCACCGCGACGATCAACGCCGACATGAAGGTGGGCGCGATCGAAGAGACGATCACCGTCTCCGGCGAGACGCCGATCGTCGACACGCAAAGCATTCGACGTCAGGTGACGGTGAGCAACGAAGTCATCTCTTCGATGCCGGCCGCCCGATCGTACGCGGGCGTCATGATGCTCATCCCCGCGACCATCACGCAGGCCGGCGCGAACCTCGACATCCAGGTCACGCCTGGGATGCTCGTGTTCGGCGGCGCGGGCGGGCGCAACAACGAAGCGCGCATCCAGGTGGACGGCCTCAACACAGGCGCGGCGTTCAACGGCGCCGGCGTGTCGAGCTACGTCGTCGACATCGGCAACGCGCAGGAAATCTCGATGACGACGTCGGGCGGCCTTGGCGAAGCCGAAGTCGGCGGACCGTCGTTCAGCATCGTGCCGAAGACGGGCGGCAATTCGTTCAAGGGCCAGATGTACGTGTCGAACGTGACCTCGGGCATGGTCGGCAACAACATCACGCCAGAACTGACGGCCGCGGGCCTGAGTAATCCGAGCCGCTTGTACAAGTTGTGGGACTACAACCTGGGCCTCGGCGGCCCGGTGAAGAAGGACAAGATCTGGTACTTCTTCCAGTTCCGCGACGAGGGCAGCCACCGCACCGTGCCGAACATGTACGCCAACGCGAACATGGGCGACCCGACGAAGTGGCTCTACTCGAAGGATCTGAGCAGGCCGGCGGTGACGGCCGGCAGCTGGCGCAACGCGGCGCTCCGCATGACGTTCCAGCCGACCACGCGCAACAAGTTCAACGTCTTCTGGGATCAGCAGATTCCGTGTCAGGGCGCCGCGTTCCTGGGCAGCAACGAAGGCTGCCGCCAGTCGGGTCCCGGCGAAATCATCTGCGGCGCGCCCGGCGCGTCCAATCCTCCGTGCACGGCGACGACGGCGCCTGAAATCGGCACCTATCTCGACGGGTTCGGACAGCGCGTGCAGCAGGCCACCTGGAGCTCGCCGTGGACGAACAAGCTGCTCCTCGAGGCGGGCTTCGGCACCTACTGGAGCCAGTGGGGCGGCACTGAGCATCCCGGCAGCAACTTCACACACCTGGTCGGCGTGACCGAGCAGTGCAGTAACGCCGACTGCGCGCAGTTTGGCGGCATCTCGAACCTCCAGTATCGGTCGGGCACGTATCGCCACAACCTGCAGGGCACTGTCACCTGGCGCGCGTCCGCGTCGTATGTGACCGGCGCGCAGAGCATGAAGTTCGGCTATCAGGGCGGCTATCTCTACGACAACCAGTACACCTATACGAACGACCAGTTCGTCTCGTATCGGTTCAACAGCGGGATCCCGAACCAGATCACCGAGAACATCAACGCGTTCCCCGCGCAGCAGCGCGTGCGCTACGACGCGTTCTACGCGCAGGATCAGAAGACGTTCGGACGCATCACGGTCCAGGGCGCCGTTCGGTACGATCGCGCGTGGAGCTACTTCCCGGCCGTGACGGTCGGCCCCGAGCGGTTCCTGCCGCAGGCGATTGACTACGCCCAGACCGACGGTGTGACCGGCTACAACGACATCACGCCGCGCGGCGGGTTCGCGTGGGACGTGTTCGGAACGGGCAAGACGTCGCTGAAGGTGAACGCCGGCAAGTATCTGCAGGCGGCGCAAAACGGCCTCGCGTACGCCGCGCTGCGTCCGAGCAGCCGACTCCAGACCACAACGACGCGCGGCTGGACCGACGCGAACAAGAACTACATCCCGGACTGCGATCTGCTGAACAGGGGCCTCAACGGCGAGTGTCAGCCGATTGCGACGTCGGCGTTCGGCACGGCGCTGTTCACGAGCGACCTCGACCCGTCGCTGCGCAGCGGGTGGGGCGTGCGGCCGGGCGACTGGGGCTTCGGCGCGTCGGTGCAGCAGGAACTCCTGCCGCGCATCTCCGCGGAGGTGGGCTACAACCGCCGCTGGCTGACCAACTTCACGTGGGATGACAACGTGCTCCAGCCGGCCAACCAGTTCGGCTCGTTCACCGTCGTCGCCCCAAGCGATCCGCGGCTCGGCGACGCGGCGGGCCAGACGACCGGCCTGCTCTACAACGCCAACTCGAGCGTCTCGGCATCGCAGAACAGCGTGACGAAGCTCGCCAACGATCTCGGCGGCACCTACTCGCAGGTCTACAACGGGATTCTGTTGAACGTGAGCGCGCGTCCGCGGAACGGTCTCGTCTTCCAGGGCGGCTTCAACACTGGCACGACGAGAACTGATTACTGCGGCGTCCGCACGGCCTCGCCGGCCTACAACGTTCCGGCGATTCCGGGCACGATCCCCACGCAGAGCCCGCTGAACCAGTGGTGCAACACGTCGACCGGCTGGGTGACGCGGTACACGGGCCTCGGCTCGTACACGCTTCCGAAGGCCGACGTCCTGTTGTCGGGCACGTTCCGCAGCGATCAGGGTGCGCCGCTCGGCGCGCTCTGGCTGGTGTCGGCGACCACCGCCCCCGCGCAGTGGGCGTCCATCCAGCAGCAGCTGGGACGTACGCTCACGGGTGCCGCCGCGCAGAGCATTACCGTGAACCTCGTCGAACCCGGCAAGCTGTATGGCGATCGGGTCAACGAGTTCGACATCCGACTGGCGAAGATCCTGCGCTTCGGGCGGACGCGGACCAACGTCGGCTTCGATCTCTACAACATCCTCAACTCGGCACCGGCGCTGAGCAACAACCTCTCGTTCAGCCCGGCGATCGCGGCCGGCACAGGCTCGGCGGCATGGCTGGCGCCGACGTCGATCCTGCAGCCGCGGTTCTGGAAGTTCAGCGTGCAGGTGGACTTCTGATCACGAAGGCCACGAAGGCAGGGAACTAGAAGAAAAAGACCGAAGACACGAAGGAAGACGAAGGGCCGGGGGTTGATGCCCCGGCCCTTTGTTTTGTACGCGACACGTACTACACTCCCCCGCGAGCCGTGATTGACGACCCCACCGCGCAATACATGATCGAGGCGCAGCCGCGCTTCGAAGACCTTCGACAGACGATCGCGCAGCTGGCCGGCGTCCTGGTGCTCACGGCGAGCGGCGCGCAGTCGCCCGCCGCCGAACCCGCGCTGAGCGCGTCCGCCGTCCTGCTCGAGGAAAGCGTCGACGGACTGCGGGCGCTACGCGTCCCTGCTCGCGCGCGGCGGCATCACGATCACCTCGCCGCGGCGGCAGGCACCATCGGGCGCGCGCTCGTCCTGGCGCGCCACTCTTCCGCCCATCGTCGCGACGGGTCCGCCGTAGACGCTGCGCTCGCCTGTCTCCGCGAGGGATACCGGCAGCTCGAGGAAGCTGGCCGGACGTTGCCCGGCTTCGAGATGGTGGCCTTCGACGTGGCCTGCTGCGCCGGCCATGCGAGGAGCCCCCGGTGATGTCCACCTACTCCATCTGGGTGTTGGAATACGCGCACGTGCCCGCCCAGGCGACGAGCCTCTTCATCTACGGCGCGCACAACCAGGGGCATCGCAAGATGCCGTACGGCTACATCGTCATCAAGGGACAGGGCCGGACGGTGATGATCGACGTCGGCTACAACCACAAGGCGTACGGCGAAACGCTGGCGACGATGTACGGCGTCCGCAACTGGCAGCCGCCACGGACGGTGCTGGCCGAGTGCGACGTCACACCCGAGGAGGTGTCGACGGTCCTCGTCACGCACGCGCACTTCGACCATATGGGGAACATCGAGGACTTCCCCAACGCGACGTTCTACCTTCAGGAGCGCGAGATCGCGAAGTGGGTGTGGACGATGACGCTCGATCGGAAATTCCGGTGGCTCATGCTCGGGATCGATCCAGCCGACATTATGCGCGCCGTCGATCTGGCGCGGCAGGGCCGCCTCGTGCTGCTCGACGGCGATCGCGACGACGTCGTGCCGGGCATCGACGTGCGCGCGGCCTTCGACACGCATACCTCGGGATCGATGTACGTGCGCGTCCGCAACGGCGGGACGGCTGGAACCGATGCTGCGTGGGTGTTCGCGGGCGACGTCGTCTACGCGCACGAAAACCTGACCGGTGGTGACGTTGCCGATCCGATGTACGTGCCCGTGGGTTTCGCGTCCGGCAGCCAGTTCAATCTCATCATGACAACGGAGGAGATGGTGAAGGCGGCGGGCGGCGACTATACGCACGTCATCCCGGTGCACGAAGAGAAGTTGAAGGACATGTTCCCGTCGCGGGTCACGAAAGCCGGGCTGCGGATCACCGAGCTCGCGTTGGCCGACGGCGAGTCGAGCCGAGTGCAGTGACCATCCCGACCATCACCACACTCCGCGGCAAGTGCGCGCTCATCACCGGCTCGACGCAAGGCCTGGGCCTGGCCGCGGCCGAACAATTTGCCGCGGCGGGCTGCCACGTGGTGTTGAACGGTCTCGGCGAGGCCGCGGCGATCGAGCAGGCGCGCGAGCGGATTTCTCGCACACACGGCGTGCGAGTTGAGTACCACGGCACAAACCTCCGGGACCCGGCTGGCATCGAGCGGTTGATGGCCGACGTGCTTCAATCCTTCGGCGCCGTGGACATCCTGGTGAACAACGCCGTCGTGCGGCACACGGCGCCGATCGATCAGTTTCCGGTGAGCCAGTGGGACGAGGCGATCGCGGTCAACCTGTCGGCCGCCTTCCACACCATCCGCCTCGCGCTGCCGTCCATGCGTGCGCGGCGGTGGGGCCGCATCATCAACGTGTCCTCGATCTACGGGTGGCGGGGCGCCGCCAACCGCGTGAGCTACGTGACCACAAAGACCGCGCTCATCGGGCTCACGCGGGCGGTCGCACTCGAAACGGTCGGCGACCACATCACCTGCAACGCCGTATGCCCCGGCACGACCGACACGCCGCTCCATCGTCAGACGATCGATCGCATGGTGGCGGAAGGCCTGACGCGCGAAGATGCCGAGCGCCGGTTTTTCGCGGGCAAGCAGCCGTCGGGGCGCTTCATCCCGGCGCACGACGTCGCCGCGCTGATGCTGTTCCTCTGCAGCGACGAAGCCGCGAACATCACGGGCGCCGCGCTGCCGGTGGACGCGGCGTGGGCAGCCATGTAGGAACGTTCAAAGAGCAACGTGAAGTGGAAAGTGGAAGGCAACGCCGGTGGCGCCTTGCACCTGCCACCGGCGCACCGTCGCCTGCCTAGGGCGTACCGTCCGGATTCAGGAGCAGTTTCGGCGAGCGTGAGTGATGTTCGTCGAAGTCGAACATGTTGAGGATCGATCCGGCGATCGCGTCAGACGACTGGCCGCCGAGCCGGCCCAGATCCCAATTGTCCTCAATGAAGCGAAGAACCGACGACTGATCGGTCACCGTATGATCAACGTAGTTGCGCCGTGCCCACGGCGAGATCAGCAGGAACGGCTGCCGGGGCCCGTAACCGCATCGTCCGTTGAAGGCTTTGCCTGAAGGTGTCCCGCAATTTCCCGGCCCGAACAGCGCATCGTCGGGCGTGTTCGACTGATGGACGATCGGCCCCATTTGGTGGTCGTACCACCCGTCGGAATCGTCGTACAGCACGATGATCGCCATGTGGTCCCACTCACGCGACTGCATCAGCCGGTTGATCGTTTCGACGAGAAAGTCCTGCTCGTCAATCGGGTCTGAATACCCGGCGTGTCCATCCTGGTAGGCCGCCGCCTTCAGATAGCTGACGGCCGGAAGGCGTCCCGTGTCGAGCGCCGTCCAGAAATCCTCCAGATCGTACTGGTGATTGGCGCGATCGGTGCTGCCGATCGCCCACGCGCTCGACGGCGGCAGATGGCGCGGATTCGACGTCTGCTCGTAGTACTGGAACGGCTGATGGTGTGGAATGTAGTCGTACGTGGTCCCCGTCCCCGGAAGGCCCGCATGCGTGCTTCCGCAGATCACCGGTCCGGAACCGCCTGGCGTGTTCGACGGCGCCGGATTTGCGCTCACCGGCGCCGGCCGGAATCCCCCCTGGAACCATCCCCAGGTGACGTGGTGCTTGTTCAGCAGATCGCCAACGTTGGGACCATGCATGCTGATATACGTTCGAGGATTCGCCGGTGCCGCTGGCGAGGGCAGCGTGCAGTTGTCAAGCACCGGTGAGGGACGGGGATCACCAATGACGCTGCCAATGCCGGTGGCATCGATCGCGGTCACGTTTCCCGCCGCATTGCCGACACGCCCGGACAAATCCGGTTCGAGCTGAGCGCCGTGGGTCTGTCCTGCGATGAGATTCACAGCGCCGGGCGTCGACGGCCCGAACGTCGTGCTGTAGGAGTTGTCGTTCATCGCGAAATGCTGCGCGTAATTCCAGAACGCCGTGACGGTGTTGCCGTCGTAGTACCCCATTACCAGGGCCTTGCCGTGACCGTAGTCCGGCTGCGCGCACGTCCCCACCCCGACCGTATCCGGAAAGCGGTCCATCAGTCCCGCGTTGTACGATTTCTGCTCGTCCAGGTAGTTGTGATCCTGATCGCACGTCACGGCCTGCGCATGGCTCAACCGGAACGGCTGGGCCGGCGTCGCCACTCCACCAACCGTCACAGTATTCGGATTGTGATCGAGCAGACCGCCGGGAAACAATCCGTTCACAACAGGCGTCCCTGCCTTCGCCGTGAACCCGGGACCGTCGGTGTTTGCCGCGTGCGGGTAGGTCGCGAAATAGTGATCGAACGACACATTTTCCTGGAAGATGACGACGATGTGCCGAATCGGCGTGTCCGCGCGCTCGCCGTCTTCTCGATCGTCGCGATCCTGATCGTGCACGCCCACCCGATTGCGATCTTGATCGTCGCGGTCGAAGGGATCGTGCCGAGCACGGAGCAGCGCGGGCGCGGCAATCATGCTCGTCGCGGTCGCAACCAGGAGCCACTTTCCGGCCCGGCTGGGTTTCCGGGCAGTGAAACGAATCATCGAGTCCTCCTTCGCGCCGGGCTCAGCGTCCGAACGCGCCGAGAACTCTACAAATCCGACGCACACGTTCATGCGACGCGGGCTCGACGATCGTGTGTCGCGTTTTCAAGGATTCGATAAGGCGTTCGTAACGAAGTTGCGCGGAATTCGCGCGGAGGGAGAGCCTCGAGTCTCAAATGGCTGACTTGGGTGGTTCGTCCAGTCTCACCACCATCCCCTCCAGCCCCGTCCGGGCCGCGGGGTAGCGCCGGACCACATCCGGATCGTGTCCCGGCACGATGTGATCGATCGAGTCGGCCAGCTTCCGGATCGTGGTGTACGCCTCGAGCGCGTCGCCGACGCTGAAGGTGACGGGGAAAACACGTCCTTCGTTGATGTGCGCGTAGAGGTGTGAGGCGTCCGACGCAAGCACGACATGGCCGCGCTGGGTCTTCACTCGCACGCACTGCAGCCCCTTCGAGTGCCCGCCGACGCGGTGGAGCGTGATGCCAGGCGCCAACTCCTCGACGCCGTCGTGAAAGACGACGCGCCCCGCGAACACCTTCCGCACCATCGCCACCACGTCGTCGACCTCGAAGGGAATCCGGATCATCGAATGGCACATGTGCCGCCCGGTCGAGTACGCGAGCTCCACGTCCTGCACGTGGTACCGGGCGCGCGGGAACAGGTCGTGGTTGCCGGAGTGGTCGTAGTGCATGTGCGTGACGATGACGTCCTGCACCGACGCGGGGGCCACGCCGATCGACGCCAGCCCCTCGCCGACGGGCTTGACGATCGTACGGCCTCGCTTGGCCGCCATCGCGTCGTCGAAGCCGGTGTCGACGACGAAGGTGCCGTGGTCGCCTTTGATCACCCAGACGAAGTAGGCCAGCGGCTGGAGGACGTCGTGTGGGTCGCCGAAGATGAAGTTCTCGGGCGACTGCCGATCGTGGTGGGCGTAGCGAACGGCATAGATCTCGTGGATGTCGGACGGCATTCCGCAATTATGATCACGACACGATGAGCGATATCAATCCGCGCGCGGACCGGCACCCCGTGTACCGGCAGGCGCTGCGCGAGCTGTGCGGGCGCTTCGGCAGCCAGTACTGGCAGGACGTGGAAGAGCACTCGGCCTATCCCGAAGCCTTCGTACACGCGCTGACCGAGGCCGGCTGGCTCGCGGCGCTCATCCCCGAGCGCTACGGCGGCGGCGGGCTGACGGTCACCGAGGCGTCGGTCATCCTGGAAGAAATCAACCGATCGGGCGCGAACTCGGGCGCCTGCCACGCGCAGATGTACGTCATGGGCGCGCTGGTCCGGCATGGATCCGACGCGCAGAAGGAGCGGTACCTGCCGGACATCGCCGCGGGCCGCCTGCGACTGCAGTCGTTCGCCGTGACCGAGCCGACGACCGGCACCGACACCACGAAGACGCGGACGTTTGCGCGCCGCAGCGGCGACCGCTACCTCGTGTCGGGTCAGAAGGTGTGGATTTCGCGCGTCCAGCACTCCGACCTGATGCTGCTCCTCGCGCGGACGACGCCCCTCGAGGCGATTGCGAAGAAGACGGAGGGGTTGTCCATCTTCCTGGTCGACCTGCGGGATGCCGAACAGAAAGGCCTCACCGTGCGGCCCATCCGCAACATGGTGAATCACGAGACAAACGAGGTGTTCTTCGAGGACTTTGAAATTCCGGCGGAGAACCTGATCGGCCAGGAGGGCCAGGGCTTCCGCTACATTCTCGATGGGATGAACGCCGAGCGGATTCTGATTGCGGCCGAATGCATCGGCGACGGCTTCTGGTTCATCGACAAGGCCCGGGTATATGCGGGCGAGCGCGTGGTTTTCGACCGTCCGATCGGACAGAACCAGGGCGTGCAGTTCCCGATTGCACGCGCGTATGCCAACGTGCGGGCCGCGGACCTCATGCGGTACGAGGCGGCGGCGCTGTTTGACGAGGGACGGCCGTGCGGGGCCGAGGCCAACCTCGCCAAGCTCCTAGCGGCCGACGCGTCATGGGAATCGGCTAACGCCTGCCTGCAGACGTTCGGCGGGTTCGGGTTTGCGGCGGAGTACGACGTGGAGCGGAAGTTCCGCGAGACGCGGCTGTATCAGGTGGCGCCGATCTCGACCAACCTCATCCTTTCTTATATCGGAGAACACGTCCTCGGGATGCCGAGATCATTCTAAGGGTGCCCAGGTGCCGGGGTGCCGTGCTCCCCTACTTCGTCCGCCGCCGTTTCGATTCGATCACGATGATGGACCGCTCCTCGAGCGAGACGTCGCGCGACCGACGAGCGCGGCGCAGGATGTCCACGACAGCCGTCAGCGTCTGGCGCTCGGCATCCGTGATGTCGCGCCGCTCGGCCGCGTCGCGCAGCTCCAGCTCGAAGTTCGCGATGGACGCGGGATGTTCGAGCGCGATCAGGACGCGCCCCTGGCCGGCGGGTACCAGCTGGACCCCGGGCAACCGCCGGAGCGCCCGCGCGGGGTTCACCACAATCACCGCGTGATTCCCGTACGACGCGATCTCGGCCGGGCGGCTCGACGACCGGGCCGTCTTCTTCGCGCGCCGTTCGACCAGCGTCACGATCGCGCGGCCGAGGTCGGTGTCGACGGCGCGCAGGTGCGCGAGGACGTCCTCGGGGAGCGTGAGCGTCACCGCGTGCGACGGCCGGCCGAACTTGGGCGGGCGCCCTCGGGGTTGCTTCAGCAGATGCATCGGCGCCCCCATTGTAGCGGCGACCCACATCGACCGAGACTCTAATTACACCGTAAAAATTGGCGTGCGTGCCTTTTCACATTTGAAATTCGGAAACCCCAGCGGTACACTGACATCCCGAGCGCACCTTCGCGCAATTCCGATCATCCTGGAGCAGCCATTGTGAGAAATTTCG